>Ga0247670_1000109_pt1 | contig 27239 bp, 18 predicted proteins | sample CNK11_metaG_FD_183042 | JGI IMG/M metagenome (GOLD analysis project Ga0247670, IMG submission 183042) | Soil microbial communities from Purdue University Martell Research Forest, Indiana, United States - CNK11 | ecosystem: Environmental > Terrestrial > Soil > Temperate forest > Bulk soil...
TCCCCGTCTCGGATCTGAATCGGTCGAGCGAATTTTACAAGAAGATGCTTAAGCCGCTTGGCATCGACATGCCCTACGAGTTCGATCAACTGCTGGGTTTCGCAATCAATACCGAGCCTGGTTTCTGGCTGAAGAATGGCGAAGTCGGCAAAGACCTTTACGTCGCATTCACCGCCAAGAGCGCGGACGCTGTCAGGGCCAGCTACAAGGCGGCGATAGACGCGGGAGCTACTTCAATCAAGGAACCGAGCCTTCGGCCCGAATGGCGTGCCGACTACTTCGCGGCAAACATCGGCGACCCGGACGGATACAACATCGAGATTGCCTATAAGCCTTGGCTCTACAAATAAAGGTGCGAGCCATCTACTCATCCCAGCTCATCCGACCTCGTTGAAATCGCAAAGCTGATCGACGACGGCAAAGTGAAGCCGGTTGTTGAAACTGTCCTTCCCTTGGCGGACGCCCGGCGTGCCCATGAATTGAGCGAGACCGGACATGCGCGCGGCAAGATCGTTTTGAAAGTCGCGTGATGTGGAATTTTCACCCAAAACAAACAAGAAAAAGGAAAAAATAATATGAAAACAGCAACCATCATCTCCCGTGTTCTGCTCGGACTGATCTTCGTCACGTTCGGCTTAAACATGTTTCTGCACTTCATTCCGATGCCGCCGCCACCGGAAGGCCCGGCGCGTGAATTTATGACGGCTCTGTTCATGAGCCATTACGTCTACGTGGTGGGCGCGCTGCAAGTCGTGGGCGGCCTCATCCTGCTAAGCGGGCGCTATGTGCCGCTGGGTCTAACGCTGCTGGGACCTGTCATTGTGAATATCGATTGCTTCCACGTCCTGATGGCACCGGCGGGATTGCCGATGGCGCTTGTGGTTTCGTTACTTGCCCTGTTCCTGCTCTGGCGCCATCGCGGACATTTCGCCGGGCTCGTGAAAGACGGCGGTCCGGCACCCTCGCAATTGCCCCGCCAAACAATTGCGACGGGAAACGCAACCGTTAAGTCCTGATTCACTATTCGGAAAGGACCTTTTGGAACTCGAAGCAAGAGACTTCAATGATTAAACAACTGTTTACTTAACAACATCAAAATTATGAATAGCAGGAACAATGAGAAGAAACTAATCGCCGTGATTGGCGCAACGGGGCAGCAGGGAGGCGGAGTCGTCCGCGCTCTGCAAGCCAGCGGACAATTCAACGTGCGCGCTCTAAGCCGCAGCCCAAGCAAGCATCGCGAACTCGCCGACGAAGTCGTCGAAGCCGATTTAAACCGACCGGAAACCCTTAAAGCTGCATTCGAAGGCGCGCATGGCGTCTTTCTGGTCACTAATTTTCGAGAAACAGGCGCGGACGAGCTTAAGCAGGCAACAGCGGCGGTGCACGCTGCCAGGAATGCCGGTGTCAAACATTTCATTTGGTCCACACTGCCTGATGTGGAAGCCATCAGCGGCGGCAAGTTCCACGTTCCCCACTTTACCGGCAAGGCCAGGATGGATTCAATCGTCAAGGCGGCGGGATTTGCGTCCCACACGTTTGTCATCGCGCCTTTCTATTTCCAGAACCTGACGGGCGCTTTTGGGCCGCAAAAACTACCAGACGGCTCGTTCGGCTGGGCTGTCCCTCTGGCTCCTGACGTGCGTTGCATTCACATGGGCGACGTCAGCGAACTTGGCATTATCGTGACCGGAGCCTTCCTGCACGCGGATAAGGTTGGCCATGGCGAGTATCTGCCCCTCGTCGGTGATTTCTTGAGCTTCAACGAAATCATTGAAACGCTAAATCAACAGGGGCATAAATTGTCAGTCAAACAAGTCCCAACGGAGCTTTTCGCCACTTTCTTTCCTGGCGCCGCCGAGATTGCGGAGATGTTCAGTTACTTCCAAGCCCATACCTATTTGGGCTCGGATTCGTCTGACCGAATTGCGCTCGCTAACAAAATAGCCAGCAGGCAACCGACAAAGTTTTCGACTTGGGCCCGACTGAATCTCCCGGTCCAAAACCCTTGAATGCAACCCTTCACTCAATGCGAATCGAAATTGTGAAAACGCTTCTAAAATCAACGGACGAGGTGGACTGATACTCGACTCAGATGAGAGCAGTTCCAGCGCGGGAAACCTAGCTTTCAACTATGGTTGACAACTGCAGGACAGAAACGCTTTGGGAAGTGGTCAGGGCAAAATTTTTATTGCACTCTGGACAAAAACCTCAGTTTTAGCCGTATGAAAAATAGTTGATGGTTGAGAGTTGAGAGACAAAGCCCTCAAAAGGGAACGTCGTCATCGTGCGGCGGTTCGGAATCGCCAGCTTCCGCCGCCGGAGCGGAGGAGGCGGCAGCCGGACGCGGCGCACGCGGAGCCGCCGGGGCACCACCTTCGCCGGCACCGGGCGCGCTGCCGAGAAATTGAACGGTTTCCGCGACCACGCCGAGCTTGCTCTTCTTCTGGCCGGTCTGCTTGTCATCCCACTGGTCAAGCCGCAGACGGCCTTCGATCAAAATCGGACGCCCTTTGCGCATGTATTGACCGACGTTTTCCGCTGTGCGGCCGAAAACATCCACGTCAACAAAAGTGACTTCTTCCTTTTTCTCGCCCGCTTCATTCGTCCAGACGCGGTTGACCGCCAGGCCGATTTTGGCGATGGCGGTGCCCTTGGGGGTGTAGCGCAATTCGGGATCGCGCGTCAGGTTCCCGACCAAGATGACTTTGTTGAAACTGGCCATGACAGAAATTTCCTCTTACTTCGCCGGCTTCAGTTCCGGCGATTCGGTGAACAGCACGCGAAACACTTCCTCGTTCAAACTGAACTTGGATTGCAGCGCGGCGATGATCGTCGGCGTGCCGGCGAAAATGATGTTCGCATAGAAACCGGCGGCGTGCTTCTTGTCCGCGATGCGGGCAAAAGCCTTCTTGTCCATTTTCTGCACGGTTTCCACCTTGCCGCCCGCCGTGGCGATGTCCGCAGAAATCTTGTCGAGCGCGTCTTTGACGCTCTCTTCTTTGCCCGCTGTGTTCAAGATGAACAGACCTTCGTATCGTTTCACTATTTTTTCTTTTCGTTCGTGGAGTCAACGACTCCGTTAAACTGGTTCATTGCCTTTTCAATCCCGCCGTCCAGCCAGCACTCGACCTGGTCGGACGCCCGGACCAAAACTTTTTCCAACACCGCATTCTCATCCGGTTCAAACCGGCCGAGAACAAAATTCGTAATCTCCCGCGCGCCGTCTTTGCGGCCGATCCCGATCCGCAGCCGGGCAAACTCGCGCGAAGCCACATGTTGCTCGATGGACTCCAGTCCATGATGCCCGCCGCTGCTGCCACTGGCGCGCAACCGGATTTCGCCGAAGGGCAGATCCGCGTCGTCCACCAACACCAACACCTGCTTCAGCGGCAGCTGATAAAATTTCGTCAGCGCCCCGACCGTCTCGCCGCTCAGATTCATGAACGTCTGCGGCTGGCAGAGCAAAATGCGCCTGCCACCGCGATCGGCCCTGGCCATGCGCGCTGCGAACTTCCGTTCGTTCGTCCAATCAGTCTTCCACTTTGCCGCCAGTTTTTCAACCAGCAGAAACCCGGCGTTGTGACGCGTCTTCGCGTATTCCGCGCCCGGATTTCCCAAACCCACGATGAGATGCACTGACTCCATGCGTGGGAAAGGCGACCCCGCATGGCGGGACCGCAAAAATTATTTCTTCTTCTCGGCTGCCTTGGCGTCGGGCTTGGCCTCGGCCTTCTTGTCCCCGGCAGCAGCTTTCGCGTCGCCCTTGGCGGCCGGTGCGGCACCTTCTTCGTCTTTCTTTTCCTTGGTCATCTCCACATCTCCTGCAGCCGGAGCGGCGGCGGCGGCCACCACTTCTTCTTCGGCGCGCGGGGCGGAGACAGCGACGACGGTGATGTGCTTGTCACCCAAAATTTCAACGCCTTGGGGCGCCTTGATGTCGCCAAGGTGAATCGACTTGCCGATTTCCAGAGCGGTCACGTCCAGAATGATCTGTTCCGGCAAATCTTTCGGCAGGGAACGGACTTTGAGCTTGAACAAAATATGTTCCAGCGTGCCGCCGCCGGTTTTCACGCCCACGGCTTCGCCGGTCGTTTCCACCGGCACCTGCACGGTGACTTTTTCATCTTCGGCGACTTCATGAAAGTCCACGTGGAGCACCTTGCCATCGAGCGGGTGATGCTGGATCTCCTGCACCAGCGCCAGGCGCTTGGAGCGGGCGTCATTGTCCACCGACAGATCCACGAGCAGGTTTTCCGACGCGGCGTGGTTCAACAGGTCGGCAAATTCCTTGGAATTGACTTCCAGGTTCTGCGGCTTGGCCTGACGGCCGTAAATGGTGGCGGGCACACGGCCGGACGCGCGGAGTTTTTTGACTTCGGCGCGCTGCACCTGCGAACGCGGATAGGCTTTCAATGCGACTGTTTTCATGTTTCTTAAATTTTGTTTTGGCCGGCGCTTAACTGGTGCGCCCGCCTTTGAATTCAAAGAGTGAGGTCACCGACGAATTACTGTTGATCCGTTTGATGGCTTCACCCAAAAGCCCCGCAACCGACAACGTTGTTATCTTCACACCGTCAATAGCAGGGCGTTGGACTGTATCAGTAGTTATCAATTCGTCAATCACCGATTTGCGTAATCTTTCGATGCCCGTGTCGTTCAAAATCGCGTGGGAAACGCAGGCGATGATCTTTTGGGCCCCCTTCTCCTTCAGCAACGCCGCCGCCGCCGTCAACGTGCCCGCCGTCTCGGTCAAATCATCCACCAGCAGCACATTCCGGCCTTCGATATCGCCAATGACCGCCATGGATTCCACTTCCGTCGCACTTTTGCGGCGTTTGGCGACGATGGCCAGTTCCGCTTCGAGGGTCTGCGAATAGGCATGCGCCATCTTAATCCCGCCGGCATCCGGGCTGACCACCACCAGATTCGTCAGGTTTTTCTGCTTTAAATAGTCATACATCACCGGTGCCGCATAGAGATGATCCACGGGAATGTCAAAGAAGCCCTGGATCTGCTGGGCGTGCAGATCCACCGCCAGAATCCGGTTCGCGCCCGACGCGACGAGCAGGTTCGCCACGAGCTTGGCGGTGATCGGCACGCGCGGCTGGTCTTTGCGATCCTGCCGGGCATAGCCGTAGAACGGCAGCACCGCGGTGATGCGCGCCGCGCTCGCCCGCCGCAACGCATCCATCATGATGAACAGTTCCATGAGATGATGATTCGTCGGCGGCGACGTCGGCTGGACAATGAAGACTTCCTCACCACGCACGTTCTCCTCAATTTTGACAAACGTCTCGCCGTCGGGAAACGGTTTGATGGTGCATTTGCCCAGTTCCACGCCGATGGATTTGCAGATCGCCTGGGCCAGGGGTTGATTCGCGGTGCCGCTAAAAATTTTCACGATGACAGGTTCGGGTTAAAACAGAAAAACCGCCGCAGACGGCGGATAAAATTGCAAGCGTGACTCTAACAATCGGTAAAAATGGCGCAAGTTGAATCTCCGTTCCACGAGGAAAAAAAAGCCGGCGGATGCGGCAATTACACACGGTTTAATTTATCGCCACACCCGCCAAGCGCCCAGTTCTCATTGGGCAAGGCCAACCTAGCCCACCGGGCGGATGAGGCAAGCGTTTTTTGAGAATATTTTGAGAGTTCATTAAGGCTGCATTTTTTCCGGTTCCAGTTACATTCCCGCCCGGACAATCCGAACCATCATCTATGCCGACGAACCGCTGGATACCCTGCCTTGCCATCCTGTTGCCTGGCTTGTTGTTTTCTGCCATCGCACAGGCGATGGCCGCCGCAACGGATCCATCCAGTTCGCCGTTCATCATCAATTCATGGAGCAATGAAGAGGGATTGCCGCAAAGCTCCGTCATCTCGGTGATTCAGACCAGGGATGGCTATCTCTGGCTCGGGACGCTCAACGGTTTGGTGCGCTTCGATGGAAATCGTTTTGTCACGTTCGATGAAAACAACACGCCCGGCCTGGGCAGCGACCGGATCGTTTATCTGTTCGAGGACAGCCACACCAATCTCTGGGTCGGGACGGACACGGCGGTGGTGGCGCTGGTCCACGATGGCACGATCAAAGATTTTACCATCGGGCATGGCGGACACGAAGGCCGCCTGGTCTCCGCCGGCGAAGATTCGACTGGCGCGGTCTGGCTTTATTCCGCCGACGCCAGTCTGGGCCGTTACGAAAATGGCAAAATGGACGTGCTGGATCTGCACATCCCCGTGCCGGCGGTTGCACGGATGATCGCCGTCGAAAAATCCGGCCCGGTCTGGATCAGTGAATATGAACCGGGCCAGAACACCTGGCTGACCGCTTTTAGTCCGGCCAATTTCCATCCCCCCGCACTGGCGATCGATCAAAGCAAAAGCATGCTCGCGCGTCAGCTGGATTTTGTCCTGGCCAGCCAGCGTGGTGGAACGTGGCGTTTGGTGGACGGACAGGTTCAGAAATGGAATGGCACCGCACTCGAGAAAAATCTTGGGCCGTATCCCTGGGGCGGCTCACCCGTCACCTCGGCCTGCGAAGACCAGAGTGGCGACTTGATTGTCGGCACGCTCAAGGCGGGCGTTTTCTGGTATGCCGCCGACGGCAGTTACCGGCAGATTTCCAAGGCCGAAGGATTGTCTTCCGACTTTGTGCTTTCGCTGTGCATGGATCGCGGGGGAAATCTCTGGGTCGGAACGGATGGCGATGGCTTGAATCGCGTTAAAAGGAAAATCTTCAACGTGCCGGCGGAACTCCGCCCGTTGACCGCACAATCCATTTCCGCCGACGATCACAACGGATTGTGGACGGCCTTCAACGCAGCCGGCGTCTCTTTGTTGCTCACCAACTCCGTGGAGAATTTCGGCATTGGGCGCGGTTCCAATGCCTGGACGGTGCTCGCGGATCGGCAGCAGCAAATCTGGGTCGGCACGCGCGACGAAGGATTGTTTCATTTTCAAACCAACTTCTTGAATCATTTTGAACCGGCACCCGGCGCGCAAATTCTGGGCCCGTGGATTTATGCGCTCTTCCAGGATCACCTCGGCCAGCTCTGGGCCGGCACGCAAAACGGTCTTGCCTGCTGGGATGGCCGGGACTGGAAGCCGTTCACGACCCGCGACGGACTTTCGGAAAAAAACATCCGCGCCATCGCCGAAGATGCGCAGGGAAATCTATGGATCGGCACCGAGAAATCGGGTTTGAATTTTTTCAAGGACGGAAAATTCACCGCGGTTCAAAAATCGGCCGACGGATTGCCCGGCAATGACATTTCCTGCCTCTTTCTCGACAAAGAGAACGCCCTGTGGGTTGGCACCTCCGGCCATGGTCTGGCCCGGTTTCAGGACGGAAAATGGAAACGCTTTTCCACGGAAAACGGACTCGTCAGCAACAGCATCGGCTATATCATCGAGGATGATGACGGTTACCTGTGGCTGGGTTCCAACGCGGGATTGATGCGGATTCTGAAAAAATCGCTGGATGATTTTGCCAGCGGCGCGACGAACATCATTTCCTGCCGCACCTTCGGCAAGGCCGACGGCCTGCCGACACGCGAATGTTCCATCGGCTCGCAGCCCGCCGCGTGCCGCACCGGCGACGGCCGGCTATGGTTCCCCACCACCAAAGGCATCGTGTCCGTAAATCCCGCCGAACTGAAACGCAACCTCCAGCCGCCGACCGTCCTGATCGAATCCGTCGTGGTGGACGGCCGCGAACAAAAAACCAATGCGCTCAGCTCGTCATGGCGGCAGTCGGTGGTGGTTCCGCCCGGCGGCGAGCAGCTGGATATTCATTACACGGGGTTGAATTTTTCCGCGCCGGACAAGGTGCGCTTCAAATATCAACTCGAAGGCCACGAGGCGGCGTGGACGGATGCCGGCAACGGGCGCATCGCGCGCTACCCGAGCCTGCCGCCGGGACAATACCGTTTCCACGTCGTCGCCTACAATGAAGACGGCGTGGCTGACGAAGCCGGCAGCGTGCTGAAGATCACTGTGCAGCCGCAATTCTGGCAGACCTGGTGGTTCCGCACCTTGGGCATTTTGGTCCTGATCGGCATCGTCGGGGCCATGGCGCGTTATGTTTCAACGCAGAAATTGAAACGGGAGTTGCAGGCGCACAAGGAGCAGGAGGCATTGGAAAAGGAACGCGCCCGCATCGCCCGCGACCTGCATGACCAGCTCGGCGCAAACCTGACCCAGGTCGCCCTGCTCGGTGAAATGGCGGCGGACGACAAACATCTGCCCGATGAAATCGAAGCCCATGCGCAGCAGATTTCCCAAACCGCCCGCATCACCACCCACGCGCTCGACGAAATTGTCTGGGCGATCAACCCTTCCAACGACACGCTGGAAGGCCTCGCCAATTACGCCTGCAAATATGCGCAGGAATATCTCGCGCTCGCCGGATTGCGTTATCGCGCCGACGTGCCGGCGCATCTGCCCGCGACGGCCATTCCGCCGGATGTGCGCCACAATGTTTTTCTCGCCTTCAAGGAATCCGTCAATAACGTGGTCAAGCACGCCCAGGCGTCCGAAGCCTGGATCCGGCTGCGGCTGTCGCCCGGTGGTTTTGTCTTGGAAATCGAAGACAACGGACGCGGCCTGGGCAGTTCCCCTGCCCCGCAAAACCGGAACGGCCTGCGCAACATGAAAAAACGGATGGAAGATATCGGCGGAGAGTTTACCATCGTCCCCGGCGCCAAGGGCGGAACCCTCGTGCGCCTCAACGTTCCGCTGAAGACCATTTAAAATTATGCCCATCTCCGTATCCATCGTCGAAGACAACGACCAGTTGCGCACCACGCTCGCCCGCGTGCTGAACCGTGCCGACGGTTTCAGTTGTGTCAGCCAATACGCCAACGCCGAGGATGCCGTGAAGGATTTGCCGCAGGTGAAGCCCGACGTTGTGCTGATGGACATCAATCTGCCCGGCATGAATGGCGTGGAATGCGTGCGGCAGTTGAAGCAACTCCTGCCGCAAACGCAGGTCATGATGCTCACGGTTTATGAGGACACGGAAAACATCTTCAGCGCGCTGACGGCGGGCGCGAACGGCTACATGCTCAAGCGCACGCCCAGCAAGGAATTGCTCGAGGCCATCACCGAAGTGCATCGTGGCGGTTCACCCATGACCATGCACATCGCGCGCAAAGTCGTGCAATCCCTCCAGCAGACGGCGGGGACGGCGAACCCCACGGAAAACCTCTCCGAGCGCGAACAGCAGGTGCTCGACCACTTGAGCCACGGCCTGATGTATAAGGAAATCGCGGAGAAGCTCGGCATCAGCTACGAAACCGTCCATACCTATATCCGCCGCATCTACGAAAAACTCCAGGTCCGCACCCGCACCGAAGCCGTCGCCAAATTTTTACGGCGGTGAAATCAGGATTTTCTGGCGTATTCCCGGATTTTGCCCCTGTAACCATTACTGGTGACTCGCGGGAGAGATGAACCCTGATATCCTGCTCTCGTCGTTGATGCAGAAATGCAGTTTTCCGTGTGTGTTGTTCGGTGTATGTCTGCGGCACCGCGTCCGACAAAAGCAATTTAGCCAAGCGCGTAGTTCTCATTGGGAGGCCGGAGTAGTGTCCGGCCTCTCTTTTTTTCTGCCCCGCAATCCGCTTTGACTGAGAGGCAAGTTCGCTGAAGACCTTCCAATCCCTGACGAGAATTATTTGATTTCGATCCCCACCGGGCAATGATCACTACCCAGGATTTTCGGGCGGATGAACGCCTGTTTGAGCTGCGGACGCAGCGCCTGGGAGATGAGAAAATAATCGATGCGCCAGCCGACATTCCGCGAACGCGCGCCGGCCAGCGGGCTCCACCAGCTGTAATGTCCCCCGCCCTTCTCGAATTCCCGGAAGGTGTCCACAAACCCGGCGTCCACGAACGCGGTGAAACCGTTGCGCTCCTCGATGGTGAATCCGTGATTGTGAACATTCGCCTTGGGGTTCGCCAGATCAATCTCCGTGTGCGCCACGTTCAGGTCGCCGCAGCAGATCACGGGCTTTTTCTTTTCCAGCTGTTTCAGGTAGGCGAGAAAATCCCTGTCCCAAACCTGGCGATACGGCAGCCGTTCCAGTTCGCGTTTGGAATTCGGTGTATAAACATTCACGAGAAAAAAACCGTCATATTCGGCGGTGAGCACACGACCTTCCCGGTCATGTTCGCTGATATCAATGTGGGGATGGACCTTGAGCGGCCGGGTCTTGGTGAAGATCGCCGTGCCCGAGTAGCCCTTTTTTTCGGCGGAGTTCCAGAAAGTGGTGTAGCTCGCCGGCCAGAGTTGTTCCACCTGGTCGGGCGTGCATTTCGTTTCCTGCAGGCAAAGTACGTCGGGCTTTTCCGCCGCGAGATATTCCAGAAAGTTTTTCTTCAGGACGGCGCGCAGGCCGTTGACGTTCCAGGAGATCAGTTTCACGGCGGCAAGATTATTGAAAAATGGATGCCATGCAAAGCCGCAGTTCGTCTTTGTGCCATGCCTCTGAATAAACCCGGCAGGTCGGGCATCTAATATCCATATGAAAACAACGATATTGACCCTGGCGATTTTGCTCTCACTGGTCCGGCTGACGCCCGCGCAGACCAACGACACCAGCCAGGCCGATGCAAAGCCATTGCCGACGATCGACTTTGTGCTGCAGCAGGTTGTCGCGCGCGCCGTGGACAAGGAGGACCAGAACGACAATTGGTTCGAGATGAACTATCAATACACCCGCACCCGGACATGGGAATACCGCAATCGCAGCGGTGAATTGAACAGTCGCGAGGCAAAGAGCAGCGTGGAAAACAAGCCCCTGCGTATCGCTGCCAGGGCCGACCGGCTTGACACGTTGAAAAAGCCTGTCGCACCGCCGGTCGTCAAGGATGAGCCGGTGTCAGAAACCCACTCCAACATCCGGGGCAATGCGCTAAAGGTTAAAGATTATTCCATCCCGAACCTGGCAAAACGGTTTCAGTTCACGCTCGTCGGCCGGGAAATGCTGAATGGCCGGCCAACGCTCGTGGCGGATTTCAAGCCCGCCAGCGGCCATCTGCCCGACAACAGCTTCGCGGACCGGTTCATCAACAAGGCGGCCGGGCGCGTGTGGATTGACGAGGAGGATTACGCCATCGCACAGGCTGCGGTGCACCTCACCCAGCAGGTCAACATTGTCGGCGGCCTGGCCGGTGCGGTATGGAAGTTCACCTACGACTTCACCCGGGTGCGGACCCCGGAGGGCTACTGGTTTGCGCGGAGCCTGGACTGGCATCTCGAAGGCCGCGAAGTCGTGTTCAACCGCATTGTTGATTACCACGAACGGAAACTCGACGAGCAGAAAATCGTTACCGTGGCGACGGCCCATTGACGTTTTGGAATTCCGTTGCACGACCCCTGAACCGCACGGCTGATAGCGACGCCAATCCAGGTTTAAAAAAAACGGAAGGAAGGAACGAGGGATTTTGGAAACTTCAAAGGTATGTTTAGCGCGGTGATTCAAGCTTCTCGATTCCGAACGTGCTCCAATCAATCCTCACCGGCTGGTCACCACGCAGCCACTCACGAAACGGGTCATCGGCATCGCGGTCGCGCGTTTCGACAACAAACCCCAAGCGTAGCTGTCCGGATTCAGCCTTCGCAATTTCAGGTTTGGAATTTGTTGGGTAATCCGCCAATCCAACCGAAAGCTAATCACCGCGGCATCAAAAGCAAGACGCGATTTATGATTTCCCCAATTGACCATCTGCCCGGTTTTACAACGCGTTGACGGTGACGCTGCGAACGGCTACCTTGCTGTCAGTTAAAAATGATTGCCAATCTCGCCAGCCAACCAACGTCCGCGCCAACTTTCCGCACCGGCGATGAACGCCTCGTCAAACTGACGTCCAGTGCGGCGAACAAAGTTTCCACGCTGCTCACCAGGCAAGGACGGCCCGCAGGCGTGTTGCGGGTGGCGGTTGTCGGCGGCGGCTGCTCCGGCCTGCAATACAAGATGGATCTGCAGGACGGCCCGGCCAGCCGCGACATCCTGGTTGAAAGCGGCGGCGTGCGCGTGGTGGTGGATCCCAAGAGCGCGCTTTACGTCACGGGCAGCGAACTGGATTACATCGAGGCGTTGCAGGACGGCGGCTTCAAGGTGAAAAATCCGAACGCGGCCACGAGCTGTTCCTGCGGCGAGAGCTTCAGCGCCTGAAATGGGAAACATCGAACATTCAACCTTCAACGCCGAACATCGAAAGTCACGCGCATTGCCGCCATGGGATGTGGGAAGTTGACTGTTCAACGTTGAATGTTTCTTCTCCCTAATGAATGACAACTTTGCCCTGCTCAACGAACCGCGCCGTCCCTGGCTCGATGCGGATTTGCTCAAGCAGAAATTTCTTGGGCTGGCTTCAGCGGCGCATCCCGATCGAACCCACAACGCCAGCGAATCGGACAAAGCTCATGTCACATATCGTTACGCCCAGTTAAATGCGGCCTACAATTGTCTGGCCGATGCCAAACTGCGCCTGCTCCACCTGCTCGAACTGGAACTCGGCGCAAAGCCCAAGGACATCCAGCAGATCCCAACCGCGCTCGCCGATTTGTTTGCCGAAGTGGCGAACAGTTGCCGGAATACGGACGGCTTTCTCGCGGAGAAGAACAAGGTGACTTCGCCGTTGCTGCAAGTCCAGTTGTTTGAGCGCGGACAGGATTGGGTCGAGAAGCTGAATGGTCTGCAAAGAAAACTGAACGACCTGCGCGAGAACCTGACGGCTGAATTGAAATCGCTGGATGCACAATGGATTTCAGCGGATGCCGCTGCGCGCCGGGACATTCTGCCGAAGCTGGAGGAGCTTTACCGGCTGTTCGGCTACTTCAACCGCTGGAACAGCCAGATTCAGGAACGCGTGGTGCAGCTTTCGTTTTAATTTTTTGCACAAGCGCCACCAGCGCGGATGAGAATAGCCCGCCGTTTCAACGGCGGGTTTGTGCACCAAAAAAACAAGCCCTGGAGGGGCGAAAGATTCGGCCGCCTCTCCGGGGCTTGGCAATTTACCCAACGCGTCCCGCCGTTGAAACAGCGGGCTATTATCAGTCGCCACTCCGTCGCTTTATTCCGCCTGAAACACGATCACGCTCAACGGCGGCAGATTAAATTCTGCCGAGTGCTGCTGGCTGTGAATCGCGTAATTGTCGGCCGTGACGCCGCCGTAATTGCCCTGATTGCTCCCGCCGTAAATCTCCGCATCGCTGTTCAGCACCTCGCGCCACTTGCCGCCACGCGGCAGGCCGATGCGATAATTCGGACGCGGTACCGGCGTCAGATTCAGGATTACCACAAGTTGATTGGCGCCATCGTGGGTCTGGCGCAAAAATGACAGCACGCTGTTCTCACGGTCGTTGCAGTCAATCCAGTTGAAACCCGCGTGGTCGTAGTCCGCCTGCCAGAGCCCCGGGGCTGCGGCGTAAAGTTTGTTCAGATCCGCGACGAAGTTTTGCAGGCCGCGATGGAACGGGCCGGCATCCAGCAGCCACCAGTCGAGCTGCGCGTTTTCATTCCACTCGGCGCGCTGGCCGATTTCGCCGCCCATGAACATGAGTTTTTTGCCGGGAAACAGCCACTGATACCCGATCAGGCAGCGGAGGTTCGCGAATTTCTGCCAGTCGTCGCCGGGCATCCGGCCGATCATCGAGCCTTTGCCATGGACGACTTCATCGTGCGAGAGCGGCAGCACAAAATTTTCGTTGTGATGATAGAGCATCGCGAACGTGAGGTCGTTCTGGTGGTATTTGCGGTGCACCGGTTCGTGCATGAAATAACCGAGCGTGTCGTGCATCCAGCCCATGTTCCACTTGAAGGAGAAACCGAGGCCGCCGATGTAGGGCGGGCGCGTCACCTGCGGCCACGCGGTGGATTCCTCGGCGATGGTCATCACGCCGGGAAATTCCGTGTGCGTGACGTGGTTGAACTGTTTTAAAAATTCAATGGCTTCCAAATTTTCGCGGCCGCCGTATTGATTGGGGATCCATTCCCCTGCCTTGCGCGAATAGTCGAGATACAACATCGAGGCGACCGCGTCCACGCGCAGGCCGTCAATGTGGAAGCGTTCGCACCAGAACAGCGCGTTGGCGACCAGAAAATTCACGACCTCGTGCCGGCCAAAATTAAAAATCAGCGTCCCCCAATCCTGATGCGCGCCCTTGCGCGGATCTTCATGCTCATAGAGCGCCGTGCCGTCAAACTTCGCGAGCGCCCAGGTATCGCGCGGGAAATGCGCCGGCACCCAGTCCACGATGACGCCGATGCCGGCCTCGTGCAGTGCGTTGACGAGAAATTGAAAATCCTCCGGTGTGCCGAAACGGCTGGTCGGCGCAAAAAAGCCGGTGACTTGATAACCCCATGACGGATAGAAGGCGTGTTCCGCCACGGGCATGAATTCGACGTGCGTGAAGCCCATGCGTGTGAGGTAAAGCACCAGCGGCTCGGCCAGTTCGCGGTAGCTCCACGATTCGTTGGCGGATTTTTTGCGCCACGAGCCGACATGGACTTCATAGACGCTCATCGGCGAACGGAGCGGGTCCCGCTCGCGACGTTTCTTCAGCCACGCATCGTCACTCCACTTGAATTTTTTGGTGTCCCAGACGATCGCGGCCTGCTTGGGGGCGACCTCAAAGAAAAATCCGAACGGGTCGGTGTTCAGCTTGATGTGGCCGTGCGCGTCGCGGATCTCAAATTTATAGTGCGCGCCCACCCCGACGCCGGGAATGAAAATTTCCCACACGCCGGATGCACCCAGCAGGCGCATGGCATGGAAACGCCCGTCCCAATTGTTGAAATCCCCGACAATGCTGATGCGCTGCGCGTTGGGCGCCCAGACCGCAAAACTCGTCCCGTAAATGCCGTCAATCGTGCGCAGTTGCGCGCCGAGCTTGTCGTAAATTCTCCGCTCGTCACCCTTGCCGAAGAGAAACAGATCGGCCTCGCCCAGCGTCGGCAGGAAGGAATAGGCGTCGCGCGTGCGGCGGGTTTTATTTTGTTGATCCGTGATGACGAGGTCGTAGGCGTAAACAGAACTGGCCAGCTTGGTGAGGCCTTCAAAAATATCCGTGTTGGGAATGCGTTCCAGGGTGAACTTGGGCTTGTCCTTTTCATGCACAGGCTGGATCTCGACCTTGGCGGCGTCCGGCAGCAGCGCCCGGACAACGACGCCGGATTTGTCGCCGAGCGGGTGCATCCCAAGAAGTGTATGCGGCGATTGATGTTTCAGGTCAACGAGACTCCGGAGTTCGTCTTTGGTGAGTAACATAACGCTTGAGGTTTATCAGAGTTTTTTCCCCAAGGCACGTTAAAGCAATGCCAAAGCGAAATATTTTTAAGCTGCTGTGGGGGAATGACCGTGCTTCGGTTTGAACAAAAGAATTGAGACCTCTGCCAAACGCGTGGCGGCGATGCCCTCGTCGCCGGGAACCATGTGTCTTTTTAACAATTTCCATCCATTGCACAAGCGACGCGGCGTAGGTTCTGCCCTTTTGCAGAGGTCTCGAATTATACTGAAGCGAAATAAACGGGCGGGATTCGAGGGCTGCGAATGCTCAAACAAGTGAACCCAAGTTTGGCCGAACACGGTAAAAGTATGGCCGCTTCCTCAAAACCAACACCGGCTAAGAGAATGAAGAACCAGCAGAACAAAATCAGGAGGAAGAAAAAAACGAAGGACTGAGCAGGGAACGACTAAACTGGCAAATGTCCTAAATTCATACACTCGACCGTGTTTTTTGGGACACGCCGAGATAGGCGATTGGCCAGCTGTGGAAGGTAGCTTACCAAACCGGCGGCCACTTCACTTCCTTTTTGGCCGGCTCATCGCCGAAGTGAAACCCCGTTTCATCCTGATAGGCAGTGGGGATTTCCATCGTCTTACGGAGTTTAGCGATGACGTCATGGAGGTGCAGCCCAAACAGACCCGTGTGGGACCAAGGTTTTGGCATCGTGATGGCATGTTGCTTGTTCATCATGCCACTTAACAAGCAGTAGTGATGCCAACTTAGCGACCCACCTGCCATTCCCGAAAAACCTGCCATAAAAAAGAAAAGAGGCCGGACACTACTCCGGCCTCTTTCAAGAACAACACTTAAATTTTGATTGATGACCACCGCCATCAACATAATCAGAGTATACCAATTGCCGTCTCCAGCCAGTCACCAGTTCTGGTTACACGCGTCAGCGGGATGGTCTATTTGGCCAATTTGAAATTTAGAAGGAAGTGAAAATCATTCTTGATTCTGCCCCGATCCACAAATCTGTCCGGTGATGAAACCAGGAGTAGAGGTGAGGAACCCCGTTGAACCTAAAATCCGCAACAGGGATGAACCACGAAATACACGAAAACAAAGGATAAAATGCCTGTTTTGTCTCCATTCCAACCTTCACCCTCCGGGTGAAATAGAGCGGTCCGGCAATGCCTTGTCTCTTTTGCCTCTTTTGTGTGTTTCGTGGTTTCTACTGCTGTATCCAGGTTTATACCACGGCAACGGCGCGAATCCGCCGCCTTTTCGGCGACCCCATCCTGGATTTAGAGCCGCTCCAGAATTTTTTCAATCTGGCATTGCTGGACTTTGAGCAGTCCTTCGGTCCAGATCACAAATTGTGACCGGGCGATTTTCTGGTCGCCCGGCAGTTGCGCCGCGATGCGATGCCGGATCTGTTCCCCGTCCCAGCCGCGTGCCACCAGCCGTTCCTGTTGAGCAGCGGACGAACAGGCCACACAGACGACCTTGTCGAAGTGTGATTCCGCGTGGGTTTCAAACAACAGAGGAATCACGACCACAGCCAGATGGTGACCGGCTTTGCGCCAGACTTCAATTTGAGCGAGCCATGCCTGAGAGATGCGCGGATGGAGGATCGCCTCCAGTTTCTGGCGGGCGGCGGCATCGGTGAAAACGACCTTGGCCAGTTCGTCGCGGCGCAACCGGCCGTCCGGCGCAACGATGTCCTTGCCGAAGAGGTTTTGGATTTCAGCGAGGGCGGGTTCGCCGGGCTGCACCAGCTGCCGGGCCAGATCATCGGTATCCACCACCGGCACGCCGCGAGCCGACAGGGTGTCCGCCGCGGTGGACTTACCCATGCCCACGCCGCCAGTCAACCCCCAGACTTTCATCGGGTGAAATCCCGCGTTTAGGGCGCGGCGGTGACGGCGCGGTAGAAGCGGTAGGGATAGCTACCCGCACTCGGATCGGTGAACAGGAACGGCGGCGTGTTGGTGACAATGGAAATCCAGATGGGCGACACCAGGTTGGTGGCCCCCTGAATGATGGTCGGCACAGGTGCACCCGTGACAGCCATGCTGAAGGTGCCGCCGCCACTGACGGAGCCGCCGGAAAGCGAAGGCGGCAGGATTGTCGCAACATTGACATAAACCGAGCGGGAATTGTCAGTGGGATTCGGGTCGGGAGTGGTGGCATTGACAATAGCAGAGTTGAGCATTAAGCCGGGAGAAATCGGCTGCACCGTCAGCGTCAGTTGCGCACCGGCACCACTGGTTAACGTTCCAATATTCCAATTCAATCCATTTACAGAACCCTGCGAAACAGTGGTTGAAATCAACGTGACGCCGGATGACAAGGTATCGGTCACAATCGAGTTACTGGAAGTCGAAGGTCCATAGTTGGTGACCCCGATGGTATAAACCACCGTGCCGCCTTCCACCGTGTTGGTGGTTGAAACCGCCATCGACAGCGCCGAATTGGCGGAATATCCAACCGGATTGGCCGTGGTGAGGTTTAGCACCCAGCCGTTGGAAACACTGCCCGAATCCGGCTGCCGGTCGTCCTGAATGAAGAGATACCATGAACCATTCGGATTGCCGCCGTTCAAGGTGCTCAAAGTGGAACCATAAGGTGCCGGTGGCGGGGAAAGATGCGTGACGGTATTGGTGACCCCAACGCCGGTGAGGGCGTTGATAAAATTGGTTCCATTAGGAGTTCCCAAACCGGTCGCCAAATCATAACCGGGCACCGCGAAGAAATTGGTAGGACTACCGGACCAAGTATTGTTACCCACAGTTGTGTCATGAAAACTGTTCGCGTAACTGGTCGTCTGGGCCAACGCGTAGACAGCCGGGGCAAGAAAACCTACGGGCGGCTTTCCGTTGGCAACCGCCTGTTGATTAACCAACGCCATGAAGCCGGCCCAAAGGGGGGAAGCGCAACTGGTGCCACCAAACAAGCCTTGGGAACCACCGTCAGAAACCACGAACACGTTATCGGCTGTGAGAGCAATATCCGGCACATTGCGGAATACAGTGGAACCATGATTATTGGTCATGCTGACGCTTTTCTGCCAGCTTGGAATAGGAACCGTGGTGCTGATGCCACCGCTACTGCCAAAATAACCAGCCGGATTCCAGCTATAGTTGCCGATAAAGCCCCAATTCCAAGCTACTTCTGACACATACGAAAGCCCCAAACCATTCATCGTCAGGGTCGTTCCGCCAACAATCGTGATATTTGGGCTTTCGCATGACCCGTATGGAATCGGGCCAACCCAAGCATCGCCGTCACCTGAAGCATTGAAAAAAGTTTGTCCCTGCAAAGCCATTTGCTGGTAGAGTTGCTGGCTTATCGCATCCGTAGAGTATCCCCATGAGGCACTAAATTGCTTAATTTCGCTGCGGGACACCATGCTGCTCAATATGTCATTGGGGTTTCCAAAGGGACCAGCTTCAAAAACCACTACTTTGGCAAGGCCCGGTGCCATGGCGATACACGCTTCAATATCCAGGCAAACCTCGCCGTTGTTTATACCCGGAAAACCATTAAATCCGTCCAACAAAACGTTCTCCAAAGGCACATTCGTGTATCCCGCAATACTCATATAGGTTGCTATGTCGCTGGCAAGATAGCCGTCGAATTGCAAAAGACCTACGATTTGTCCGGAACCATTCAAAGTGGATCCCGGCAAATAGGCATTTCTGAAATCTTTGCCGATGTAGCCCCCGCCCGGACTGGAGCCACTAGCCGGAGTGGCACCAGAAGCGGACATTCTCTTTGAAAGGGGCTGCGGCGGTTGATAGTTATTCATGCCTTGCACTGACAATATGGGCAACGCAGCATCCACCGCTGGATCCGTGTCGGGCGCAAAAAAAACACGGTTTTCCTTGGGATGCCTATAGGTTCGAAGCGTCGTATGAAATGCCTTCCCAATATCCGATGCTTTTCCGCGCACATCGAGCAACATCCGATTGCTATGAGAGTGAGTTACAGTCAGTCCATTCGCCTGTACGAATTCGGCCACCCTCGCGTAGTCTTGCTCACTGGGCCCAAACTGTTCCGTGAACTGCTCCGGGGTCAGGTAACGATGATAATTTGTGCTCGCCGGATCGTAAATCTGCTCCAGCAAATTCGTCAGCGCCTCGCCGTTCCGCAACGGCAGGCCGATGGCCAGATGCAACTCCGTTGCCGCCGGCAGGTCACCTTCGGCCTGCAGTTTTGAAACGACCGACGGCATGTTGCCATGCAGCTTCTTGACCGTGCCGGCATCCGCCGCGCGGCTGGAAACCACCGCGCCACCCGACAGGAGCAGGCCCAGTCCGACCGTCAACAAACTTCTCCCTGCTAAATCACTCATATTGCTGGTCAATTTCATAACGGTTAAGGAAAGGCGGGCACGGGCAAAAAGGCCGTGGGTTTATTGGTGCCTGAGTAAATCTGGGCGTTGTTCGGCAGTGAATTGCTCGCCGCATCATCGAACGTCAGGGTGGAATGGTTCAATGTGAACGTGCCACCGGCATGTCCCATGAACAAAACATCCTGCTGATTCGGCGCCACCAGCAACGCGTCAATGTCCCCGGGCGTCTTATGCGAGAGGTTCGTCAATGTGATGGAGGCCTTGATCAACGTGCCCCCGATGCCACCGACGTTGATAATCGAAGGATACGGCGACGCCATCGCATTGTCGTTGATGATGATCACGCCCGAGTTGGTAAACGAGGTCGTCCATGAACCCAAGCTGTAGGTGAAGACGGCCGTGCCCAGATTATTCGTCCCGCTCGTCCCGCCCTTCAACTGGAAGGTTGGCGCGATCAACTGGCTGTTGGTCCCATTCGCGGTGAACGAGAACGTCCGCGAAGTCGAAGGGCCGTCGAACGCCAGCGTGCCGTAATTCTGCGAGACCGGCGAAGGTGAAGTCACGCCGTTGGTGACCAGCAGGGTCGCACTCACATTGGAAATGTTGGTGCCGCCGCTGACGCGCAAGCCAAAGAGCAGCGTGACGTTTTCACCCGGATCAATGATGCCGTTATTGTTGGGATCCCCGCCCGGAGCAAACGCGGAACCCGCCGGCACCACCAGGCTGCCGCTCGTGTCATGGATGGTGAGCGTGGCGGCGTTGGGCGCGATCAGAATCGCATTGGTGGGGCTGGACAATTGCAGCAGAACCGTCTTGTCCGGCTGCACCGTGGTGTTGGCGATCACCGTCACCAGGAAGCTCTTGCTGAGCTGGCCATTGGTGAACACAAACGCGCCATTCGTCGCATAGTAATCCTGACCGTTCAGCGCCGTCCCGTTCGTGGCGCTGAAATTCACGCTCGCCACACTGTCGGTGTTGCCGGTGCGCAGCACATTGATGGTGGCCGCAATCCCGCTTCGCAACACCGTGTAGGTCGGGCTGGAGAAACTGAATCCGTTGTTGTTTTCCACGATCGTAACGGTCTGGACGCTGGGGGTCATCAGTTGTCCGGGCGCGGTTGGATTGGACAGGTTGACCGTGAAAGTGCGGTTGCCGTCCACGCTGCCGTTGTTGATGAGTGGCACCACAAAATAGTTGGTTCCAATGCCATTGGTGAACACCAGCTTGCCCGTCACTCCGATGTAATGAACCCCCGCCAACGCCGTGCCGTTGGTGGTGGAATAATTGACCGACAACGGAATGGTGTTGGAGGCCACCACCGGTTCAACACTGGGATTGGAGCAGACCACGGTGATGACCGCGAAGCCCGCGTTTTTCAGGACGTTCATGGCCGCATTCGTAAAGCTCAACCCCGCGTCGGCATCCTGAACCACCACCACGGTGTTGCTCTGAATACCGACCAACGATCCGGCACTGGGGTTGAACAGCTTGACGGTGAAGTTCAAATCTCCCGTCACAATCGGATCATCAATCAGCGGGATTGAAATGGCCTTGACGGTTTCACCATTGTTAAACGTCATCGTGCCGTTGACGGCAGTATAATTGGTGTTATCAAACGCCGTGCCATTGGTGGTCGCGTAAGCAACCGAGAAGCTGCCATTGGTGCTGCCCACCCGGTCAACATACACCGTGGCAAAGCCCGAATTCTCCCGGAAATAATTGGTCGCCATCGAGAAAATGACGCCGTTGTCATCATCCAAAATGGTCACCGAAGTGTTCGTCGGGTTGATCAACAAGGCCCCGCCGGTGGGATTGGACAACACGACCCCGAAAGTAACAGGGCCCTGCACCAGGCTGTTTTCATCGAGTGGAATTGAAATCATTTTAGAGGTTTCGCCATTCGCAAAAGTCAAGGTGCCGGACGTCGTGTTATAATTGATGCTCGGCTGGGCTGTCCCCGGAACCGTGGTGTAGGCAACGGAGACCGATCCGGAAGATCCATTCGTGCGCAACACAATCACACTGGCGATCCCATCCGCCTCGTTGACGACATAGTTCGTCGCCGAGAAACTTAACCGCCCGGGTCCTGGCGTTGTATCAATGATGGTGAGAAGCGCATTGGACGGACTATATAACAGCGTGCCAATGGCATTGGTCAGCACCAGGCCGACCGTGGTGTTCCCTTCAATCAATCCGTTATTGATGATGGGAATCAGGACTCCAACATCCGACTGGCCGGGGTTGAAGGTGATGGTCTGGGTCACCGGCAGATAATCAATGTTGGTAATGGCCGTGCCATTGGTCGAGGTATAAAAATCAACTGAACAGAAACCGTTGGTGCTGCCCGAACGAATAATGTCAATGGTCGCCACACCGTTCAACGCATTCTTGACCTGTGAATAGTAGGTGGAGGAGAAACTCACCGAACTATCACTGTTCAGAATTGTCAGTGTGGACGGGTTTTGAACGCCCAAGCCGCAGGGCGGCGTCGGATTTGAAAGCGTCAGAGTCACCTTCAAATCGGAGGTGATAACCTGGTCATCCACCACCGGCACCGGCACCGTCTTCAAAACTTCGCCCGCCGGGAAATCAACATCCACGGAAACGGGCGTGTAATTGACGTTGGCGACCGCCGTGTCATCACTGGTGGCAAAGTGCACAAATACATGACCCGAACCGTCGGCGTTGGTGCCGCTGGTGCCACCGGTGCGACGCACGGCGATGGCCGCCACCACTCCGGTTTCCGTCACTTGATAATTTGCCGCCGCAAAAGTAAAGTCGCCGGAACCGGTGACGGAACCGCCATAAATACGGGCGATATTTTCATGCGCCTGATCATTGAACTGGCTGAAACTGCCGCCCACGACCAGCATGCCATCCGTCGGCTGAACCAGCACGGCTGCGATATCCCCGTTGGCACCAGAGCCGAAGTTGATGGTTGGATCCGTCGCGCCATTGGGCAGCAAGCGGGTGATGCGATAACGTGTCACGCTGTTGGCCTGGGTGAACTGTCCCACCAATACGATGCGGTTATCCGGCTGCAATGCGATGCCTTCCACAGTGCCGTTGGCACCCGCTCCTCCATTGGCTGTAAAATTGGCATCTAGAGTTGCATCGGTGTTCAAACGGACGATACGATTCAAAGCCGTCCCGTTAAAATTGGTGAAACTGCCACCAACCAACACCCGTCCGTCTGGCTGCACCAGAATGGCATTCACCGAATTGTCCGGACCGGCCCCGAGGCTGGCGTTGAAATTGGTGTCCACCGACCCGTCCACATTCAAACGGCCAAAGTGATTCAGCGCGACACCATTGAAGTGGGTGAATGTGCCGCCAAAAAGAACTTTACCAGCGTAGGGGGAGTTCGTCGGATAAACCGCAACGGCATACACCGCACCATCGGCTCCGAGGCCCGTGTCAAACGAACTGTCCACCGTGCCCGCGCCGCCATCATTGCCTGCATCACCGTTGATGCGCACCAGACCCGGGCTGGAAACACTGTTATAGTTGCCAAAGGCACCGCCGGCATAAATCTTACGCGCACCCCCGACAAAGGTTTCTGCCATGGCATAAACCGGGCTATCCGCACCAGAGCCGGGATTGAAGCTGCTGTCCAGCGAACCGTCCGTCATCAACCTTGAGATGTAATTACGGTGAACGTCATTCACGAACGTAAAGTCACCACCCACCATGATGCGGCCATCTGTCTGATAGGCCACGGAAAGCACGGCCCCATTGGCACCGGACAAGCCATCCAAAAAGTCCGTGTCCAATGATCCATCCGTGTTCAGCCGGGCGATGCTGTTTTCAATCGTGCCGCCAACCCGCGTGAAATTGCCGCCGGCAATAATCTGCCCGTTGGATTGCAGTGCCAGCGCAAACACACTGCCGTTCATCGTGGTGTTCGTATTAAATCCTGTGTCCGGCGAGCCGGGCGGCTGGTTGTAGGTTTGTACATCTGCGATTTGAACCGGCACGTTGGTTGGCAAACCGAGCGATGCGTTCGTCGGATTGGACAACGATACATTGAAGAAGAAATTTGTCGGCGGTGTCGGGTCCATGATGCCGTCGTTCAGAATCCCCACATTGAAGCTGGCACTGACCTGTCCGGCAGCAAACGTCAGCACGCCATTGGTGGGAACATAATTGACCCCACTGGCAGCCGTGCCGTTGCTCGTGGCGTATTTGACGGAAACTTGACCGACCGTGCCGTTTCCTCGCAGGACAGTAATGGTGGCATAGCCACCGTTTTCGTTGACCGTGTAGAATGGCGATCCGATTTGCAGGGTGCCGTAACTGTTATCGTTGAGAATCGTCAAGGTTGCGTTGGTGACAGCCCCGCTAATCAACGACGGCGCGCTGCCAAAACTGTTGTTGGTCGGATTAAACAACCGGACGTTAAATTGTTTGTTGGTGCCGACCGTGCCGGGGTTTAATAACGGGATGCTGACCGTTTTCGGTGAGGCATCGCCATCATTCCACAACAGATTGTTGGTGGCCCCGAGATAATTTATCCCGCTCACTGCCGAGCCGTTGGTGGTGGCATACATCACCGAAATGGTTCCCAAACTACCGCTGACACGATTGACGGTAAAGGTGATCAAGCCGGAACTTTGCGTTCCCGGGTAGTTGGTGGCACTCAAGGTCAGATAACCTTGATAGTTGGGATTAACCAGCCGAAGCACGGCATTTGAAATCCCAAAAGACGCCGTTCCGTCAACCGGCCCGCTCAATCCGCCCAAGCGAAGATTAATCGTTTTTTCGACAATGTTGGTATAAATCAGACCGAAGTTCTTAACCGTAACATTGAAGCTATTACTGCTGACACCGGAGCCAAAAATGGAATTTACATTAGTAACACCAACATAATCGGTTCCTGCCACGGCGGTGCCATTGGAGGTGGAATATTTCAGTGAAACCGTGCCATAAACGCCGTTTGACCGGACCAAGCTGATGGCGGCATTCAAGTTGGTCGCTGTATAGGTTGGCGACTTGAAACCAAAAACGCCGGACTGCTTATTGTCGTCAACCAAAGTGAACGGCGCGGAAGAAGCACCCAAAGCACTGCCAACCGGAATGTTTTGACCGCCGAGATAGAACAGGTCGGCTCCACTCGGATTGGCCAATTGGAAAGACGCATTCAAGTTGCCGGTGGTCGTCTTGTTGGGGAGAACGTTGACCGTAATTGAAGGCAGGTTATTGACGGCAGAATCCGATCTGGTCAGCTTGGCCCCATAACTGTCATACAAAGACCCATTCTGCCCGTAGAGGCCATCACCGTGCATGCGGGTTGGCGCAACCAAATACTCCCAAGCGATCCAAAACAAAGGAGCCGCGCCATTATAATTATAGTCCACACCGACCTGTGCCAGGTTCGGTGCCACGGAAAAGTTGGCGGAGACCGGTCCCAATGTTCCGTTGGTGCGAACCAGGCTGACCGCGAGGGCAGACTGGCTACGGTTGGCAGAATAATTATTTTGCATCAGGCTGATGTTGCCAGGTCCCGGCGTAACCCCGCCAATCAACCTGGCGAAATTGCTGCGATTACGGACACCATCGCGCGCCTTGGGTTCGACATGCAAATTCGGATCCGCAAAACTTTGCGGATAGCCCAGTTCAGTGTCTAAAGTGTTGCACACGTTCGTCTCCGCCTGACCGCCGCCCACCTGGTAAAATGAACCCCCGATAAGAATATGGCCGTCACTTTGAACCGCGGCGGCGTAAACTGACGGTGAGTCATAGGAATAAATCCGCTTCAGACCGGCGAACTGGTTATAGGCAGTATCCAGGAATGTGGTGTCCACCGTTCCATTGACATACAAACGGGTGAATCCAAGTCGATGCGTGCCATTAAATGAATCAAAGGCACCACCGACATACATTGAGCCGTCAGTTTGCAAATTGATACTGTAAACTGTGTCATTCGCACCCGTGCCCGGGAAGAAATTTGCGCTGTCAATTGAACCATCTTCGTTAAGCCGAGCCAAGCGGTTCAAGTCGTTGCCGTTGATATGGGTGAATGCGCCACCCAGGACGACCTTTCCATCCTGCTGCGCGCCAAGCGCGTAAACCGAACCGTCGGGTCCCGTGCCGGGATTGAAGGTCGTGTCCAACATACCGTTGGTTGGATTCAAACGTGCGATATTTTTGTATCCCGTTCCTCCGACTGTGAAATCACCCCCGACCAATAACGCTCCACCAGTGCTGCCAGTCGTCGCCACCGAAGCGTCGTATAGCCAGGCGGTGCCCGGATTCCCGCCGCCTTGATTCATGACAATGGTGATCGTGGTGGCCACCAGACCATTGGTCGGGCCGAAAGGCAGCACAAAGCTGCCGGGACCTGGAATGCTGCCGGTATCGTAAATCAAAACCCCAGTGCCACCGGAAACGTTCGTCGAGCCATAGAAAATCCGCATGTCATCGGGAACCCCCAGCATGTCGAAATTAACCGTCAGGACACCGGCACTCGCCGTGCCCAGATTCACCGTATTGTCGTCTTCCGGCACGCTGCCAGTAGCGGTATTGGTAACATTGATGACGTTCGATGAAATCGGCACGGACATGGTATAAACCGGGCCATTTAATGTCGTGCCCGAGTCAAAATTGGTATCTAATGAACCATCCGCATTCAGCCGCGCCAGATAGTTGCGCGCCGTGCCGTTGAAGTGCGTAAAATCACCACCAATCACGACTTTGCCATCCGACTGCGCCACCACGGCATGAACAACCCCGTCAACGCCCAGTCCCGGTTTGAATGTCTGATCCAGCGAACCATTGGCATTCAAACGTGCGATACCGTTGCGTTGCGTCCCATCAAATGAGGTAAAGCCGCCACCGATTACAATCTGGTTATTCGGTGTCAGAGAGACTGCTTCAATGAAATTATTGGCGCCCGATCCCGGGTAAAAAACATTCGTATCGGCGGGCGAGCCATTCGTATCAACCATGGCGATGCGATTCAACGGAACTCCGTTATAGGACGGAAAATCACCGACAACAATCGCCTGATCCGTGCTCATCACCGCCACACCATTCACCTGGCCACTGGTCCCAGGGTTCGGATTGTTCTGGGTCGACGTGTCAGGTATCTTGTTGGGCGGCAGTGCCAGAGACGTGTTAAAATCGGCGTTATAAAGTTCATCCACCGAGCCAGCTGGCGGATTTTGATCGTCAAACAAAATGGTCACACAAGTTTCAGCCACCATGCCGGTAAGTCGCGGGACGGTCTGATTGTTGATGCTCACCAGACGAAAGAGTTGGATGCGGAAATCCTTGTTAAACTTGGTCAGGCTGCTGGTAGGCACCGTGAAGGTGATGGGTTGATAGTTAAACCTTGGACCGCTGGATGGGAATGTGATGGTCCCCTGAACCATATCGAAATCAGAATTGGTCCCGCGAACGATTCCAACGGTCTGTGGCGTTGGCACGGCATAATCAGAGCCAGGCTGCAGCGGGAAATATATATTCTGCTCCTCGGCAGCGTCCGTGTCACTTTCCAGCTGATTATTGATGCGATAATGGAGCGTTTCCCCGGCACCATTGGTTCCGAAGCGCTGCACAAAGATCGTCACCTGCTGCCAGGGGCTGTTGGTGGGATTGTTAATGTCCGCCGGAACCCGGTAGTTGGCCTTCTCAAAA
>Ga0247670_1000110_pt1 | contig 27029 bp, 10 predicted proteins | sample CNK11_metaG_FD_183042 | JGI IMG/M metagenome (GOLD analysis project Ga0247670, IMG submission 183042) | Soil microbial communities from Purdue University Martell Research Forest, Indiana, United States - CNK11 | ecosystem: Environmental > Terrestrial > Soil > Temperate forest > Bulk soil...
TTCCTTGGCGCAAGTTCAAGGTTTTGATGCGGGCGTGGCCACGGTGTCAATCACGACCACCTTGTTTGCCACGAACGAATCCCTGTCGGTTTACATTTCCGGCTATGATACTGCACCGGACTTCAGCGCGACGATTGGGTCAGCCGCTTTTGTGCGGCATAATGTCGTGCTGCCAACCACGGCCGATGGCAACGGAACAGGCGAAGGTCACACCTACGGGGTTCTGAACCTTAAGGTCACCGGGAAGGTGGGCGACGTTTTGACCATCAAGGGAACGACGGATAGAACCGGCGTCACGGGCGGGAACGGCTACACAACCATTGCCTTCAATTCCGTCACCGCCACGGCACCCGGCCCGACACTTACGGCCCAGGCGGTTGCGGGCGGACAGATAGAGCTGTCATGGCCCAAGCAACCCATTAATTTCCAGGTGCTGGCCAGCACCAATGTTGCCGGCCCTTACCGCTTTGCCGGGTTGCCGGTCACCAACCAGGGAGCCATCAACATGGCATTCGATTCAACAGCGAGTGCCCCGGCAAAATTTTACCGGTTGCAGGCGGTTAATTATGGATCAATCCCGGTCACCTCCTGGCAAAGCGATCCGGATGGCGCAACGCTGCAGATGAACCCCGGCATCATGAAACTTCAGGTGTTTTCTCCCGGCATTGTTCGCGTTGCTTATGGTCTGTCGAATTCGGTCCCGTCATGGTCCAACAGCTTTTCGGTCATTATGCCGCCTGCCACCGGAACCTGGCCCCTGACGGCTACTGCCACCAATGTGATTTTGAACACCGGTCTGTTGCAAGTCCGCGTCAGCCTGGCCAGTGGAGCGGTTGGGTTTTATGATACCAATGGGGCGCCTTTGCTGCTGGAGCCGCCCGGCGGAGGAAAATCGCTCGTCCCGGCTATGGCTGGCGGCGGGGCCACGCTGGCGAGCCGGCAGCAATTTTTGACATCTCCCGGCGAAGCCTTTTACGGGCTTGGCCAGCACCAGGCCGGGGCGATGAATTACAAGAACACCACGGTTGTTTTGCAGCAGATCAATCCCGGGAACAGCGATGTCCCGATGCTCTTTTCCAGCCTCGGCCACGGCATATTGTGGGATAATCCAGCCATAACGGACGTTAGTTTTAGCTCCAAATCCACGGTAACTTGGGCCTCCCAGGCTGCTGCTGCGGTCAACTACTATTTCATGTATGGCCCCCAGTCTGATGCCGTGATTGCGGACTATCGTTATCTCACGGGGCAGGCGCCTATGTTCGGGAAATGGGCCTGGGGTTATTGGCAGAGCAAGAATGCCTACGGCAGTCAGGCGGAACTGATTGGCGTGGAAAACCAGTATCGTGCTGCGAACATCCCCATAGACAACATCGTTCAGGACTGGATGTATTGGAATCCCAATCCGTGGGGTTCCGACATATTTAATTCCGGCAACTATCCGAACGTGGCCCAGCTCATGCAGACGTTGCACAATGACAACATTCACATGATGATTTCCAAATGGGCGAAGTTCGACCAGGGCGCCTATGCGAACTATCTGCAACTGAGCAACGCCGGCGCCCTTTATCCGGAACGGACCACCGGCACTCCCAATGCCCAATACTATGATGCGTTCAACCCGGTCGGCCGGCAGCTTTACTGGCAGCAAGTCTCAAACGATTTGTTTTCGCTGGGCATAGACGGTTGGTGGTTGGATGCCAGCGAGCCGGAATTAAATGTGAATTGGGGAGAATACGCGAACTATGCCACGGCGGCGGGATCGGGAGCCACCGTCTATAATGCGTATCCCTTGATGCACACCACCACTCTTTATCAAGGCCAGCGCGGGGCCACTTCCAGCAAACGGGTTTTTATCCTTACCCGTTCGGCCTACGCGGGACAACAGCGTAATGCCGCTGTGACCTGGTCGGGCGACATCGACAGCACTTGGGCTTCATTTGCCCTGCAGATTCCCGCCGGGCTGAATTTCTGCGTGAGCGGCATTCCGTACTGGAACACGGACATTGGCGGGTATCAGGATAATAATGGCACTCCCACCGATCCGGCCTATGCCGAATTATTCACGCGCTGGTTCCAATATGGCGCGTTCTGCCCCATGTTCCGCGTGCATGGCCAGAACTTTGGCAAGGAAATGTGGCAGTTCCCCACAAATACGGAGGCCATTCTCGTAAACTTCGACCAGCTTCGGTATCATTTGTTGCCCTACATTTATTCGGTCTCCTGGATGGTAACCACCAATGGTTACACCATGATGCGCCCGCTGGTCATGGATTTCGTTCAGGATACCAATGTCTATAATATCCCGGATCAATATATGTTTGGGCCGGCCATGATGGCCAGTCCGGTGACGCAAGCCGGCACGACAAACCGAAACGTCTATCTTCCCGCCGGAACCACTTGGTATGATTTCTGGACCGGCCTGACCTATGCGGGCGGACAGACCAACAATGCGGCGGCGCCCATCACTAAAATGCCATTGTATGTGCCTGCCGGCTCAATCATCCCCTACGGCCCGGCCATTCAGTATGCTGCCCAAAGCGTGGACCCAATCGAACTGCGGGTTTATCGCGGTGCCAACGGCGCATTCACGCTCTATGAGGATGAGAACGACAATTATGATTATGAGAGTGGGACTTATGCGACGATTTCCTTCACTTGGAACGATGCCATCCAGACCTTGACCATTGGGCAGCGTCAGGGAAGTTTTCCCGGAATGCTCCAGTCGCGCACATTTAACATTGTTTGGGTGTCATCAGGTCATGGCGCCGGCGTGCCTTCCACGGTGAATGCCGACGTGACTGTGCAATACAGTGGTTCGGCAACCAACATTCCGTTCGGACATTAAATACCGTTGCCCCCGATGAGGGGGGAGAAACGCTCCTGGCCTCTCTTGAAATTTCGCCACCCCGGTTCATGGCCCCGGTGCATGCGGAACGGCGCGCGCTGTCATCGTCAGCAGGTTCAAGGTGTGAATGCGCGAATGGTTGCAAACCGATCGATTTTCGGTGTTTTTCCGCAAACTGCCGCAACCAGCATGTCCCCTCACTTTCGACAGTAGTGCGAATCCTGTAAATATGGTCAAATCATTGCTGACATCCAAGAAAATGCAAAAAATCAAGGATTCATTCACTACCTGAATGAAAAAAACCTTGCTGATATCCTAAATAATTTAGGATGCATTTCGAAAGTGCAGAAGAAACGTCCTAACAACTCCAATTGAAAAATTAAAATGAAAACAATGTTAATGAAATTAACAGCAGCCTGCGCTTTGGCGCTGGCCATGGCTCCTGGTGCTCAAGCACAAATTCTTGCCAATGATCCCTTCCTGACCGGGGGAGGCAACTATACTACGTCAGGTAGCATCGTCGGCCAAGGTCCCGCTGTTGCCGGTTTCACCGGTAATTGGTTTGACGCTTTTCAGGGTGTTCGCGACTCGGTTTCCGCCACTCCCATCAGCTACTCGGGCACGACGGGTTATGACACAACGCCGGGATCCGGTGCCCTGGTCAATATCACCCAGGATGGACGGGCTGGGCGCGCGCTTGATTCGAGCGTCGTGAATGCCCTCACAGCAACATCCGGAACCGTTTACATGAGCTTCCTGATGCAACTTCCCACTGTGGGAGGATATCAGGCGGTCGAACTGGGCAATGGCTCGGACCCCGGTCGTTTCTTGCAGGTCGGTGCCAGCAGTTTTGGTGATTTTCAGAATTCGACCCACTTTGGGATAACGCTGAATGCCAGCGGTGGAGGCGGAACGACAGGTAGTTTTGGTTTGGCGGATACCGCTGCGCATCTCTTTGTGCTTCAATTCAATCTCACCAGCGGGACCGATACTCTTAACGCTTGGGAAGATCCGACCAGTGTCACCGGCGGCGTAGTGACAGGTGGAACCGAAGTCAGCCTGTCGGGCTTCACGGTAATCAATACTCCTAGCGACCTCCTCCTTGGCACATTTGGTGGCGGCAGTCAGGGAACGGGAGTCAGTGACATTCGTTTCGGCCTCACATTGGGCGATGTCACGGCAGTGCCCGAACCTTCGGTCAGTTATCTGGCTTTTATCGGCCTAGGCGTGTTGTTCCTGGTTCGCCGTAGGTTGACTGCTAAAAAAGCTTCTTACATTTGAGTTTATTTCAAAGTCCCCGGCCCTACGTAAGGCCGGGGACCTTTTTTGGCTTTAGCGGATACCCAGGGTGTTACCTTGGGCTGGGCGGATGATCAAGGGACAACAGGTGCGTTGATGCAGCCACAAGGTCGTTATCCTGAGCGCTGCAAGGTTGAGAGCTTTCCTGATCTCCAGGCATTATAGGAGATGCTTTGGCTTAGAGTGGAATTGATCGGAACGTGTTCTTGCCAACGGCAAAAGAAATTGGAGGACGCTTTGGACATCACAAAAAACCAAAAATCTGGGCATCCTCTCACTTTAGACAGTAGTGCGAAACCCGTGGATATGGTTGAATAACTTTGTGACACCAAGAAAACTGCAAAAGCCAAATAATCAAGAATTCATTATATGACAACCCAAAACCAATTCCTGAAAAAGATAGTAATAATTGCACTGGCCGGCGTTTCGTTGCTTGGAACCGCCGCGTGGGCGGATACCATCACGGGGTCTATTGTGGCTGCACCGGCCGGCGTAAATCTCAATCTTTCCAGCGCCTATGCTTTTTATGGGATCAATGGTTCGTTCACGCCGGCCACGGATCCATCCAACGTCGGGAATTTCAGCACGCTGGTTGCCGTTGGCGAGTTCACCGGCACCGGTTCGGACGCCGCCTATAATCAAACAACGTATAATAACGGAACGACCTCGGCAACGCTCAGTCCGAACTATTCATTGGCGCAAATCCAAGGTGCTGATGCTGGCGTGGGCACGGTCACGATCACGACCACCTTGTTTGCCACGAACGAATACCTGTCGGTTTACATTTCCGGCTATGATACCGCGCCGGATTTTAGGGCAACGGTCGGTTCAGCCAGTTATGCGGTGACTAATGTTGTGCTGCCGACCACAGCCGATGGTAACGGAACGGGCGAAGGCCATACTTACGCGATTCTTAAACTTGCGGTTACCGGGACAGTGGGAGAAACTGTGACGATTGCTGGAGCGACAGATAGAACTGGTGTCACAGGAGGGAACGGCTACCCCACCATTGCGTTCAATTCCGTGACTGCTGGAAACAGCACAAATGCAATTACCGGCGGTGTGCCAGTGCCTAACCCGCCAACCATTTCGCCTCTGGGCGGGATAGTAGCGGGGACGAATGTGGCTCTTACAGAAATACTGCTCCCGCAAGTCAGCAACCCGCCCTATACTTACCAATGGCGGTCCAATAGCGTCAATATCGGAACCAGCGTCAGCTCGAACAGCAGCACCAATGCGTTTTCGATCAATACCACTGGTTTTGCGGTTGGCTCATATAATTACCAGGTAGTGGTGACCAACAGCGTTGGCAGTGCCACGAGCGCTCCGGTCGTGCTGAACATAGTGACCTTGTCGCCCCTTCCCGGCACGAGCATTATTCCGACGGTTTGGTGGGAAGCGAACGCCACAAATAACATCATCAACAACGGCGCGGTCGCCCAGTTGACGGATCAATCGGGCCACGAAAACAACGCGGTGCAAGACCCGCAAAACGGGACGCCATTGCCGCTCATCGTAACCAATGCTGTCAATGGATTGCCCACCCTCAGCTTTGGCGGGACGAACGCTCTTATTTCCCCGACCGGAGCCACCACCGGCAATTCCAGTCATTCCATTTTTATTGTGGGCAGCTACGAGTCAATAGCGCAATTCAGGAACGGCGCGGTATTTTACAGCGACACTGCAGGTGTGAATCAAAACAGTTGTCTCGGGGTGGATCCCAACACCAGCCATTTGTGGGTGGGTGGTTATGGCCAGGACAACTCCCCCTATGTTGGCAATATCTCATTGAATGGCGCGGGATTTAACATCTTGGGTAAAATCTACACTGCGTCGTCAGCAAACTATCAGGGATTTGTGGCGGGCGTTCAGGATGTCAACGCCTCCGGTGCCACTTACAATTTGGGGAATACGCGGGTGGGCCTTGGCAAGCAATACAACAATGGCAGCTATTGGTCCGGGCAGATTGCGGAAGTGATCGTGTTCAATTCCGCGTTGAGCTACGGTGATATCCAGACCGTGCAGCACTATCTGGCCGGCAAATACAATGTGCCGCTGGCGCTTCCCGTTATTCCCATGACGGCAACCCCGCCTTATGTGGCCGTTAGCAGCAATGTAGCGGTAACAGTGACACTTCCCACGCTCACGACCACGACTACCGTGACAATTACCAGTGACAATCCAAGCGTCACCGGATTTTCATCGACTAATTTGACCTTCACCCTCGGAGCCACCAATGTTCAAACTTTTATCGTAAACATTCTGGCCGCCGGGACGGCCAATCTCACCGCCTCGAGTTCGAGCTTTAACAATGGCACTCTGGCTATTGGCGGACTTCCTCCAGCCACACTCATCGAGGACTTTCAGACCTCGAGTTTGACCAGCCTTAACGGCGGTGCTGCTGTGAATAATGGAGATTCGATTACTGCCTGGGCCGGGGACATCAACAACAGTTGGATTTGGCAGCAAAATGTTGGCGCTGATCCGACTTTCCTGGCCCAGGGAACTCGTGCCTTGTCACCAGCGATTGATTTCCAAGGCGGCTCTCTCTATATGCCGGGAGGCACCAGCGGTTTGGTGGCCGGACGAAACAACTTCTCGGTTGCACTTGTTTTCAAGGCTGACGCAACGGGCGTGGGCGCCTCCGGCGCCCAATGGAGCAGTCAAACGGGCATCATTGATGACACGCCGATTGGTTCCGTTTCCGGCAACGACTTCGGAATTTCCATTTCGGGTAGTGGTGAAATCAGCGCCGGCTTGGGTGGCACTAGCACCACCACTATTTCCAAGACAAATTACAATCTGGTCACTTCGACATATCACGTGGCCGTGGCTTCATACGACATCCTTAATGGCCAGATGCGGCTCACTGTGGATGACCAACCGACGGTGATTTCCTCGAGTCCTATTTCCAGCGGGACAATGGCTGATCTTGACATTGCCCTGGGGGGCAGCAGTTACGAAGCTTACAGCCGTTATTTTTCAGGCGCAATTGCGGAAATACGTTTTTATGACGGCGCGTTGACGGTTCACCAGGCCACCAACCTGATTTATGCGCTCAAGACCAACTATTCAATCCTTTATCCAAGCGAAGTGTCAGTATCATTGACGCCAGCTAATGCTACGGTGTTTGGCACAAACAACGTTGTTTTGACCCTTACCATTCCGCAAGCGGCCAACGCGAGCCAGGCGGTCACCGTCACCGTGACGAACAACAATCCCGGCGTGGTCAGCTTGCAGGAGGCGGTTGGCAATGTCCTGACCAAGACGTTTCCGGCGGGTGCAACCAATGCCCAGTCCGTGGTTGTAACCAGTGTGGCTGTGGGCCAGGCCAGCCTTACATACGCATCTCCCGGTTTGGTGCCTTCTGCTCCAGCAACCGTCAATGTTGTATTTGGCTTGGATGTGACTCAGATTACCGGCGGCGATCCGGGCGAGGGATTTGCGCCATTACCAATGGATGTTGCTGGTGTTACTTTCGACAGTTCGACCGTAATAATCCAAGGCGTCACGTTTGTTCAGCATCAGGATGGCCAAACCGGTGAAGGGGGCATCGATTCTACCGGCATCTTTCCTGTGCCCCAGTCATTTGGCTTCGGCAGCACACCCGACGATAACAGTATGGCCACCTTGCTGTCGGGTTCCACCTATGCCTACACCGGCAACACCCAGTATAGCTCTCTAGTTCCTGGGGATAAGTATGCCCAATACCAGTTCACCGGCCTGACATTGGGCCAAACATACCAGGTTGATATCTTCACCGTGTGCGATGCGATTCCTCGCCCCACCTTGACCCAAATCGTCGGGGCGACAACGAATGCGTATATTGTCGAGACGGAAACCAGTCCGCAGGACGTTGTATTTGACATGACTCCCGATACCAATGGAGACATCACGATACAGTGGACTTTTGGATCTGGCCCTTATGATGTTGGTTCCAATGGAAATTCCGGATGTGTCAGCGGCATAGCGCTTACCACTCAACCAACTTCGGCGCCGACATTGGGTGTTGCCCGCTCTGGTTCCAGCCTGGTATTGACCTGGTCAGGGGGCAGCACACTGCTTCAAGCCACCAACCTGCTGGGTCCGTGGACGACAAACGTCAACACGTCACCATACACGAACATTCCGACTGGATCCAAAATGTTCTTTAGAGTGCGGACTCCATGAGCGTGTCAGTTTCTTGGCCGGAACATTCCACCCGCTGCAATGACGGCGGGTGGAAATCATCAGGCCGGGAAGAGGGATGCGGTTATTGTATATAAGAGTTGTGCCATCCGTGTCCTGATCGTATTACCAATTATCATACAAACAAACATAACATGCCAATGCACCAATACATACGGCAAGAAATAATCCCCGTCCGCAGACCCCGCCGCGGGTTCACCTTGATTGAACTGTTGGTGGTGATCGCCATCATCGCCATTCTGGCAGCCATGTTGTTGCCGGCCCTGAACAAGGCCAAAATCCGTGCGGTAGCCGCCGCTTGTATGAATAATAACAAGCAATTGGGTTTAGCCTGGCTCATGTATGCCGGTGACAACAATGAACGGCTGGCCATCAACGCTGATTTGTCCCAGTTTGATGGCGGCACTCCCTCGTGGGTAACCGGTTGGCGGCTGGATTGGACCACCAGCCAAATTAACACCAACACGGATGATCTCGTGGATGATAAATATTCACTCTTGGGCAGTTATCTGGGCCGTGCTTACAAAGTCTTTGCTTGTCCGGCGGCCAATTTTGTGAGTCCGGCCCAGAGTGCGCTTGGCTGGGATCACCGCGTCCGGGGTGTAGCCATGGACGGGGCGGTTGGGGACGGCAATAAATACACTGGTGAGGGGTGGTCGAATTCGACTTCGTTTTATGTGGTAAAGAAATCCACTGACTTCCATTCGCCTGGTCCCAGCGATTGCTGGGTTTTTACCGATGAGCATCCCGACTCGATTGATGATGGCATCCTCTACACGCCCAACTATCCCTTTCCCGCGCTGCTTGAAGTCCCCGGGTGCCAGCACGCTGGTTCGTGCGGTCTCACCTTTGCCGACGGTCATTCCGAAATTCATAAATGGCGCGGCAAATTTTCCAACGAACCTGTCACATATGGCAGGTTAATAAATGTCGGTGTTTTAAAATCTGACCCAGACATGGTTTGGCTGGCGCAACATACACCGGTAAATTGACACCGCTGAAAATGCCCACTTCGATCAGACAACTAAATTTTTTGTGGGGATAGCTGGAGTTTTAACCGACTCCAGCTTTTTTATTTCAGGCAGCATAACTGACCGGAAGCGTGCCGCGCATTACGGTATTTGCAAATGCAGCTCGTGACGAGAGCGCGGTTTTAAGGAGTGGAACGGGCGGGGTCGCGAGGCATGCGAAGCGACCGACAGCGCGTGAAATGAAGCAATCCGCGCGTTAGTACGGCGATCCATTTTATGAGTGCTTCGCGTCGTGCGTTAATCACTGAGCGCGGTTGGGAGCGGGAGCGGGGCGGAAATTTTGGAACGGGATCAAGGCCCAAGGGCGCGCGGCGCGGCTGGCGGAGCGGGACTCCGGTCAGCCTCCGCTACGCTCCGGCTTCCCTGCGTCCCGCTCCGCCAGCCGGGGAAAAAGAACAACGAAGAATAAACAATAAAGGGGACATTTCTAAAGAGTTTTGACACTCCCTTTTCACTCAGAACCAATACCAATAAGACTTGCTGGTCCACACGGCCCAGGCATTCATATCTTGAAAGCGCCGCCACTCCACGTGGCTGTCCAGGCACAAAACATTTCCTCCGTTCGGCTGCGGGCCTTTGCTCTTTAGATGATTGCTGTTGTAACCCGTGACTATCCCGCTCGTTGATGTAACGGCACCAGGTCCCCATTGATCCGTCTGACGATTTCCGGTCCCTGCTGAAACGCTGGTGTCCGCGACAAGTTCGGCGGTTGAGACGTTATCGGAACTTTTGTAGGGCTTGGACGCCTTGGTCAGCCAGCCCTTGGGAGATGTCATGGTGGTGGGGTAATTTTGCGTGCCATCGCGGCTGATGAACCAGGCGTAGGAGGATTCCCGGAGTTTGCTTTGAAAGTTCCACCATACGTCCAGGTTTTGAGCGGAGACGTAACCGCCGGGACAATAAAAAATGGCCCGGTAAATCATGTTCGTGCCCGCCTTGGGCCCGATGTTATCCGCCATCGAAAAGGGCAGATCCCACGGGTCGTTCCCCAACACTTCCGCCCCGGCGGGGACAATGCTTCGCGGCAGATTATCGTTGTTATCGTCCGCATACATGCGCAGGGCCAGGCCGGTTTGTCTGAGATTGTTCATGCAACTGGCGCGCTTGGCCCTTTCCTTGGCACTGGCCAGGGCCGGCAGCAGCATCGCCGCCAGGATGGCGATGATGGCGATGACCACCAACAATTCGATCAGGGTGAAGGCGCATCGCCTGGCGGAGTCGAAGTTCAAGGAAGTCCGACGGGCATTCTGATTTGACACGTTCATAAGCTGGCAATTGGCATGGGTCCGATGGATGTTTTTTAACCGGGTTGCTAGCCATGGAGTTTGCCGCCAAAGGCAAAACCGGACATCCCTCTTTGGAGGGATGAAAAAACGCTGTAATTGACTGGACATCTGTGGCGGGTGGCGTCAAATAAATTGATCTCAATGAAGCCGCATTTGCTACAAGCTGCCGGGTTGGCGATCATCGTCCTTTTTGCTGAAGCGCCGGTGTGTGTCGCCTCGTCGCCCGGCGTCCTGACCAACGCGGCGGACGTGCTCTCGCTGACGGCCGAGCAGGCGAAGCAGGAAATCGAAGTCGCGATCACCGGCGTTGTGACCGTGGCGGAACCGACCCCGAACTGGAAGGGAAAATTTTTTGTGCAAGACGCCACGGGCGGAGTGTTTGTGAACAACACAAAAAGACTTCAGCCGCTCGTAGGTGATGTCGTGCAGATCCGCGGTGTCAGCCATCCGGGAGGGTATGCGCCTGACATTTACAAGCCGGAATGGAAAAAACTGGGCACGGCTCCGTTGCCGGAGGCCCGGCCGGTTTCCGCCGAACAATTGATGTCCGGCGCGGAGGACGGGCAGAGAGTGGAGGTTTCGGGCATTGTGAGATCCGCTCAAAAAGGAGACACAAAACTCGTTCTCGAGCTGGCGTCGAGTGGTTATCGTTTCCGTGCGTTTGTCCCGGGCTCCTTGAAAATTGATCCGAACACCCTGATCGGGGCGACGGTTCGCGTCCGGGGAACATCTGCGGCGTCGTTCTTAAAAGAACCGTTGAGACACATTCTTACGGTGGCGCTGTTCGCGCCCTTGGAATCGGATGTCATCGTGGATCATCTTTCAGACACTTCAATTTTCCATGAGCCTTTCACCCCTTTGAATGGCATCGCCCAATATCGCAAGAATGCAACTCCTGACGGACGGATACGTGTGAAGGGCGTCGTTACTTATCAACGTCTAGGAGAGGATATTTTCCTGCACGATGCGACGGGAGGGCTTCAGGTCAAATGCCGTGATACCAATCACTATGCTCCTGGCGAAGTGGTGGAGGCGGTTGGCTTTCCCGATTTGGAACGATTTCTCCCCGTGCTGCAAGATGCGACCCTTAGCCGGACGAAGGATGCGCGAGAAATGATCAGTCCAAAACCCGTATCGCTTCAGGAATTGTCGGATGGTCTGCATCATTCTGACCCCGTCAGCCTTCAAGGCAAGTTGCTGGATCGTTCTATTCGCCGGGTCGGATTGTCGGGTGCGCATCCCAACGATCTTAAAAGCGTTCTGATCCTTCAAAACAGCAATTTTCTGTTCACTGCTGAAGCCCCGTCTGCCGAGGGATTCGCCGAGCTTGCCTCGATTCCAAACGGCAGCACCCTTGAAGTCTCCGGAATCTGTTTATTGCAGATCGCCGAAGAGGGCAAGATGGAGACTGTGCAAATCCTGCTGCCTGATGCCGGCAACATCCGCATCCTGCAAAAGCCCGGTTGGTGGACGCCGAATCGCCTGCTGGCCGGTCTGGCCATTGCACTGACGATACTGGTGGTGGCGATGGTCTGGAGCGTTATGATTTTGCGGAAGAATTCCGCGCTGCGGACCTCGGTCATTGAAAAGGTCAAGGCCCAGGAAGAATTACAGAAAGCGCACGACCTGTTGGAGTGGCGGGTTCAAGAAAGGACCAAGCAGTTGAAGTTTGAGATGAGCGCACGCAAGGAAGGGGAGGTTCAATTCAAGGCAACTCTCAAAGAACGCACGCGTCTGGCCCAGGAACTTCATGACACCCTTGAGCAAAGTCTCACTGGCATCGGCCTGCAACTTGACACCGCCGGCCGGCTTTTCGGCAAGGAAACGGACCGTGCTACCCATCATGTTGAAATGGCCAGAAGTCTGATGACCCAGAGCCAGCTGGAACTTCGTCGCTCAATATGGGACCTGCGTTCCCGGGAACTGGAGGAGTTCGATCTTTGCGGTGCATTGCTGGCCAGCGGCCGGCAGATGCTGGATGGAACGGACATCCAGATTCAAGTCGCCACGCAGGGCCGGGTCCGGCCGCTGTCCGAAGTGGTCGAAGAAAATCTTCTGCGCATCGGCCAGGAAGCGCTCACCAATGTCGTCAAACATTCCGCCGCCAAAAAGGTGGATATCGAACTCAAATTCGGCGCGCAAAGCGTCGTCTTTAAAATCAAGGATGACGGCCGGGGATTCACACCCGGCAACTCGACCGGGGCCAAGGAAGGTCATTTTGGGCTGGTCGGCATGGATGAGCGGACCAAGCGGTTGGACGGAAAGCTTACCATCGTCAGCGCACCGGGCGCCGGCACTTGTGTGGAAATTGAGATCCCCATCAATTCCATTCCTACACATAATGATCACGACCCGGGCGATGCTTCCGGATTGATATGATGCCAGACAAGACGATCCGAATCCTCGTCGCCGACGACCACTACATCGTGCGGATCGGCCTGGTCGCTTTGGTGAATACCGAAAGCGACATGGAGGTCGTGGCGGAAGCGGTGGACGGCCGGCAGGCGGTTGAACTCTATGAAAAGCTCGCGCCCGATCTTGTCCTGATGGACTCACGAATGACCGTCAAGACCGGCATCGAGGCGACCATCGAAATCCGAAGGAAGGATCCCAAAGCCCGGGTGCTGATGCTGACGGCGTTTGATGGTGATGCCGACATTCGCAAAGCCTTTGAAGCCGGAGCACAAGGATACGTATTGAAAAGCGCCACGGGAGAAAGTTTGATTCCCGCCATCCGGGCGGTTGCCGCCGGCGGGCGGTGGGTGCCCAAAGAAGTGGCGCACCGACTGTCTTCGCGCAATTCCTATGAAACGCTGACCGCGCGGGAACTGCAGGTGTTGATCGAAATCGCAAAGGGGCTCGCCAACAAACAAATTGCCGCCACGCTGGGCATCACCGAATACACCGTGAAGGATCATCTGAAAAACATTCTCGCCAAGCTCCGGGTGGCCGACCGCACCGAAGCCGTCAGCGTGTCGGTCCAACGCGGCATCATCCACCTTTGAACGGATGCAATGAGGATGATGCCATTTCCCAAAGACAACTGGTGAGAGCTCCCCGAGCGAACGCTTCGCACGTTGAACCTTTGAACCGTGGCAGCCGACGTGAGGAGGCTTATTATGTTTCGGACGAAGAAAGTCAGAGCCTCCTCACGTCGGCTGCTACGAGGTTCAGGGGGAGGGGGCGCTTGGATGATTCCACCGTTTCCGGTTGGGAATTGGTATGGGTTGAGAATTGACGCTGTCGAGTCGAACGTGGAAAGTGTTACCTCACGGTGGCACGGGCTTGAATTTCAGCGAGGTCTGCATGGCGGCAGGAATGCTCGAAAGGTCATCCTGATAAAAATACCACAGGCGGGTTGACGTGTTGTAAGTGGTGATCTCATACATTTTTTCCACTTTGATCCAGTTTACCGAACCATCCGTCGTCAAAGTATTGCCGCCATCCGAGTAAGCGGTGCCGCGACGTTTGTGTGGCGGGGTGCCGTCGTTCCACTGCTTTGTCGTCGTATCGAATCTCAGGTCCTCCGCCGCCAGCACCCATGAGGACTTGGCGTTGCTGAGCTTCACCGGACTTAACGACCTAAAGGTTCCCTGCACGTTGACCCAGTTGGTCACACCGCCCAAATACTGATAACCAACCTGCCATTGGGTGGTCGGATTGCCACCGACGTTCGGATTAAAGTAAGCTATGCCTGGTGGGTAGCCTCCTCCGGCCGAAACTTCGGGACACACCCAAATGGATTGACTATTTGTATTGCTCGCGTCCAGATTGACCTCCTTGGACGAGGCGATCTCGGTAGGATTCAGGGTGTGCAGATTATAATTGTTGCCCGCAGGCCGTGGTGAAAAAAGTCTTTCGTTGTTCTCGCCGGCGTAAATGGTCAGGCCGATGCCAAGCTGTTTCAAATTATTCAGACACTGGATGCGTTTGGCCCTTTCCTTGGCGCTGGACAAGGCCGGTAACAGCATCGCCGCCAGGATGGCGATGATGGCGATGACAACCAGCAGTTCGATGAGCGTGAAAGCGGCTGGCTTCGGGACAGCAGGTTTTCGAGAAGCCTTGGGTGAATTCAGGTTTGAAGTTTTCATGGCGGTTAATGGATTGGTTACAGCCCAACGATGATCCGAAATCGATAGAAGCTTTGGTTGGCCGCATTTGCCGGAATGAACGCGTTCATCAGGATGGCATCGCCGAGGTCGCCGGCTTGGCTGAACTCCACGCCGGCGGCCGGCTGCCAGTTCATCGGCCACAAGGACGTGGTGGATTCGATCACGTAAAACATGTCCGGCGGCAGCTGCTTGCGCTGGGGAAAACTGAGGGCCACGCCACCGGGGGCGGAGGCGATGGTGAACACCGGTGAGTTATCAGCCTGGGTGGGATTCCGCGCGAACAGAAACTCCTCGGCATTGTTGAGCCGGTCTCCATCCGGATCTTCGCCGGGCGCAGTCGCGGATAATAGAGGGTTCGTAAAGCCGGCAGCCCAGTTGCCGTAGGATGAAAAGCCGCCGGTCTTCTCGAGCACCAATTGAGGGGGAAGACCCGCCGAGGCTTCACGGGAATCAAATGAGTAGACGGTGTCGGAAAATGGATTGGATATCAGCAGGCCGAGGCTGAGCAGATGATTGCCGGCCGCTAGCACTGTGGAGGTGATCTCCACGCGATCCATACCATTCGTGGACATGGGCCAGTTGGTGATGATCTGTCCGAAAGCCGGCTGGGTGTTCCACGTCATGCCGGTTTCCGACCACACATCATTGGTCACAAAATGAAGTTCCAGCGTCGGTGCCGATCCGGCCGCCGGCGGCCCTGGTGAATGTAATTCAAGGTAGGCGCGATTAAAGTTGGTCAGCGTCGCTGACAGGAGATTAAACCTCAGGAACGCGTATCGCGTATAACTGACAGTCGCATTTTTCTTCAATTGTAGCGTCGTCTCGAGCCCATAGTTGGTGGTGGCAAACGAACCGTCGCGCACATACGTATCCGCCACCGGCGTGAGTGACTCAGTCGTGTTGTCCGGTGCCAGGTAGATTGCGACCCGGGCGGTGGTCTGGTAGCCGTTCGCGGTCACGGTCAATTCCACTTCGTTGGTACCGCGGTCCGCGAAGGTCAGCAAGGGATCCGGTGCATTCGTGCGGGAGAACAGCACCAATCCAGGCGCCGATACCACGCGCCAGGCGGCGGTGAAGGCATTCGTTGCGGCATTCGTCGGGCCGATCTGTATCCAAGGCTGAAGCCGGACGCAGTTCGTTGGAAAACCCAGGGTGAGATTGGAGGGCAGGGTGACGTGTGGCAGGTTGAGCCGCCGGCTCAACTGGTCCTCGTAAATCGAAAAGGGTTCGAGCGTGTCGCCGAGCGCGGTTCCTTCAACATGGTCCACCGGATTGCATTTGGTTCCGCCGTAGGTGGACAATGACACGCCGCTGCGCGTGCCGCGTGTGCCAATGACATAACCATAGCGGCTTTGCTCGGTCGTCACCACGTAGCTGGGTCCGCTGCCAATACCGCGCGTGTTCCAGAAAACACTATGCGCCGCCGTGAGATCGTGAAGCGGTGCGGTGCCATAGGGCCGGTAACGCGCTTCAAAGCCGCTGCCGTCGCCGGTGCAGGTGTCGATCAGATTGCCGTGGCTGAAGTGCATGTGATGATCGCTGTTGCTGCCGGCGGTCGTTTGAAACCCCGTGTCACCGGTCTGCCGCCCGCTGTCCTTGTCGATGCAGCCGTGATAGACATTTCCCGATGAACCCATGTGCGACAGCACAAAGCCGTGACGGGTGAATGTGGAGCGGCAATTGTCCAGCAGGCATTCGTTGGCGTTTTGCAGCCGATACATGTAGCCATTGCCGCCGCCGCCGCCGTATTGAGCGCGTTGGAAATCACAGTTCGTCAAGGTGACCTGGCTGCATTCACTGAGCAGGATGCCGTTGCTGAGCAGATCACAAGTGGTGGTGTTGCCCGCCGGTTGGAAGGTCGCCACGTTACGCATCCAAGAATCCCGGGCGCGCACCATCCGGACCGCAAAGGAATCATGGACGTCGTAAGCCGGTGTGCCAGCCACGGTGTAGTCGTCCTCGCCCCAGCCGGTACCACCATGCTGAACGTTGCCGATGGAAAAGTCTTCCAGCCCGCAGCCCGTCAACGGACCCGAACTGAGGCGCACCACCCGGGCATTGTCGCGAGTCTTCAAGTAATAGCGTGTGGGCGCATTGATGGTAATGGTGTTTGATACGGCGGAGACGGCGACGACGCGGCGAAAGTAGGCGATCCCCTGAAGCTGGCTGCCGTAGCCGAGCCAGTCCGGCTCGTTGTGTTCGGTGATCCAGGCATCCGTGCAATCGGCACGCACTGTCACCCATTGCCCGGGAGTAAACCCGCTGGTGCTGGTTACGGGAATCACGGTGGTCGGGCCGTGCAGATCTTGACTGATGGAGGCGCTGGCCACGCCGCTCGAATAGAAACCCGCCGACGAAGGACCAGTTACCAGAATGATGCTTTTGCTGCGCATGTTGGTGCTTGTGTTCAGCAGAAAGGTGCTGCCCACGCCCGCTCCGCGCAGCACAACATTCGCGGCATTGATCTGCAAGACGCAGGCATTCCCTCCCTGCACACTGACCGAATAGGTTCCCGCCGGCAGCAGCACCACGCCACCGCCGGCGGACTGGGCGGCGTTGATGGCGGATTGGATGGCGAGCGTGGCATCGCTGGCGCCGGTATTGTTCGCGTTATAAGGCGGCTGGGTGACATTGAACACCGGTCCCGCAATCGTTGGCAATGGTTGCTCACCCGCCTTGTAGCCGGCGTAAGAAAAGTCCTGAATCAGTTTGTCGGTTTCAAAATTGACGGAACTGACGCCCGGTGGCTGCCAGTTGGTGGGATACAGGGTGCTATGCCAGGCTCTTGCTGGTGCCGCCCACAGCAATAAAAACGACAACGCCATCCAGCAAGGAATGTTGGCACGACGGGTTGGGGTCACCGCACAATTGAAACAATTCACCCGTGTTAACGCATCCCTCGAAAGGGGGATGTTGAGCGGCTCGAAAAAGTCCAATTTTTTGAATGTTCATCCGATAACACCGCACCCAACGGAACAACCAATTTTCAATCATCGGCAACATGAGAGTCCGCCAGACCTCCGGCAGAATTGTCCCCATGCGTGTGCTCAACCCTATGACTTCATCCTTCGTTAATCCAATGCGACTGCGTTCGTTCCGTGTCCCGGCAGCCTGGGTTTTGGCTCTGTTCCTTTTCACCGGCTTTGCCGAAGCTCAAAAGAATGTGACCCGGCTCGATACGGGCTGGGAATATTACCAGGGCAGACTCGGCAGCACCTGGGAAATCTGGCGGGGCGACAAAGCATCGGACAATGTTGACTGGACACCGGTGACGCTGCCGCATTGCTTCAACGCCCGCGACGCCGTGGACCCGGATGCAGCGTATTATCAGGGGCCGGGCTGGTATCGCACGCGCCTGACGCTCAGCAATCCGTTTCCGAACGGACGGACGCTCCTGCACTTCGATGGCGCGGGCCAGAAGGCGCAAGTGTTTATCGGACTCGATAAAGTGGGCGAACATGTCGGCGGCTATGATGGGTGGGACGTGGATATCACGGATGCGGCGCGAGGTGTGTTAACCAACAGCTGGAGCAAGGGAGCCGTGCCGATTGCGGTGCTGTGCGATAATTCGCGTGACGCCGAATCCATCCCATCCGACCTGAGCGACTTCACCCGCTATGGTGGTTTGTATCGGCACGTAAGCCTGATCTATGTTCCGGCAATTTCGCTGGAGCGGGTTCACATTAAACCGGCGCTGACGCCGGATGGAAAAGCTTCGGTGACAATCCAATCGCGATTTTACAACCCGACTTCAGCAAAGGAAAAAGTCGAACTGACTGTCGAAGTCAGCGACCCCGGCGGGAAAGTCATCTACACCTCCGCCCAGACTAATGTTCCGTGGGCCGGAATGAAGGAGTTTGCTGCTTTTAAGATTAGCGATCCCCAACGATGGTCGCCGAAAGAGCCCGCGCTCTATCGGTGCGTTGTCACTTTAAAAACTGCGCGCGGGGAACAACAGGTCGAAGAACATTTTGGCCTGCGATCCTTTGAGTGGGTTGAGCACGGACCGTTCCAGTTGAACGGGGAGCGGCTGCTGTTGCGCGGCACGCAGTATCACGAAGACCATGCCGGTGTCGGTGCCGCGGTGCCGGACGCGGTCGTTCGCCAGACTTTCCAGAAGATCAAGGCAATGGGCGCGAACTTCGTGCGGCTCGGCCATTATCAACAGACCCCGCAAGTGCTGGAGTTGTGCGATAAACTGGGCCTGCTTGTGTGGGAAGAGATTCCCTGGTGTCGCGGCGGCCTCGGCGGCCCGCGCTACCAACAGGAATGCCGCGACCTGTTGACCGCAATGATTGACCAGCACTTCAATCATCCGTCGGTCATCCTCTGGGGTTTGGGAAATGAAAATGGCTGGCCGGGGGATTTTGAAAGCTTCGACACCAACGCCATCCGCTCCTTCGTGATTCAGCTGAACGACCTGGCTCATCAACTTGATCCTTCGCGCAGGACGTGCATCCGTTACTGTGATTTCTGCAAGGATGTTCCGGATGTGTATTCGCCCAGCGTCTGGGCGGGATGGTATTCCGGTCAATATCCCGAATATCGCGGATCGTTGGAAAAGGAGATCAAATCCGTTCCGCATTTCTTCCATGCCGAGTGGGGCGGCGACAGTCACGCCAGGCGCTTCTCGGAAGATCCGGAGAAGTTCTTGCACAAGGTCGCGACCGGCAAAGGCACCGCGGAAGTCGGAAATGCCTACAAACCCAAGGGTGGCTCGGCGCGCGCCTCAAAGGACGGCGACTGGTCGGAGAGTTACATCGGCAATCTCTTCGACTGGTATTTGAAGGAGCAGGAGCAGATGACCAATCTGACCGGAACGGCGCAGTGGATTTTCAAGGACTTTGCCACCCCGTTGCGGCCGGAAAATCCCGTGCCGCGCGTGAATCAAAAAGGCCTGCTTGAACGCGACGGCACGCCCAAGGAAGGCTATTACATTTTCCAAAGCTACTGGGCCGAACAGCCGATGATCCACATTTTCGGTCATGGGTGGGAAGTGCGCTGGGGCAGGCCGGATGAAGCAAAGCTGGTCAAAGTGTTTTCCAATTGTGGTGAAGCCGAACTGTTCGTGAACGGCGTGTCTGCAGGCGTGGAGCATCGCAACATCGCCGATTATCCCGCTGCCGGGCTGCATTGGTCGGTCAAATTGAACGAAGGCACAAATACTCTCCGCGCCGTTGGTCGGAATCATGGCGTTGAAGTCAGGGACGAGATTCAAGTTGGCTATCAAACCGCAACGTGGGGCAAGCCGGCAGATCTTATGTTCCGGCAGGTTGCGCAATCCAACGACATCGCGGTCATTGAAGCGCGCGCCTTTGACAAGGATGGCGTGCCTTGTCTTGACGCGGCCAATCTGGTTCGTTTTGATCTGACCGGAGATGGGCGGCTGCTCGATGACCTCGGCACTTCAACCGGATCGCGCGCAGTGCAGCTCTATAATGGCCGCGCGCAAATCAGCCTGCGGTTGAGTGGCAGCCAGGTGGTTGCTTCGGTGGCGAGCGAGGGTTTGCCGACGCGGTTTTTGGCGATCACGAATTCGACCTCCGGCGCGAAGGAACTCGCGCTCGAGGTGGGCGCGATAGACCGCCAGCGCATTCTCAATGCGGCCAATGCCGCGCTCCACCTTGAGCCGCCGGCCATCACGAAATACCGCGCCAAATTGAGCGAAGGCGGGACGAATGATTTTTATTCCAACGCCGATTACTTCTGGCCCGACCCGACGAAGCCGGATGGTCTGCCTTATGTCAATCACGACGGCGAATCCAATCCCGGTAATTTTGACCAGCACCGGATGGCCATGCGCAGTGTGCGCGACGCCGTGGCCGCACTGGCGGCGGCGTATAAAATCACCGGTGACGATCGCTATGTGACGAAGGCGGTGGAGTTGCTGCGGGTGTTCTTCCTCAACCCCAAAACGCGGATGAATCCGAACCTGCAATTCGCCCAGGCCGTGCCGGGCCGGTCGCCGGGCCGCAGTTGGGGCATCATTGACGGATTGCATCTGGTTGAAATCCCGCCCGCCATCGCCGCGATGCAAGCCTCGCCCGCATTCCCACCGGAAGTTCTGGCCGGATTGAAGCAGTGGTTTCGCGAGATGACGGGTTGGATGATGACGAGCGAGAATGGCCGGACGGAAGGGGCCGCCAGGAACAATCATTCGGTGGCGTATTTTGTCCAGATCGCCGCCTTCTCGCGTTTCACCGGTGACACGAACCGGCTGGCCGAGTGCCGGCGACAATTTGAAGAGATCTTTATCCCGGACCAGATGGCGGTGGATGGAAGCTTCCCGCTGGAACTCCAGCGCACCAAGCCCTATGGCTACTCGATCTTCCAACTCGACAACCTGGCCACGCTTTGTCAGCTGCTTTCGACCCCCACCGATAACCTGTGGAACTTCAAGCTGGCCGATGGACGCAGCATCGGCACGGCCATGGAATTTCTTTTTCCGTATCTTGCCGACAAATCGAAATGGCCGCGCGCGCCGGATGTGCAGGCCTGGGATGCGTGGCCGGCGCGCCAATCCAGCCTGCTGTTCGCCGGACTCGCGCTCGACCAGCCAAAGTATCTGGAACTATGGCGCAAATTGCCGGCGGATCCAACGAATCAGGAAGTCCGTCGCAACATCGCCATCACCCAGCCGGTCCTCTGGCTGCAATAAACGCATGAATAGGTTTGGCTCCACGCTATCTGCCATCCCGGCTGTCCTCTGGCAAGCGGCAGAGTCCGCCGGCTGGCACCAGAAAGCATTGCACCCCTCGAAAGAGGGATGTTGAGAAGTCATCACCTCACTAGAGTCACCGCTAACCCGTAATGTTCCGCAAAAAATCCCATATGAAAAAGATTCGTTTCACCCAACCCATCATCGCGGCGCTCGTCGCCAGTTTTTTGTCAACCCAATCAATCCAGGCCGCACCCACCTGGAATAATGCCGCCGGCGGCAATTGGTCCGTTCCCGGCAATTGGTCGCCCAGCGTTGTGCCCGGCACCGCCAGCGATGTGATCTTTGGAAATACTGGTGCGGGCTCGCGGAACACGAATGATGTCTCTGCGGAAACCATTGATGCTTTGACTTATGATTGGAACAACCAGGCGCAACAAACGACGGTCATTCCCTCCGGACAAACCCTGACAGTGAATAGCAGCCTCGCCGCTGGAAGTGCTTTGCTTTTGGAAGGCAGCGCGGCGGCTTCGCCCGCTGCCAGCACCTTGGCCCCGGCTGCAATCACGGGTGGAGGCAATTTGGTTTTGAACGGTGCCGGCGACATGGTGGTTCACATTGGGAACAACACCGCCGGCTCACACATGGCAACCTTGGACCTGTCAGGGCTGAACAATCTGACCGCCAACGTGGGAAGACTGCTCGTCGGGCAAGCGAACGCTGGTGCTACCGTTAACCGGCCTTCGGGCACGTTGATTCTTGCGGCGACGAATACAATAACTTGCACAGGTGCTGCACCGCAAGTCGTGGTTCAGGATAGCGGATCGAACGCCAATGGCGGCACGGCTTCCGTCTTGAGCTTCGGTCAGGCGACGAAGCTGTTTGCGGATAACATGCGGCTGGGGGGACAAAAGGGCAATGCGACCATAAATTTCAACGCCGCCTTTGCTTCCCCGTCGCTCCAACTGCGGAATACTGATGGTAGCAGCCGAGTCAGCCTGATTGTCTGCGGAGACAATCCGGCAGGTTCGGCCAGTGGTAATGCCGTTATCAGCACTGTTGATTTATCCCTTGGCACAGTGGATGCGATGGTCGACACACTTTATGTAGCCCGGGGCCAACCTTTAACTGGAGCCGGCAGCTCCACTGCAACGCTTACGATTGGAGGAGGCACGTTCGATGTCAATACAATGGAAATCGGTTATCAACAAACAAACACTGCTGCAGCAATTGGCACGGTTAACGTCAATAATAGCGGCGATATACTCAGGGTTAACACGAGCTTGCGTTTGGCGCGTAACAGTGCGACTGGGACTGGCGGCACTGGCACGCTGAACCTGAATGGCGGCACGGTCCAAGCCAGCACGATCGTCTCTGGCGGTGGTGTCAGCGCCATCAATGTTAATTCCGGCAGCACACTGGTTGTTTCCAACACGGCCGGGACGCTGACCGCTCCGATTGGAACGTTTTTCATGAGCAGCTCAACCTTGAATGTCCCGGTATCCAGCGCAGGTGCAGCGGTGTCGGTGAAAAGCCTGACCGGGGACGGATCGCCCTGTGTGATCAACATCTCTAAAATTTCACCGATTGGTGCGTATCCCACAACTCTGCCAATCATTCACTATCAGACCAGGTCTGGTGAGAACTTCACTCTCGGTTCGTTTCCACCGGGAGGCTACAGCGGCACAATTGTGGATGCAGGCGGCGGCACGATTTTCCTGAATCTGACCGCCGGCCCGATCGCTGATCTGACGGAAACCTGGAGTGGTGCAAACAGCGCGGATTGGGATACGAGCACGTATAATTGGCTCTTTCATTCCGTTCCGACGAATTACTTCGACACCGCTGTGGTGATCTTCAATGACACCGCCGTGCAGTCCAATGTCTCGCTTGACCAGTCACTATTTCCAAACAGCATCACGGTCAACAACAATGCTTTGCAATATACTTTTTCCGGCGCCGGCAATATCGGCGGAGCTGCCAGCCTGACCAAGAGCGGTTCGCAGAGCTTGATACTGGATAATCAAGGCGGCGATAATAACATCAGCACTGTGGTTATCAATGGCGGCACATTGCAGATCGGGGCCGGCGACGCTGCCAGTGGCGGAATTTCCAGTGTCAACATCACCAACAATGGCGCGCTGGTGGTTGATCGCACCGACAATGTGACCTTAAGCAGCGACATAGCCGGCACCGGCACCTTGACGCAAATGGGCAGCGGCAGGTTGACCCTTTCCGGGGCGAACACCTACACTGGAGCAACCTTGCTTAACAATGGTGCGCTGGAAATTGACCAAACCTCCTCAGGCACCGGCCCGGTGACCACTTCCGCAGGAACTGTGCTCGCCGGCGGCGGGGTGGTAAATGGCGCGGTCACGGTGGGTGGGCAATTGAATCCTGGATTCGCAACGGGTCCGGGCACTTTCCAGGCGGGAAATGGACTAACCTTGTCTGCCGGCAGCACACTCAACTTTGATTTGAGCGCCACCGATGCTTCCCTGCCTGCCAACGATTCAGTTGCGGTGACCGGCAACCTGATTGCAAACAACAATGCCATAAACGTCAACTTTGCCGGCACCCCACAAGGGAACACCTATACGCTGTTTACCTACACCGGAACTTTGTCTGGAAGCTTCAATCCGGTGGTCACCGGAACGCATTTCACGACCGTATTGGATACTACGTCCTCTCCCGGATCAGTATTATTGACCGTGACTGGCGGATCAGGTTTCGCCCTTGATTGGAGTTCCACTTCCGACACCGCGTGGGATACGATTACTCCCAACTGGCTCAATCTGGCCAACAGCACCGCGTCCACGTTCTCGGCCGGGGACAGCGTGCTCTTTGACGACACTCCCGGCGTGCAGACGGCCATTGCAATTGGTGCTGGCGTCAACGTGGCGCCCTCGCTCATCACCAACAATTCAACCAACAACAATTTCACCATCAGCGGTGCCGGCCACATCAGCGGAAACGCCAGCATTGTGAAATCCGGCCCCTCCACCTTGGAGATTGACACGGCGAACACATTCAGCGGAACCGTGGACGTGCAGGCGGGAACCCTGAAACTGGGCAACGGCGCGGCTTTGGGAAATGTGGCCAACACCACAACTGTGGAAGCCGGCGCGACGCTGGACTTGAACGGACAAAATATTGGCGCCCGGCCGATCACGGTTGCCGGTTCCGGCGTGGGCGGCGCGGGAGCGATTTATAACGGTGGCGCGGCCATTGCTCCCCAGGCGATTGGAAGGATTATCATGACCGATGATACCACATTTGGCGGCACAGGTAATTGGGCGGTAAACAACAGCGGTGTCACCGCCAGCCTGACCGGTGCCTTCAATTTCACCAAGGTCGGTGGAAACCAAATAACCCTGCAAAACCTTTCGGTCGTTGATGTCGGTTTAAAAAATATCGACATTCAACAAGGCATTCTCCTGTTCAGCGGCATCACTCCGGGCATGGGTGATCCTAATTTCACCAACCTCGTCGCCGCCGGGGCTCAACTCGCGTTTTCACAAACCAGCATAGTCAATTGGAACAAGAACTTCGACTTCACTGGAAATGGAACGGCGACGACCGTGAACAACGGAACTTCGTCCACCACCGAATTGGACGGGCCGGTCGTGTTGCACGGTGGTTGCGTCTTCACTGTCGGCGGCACATCGCTGACCATTACCAACACGATCAGCGGCGACGGTGGCGTGATTAAGAACGGCGGGTCGCCGCTCATTCTCACCGGTCCTACGCTTTACACCGGGGATACGACCATCAACGGCACCAGCTCAATCCGGCTGGTGGCGCCTGCGGATTTGGCAGCGAGCACGAATATCGTCATTAACTCCGGTGCGTTTCTGACCGTTACCGGCATGGTTAATTCAACCTTCACGCTGGTGAGCGGCCATACTCTCAGGGGTAACGGGGTTGTGAGCGGCAAGCTGGTCGCGAATGCGGGCTCCACCATCTCCCCGGCGGTCACACCGGGGGTGTCTCCGGCCGGTCTCCTGACTGTAAGCAATTCAATCGTTTTATCGGGCACAGTCACGATGGATCTGGATCCGGCCAATGGAACCAATGATGTGCTGAAAAGCGGCCTGTCCACCATCACTTACGGCGGCACATTAAATCTGATAAATCTGAGCAGTCCGTTGACGAACGGCAGCAGCTTCAAGCTTTTCAGCGCGTCGGGTTATTTGGGTTCATTTGCAACTATTACTCCGGCGACGCCCGGCGTGGGGCAGGCATGGAACATCTCCGCCCTGAACACCTCCGGCACGATCAAAGTAGTGTCTACCGCACCGCCAAAATTTAGCAGCATTGTGATAGCGGGCGGGAACGTGGTATTCAGCGGTTCTAACGGCGTGCCTTCCAGCCCTTACTATGTGCTGGCCTCGACAAATCTGGCCCTGCCCCGGGCCAGTTGGACCTCGATTGCGACGAACACTTTTGATCTCAATGGGTACTTCGCCTTCACCAACAGTCTGACGCCTCCTCTGCCGCAGCGGTTTTACCAGATCCAGATCCCTTAAACGGCTAATACCTCCGCCCGGCTTTGAAACGCATGAATGCGAAGTGCGTGCAAAGCCGGGCGGCAGGGAGGTGGAAATCAAACCATCGGGCAGATTGGAAAAAGAGCGCCGGCATCTCTGGAGTAGTCCACACCCGTTACCAGAAAAAACAGCTTCTGGTATCCTGAAATTATGCATTCAAAACCGACACAACCGGCGAAGGGTTTTCTCAGAAATGGGAAAATATCTTTGGCCGGATTTACGTTGATTGAGCTGCTGGTGGTCATTGCCATCATCGCGATCCTGGCCGCCATGTTGTTGCCGGCTTTGGGCAAGGCCAAGCAGAAGGCCCAGGGCATCCACTGCATGAACAATCTCCGGCAGCTGCAGATCGGATTCATCCTATACTCGGATGATAACAATGACCGGATCGTTCCGACCGGTGGCCAGACGGAACAGCCCCCCAGCCTTACGGATCCCATAGTTACCCCGGGAAACAAGGGCAACATGTGGGTTTATGGTGATATCTCGGTGGGGACTCAGGCGGGGAATGCGGACTATGTCAAACTGGGGCTTTTATTTCCGTATGTAAAAGCCATCGCGCTTTACAAGTGTCCGGCCGACACCCGGTCGGCGTTGAGCGCCAGTTCCATCGCCAGCCCGCTTTCGGTCCGCAGCATGTCCATGAACGCCTGGATGAACTCCATGCGCAGCTGGAATGTCACCCGAAGCCATTCGCAAATGGGGAAGGATTACCGGAAACAATCCGATTTGGGCAATCCCGGGCCGGCCCGGATCTTCACCTTTATTGACGAGAATCCCTACAGCATCAATGACGGCTGGTTCATCTGTGACCCCACGGTGGATTACAAAGGTGTCTGGGTGGACAAACCTGCCACCTATCACAATAAGGCTGGCGGACTCGCCTTTGGTGACGGACACTCCGAAATCAAGAAGTGGCGGGATTCGGCGATGATCAACTACAAAGCCCCCACCCTCTCGACGATTGGGCTAATCATGGAAGAAACTTCCTTTGGGTTGCGACGGCTGACACAATGGCTGGCGCTGGTTTCGGCGAGCTATGGCCGGTTCATCAATGGTG
>Ga0247670_1000111_pt1 | contig 26994 bp, 25 predicted proteins | sample CNK11_metaG_FD_183042 | JGI IMG/M metagenome (GOLD analysis project Ga0247670, IMG submission 183042) | Soil microbial communities from Purdue University Martell Research Forest, Indiana, United States - CNK11 | ecosystem: Environmental > Terrestrial > Soil > Temperate forest > Bulk soil...
CGTTCGCCATGGGCTGCGACAAGCAAACAACGACCTCGCAGCAAATTGACAAGATTCAAACCGAGACGAAGCAGGCCGCGCAGGACATGAAGGATTACACGTTCGCGCAGAAAGACGAGTTTGTTAAATACATGCAAACCCAGTTGACCGCGTTGGATCAGGATTTGGACAAGCTTTCCGCCAAAATTGACGGTTCCAGCGAGGCCATCAAGGCTGAAGCCAAACCGAAGCTTCAGGCCTTGCGCGAACAGGCGGCGAAATTGAATGAACAACTCACCGACGCTAAAAGTGCCACCGCCTCCACCTGGGACGACGTCAAGGCTGGTTCGCAAAAAGCTTATGACTCGCTGGCAAAAAGTTTCGCGGACGCCCGCCAATGGGTGAGTGATAAAATCGCGCCTTGAATCAATTTCCAAAAAACCAACTAAAAACAATATGATCCAAATATCGAAACGCATTCTCGCCCTGCTATGCCTCCTGGCCCTTGCTGTCTGCACCGGCATGGGCTGCCATACGGCCAATGGCTTTGGCAAGGACGTCTCCAACGCCGGCCAGGGAATCCAGAACGGCACCAAATAAGAATTCGTTCTGCGCAAATCTAAAAACCAGGCCAGAAAACAGTATACTCGCGATTGCGCCGGCGGAGGTCCGCCGGCGCTTTTTTCTGCCCGCACCGTCACCGCAACGCCTGGTCGGGTAACACCCCATGGCTGAAAGCCGGCGCATCCCGCAGAGTGGGTTCAGTGTAAAAAAACAACGAACCAACTGCGGAAATTAAGAACATAACGAATTCAAACCATTTCGGAACTGCAAGGAACCGGGAACCAACAACAACAGAATGACAAAATATATGAAACTGACTACTGGTCTATTGGGATGCGCATTGGCCGCCGGGCTGATGACTTTCGCCACCAACAAAGCTCAAGCCAATCTGGTGATTGACAATACCGTTTATGCGCCCTTTAAGTTGAAACTCTCAACTCAATACATGGACGGGAACAAGCACAAAAAAGCGAGCATCACCTCGAAGGATTTCCTGAAGGATGAGGGCTACAACAACAAAGTCCAACTGGTCGTCAACACCGACACGTTTGATATCTGGGTCGTCAACAAGGACACCTTGGTGGCCAACCTGTCAAGCGATGACACCCTTTCGATTTTTTTCAGCGACTCCCAAACAACCCAACCAAACCCCAAAAAAGAGTCCTACAAGGAAACGGGTGTTCTGGAAGTGATTTCTGACGGGGTCAATAGCTTCGACATCTCCGGCGCTTATTCCGACAGTTATTCGTGGGGGAAAGTGGATAAAAAAGGCAATCAAACCTACAAAGAAAGCCTCACCGCAAAAGATCTTTCCGGCGATGGCATCTTTTCCGCCTTGAGCGCGGATACTTTGCCGGTTACCGGCAGCGCTTCCTACAAAGGCAGCGGCAAAATGTCTGCCGATCAAACGCAAGGGTCCGTGAACCTGGGGGCGGCCGCCAACTTCGCGGTTCTGGCCGGCTCCACGGTGGCCAACACCGGCTTTACCACGGTGACGGGAGATCTTGGACTCAGCCCGGGTTCGGACGTGACCGGGTTCCCGCCCGGCACCGTCACCGGGACGCAACATGTGGCCGATCCGACCGCCGCCCAGGCTGAACTCGATCTGACCACCGCGTATAATGACGCCGCCGGACGGACCGTTGCCCCGGTCAGTGTGGCCGGCAATATCGGCGGGATGACCCTTGCGCCCGGGCTCTATAAATCCACCGGCTCATTGGAAATATCGTCCGGGGATCTCACGCTCGACGCGCAAGGCGACGCGAATGCGGTGTTCATCTTCCAGATCGCGTCCACGCTCACCACGACCTCCGGCCGCCAGGTGATCCTAACCGGCGGGGCCAAGGCGGCCAACATCTTCTGGCAGGTCGGCACTTCCGCCGTGCTGGGCTCGACCTCGGTCTTCAAGGGAACCATCATGGCCGATCAATCCATCACGCTGGAGACGGGAGTCTCGCTCGAAGGCCGGGCGTTGGCCCGGATCGCGGCAGTCACCTTGGACTCCGACGTCATCACCCTTCCTGCCTCGTAATCGGCAGACGCAACGAAAACCAACCAATCCAAAAAGAATTATTATGGCTAAAAAAAGTCGAGGCGGACGGATGACGGCGGCAAAAACGCGCGCGGCCAAAAGCCCGGGCGGAAAAGGACCGGTCAAAGATCGTCCCGCAGGTAAAAAGATCATGAGCACATAAGAGCAAAGCCTGCTCCTGCTGCGTCCGTTCAAACCAGCCGCCCGTTCACCACGGGCGGCTGGTGTCATTTTCAAACAAGGCCCCTCACCCAACCCTCTGCCCAAGGAGCGGACACAGGTGAGAGCTGGCGTGACGCATTCCAATTGATTTTCGCGCTTGGACGGTATTTCTCCGACTGGGCGGGCGATGCCCGGCGGCGTCATGGGATATCGGATTGAGCTGGATCCAAACGACTGGCTGATCACCCGGCCGCAACCGGAACCGGACGAACCGGAGCCGCCTACGTTTCGCCGGAAGCCCTGCCCCTTGCCGTTCAACCAGAACTTGCTCTGTGATGGCAATTGTTTCAGCGGCCAGCGCAGGCACAACGGTGGTCGTCACCGTTCAATTCAGTGCCGGATCGCCAGTTTGGTGAGCCCCGACCAAACCTCGCCTCGCACTGCGTTCGGGTTACACCCCATGGCGAAGCATCGGCGGGTTAAGCTAGCGTGTTAACCATGTTAAAAAACAACGATGCAACCAACGAAACAAGCCGGATGAAAAATCATTCCGTAAACAACAAACCAACCTTAAACGTCTGGCGATTGACCATCGGTCTTGCCGCCGCCGTGCTGCTCTCGCCCCACGCCGCCGGCGCGAAGCAAGGCGGCACGGACAGCGAACACTTTCTGTCCAAGTCGGACATGGTGAACACGGGCATCGAGCCGGCTGCCAGGGGCAAGATTGATATCCAGCTGAACAGTCAGGGAAATTCCAGCAAACAGCAGGTCAAGCTCACGCTGTCCAAGTTGCATGCCAACACCGACTATCGGTTGATGGCCTTCGTTGGTGACGACACCAATGCGACGGACATCGCCGGGTTCACCACCAGCAAGAGTGGCGCGTTCAACCTTGCTTATCAGCAAACCGGCCAGGGCAATTCTGGCAACAGCAAGAAACATTTCCCCGATGCACTGGACCCGCTGTGCAATATCCGCGAACTGGATATCGTTGATGGCAACACGAATGCCGTGCTGAGCGCGATTTTGGCCGATCCGGACCAGGGAAAGTATTCGGTCAAGAATTCCATGCACCCAGTTGGGTCTCTGCCGGGCGCCAAGGCAAGTTTGCGGATCGAAGCGAACGGCAATGACACAAAGTTTCAATTGAAGGCCTCAGGTCTCGCCCCGAATACGGACTATAGTCTCGCGTTCAATGGCGAAATGATCCAGACCTACACGTCGGACAACAAGGGTGCATTAACGGTGAACAGCCTGCCGGTGAATGCGCCGGGCGCATTGGAAATCCAAACGGTGGCCTTGATCGATGTCTCCAGCACCAACCTCGTCTTGATCACAGTCAGCTTGGGAATCCCGTGCACAATGGAACATCAGGTGCCACCGTCCCTGGGAACGGCAGGATCTGGCTTCGCGGTGCTCGCCGGTTCAACGGTGGCCAATATCGCTTTCACCACGGTCAATGGCGACCTGGGATTGAGTCCGGGTTCGGCGGTGACTGGATTCCCGCCCGGAATCGTGACCGGAACCCAACACGTGGCGGATATCACCGCTGCCCAAGCCCAGCTTGATTTGACCGTGGCGTATAATGATGCCGCCGGACGAACGCTCGGCGCCATCGCGGTGGCGGGAAACCTTGGCGGCATGACCCTTCCTCCCGGACTTTATAAATCCACTTCTTCACTCGAAATATCATCCGGAGATTTGACGCTCGACGCACAAGGCGATGCCAATGCGGTTTTCGTCTTCCAAATCGCGTCCACATTGACCACGACTGCCGGCCGGCAGGTGATCCTCAGCGGCGGCGCCAAGGCGGCGAACGTCTATTGGCAAGTCGGCACTTCCGCCGTGCTGGGCACGACCTCGGTCTTCAAGGGAACCATCATGGCTGATCAATCCATCACTTTGACGACGGGAGCCACGCTGGAAGGCCGGGCGCTGGCCCGGATCGCGGCAGTCACCCTGAACTCCAACGTCATCACCATTCCTGCCCCGTAATGAGCAGGGCGTAACGCAAATCAACCAAACAAAAGGAACTATTATGGCTAAAAAAAGTCGAGGCGGGCGGATGACGGCGGCAAAAACGCGGGCGGCCAAAAGCCCCGGCGGAAAAGGACCGGTCAAAAACCGTCCCGCAGGCCGGAATATCATGAGCACTTGAGGGCAAATCCTGCCCATCTGCACCCGTTCAAACCAGCCGTCCGTTCACCACGGGCGGCTGGTGCCGTTTTCGAGGAAAACTTGATTCACGACAGGATGCCTCGACAGGCCTGCTGCGGCGCATCCAGACACTGCTCCCGGAACGCCGCATTTATGCGGCAGCCTCAGCGAGGTTGCGCGCCCTGCCGCATAAATGCGGCGTTCCGTTTCCGCGGTCGGTTGCGGTCGGGGGCAGTGCCTCCAGATGCGCCCGGATGCTGCCCTCACCCGCGCCGGCACACTCGCGCTTTGCCGAAACGGGTAAAACGGGCCGGACTAGCTTCGCCGCCATGACCGCCGCCGAATTCAACAAGAAGTGGTCACGCCATCAGGGCAAGGAAACCTCCGCCTGTCCAAGTCACTTCGACGACCTCTGCCGGCTGCGCGAACAGCCGACGCCCAATTAAGCCGATCCCAGCGGCACGGATTTTTCTGCCACCAAAGCCGGATGAACGCGGAGGCGCAAAGAACACAGAGAGGCGCGGAGCTAAAATTGAAATGACCACTCTGCGGTTCTCCGCGGCCCCGGCGTCTCTGCGTTGCGGATCGTCCATCGGACGGGCTTGGATGACATTTGACCAACCGGCCGGGTTAAAGTAATGAAAAAACCATGGGATTGACCGTTCATTTTAAACTGGCGGCGCCCGCCAGATGTGATGCGGCGCAGGCGAAGCAACTCGTTGAGTCCATGCGCCGCACGGCGGGACGTTTCCACAGCGAAGGGCTGGTGGATCGCGTGCATCCAATCACTTCGGACGTCAAAACGCTGCGGCAGCTTGCCTGTGATTATCTGATTCTGCCGGTGGCGGGACAGGAAAACACCTCCACCTGGGTGGACGTGTTCCCGACCGCCGGTTTTCTTTTTGAGGTGGAAGCCGGTGAGGATTGCGAGCCGCTCCAATTGGGGCTTTGCCAATACCCGGCGAAGGTCGGGTTTCAAGGACAGGAACTGCGAACAAAAAAAGGCGCGGGCTGGCGGCTGGCGGGTTTCAGCAAAACGCAATACGCCAGCCTGCATGGCTGGGAACATTTTCAACGCTGTCATTGCGCCGTGGTGGAGTTGCTGGCTGCCTGCCGGACGCCGGGACTGCGGGTGAACATTTCGGATGAGGGCGATTACTGGCCGCGCCGTTCACTGACCAGGTTGCGCGAGAACGTAGAACAGATGAATGGACTGGTGGCGGCCGCTGCGGGCGTGTTGAAAGATGCGGAGGAAACGGCACCGGGAGAAAGCCCAGTGCAGTCGCCCATCTTCGCGCACAAAGATTTCGAGCGGCTGGAAGCGGAAGGCGCCCGGCGCACGGCTCCAGCGTTAAAGAAGTTGCGCGCCCTGCTGAGAAAACTTTGAGTCAGCTCTGCACCTGTATCAACCCAGCGATTTTCCGCGCAGATCGCGGCCCGTCGGTGCCCTGGCTGCGGCCGGTTTGATCCGTCCCGGCGGAAACGAGCCTCGCACTGCGTTCGGGTTATACCCCATGGTGGAAAGCAGACCCACCACTTAGCGTGTTGCCAGTGTTAGAAACCATCAGCACTCCAAACAAAATTAAAAAACAAATGAAATCCATATTCCCCTTAACGTTCGCGGCCGTCGTGAGCACAATGTTCATCACCACCTCGCCGTTGCGCGCCGCCGACACGGACGACCGTATCGAATCGTCCGCTGCGAAGTCCTATGTCTTCAAGACCTATCTCAAGGACGATGCCATCAAGACAGAATCCGAAAACGGCATCGTCACCCTGACCGGCACGGTGGCCGATGCGTCGCACAAATCACTGGCGGAAAATACCGTGGCCAGTTTGCCCGGCGTCAAGAGCGTAGACAATCAATTGAAAATCACCGGCGAGCAGCCGGCGGAACATTCCGATGCCTGGATCACCACCAAGGTGAAGAGCGCACTGTTGTATCATCGCAACGTCAGCGGCACCGGAACCACGGTTTACACGAAAGACGGCGTCGTCATCCTGCAGGGTGTGGCGGACAGCCTGGCGCAGAAGGAACTCACCACCGAATACGCCCTGGACATTGACCACGTCAAATCGGTCAACAACCAGATGACGATCGCCAAGACGCCGGCCACGCCCAAGGAAACCATGGGCGAAAAGATTGATGACGCGTCCATCACGGCTTCCGTCAAGTCATCCTTGCTGTCGCACCGTTCGACCAGCGCCGTGCACACCTCGGTTTCCACGATGGACGGCGTAGTCACCTTGAGCGGCGTGGCCAAAAACGACGCGGAAAAAAGCCTCGTCACCAAGCTCGCGACCGACATCAACGGTGTGACCAGCGTGATCAACAACATGACGATCGCCGTGCCCGTGGCCGTCAAGTAAACGTCAACGTCCGGCTGGCGCCAAATGGCGCCAGCCGGGCGGAGCAAAAACCACAGAGCCACACGAAAGAATTTAAAATATGAATACAACTGCACATCCGGGGATCATCGAGACCGTCAAAGACAAGACGGTTGCCGCAACGGAAGGAACGGGACACGTTGTTGAAAAAGTGGTGGATACCACCGCCCAGGTCATCACCACCACGGTCAAAGACGCCGCCCAGGTCGGCGGCACTGTTGGCACGGCTGCCACCTGTCTGGTGACCGAAGTCATCAAAGACACCAAAGAAGTGGTGGTCGGCGCCGAGCACGCAGTTGGCGCGGTCGCTGGCGGGGCGGTCAATGCGGTCGGCGAAGTGGGAGCCTCGACAGTGGATGCCGTTCGCAAAGCTGTTCATGGCGACAAGACCGGGCCGAAAGAATCCGAGCTAACTGCCACCAAGAATTGACCAACCAATCTTTGCCGGCCGGTGCGGGTTCGTCCCGGCCGGCAGAGGTTCATAACCAAACTAAAAAATTATGTTATACACGATTGCCCTCATCCTGATCATCCTATGGCTGCTGGGAATGGTGACCGGCACCACCATCGGCGGTTTCATCAACGTCCTGCTCGTCATCGCCATTGTGGTGGTTTTACTCCGGGTCATCTCCGGCAGGAAGGTTATATAACTATGAAATCAATCCTTGCGGTCGCCCTGATCACCCTGGGCATTGTGGTGTTGGCCTACTCCGGCTTAAGCTTCAAAACGCCGGGCGAGACCATCAACTTCCTCGGGATGCACATCGCGACCACCGACAGCCATTTTATTCCGCCAACCGTTGGCGCACTCATGCTCGTCGGTGGAATCCTGTTGCTGGTCATCAGACCGAAGAGCATCTGATAGTCGTTGCGAGAGCGGATTCCCGGTGAGACTTCAGCTTCGACTATGATTGCAAACCAAACCCGCTCCACGGTCACCGAGACGGCGGCGTCATCGGGCGTGCCGAAGGGTTTCCGGCGATTGAAATGGGATGAAGTGGTGACCTCGGGCGACTACTTGGTGGATGAAAAACGGGGATTTGTGCCATGGCAGGGGCCCGGCGGGTTCCGCGCCGACACTTTTTTGAAACCGATTTACCGGCGGGGTAAAGCCCGGTCGTCCCGGGCCGCCGGGAACGCAGCGTGAAATTGCATAACCTGGTCCGCACGTTTAAAGGTGCTAGCCGGTTTATCGCCAATCCTTTCAAAGAGCGCCGGCGGCAGCATCGATTGCAAAAACTCGAGGCCGAACGGATCGACCGGATCTGCAACCCGGCGAAGTATCGTATGAAATGATTTGCAGAGCCTGGACGAAATTAAATTTTTCCAGACCGGCATCGCCCGGTGAACCCATTTCCTCCGGTGTTCACCGGGCTTTTCATTTTTCCGGCGATCAGATGAGGTCGGGTTTCACCCCATATCCCCACGGTTGAAGTTGGCAGATACTCGTGCTGCAGTGGCAACCAGCGGGGGGTCATGTATTCGGTGATATTGCCCTGAAATGGTCATCCCAACATGAAATTTAAACTCATCGCGTTGTCCAAGCGATATGCGGTGGTGCTGTCCCGACACCTGAAGCAGGGAACAAACGCAAGCTTGCGGCCGGCGTTGCGGATGGGCAGCCAGGCGGCTGTCCTTGGGCTGGAGACGCTGGGCTTGGCGCGGATTCACGAGCAGGCGCTGGCCACACTGGGGTTGACCCACATCAAAAACACATCCACCAAACTGGCGGGAACTTTTTTTGCCGAAGCCAACACACTCATTGAGGACACCCACCACGCCGCCCGTCAGAGCCGGTTGCAAATCACCCGGTTGACCGATGCTTTGGACCGGCGCACCGAGGAACTCGCCGCCTCCAACCGCCAGGTTCAACGCGGAGCCGCCCGCCACAAGCTCATGGCGGATGCCTTTAAAAAAAGCGGCAAGGCGCGCGACAAATCACTGCAGGAATCGCTCGGGTTCCAAAAACGCCTGCGACAATTGACGCATAAGGTGCTCGTGGCACAGGAGGATGAGCGCAAAAAGATCAGCAAGGAGCTTCAGGATGAAATCGCCCAGACACTGTTGGGGATCAATGTCCGGCTGCTCTCGCTGAAACAGGAGGCCCGGGGCAACACGCATGGCATCAAGCGTGGAATCGCGAGCACCCAGATGCTGGTGGCCTCATCGGGCAAGGCCGTTCGGCGGATGGCGGGTGAACTCCGGCGGCTACGAGTGTTGCCAACTTGAAATGAAATCGAAATTCGAACCAGATTTTAGAATGAAAAAGCCGGACCCAGCCGCGCCCGCGTCTCTCCCGGGCACCGGCCTGCGCCACGATGCCGAGGCGCGGTTGCGGGCCCGGCAGAAAAAGCCGCGCGCCGATGCAGGGGGCACGAAACGGAAAGCCGATCCGCAACGGGTGTTCCATGAATTGCAGGTCCACCAGATCGAACTGGAGATGCAGAACTTCGAGCTTCAGGAAAGCCGGAACCGGATGGAAGTGTTCGTGGAGAAATATACGGACCTCTATGATTTCGCGCCGGTCGGTTATTTTTCCCTGGATGAACAGGGGCGGATTTTGGAGGTGAACCTGACTGGAGCCACCTTGCTGGGCGTGAGCCGGGCTCGGCTCATCAAGCAGCGTCTGTCACCCTTGATCGCCCCGGCGAACCGGCCGGTCTTTCTGGCGTTCCTGGCACAGGTCTTCGCCAGTCCGGCAAAAAAAATCTGCGAGGTGGCCCTGATGCAAGCCGGCGGCACCTCCCTCTGGGCCAGGTTTCACGGCATCTCCGCCCTCGGCAACAACGGTTCCAAGAAATGGTGCCGGGTCACGGTTGCGGACATCACCGCTCACAAGCTGGCGAATGAACGTGTGGCCGCCTCGGAAATCCGCTATCGCCGGCTCTTTGAAACGGCGCACGACGGAGTGCTCCTGCTGGATCCGGACACGCGCAAAATCACCGAAGCCAATCCGTTCATGACCCGGTTGCTGGGCTACACGCGAGACCAGTTGGTTGGAAAGGAATTGTTTGAGATCGGCCTGCTCAAGGACGAGGCGGACAGCCAGATCATGTTCCGAAAATTAAAACGGCAGCACGAAGTCCGCTATGAAGATTTGCCGCTGGAAAGCCGCGATGGCCGGCATCAGGAAGTCGAAGTGGTGGCCAACCTGTATCAGGAGAACGACCGTGCCGTCATCCAGTGCAACATCCGCGACATCACGGAACGCAAGGCGACGGAAGCGGCGTTGCGCGCGAGCGAAGCGCGCTATCGCATCTTGTTCGACTCGGGTCCGGTGGCCATCTATTCGTGTGATGGCTCGGGAGTGATCCAGAATTTCAATCGCCGCGCTGCAGAACTGTGGGGCCGCTCGCCCGCGGTCGGAATCACCGACGAGCGGTTTTGCGGCTCGTTCAAATTGTTCCGGCCGGATGGCAGTTTCATGCCCCACAAGCAGTGTCCCATGGCCATGGTGGTCAGCGGCAAAATGCCGGGGGTGTGTGACGGGGAGGTACTCATCGAGCGGACCGACGGTTCGCGGATCATCGTGATCGTGAATATTCGCCCCCTCAAAAATGAACGCGGCGAAATCACGGGGGCCATCAATTGCTTTTACGACATCACCGAACGGAAACAGGTGGAGGCGGCCCGTCACCGCATCGAGGTGCTGGCCGCGTCCAACCAGAAGCTGGAAGCCGAAATTGTCCGGCGGCAGGCGGTGGAACAATCCCTCAAAAAGAGTGAACAGCACCAGCGCGAGTTATTGTCCCAATCGCGCCTCATGCAGGAACAGATGCGGCAGCTCTCCCGCCAGGTGCTCCAGGCGCAGGAAGCGGAGCGCAAGCGCATCAGCCGCGAATTGCATGATGTCATCGCGCAGACCTTGACCGGCATCACCCTCCGGCTGGCGGGCTTGAAAAACGAGGCCGGGCTGACCTCCAAAGTTTTTGGCCGCCACCTCGCCCTGACCCAGCGGCTCGTGGAAAAATCGGTGGGCATCGTGCATCGGTTCGCCCGCGAACTGCGTCCGGCGGTGTTGGATGACCTGGGCTTGGTGCCGGCGCTGCTTTCCTTCCTGAAAGATTTCACCGCGCAAACCGGCGTCCGCACCCATCTGACGGCGTTTGCCGGGGTGGAACGACTGGATGCGACCCGGCGCACGACGCTTTATCGTGTCGTCCAGGAAGCGCTCACCAACGTCGCCCGTCATGCGCACGCCAGCCGGGTGGAGGTGCGCATTCAAAAACTCACCGATGGCGGCCTTTGCATGAAAATTATTGATGACGGCAAATCTTTCAGCGTGGAGCAAACCCTGGTCGTCACCAACGGCAAACGCCTCGGCTTGCTCGGGATGAGAGAACGTCTGGAAATGGTCGGTGGCCGGTTTGAGATCGAATCCGCAGCCGGCAAAGGCACCACCATCATCGCCCAACTTCCGCGCGGCAAGCCGGGGGGATAGAAGCCGAGTCCGTTAAAAATAAAATTTGAAAGGCCATGAATCCAATATGAAAACCAACGGTCACAAACCCGCCTCCATGGCGGTGCAATTACCCAAGTGCCCCACGGGCATCCAGGGTCTCGACGAAATCACGGGCGGCGGATTGCCGCGCGGCCGGCCCACGCTGGTGTGCGGCGGGGCGGGTTGCGGCAAGACACTGTTCGCTGCGGAATTTCTCGTGCGCGGGGCAACCCAGTTTGACGAGCCGGGCGTGTTCATGTCCTTTGAGGAAACCGGGGCGGAATTGAAGGCCAATGTCGCCTCGCTCGGATTTGATCTGGCGGGCTTGATGCGGCGCAAAAAAATCCTGCTGGAGCACGTCCACATCGAGCGCAGTGAAATCCACGAAACCGGCGAGTATGATCTGGAAGGCTTGTTCGTCCGGCTGAACCTCGCGATCGATTCCATCGGCGCCAAACGCGTGGTGTTGGATACGCTCGAAGCGCTGTTTGCCGGCCTGCCCAACGAAGCCATTTTGCGCGCCGAATTGCGCCGGCTCTTCCGCTGGCTCAAGGACAAGGGCGTGACCGCCGTCATCACCGCCGAGCGCGGGCGCGAACAACTGACCCGCCACGGTCTCGAAGAATACGTGTCCGACTGCGTCATCCTGCTCGACCACCGGGTCAATGATCAGATTGCCACGCGGCATCTGCGCGTGGTGAAATATCGTGGCGCGCTGCACGGCACCAATGAGTTTCCCTTCCTGATCGGCGATAAAGGCTTGAGCGTGCTGCCCATCACCTCGTTGTCGCTGAATCACGAGGTGTCGAACGCGCGGATCGCCACCGGTATTCCGCGGCTGGACGCGATGCTGGGCGGGAAAGGTTTTTTTCGCGGCAGCAGCATTCTGCTCACCGGCACACCCGGCACCGGCAAGACCATCATCTCGGCGAACTTCGCCCAGGCCGCCGCGCGGCGCGGCGAGCGCGTGCTCTTCTTCTCGTTCGAGGAATCACCCCATCAAATCATCCGCAACATGCATTCCATCGGGTTGCGGCTGGAACCGCTGGTCAAGAGCGGCCTGCTGCGGTTTCACTCGGCGCGGCCCTCGCTCTACGGCCTGGAGATGCATCTGGCCACGATGTTCAAGGAGATCAGCGCCTTCCAACCCCGCGTCGTCATCATTGATCCCATCACCAGCCTGATGGATTCCGGCACCGATTCCGAAACCAAGGGGATGGTGACGCGGCTGATTGATTACTTGAAGGCCGGGCAAATCACGTCGCTGTTCACCAGCCTGACGCAAGGCGGCCACACGTTGCAACAAAGTGAAGCGGCCATGTCCTCGCTCATGGACTCCTGGATTTTATTGCAGGACTTCGAAGGCAACGGCGAACGCAATCGCGTGCTCTATGTGCTCAAAGCGCGCGGCATGGCGCATTCGAATCAGATCCGTGAGTTCCTGATTTCCAATCGGGGCGTTGACCTGGTGGACGCCTACATCGGTGCCAGCGGCGTGCTGACAGGTTCCGCCCGGGCGGCGCAAAATTCACTCGAAAAAGCCGCCGTGTTGGCCGGCCAGCAGGAAGCCGCCCAGCTCAAGCGGGAAGTGGAGCGTAAACGCACGGCCCTCGAACGGCAGATCAGCGGCTTGCGCGCCGACTACGAAACCGAGGCCGTGGAACTCCGCCGCATTGCCGAACAGGTCGGCACGCAAACGCGCCTGCTGTCCACCGAGCGGACCGAGCTGGGCCGCTTGCGTCAAGCCGACGTTTCGGTGGCGGCCGGCGCGCATCGTAAATTCAAACCGAAGATTGGCAAATTATGAAAACCAAAACCGTGAAACGGAATTCCGTCCCGGCCGGGAGCAAGCCGGACAAACTCTGGCAACTGCGCCTCTACGTGGCCGGCCAGACCCCCAAATCACTGACGGCGTTTGCGAATCTGAAAAAGATTTGCGAGAACCATCTCAAGGGCCGCTACCGCATCGAAGTGATTGATTTATTGGAGCAACCCCAGCTTTCCAAAGGCGACCAGATCGTGGCCATTCCCACCTTGGTGCGCAAGCTGCCGGTGCCCGTGCGCAAGATCATCGGCGACCTGTCCGACACCGAACGCGTGCTGGTGGGGCTGGACCTCCGCCAGGCGGCTTGACCAAACGAATCGCTGTGAAAAAAAAGAAACTCATCCGTGCGACCAAGGCTTTCGAAAAAACCTTGGCCGTCCTGCCTCCGTCCAAACACATCCTGCGGCTCTATGTGGCGGGGGCCAGCGACCGGTCGCGCCAGGCGATCCTGCGCGCCCGCCAACTCTGCGAAACGGAACTCAAAGGCAATTACGAACTGGAAGTGATTGACGTCTATCAGCAGCCGATTCTGGCGCGCAACGGCCAGATCGTCGCCACCCCGACGCTCGTCCGGGAATTTCCGAAACCCGTGCGCCGGCTCATCGGCAGCCTGGCGAACGCGGCTGGCATCTTTGTCGGTCTGGCCCTGGACACAAAAGGTAAAACCACCATTTGAAGATGGCCCGTCATCAACGTGTGAAACCGACGCTGAAAAACTTGAAAACTGGAAAGCCGAAATCCCGGCGTTTCAGCGTTTCAGCGTTTCAGCGTTTGACGACACGCTTGGCCGACGCGGAGGAAACGCTGCGCGCCATCCGTAGCGGCGAAGTGGATGCGGTGGTGGTTGCCGGCCAACGCGGCGACCAGGTGTTCACACTGGATGGGGCGGAGCATGCCTACCGCGTCTTGATTGAATCCATGAACGAAGGCGCGCTGACGCTGACGGCGGACCAGATGATCATCTACGCCAATCAATGCTTCGCGAAAATGGTCAAGTGTCCGCTGGAGCAAGTGATGGGCGGTTCCTTGCGCCGTTTTCTCTCCGCCGAAGACCGGAGCACGCTCCGGTTGCTGCTGAAACAAGCCGTCAAATCTGGTGCCAAGATCCATCTGCTGCTCCATGCCGGTGATGGTTCGCAACTGCCGGTGCAGATCTCCATTCGACCCCTGGTCGGGAAGGTTTCCCATCGGGCGACTTTTGGTCTGGTGGTGACCGACATGACGGCGGCCCGGCGCAACGAGGCCATGCTGCGAACCCTGACGCAACGGATCGTGCAGGCGCAGGAAGCCGAGCGCGCGCGTGTGTCCCTCGAATTGCACGATCACATCACTCAGTTGCTCTGCGCCATCCTGGTGCGCAGCCAGACGCTGGCGGATCAACTTTCAGCGCGCGACGGTTCCTTGAAAAAAGAGGCGGTCAAACTCCGCGAGTTGCTCGGCGAGACGGCCGAAGAAGTGGAGCGGATCTCGCGCAATCTGCGGCCCGGAGTATTGGAGCAACTGGGGCTGGTCGCCGTCCTGCACGCCACCAGCACCGAGTTCACGGCGCGGACGGGCGTGCCGGTCAAATTGACCACCGCCCGGTTGACCGCGCGGCTGCCCGCCGACACCGAGCTGACGATTTACCGCATTCTTCAGGAAGCCTTCAAGAATGTGGAATTGCATGCCCGCGCCCGCTACGTGGCGGTGAACCTGGCAAAGCGGGACGGCTTTATCCGGTTGAATATCTCCGACGACGGAATCGGTTTCGACACCGGACATCATCCGGCCAGACGAAACGGAAAGGGCGGCCTGGGTCTGCTCGGCATGCGCGAACGGGCGGCCTATGTGGGTGGCGACATCAAGGTGAAATCCGTCCGTCGCGTCGGCACACAAATCGACGTGCAGATTCCTCTCCGCACTGTGCGGGAGGATCGCCGTTGAGTCCGCTGAAATATAAAAACTTTATGAAAAAAATCACCGTGTTGCTGGTTGAAGATCATATGGTCGTGCGCGAAGGCTTTCGCAAAATGCTCGAGCTGGAAAGCGACTTCGAAATTGTCGGCGAGGCGCAAGATGGCCGCAAGGCCGTCGCGCTGGTCAATAAATTGCGGCCCGCCGTGGTGTTGATGGACATCGCGATGCCCTTGCTCAATGGACTGGAAGCCGTCCAGCAGATCGTGAACGAGTTTCCCGCCACCCGGATCATCATGCTCTCCGCGCACAGTGACGACGCATATGTCAGCAAGGCGGCCGAGGCCGGGGCCGTGGGCTTTCTGCTCAAGCAGACTTCCGCCCACGAAGTGTGCCGGGCGATCCGGGAGGTTGAAAAGGGGAACACGTTCTTCACAGCCTCCGTTGCCAAACGCTTTGACCGCCTCAACTCGCCGGTGCTCAACCGCTCCGGGCTGCAAAAAGGGAAGGCTGCCCAATTGACGTCGCGTGAGATGGAGGTGCTGCAACTGGTCGCCGAAGGCAAGGCCAACAAGGAAACGGCGGCGGAACTGGGCATCGGCATGAAGACGGTGGAAAAACATCGCGAGCATCTCATGACGAAGCTCGACATCCACGACACCGCGGGCCTCACCCGTTACGCCATCAGCGCCGGCATCATCGAGAGCAGCGTGCAGGTGACGATTGTTTAACGGTCCAAGGCGAACGACCGATCTCGCGATGGCCCTGCCACCCTGCAGAGGCGTCGTTTTTTGCGATTAAGTTTGCCCGACAAGCATGCGCCAATCCACCCGCTGGAAATCCCTAAGCCGAATTCATGCAGTCGGAGCGCGCCCGTCCCCGGGCGCGGCAACCACCCCATGTCGAACCGACATGGTATGGACTAGGTGGCTCTCCCCGCCAACTCACGCACCAAACGGTGGGCTGAAGATGGTCGGCTGCGCAACACGTTTTGCCCCGTCCACAGTGCTGCGCCCGGGACGGGCGCGCTCCGGCATCGGCATCGCTCCGGCCATGGTGGTGTGGGCGGCTGTGGCAGTTTGTGTCTGGTGGTTTGTTGCTAAAAAACACAAACGGCATCCTGTATCAGACAGGATGCTGTCATGGCTTGGGAAAAACTCGGGTATTCCAGGCAAAGCGTGTGAACGGACAACCAACCAAGATCGCTCAATCTCTCATTTGGGTTTGCGGGAGGTGGAGATGATAGCCAGCTTCAACGGCTGAGAGACTCCAATTACCATGGCTTTCTGCGTCAATTCGTGGCGGCATTTGTTTCCGCCTTCTTTCCCGGTGTCCCATTACATAGGCAGACAACTCGATCAGGACCCCGTGAAGCGCCGCGCAGCGTTCCACGGTGTAAATGCTGTAATGGACGCAATGGCAATACGGACAAGGCCGGTCAGATTCCATGATCGTTTGAAGGGTAATCCGAATGTCAGATAATTGTTTGAATCCGATTCCAGCCAGGGCCGGGTGATGCTCCGATATTCATCCGGCCGGACAACCACCTGTCATCCGCCGGAAAAATGCCCTGGGCTGGATTCGTTTCAACGCGATGATTATTGTTTCGATCCAGCCGTTAGTTTCTTGCTGAACAGCGAGAGGCCGCAAAGACCCAAACCGAGGTATGCGACGGTTGACCCGCCATCCGGGACTGTGGGGACTGTGGGACCATCCACTGCAGCCGTGCTTTGCCATTCAAAAGACTCGCCCGACCGGCCAAAGCCCAACTGCCAGGTGCCCGCTGTGGCATCGGCGGCAATTCCATCCGTGATAGTGCCGGTGCCTGAAAGGTGCAGGTGGGAGATGGTCGTGACATCTTGCACTTCCGAGGTTGACGTAAACGTGTAGGTGATGGCTCCCACCATGACCTGCCACAAGATGGTGAGACCGACCGCCGGGTTGACGCCGATGGGTGAAGCAAAACTCACCAGCGTGGCCCCGACAAAACTGCCATGGGTGGTTCCGATTGCCGGAGCGACGATGGTCATCGAGGTGGCGGTGGTCAAGTTGCCGCGGGTCCCGCCATTTTGGGTGAACTCGCCCGTAAACCCGATGTCGCCGGTGATCGGAACGGCCTCCACCACCGAACCTAAACTGACCAGGGCCGCGATGGCCGCCGCTGTCAGCATTGATTTGTTTTTCATAATTTAGTTTTAATGTTGATTGGTTTATTGCGCTACAACATGAAACTAAACGCTCGGCCGGCTTGATCATATGGGGTGTTTCCCGCTCTGCGGCCAACGGCACCGGCATCATCGAGGGCAGCGTGCAGTTGACCATCGTTTAGCACTGGAAACATCTCAGAGTGAGGACAGATCGCCGAATGATTGCGAGTGACTGGTTCGCTCGTCAGCCGATAAAAGTATGTCTGGGTTTCACGGCTTGATTCCGCAAGAATGCCTGCCAATGAAAAAATTAATTCATCTTGCCGGTTCAATCGGCGCGCCTCCGGGGTCGATCACCCGGCGCGCCTTGATGAAGTGGCTTGCCGCGGCCGCGGCTTCCGCGAGTTTTGGGAGTCTGCTTGGAGCGGAAGCGCCACAGCCGCCATACAACGAACTACCCGTGCCGAGGGCCAAGCAACCGCGCGAGATGGTCTATATCGCCCCGAATGCCAGGCGGCACGGCAAGTTTGCGCAAATCGCATTCAAGATGGCGAGCGAGGACACCGATGGTCTGCTGGGAAGTGCGGAACTGGTTTTGGAACCGGGGACATTTGGCGCGGCTCCTCATCTCCATCGCGGTTTCGATGAAATCTGCCGGGTGTTGGAAGGAACGGTGTCCATCTTGGTCGGCAATGAAGTCACGGCGGTCCCCGCTGGCGGCTGGCATTTGCGCCCGCGCGGTCTCATCCATGCGTTTTGGAACTCGGGATCGGAGCCGGCACGATGCGTGGAAATCTATGTCCCGGGCGGTCATGAACGCTACATGAATGAACTCGCGGATTTATTTGAGAATGGGCCGCCGCCAAAAGGGGCCGTCCGTGCTTTGGCGGCGCATCACGATATCGAGTGGCATTTTGAATTGCTCGAAGGTCTGGAGAAACGTTACCACGTCACACTTTGAGCGGCCCACCGCGAAACTAGATTGCGCACCACCGCCGTTACGCCATCGGCATCGGCATTGATCAGTTATTCATCAGGTCATCACCCCATGGCGGCGGCGGGTCTTCCTCACTACGCTCACGACATGATTGAGAGTAAAAATTTGCTGACCCCGAAGTTCGACGCCGCACCACTGCCGATTCAGGCCAGCAGCCCGCAGCGTATTCTCGTGGCGGATGACGAACCAATCATTCTCCAGCTCGATTACGAAGTGCTGGTTGACTCCGGCTACGAGGTGGACGTTGCCGAAGATGGGGCGGTCGCCTGGAGCAAGCTGCAACGCAACCGATATGATCTTTTGATCACCGATCATGTCATGCCGAAGCTGACCGGCATTGAGTTGCTGGCGAAACTCCACGACGCCGGCATCGTCCTGCCGGCCATCCTCGTGTCAGGCACGATGCCCACGGCGGAATTGAAACGGCACCCGTGGCTGCAACTGGCCGACAGGCTTTCCAAGCCTTACACGCTCGTAGAATTGCTGGCGGCGGTAAATAAAGCCTTGCGTCCGGCGAACGCCACCAAAAGTTCCCAACTGTTCCGGGACTGCGCCCTGATGGACAATGAAACCCCGCAGATTAAAAAACCAGCCAAGGCACCCATGCGCGAGGTGATAAATCTGGCTCATCGCATTCTGGTGGTGGATGACAATACCAGCGCGCGCCAGCTCAACGTGGATTTGCTCAGAGATTGCGGCTACGGCGCCGAAGGCGTCAACGACGGTGCCGCCGGCTGGGAAGCGCTCCAGACCAGCGACTACGACCTCATCATCACCGATAACACAATGCCCCGGATGACCGGCGTGGAAATGATCGGGAAACTGCGCGCCGCCCGCATGACCGTCCCGGTCATCATGGCCACGGGGTCTTTGCTCACGCATGAATTCACCCGCAAGCCGTGGTTGAAACCAGACGCCACATTGCAAAAACCATTTACCGCTGATGAATTGCTGGCGGCGGTAAACTCTTTTCTGGGCCCGGACGACGGCAGCGATGATCAGAAGGAATCGCTGATACCGAAATATCTCTGAGCGGGATGAATTGAATTCAATCGTCATCATCAGGGCGGGGCACAGACGTTGATTTGATCAAAGGTAATCCGGTCAACGGTTACGTGCTAAGGTGAACACACCATGGTGGAGCTGCCATTGCTTGACCTATCCTCACCCGCTGATTTAACCATGAATGCGCCCCTCAAAAGCCCTCCGGAACCAATGGATTTGGTGGCACCACGGCCCCGTACGAATTCACCTCGCCCCATCCGCATTCTCGTGGTGGACGATGAGCAGGACGCCCGTCAGTTGACCGTGGATGTGCTGGCGAATTCCGGCTGCGCGGTGGAAGCGGTCAAAGACGGCGCCGCCGGCTGGGATGCGCTTCAGGCCGGCCGATACGACCTCATCGTCACCGATAATAAAATGCCCGGAATGTCCGGCGTGGAAATGATCGAGCAGCTGCGGACCGCGCGCATGGCCCTTCCCGTGGTCATGGTCACCGGCTATTTGCCCACGCACGAATACATCCGCCGGCCGTGGCTGAAACCCGACGTCATCCTGGAGAAACCTTTTTCCAACGCCGATTTGCTGTCGACGGTAAAAAAGTCCTGCACCAGAACGACAGTCGGGACAGCCAGGCAGCATGACGGTTGCCGCAACATCTCCCATGCGCACAATCCGGTCAAGGGGTTAAGCCACCGGCCTGGAGCTGGCGGTGGGAGATCCTGTGTTTCCCCATCCGCGCCGGACGATCTCAGCGATACCTCTCCCGGTCGTTCCTCGTTGACCGCACTAGCTGCGGGACATGGTGCGCGTCACTGAAAAGGCGCCAGGGGAAAACACCCCATGGTATCTATTTCGCTTCCGCGGGTATTGTTTGGTCATGAAACATAAAGTAAACCTGTCAGGTATCACCATCGGGGCCGCCGCACTTATCGTGGGGTTGGCCGGAAACGTTCAAGCAATCCCGATCACGCATCGTGTGTACCACACCAGTCATGTGGCCAGTGCTTCGAATCAGAGTAATCAAAACGCAAGCCTTGCCAGCCTGACGGCTCCGATTGCTCCCCAGGCTTCGACTACTTCCCATTTGGTCAACGCGAGGCAGACGCGCGGACGTCAGAAACCTGCTGCGGGAAATTTGAATCTTCCCATATCCAGCGGGTTGACGCTGGGGTCCAGTCAAGGAACCCTTCCTGTGACCGTTCTGACCGCTCCACTCCTGCCGGTTGTTCCCGTGAACCTGCCGCCGGCACCCGTGCCCGTTGTGACTGGCGCGGCGTCCGCGGCCAGCCCTGTCGGTGTCCCGGATGGCGGCGCGACCGCGGCAATGATGGCGGGAAGTTTTGGCGGGCTGGCCCTCCTCAGAAAAAAACTGAAGGGTTGATCCGGCATTTTACCGTTTCAGGATTCTGATTTTGGCGGAGGGAATTTTTCCCTCCGCTTTTTTCTTTGGGTCAGAGCAAGGTTTCTGGTCTGAAACCTTCGGTGGGGGAAACACCCCATGGCGTCCGCCTTAGATTATGCTTTCCTTTCGTCGTGAGTGAACCACAATTTTTCGACGGACCGCAACCAACCCCACTCCCGGCACGATTGTCCAGCCTCAACCACACCCAAATTCAAATCACTTGGCGGGACAATCCTGTGATATCGATTGAAATCATGCACCGGACCAGTAAGCTGGCCTTCAAGGTGTGCTCCATCCCGCCAAAACCAGATTGTCGGCATCGACACCACGCTCCGGTCGTGTCGAGTTCCAAAGACCGGATGATCTTCACTTCACGACCGGAAAGGCTGTCGGTTTGAACAGCTCTTCCGGTCGTCACTCTGGAAGCTCGGTGCTGATCCTCCTGTGGCTTTGCGTTTCGTCATTCGCGCACGCGCAGGGGGCTGCCGTCAGTTCCACGAATCCACCGCCGGGGGAGACGGTCACTCTTCCCAAATCCGTCCCCGATCCGCTCGAACCATTTAACCGGGTCATGTGGGGTTTCAACAAGGCGGTGATGACTGGCGTCATCAAACCTTCGAGCCGGGTGTATCGCTTCGTCGTCGTGAAACCGGTCCGCACCGGGATTGGAAATTTTGGCAAGAACCTGACCTACCCCGGGCGGTTGATCAATAACCTGCTCCAGGGAAAATGGAATGGGGCGCGCGACGAGACCTATCGGTTCGCGTGCAATACCACCGTCGGCGTGGCGGGGTTCTGGGATGTGGCCACCAAATGGAAGATTCCGAAATCGGACGCGGATTTCGGCCAGACGTTCGGACAATGGGGCTGGCAGCCGCAGTTCTTCATCATGCTGCCGATTTACGGACCGAGCAACGATCGCGACACCGTTGGCCTGGCCGCCGACACGGCGGCCAATCCGTTGCTCTACATCGCCCCCTACGACTTCGACATCAACAAGCCGCTGACGTATCTCGGCCCCTACAGCTACATCGCCTACGCGGTCATGTATAACAATCTCTCCGACAGCGTGGACGGATACGTGCGGTTCAGTCAGGCGGAAGCGGATCCGTATTCCGAGATTCAATATGCCTGGACGTTCGCCCGCGCGAATCGCGTGGCGGATTTTCAGGTGAAGGGAGAACAGGACAAGGCGTCGTTGGAAACGCTCGAATCCGTCTTCTTCACTTTCAAGGATCCGGAATTCCCCGGCCACGGCACGACCCGCTCGGTGCGGATTCCGGCCACGGGTCGTAAATTAAAATTCACATACTGGCTGCAGCCGGGCAAAGCGAACGTGGTTTACATCGTGCCCGGACTGGGTTCGCACCGGCTGGCCGATTCGGCACTGGCGCTGGCCGAGCTGGTTTACAAAAACGGTTTCTCCGCCGTGTGCATCAGCAGTCCGTATAACTCCGAGTTCATGGAGAATGCCGCGACCGCCGCGCTGCCCGCGTATCTGCCGGCGGACGCGCACGACGTGCAGGCCGCGCTTACCGAGATTGATCATCGCCTGCATGTGCTGTATCCGAACCGGTTGGGCAACCGGGGTTTGATGGGCTACTCCATGGGCGCGATTCAAACCATGTTCATCGCGTCCGCCGGCCCGACGAATCAGTATTCCGTCACGATCCCGGGATCCGTGTTGAACTTTCCACAGGGGAAACAAGGCGTGAAGAGAGTGAGCATTATCCCGGTCACGAATCAACTGCCGCTGATTCATTTCGACCGTTTCGTCGCCATCAATACACCCGTCCGGATGGCGGAGGGGATTTCCAAGCTGGATGAATTTTACCGGGCGCCGCTCGACTGGCCAGACACCAACCGCACCGACAATATCGAGAACACTTTCCTGAAGGTGGCCGCTTTGAGCCAGAGCACGCTCACGCCGCAAACGACGCTGCCGTTCAGCGCCATCGAATCCAAGTTTCTCATCGGCCTGACGTTTCGCCTCAAGCTGCGGGACATGATCTACAGCAGCCAGCGGCGAAATAATCAGCATGTCCTGCAACACCGGATGGATGATTGGCGGCGCGACCCCGTGTATCAGGAAATCCTCCAGTATTCTTATCAGGATTATTTCACCAAGTTCGCGATCCCGTATTACCAGACCAATGGCCTGGCCGGGCCGACGGCGGAAACGATGGAAAAGAACGGCGACCTGCGGACGTATGAGGCCGCGTTGCGCGCCAACCCGGACGTGCGCGTCATCGTCAATCAAAACGATTTTCTGCTGACGGACGCGGACCTGGCCTGGCTGCACGCCACGTTTGCCACGAATCAATTGACGGTCTTTCCAACCGGCGGTCACCTGGGAAATCTTTTCAATCCGGCGGTGCAAAAAACCATCCTCGCCGCGCTCACCCCGATGCGTCCGCCCGATCCGAGACCAGAAACGCCGGCAAAGGATTTGCACCCGTGAATCCGGAAGCTCTCGTTCCCACCGCTGGGAATCCATTAAAAATAATTCACCGTAGGAGACGAGGTGACGAGTCTCAAATTTCTTCCCACTCGAAACATAAGTTAGAGCCTCCTCACGTCGTCTCCTACAAGATTAAAGGTCTGCCAGTGACTCGAACTATTGCCGCCCCGATCGGACCGGCCGGCGTTCTTCGATTTACACTTCGACGGGGTAAAGGTTAGTTTTGCCGCCGATGACATATATCACCACGCGCAAGCCACGTAGAGACGATGTTGGCAGACGGCACTAAGATCATATGCACGATCACAAGCCAAGCGCGCCGGATACCGGGGATTTACGTGGCAAGCCACTCTCGCCTGCCTGGATTCTGTTCATCCTCACCGGCCTCAACCTGTTCAACTATCTCGACCGCTATGTGCTCTCGGCCGTGTTGACGCCGTTGCAAAAAGATCTCGGCATCAACGACGGTCAGGCCGGTCGGCTCGTCACGGCGTTCATGCTCGGCTACTTCGTCACGTCGCCCGTCTTCGGCTGGCTGGGCGACCGCTGCTCGCGCAAATGGCTCATCGCCGCCGGCATTTTTGTCTGGAGCGTGGGCACGGTCTTGACAGGCTTTGCGGGGACGTTTGCGATGATGATCGCGTTTCGCGTGCTGGTCGGCCTGGGCGAAGCGAGCTATGCAACCATCAGTCCAAGTCTGATTTCCGACAGCTACGCGCCGGCGAAACGGAACAACGCGCTGACGATTTTCTACGTTGCCATTCCGGTTGGCGCGGCATTGGGCACGATCATCGGCGGAATCATCGCCGCGAAATGGGGCTGGCGGCATGCATTCATCTGGGCGGGTGTGCCGGGATTGTTCCTCGCGCTTGTGATGCTGCCGTTCGCCGAACTCAAACGCGGCCAGGCCGAGGGCAAAACGGCGCAAGCGGCCAAACGTCCTTCCATCCTCGACATTGTGAATCTCATTCGCATCCCGGACTACGTGCTCGTGGTGTTCGGCTATACGGCCTATACGTTCGCGCTAGGTGCGTTCGCGATTTGGGGGCCGACGTTCCTGCACCGCACGCACGGCGTGGCCGTGGAGCAGGCGGCCACCTTTTTCGGCTCGGTGCTCGTCGTGGCCGGACTCGTGGGCACGTTGCTCGGCGGATTTGCCGCCACCGCATGGCAGAAGCGCAATCGCGCCGGTTACGCGTGGACGCTGGGGCTCTCGGTGCTGGTCGCCGTGCCGCTCGCGTTTGGCGCGTTCCTCGCCACCTCGACGTCCTGGTCCATGTCGTTTCTGGCGGCAGCGATGTTTTTTCTGTTCCTGCCCACCGGCCCGGTCAACACGCTCATCTTGGAAACCGTGCCGGTCAATCTTCGCGCCAGCGCCATGGCGATTTCCATTTTCACGATCCACCTGTTCGGCGACATGTGGTCGCCGGAAATCGTCGGCCGGCTCGCGGATTCCTTTGGTGGAAATTTGCAGAAGGCAGTTCTGATTTTGCCGGTCGCGTTGATCGTGGCCAGCGTCCTTTGGCTGGTGCTCGCGGTGAAAACGAAGCGGGGCAAAGAAACCAATTTTGTCTCCGCGTGAAAATTTATGTTCTGAAACATGACAAAGAAAGGTAGAACTAAAATGGAAACGGAAGCCGAGAAGGAAGAACGGGATTTCAGCGGTCTTTCCACCGAAGAACTTGTGCCCTGCTGCCTCTGGGAGTATGCGAGGGAGTCAGAGAGAATCCGGGAGATCGTCAGGCGGATTAAAGCCCTCGACGAAGGTATTCGAGGAATTAGCACGAAGGATCTGTCCTTGAGCATCGGTGCGGAGGCTGTCGAACTGAGGGAGTTGCTATTGAGGAAATCGGCGGCCATCCAGCTAGTTGACAGCGAAGCGTCCTCTCAGCAGGCGTTAAGCATGATAAAAGAGATGCGGCGGTTCAAGAAGCGCATTGAAGAACAAACGAAAGCTGCGCGAGATCCCATCGTTGAGCGCATTGGTCGGATCGACAAAGCGTTTGATGAGTTGGAAGCGGATGGTCGCCGACTGATGGAGACGGTTTCAGGGAAAGATGCACAGTTCGGTGTCAAGGATTTGAAAGATGTTGAGAAATCCTTAGCAGAGCTTAAAGCTCGATTGGCTCAATTTAAGAGAGAGGAATCTACCGAAACGGAGTCGGGCCGAACCTGGTTTCTGGCACTGCTAAATGAGCGCGCACGAGTAGTCTATCTGGCCATAGCCGGGCATCACTTTTCCCCACCACTACCTTTTCCAGCCTGTTGGCGTTCGCTACCCCCATCAGCCAGAAGCCGGCTATCTGAGTTTTGGCCGTTGGAGAAGAGCCGGAAATCGGGTAAAGACGCTTGGGTTCTTTCACGTCCTGACCCTGTTTGTGAGGGAGCTTTCGCTGAGTCTTTGGGTCAGAATTCGGATGAGTGTCCCGGCACCGCCCTTGAGAACCAAGTAACCTTCGGAACTTTCCAAATCAAGTGGGACTACGGTGACGATGACATTGTTACCGCCTTCCGGCACTGGCTCAAATCGAAGCGTCCACCTTTTTCCTGCCCGACTGACCGGCGGGGCCACGACTTGGATCACTACCGCGCTGCCCTACGACGCCTCGGCATAATGAGGCGAATTCATGCCGATCCGAGCCAAGCCAATGCTGAATGGAATAAAGAGGCTCGGCGTGCGTTGACCCATTTCCGTGAATTCACAGGAGGTTTATTAGCAGCACCGCAATTACCCGGTGATACCGAGCGAGAAGAACCTCTTCATTGGCCTGCCAGTTTGGGAAGATAACGGCTCGCCATTTGATTCCTTCGACTCTTAGGCATCGTTCGCACAATGTGAGTCATGAGCATTTTTTTTATCCTGTATGCCGTGACTGGCAGTGTCTTGGCGGAGTGCGCTGCGGCTTACGATTGCCTCCGGCGGAACCAAAGACTTCCCGCGCGTTATAGGAAGATGTCGTTCTATGTGGTGCGAGGAGCCATTGCATTGGGCGCGGGTGTGCTGCCGGTAATATTTACGGTAGAAACGGCTTCCGCAGCGTTTACTTTGGGGGTCGGAGCACCGCTCGTCATTAACCAACTCAGTCGGGGATTTAGCGAACGATAGCAATGCCTTGTTCGCGCACCTTCTGACAAACCTTCGGCTTGACTGAGAGTCGGCAGTGCTGAATACGACAATCCCTATGCACTTGTTCAGCCCTAATCCCTTGTTGACCCCTTCGATCTCTGGCGGTTGCCACGGACGCGCCCACCGTTCGGCTTTCACTTCTGAAGGCCGATTGTATTTGTTAAACTCGATTTATTTGTCTGGCGCTGGAGGCGGCGAAGGTGACTTTGACTCCGCTTCCATCAGCGCCTGAAGCCCGCGATGATCCAGCTTGCCGGTGCCGAGTTTCGGAATCTCCTTCACCGCTTTGATCTCGCGCGGGACGCTGAGATTCGTCAACCCCTTCGCTTTGATGGCGTCGCGGATTTCATCCAGGGTCAGCTTGGGTTCGTTGGTGACGGCGATGAGCATTTCACCTTTGTTCTCATCGGGGCGCGTGATGACCGCGATCTGGCAGCGCAGACCGTATTGCGGAAACGCCCCCGCGAGCGCGTCCTCAACGGCAGAGAGGCTCACCATCTCGCCGCTCACCTTGGCGAAGCGTTTCATCCGGCCGCGAATGTGCAGGTAGCCTTCGGCATCCACACTCACGATGTCGCCGGTGTCATACCAGCCGCCGAGCGCCTGGAACTTCGCATTCGCCTCCACGTTCAAATAACCTTTCATTACGTTCGGCCCGCGCACGAAGAGTCTTCCGCCCTCGTCCACGCCTTCAACTTTTTCCAGTTTGTATTCCATGCCCGGCATCAGGCGGCCCACGGAACCATTGCGGGGTTCGAGTGGCGTGTTGAGGCTTACGCACGGGGCGCATTCCGTCGCGCCATAGCCTTCGAGGATGCGCACGCCGTATTTCTGCGACCAGGTGAGCGCGGTGGCTTCCTGTAATTTCTCGGCGGCGGCGAACAGATACCGGAGACTGCGGAAGTCATAGGGATGGGC
>Ga0247670_1000113_pt1 | contig 26533 bp, 13 predicted proteins | sample CNK11_metaG_FD_183042 | JGI IMG/M metagenome (GOLD analysis project Ga0247670, IMG submission 183042) | Soil microbial communities from Purdue University Martell Research Forest, Indiana, United States - CNK11 | ecosystem: Environmental > Terrestrial > Soil > Temperate forest > Bulk soil...
TCCGCCACGGCATTCGCCACCTTTTGATAGGCGGCTGGCAACACACGGCAAACGGATTCCACAATCCGACCCGCCTGGGCCGGAGCGGCCGCAGCGGCGGCACGCGCAATGGCGACCGCTTGATTCGGCACCAAACTCACCGCCGTGGCGGCAGCCGTGGCAGCCATTTCCGGGGTTTTCTGGGCGATGCTGCCAACAATGGCCGCCGCCGCCGCCGGATTCAACCCGACGGCCGCCTTGACCACCGCGACAGTGGTCGGCTTGAGATTTTTCGCATCCGCCTGCGACACCAGTTGCGCCGCCTTGGCGGGCAGTTCAACGGCGGTCGCCCCGCTCAACACGGCCATGATGGGACCGGCTGGATCCGCAGCACGCACGTTCACCGCAGTGATCAGCACCAATACTGCTGCGCAAGTCAGGACAAATTTAATAGTTTTCATAGATTTAGCGGAACTTCTTACCCCTCAAACAACCGTATGACAATTAGCGCACAAGCTAATTCTGTCAACAAGATTGTGCGGAAAAAGCGGCTTGCACGTAAATCTGAAAAGGCGATTGAGAGCTGAAAAACTGACATTTGGCAGGCTGAAATGAAACAAAATTGGAAAAACCCTCGTCCCAAGTCAGGCCGGCCGTTTCGCATTCGGATTTCAGTTGTCAGCATTTCAGTATTTCAGCGATTCAAATCATCTTTTTAACAAACCAAAATCAGCATTTAACCGGCCATTTCTGATTTCAGCTTTCCGCATTTCATTTTTTTTCTGAAAGCCGCCACGCCCCATACTCCCCCGAAAATCCCCAGTGCCACATTCACCGGCTCGGGCACGGCCGAAGTCGTAATATTCACATTAAAGCTGTTCAGAGTGGAAGTATCTCCTGGACTTAAGTCTGCAAAAAAGAGTGTCCACGCTCCATTTGGATCCGAGTTATTAAGGACGGATAGATCCTGGCTCGCCGTAAAAGTGGTGCCCAAAAGAACCTGCCCGGCTGTTCCTGTCGCCGTCTGAACGGAATTCCCTGTTCCTTCTACTAGCGTGATGTCGAATCCAGAACTATTCGCCGCACCTGTAATCTGATTGAATAACACTGCGATCTGGCTTCCATGCGACAAATACGCGTAAATGTCGCCATTGTAGCCACCGGTCAAGTTAAGCGTGATGCTGATGTCGCTGATGTTTAGCCCGCTCGCCGCGAAGTTAATCGAGTAGCCCGCACCCACCGGTGTATTGTCTGGAATAATCTGGCTGCCTGACCCGCTGCCGGTGTAGGTGATGCCATCACTCGTCGAAAAATCGGTAAGCGCCAATGCCGCCTGTGTCGGCACATTGGAGGCCAAAATGACTCCCATCGTAACCACTGCCAAAGCGCCTTTAAATGTGTTCATAAAAATAGTTGGTGTAAAAGTTTGTCGTTGGTTTTAATGGCTCGGATAAACCGTCCGGTAATATCCGCTGCCGTTCGCGACCGGGTCACTCACCTGAAAAACTCCGACGCCGAAGCTCAAGCTGTTGTCAGATGGCGCCATGTAGTTCCCAAGTTTGATCCAGCTTGGCGGTGTCAATGAGGTCGTCTTCTCGACTGTGTAGGTGGTCCCGGGAATGCCCGCAAACCGCACCACGAAGTTCCCATTTCCATCGGTTGTCGGACCAAAGACCACATTTGGCGACTGGCCGGTGCCCGACCCGACAGTTACGCTCACGGCCATGGTCTGTGTGCCATGGCCGTCTTGAAAAGTTACAGTAAAACTATCGCTGCCAAAGCCATCAGTAGGTGTATAGGTCAAGTTACCGCTGCCATCTACAGAAGCACTACCATGACTTGGCAGTGTCGCGGCTACCGCGACGGGCGTCCCGCGCGAACTGGCGGCATGGTTGGCTAACTTGGTGGATGAAATCACCGCCGCCGTGCCAACCGGCGTGGACAATGCCAGAGGCGTTGTAGTGAACGTATAAATATCCAGAACACCCGTCGTGGCCAAGTTGTTTGTATCCCAACTCAAACCCGGGGCGAGCGTAGGCAACGTGACCGTGCTGAACCAGCCGCTGAATGTGCCGGCGGTGAACGGCGTGAAACTATCACCCAAAACCAAGGCATCTCCACCGGCAGTAACCGTAAGCGTGCCACCATAAGCCAACGTGCCAGTCACAGCGGCATTGTCCGTAGTAAGCGTCACGCCCGACTTGTTGATGTCCATCGCAGCCGTGCCGGCCAATGTCAAACCGCTGCCAAATGTGAGCGTGGCGATGGAAGAACTCCCTGGCGACAATGTTCCGCCGCTGCTGACAACAGCATGAACGGAAGCCGTTCCAGTGCCCTTTAGTGTTCCGCCGCTGGCGATTGTCAGGGTTGGGCTGCCACTGATTGTGTGCGAACTCGGATCAAGTGTGCCGCTGACCGTAAAAGTGCGCGAAACAACCGTTCCCATGTTCAAATCACTGTTCAACGTGAGCGTCTTGCCGGATGCAATTGCCGTGTTCATCTTCTGCCAGTCATAAGTTCCACCGGATTCTGTTAATGTCACGCTGGCAGAACCGCCGGTGAAATTGAGCGTGTTTGCACTCGAACCGCCAATGCCATTGGTAAAGAACCCGCTGGTTTGATTAAAATTTCCGCCAAGATTCAGTGTGGTCGCCCTGCTACCACTGCCGCTACCTTGAAGCGAGAAAGACCCACCTGATAAAATCAAGTCACCCAGAACGTTCACCGTGAAGCTGCCTGCGGTTGATTGATTGATTGAAACCGAACCCGTTCCAGAATTTTGAATAATCAGGTTGCCATTAACAGTTGTCAGAGTGCCAGCCAGATTGAAGATTGAAGTCTGGCTCGAACAATTCCATATGAAATTATAGAATGCTTGCCCCAAACCGCTCGGAGCAGTCGCATCGCTCGTGTAACCAATGATTTCACAAGTCGCACCTGTATTCCAAGTCGCCGCCGGAATCGTGCCCGCAGTGGTTGTAAAATTATGCTGATACTTGCCGCCCGATTCAAATACAATGGTTCCAGTCGGCGTAATCGTCCCCGCATTGTTCACGGTGCCGGAAACATCCAAGTCCGTGCCCGCACCAGCGGCGACTGTCAAGGTCTGACCGCTGGCCACATTGATTGAGCCGCCCGAATCCACCGTGACTTGATCCACCGTCACAAGTGCCGCCACGGTCACCGTGTGTCCGTTTTGAATCTCAACTGTGCCATCCGCATAAGTCGGCGTTTGACCGGTCACCGCATCCGCAAATCCGCTGCCGGTGTCCACTTGCCAGGTGGTGAAATCACTCCAATTGCCGCTCTGCTTGCTGCGATAATTGGGTGTAGGATTCACAACGATACTTCCCGTCGTGCCGGTTTTGCCATTGCCATCCGTCGCGTTGATCGTCGTCGTCTCCGCCGTGTTGTCCGTGGCACTAACCGTGAAGGTTCCAGCAGCGAGTGTGGAACTCCCTGTAAACGTTACGTTGCCCGAACCACTGCCCATCGTTACCAAGGTAGAACTGTCTGTCGTCACCGTGTTATTATTCACGTCTTTCGCTGTCACCGCGACAGGAAATGCAACTCCCACGATTTGCGGTGAAGAAGCCGCGACGACATAAGAATTAATCGTGCCCGGATTCACTGTCAGGCTGGAACTGGCCGTGCCTGCTATCGGGTCCGATGTATCCGTCGCGGTAATCGTCGTGGTTTCGGCTTTGGCCAAAGTGATGTGGGCCGTTCCAACACCGCTGCTGAAACTCACGGTTGAAGGATAGCTTGGACTTCCGGTCGGACCGCTGAAGGTGATGTTCGGCGTGCTGTTAAAGCTCGTGTCCATCGTCGTGCCATCCGTGGTTGCCGTAAGCGTGATGTCAAATCCGGTCCCGGCGGTTTGCGCGGTCGCGCTACCTGTGTTTGGACCGGTCTGCCCCGGCAGCGTGACCAAAATTTTAGGAGTGTTTGCTAGTGTCGTCACGTCAATGGTCGATGAATTGCCGCTGGTGCCACCGCCGTTCACCGCCCGCACGCGAAAATGGTAGCCGGTGTTAGCACTCAAGCCTGAAACTGGATAGGTCGTCACGTTCCCGACATTCAAATCGTTGTATCCCGAAACAAAGGAGCCAAAGCCTGCATCAGTGGAAACGTCCAGCCGGTAACTGGCAGCACCAACCGCAGTGCTCCAATTTGCGCTAAAACCGTTGGCAGCCACACCCGTGGCCGCACTCGCCACCGGAGCGCTTGGTGCGGCAATAACATTCACGGTGCCGCCGAAGCGCAAGCCATAGGCACCGAGGAAGGGCGAATTAAAACCCCAACCACCAGTTGCCGTCTGGCCGCTCGCGTAGTAGCGGATCGTTACCGTTGTCGTCGAAGGAACATTTTGGAGCGCGCCGATGCCCGAAACATCGATTTGTGTCATTGGCCCATCTCCAATTTGAACTAGAGGTGATCCAATCAAAGTAAATGTGGTTCCATCCAAACTGTAGGCGTATTGCATCGAAACGCCAGGGGATTGGGAAAAGCTCGATGTTCCAGCCAGTCGCGCGTCAATCGTGCCTAAGGACAATGTGTATCCTGTCGCAGCCGCCAAGGTTGCTTGAAAATAATCTGTGTTGGCCGTGGAAATTCCATCATTTTTGAATCCTGTTGTTCGGAAAGAATTACCGGCAGCGCTTCCTGCCGCGCCAGCCCCGCGCGTGATGTTGGTTAACGTGCCCGAATTATTCAGATTTAAATTAAATACTGTGGCCCCCACCGTGGCCTCGCTGCCAAGGTTGCCAAAAAAGTCCCAACCTGCCAGCGGCGCGACTTGGGTGTTGCCGCTGGCTGTGGAACCAGGAGCGGTTGCAATGCCAGCGCCATTCGTCGCCACAACGGCAAAAGTGTAGATCGTGCTGGCGCTCAAGCGAGTCACCGTTGCCGTGCCCCAGCTTGACGCAGTTTTATAGACCGCCGTGGCACCCAATGCACCAATGACGTTAGTAACGTAATTTCCCGAGGTGGTCTCCTGAATCGCATAAGCCGTGTTCGCGGGATTGCCGTCGCCGGCGGTGATCGCGACATTCAAGCTGTTTGGCGTCGCGCCGCTCACCGTTGGAGCGGATGGCGTGTTGGCCAGCGTGTAGAAACTGACATCACTGGCACCGATGCCGGTACCCGAGGAATTGACGGCATAGGCACGGTAAAAAATATTCGTGTTTGGACTTAAGCCCGCCAGAGCTTTGCTGAACGCCGCGACGGAAGTGCCGCCTTCCGAAAGCTTGGTGCCCGAGGTCGTCACACCGGCAGTATTGGTCCAATAAAACCCGCGGTCGGTCAGCGAGGCGCCGCCGTCCACCATGACTGTGCCGTTCAAAGTGGCACCGCTAGTGTTCGTGCTGGTCGCAGCTTGCGTGGTCACGGATGGAATTGTTACGCCCGCTATAGTAGTGCCGCTGGTTGTAGCACTAAAACTGGTTGCGATGCCCGCGCCATTTGTCGCCACAACGCTGAAAGTATAAGTCGTGCTCGGACTCAAGCCGGTGACCGTCTTGGTGCCCCATGCCGTCGCGGTCTGATAAAAAGGCGTCGTGCTACTAAGTGCTCCGCCTGATTGCACATAATTACCGCCCGCCTCTTTGATTGCGTAAGCCGTTATGCTCGGATTTCCATCGCCACTGCCAATGGTGATATCAAGTGTAGATGCAGTTGCGTTACCTACGGTTGGCGCGGACGGCGTGTTGGCGAGTGTGAAGAAGCTAAGTTCAGGGGTAGAGAGTGTTGTTCCGATTGAGTTGATTGCGTAGGCCTTGAAAAAATATTGCACGTTTACACCCAGCGAAGAAAGGCCAAGCGTGTAGGAACCAGTCGTGCCGGACACGGTAGTTTTATTGTCGGTAATGGTGGCACCGGCTGATGTTTTATAAACGAAGCCGCGTTCCGTAACCGTGGCTCCACCATCAGAAGTGACATTGCCATTTAGCGTTGCCGTTGTTGTGGTGATGGAAGTTGCAGCCGATGAGGTCACCACGGGAGCGGTGTTGCCAGACGCAGTCGAAGTGACGGCGACGTTATCAATACTAATTTTCGGTTGTGATCCAATTGTTCCAGTTGTCGTGCTACGTTCATAAAACCTTAACCTGACACTTGAAGCGTTATTCAATGCGCTGGGTAAGGCTACGCTAATGCTTGCACTCGAGGCGACGTTATTCACTGCACTAAACGGAAGGCTTGTTCCAGTTATTTCAGTAAAAGTAGAACCATCGGTTGTATAAAATAATTGGAGCTTAGAGGTTCTGTCACCTGTGGAATTGTTTATCTCCGCAACATCAAAACTGACTGTTCCAGCGTTTCTTCCGGTGAAGTCTAAATACAAGTCAACGGCACACGAATTGGCAGTGCTTGTCGAAAGAAAGACCATATTTTGCGTTCCTTTTTGAACCCCACCAGAAGTGCCAGTTGAAAACGTAGCTGTTGAAACTGTTGTCCTAACACCATCACCAACAGTTCCAGTAGCGTTAATCGCAACAGAGCCATACGGTGCCGCACCAGTCCCGCTTGAAAAATTGGCTCCCCAATTTGCAATGTCGGCAAAATTCTCAGAATAATTACCGGTGGACATCACATAGGCTGTTGCCCCCTGAACTTTGACAACGCCAAGCCCGCAAATCATAGTCAATATCGCCACAATTCTTCGCCAGTTGAAGAAGCCAAAAGCCAGTTGAGAGTTGAAAGTTGAGCCGCCTTCGCGTTGCTTCATCGCGCCAAGGAGTTGATGGCCTGAAGGTGCGCTTGTGGGAGAGATTTCTGGATACACTGCTTCCGTCCTGAGATTCAATAATGACATAAACTCCTTCTGATAATTGCAGATCCCCACCCTTAGCACTGACTTAAGCACCACCTGATTAGACCACTGGCACCAAGTAGGAATCGTTTTTGGGTTACACCGCCCGTGTCAGCCGCGACACTAGGGGATGTTCCTATGGCCGTCAACGGTTTTATCCCGATGTGACAGATGAAACGAAAAGTATAAGCCGCACGCAGAAAACACAATTTCCGCTGAAGCAAACGTAATGAAGAAATACCAAAAGCTGAAAAGCTGACACGCTGAAATCGGAAATTATTGAGCCTCGAATTTAGAGTGAAAATAACTCGGCGCGATTGGAGCGCGGCGTTCACGCCGCTTCACCATCCAACATGCAAGCGGGCCGGGCATTTGATGCGCCGCGCGTCTTTGGCCGTCCAAGCGGGCCGAAGCCCGCGCTCCGTCACCGTATTGCGCGAGCCTCAATAGGAGAAGGACATGGTGCGGGTTCCGCTGTTTTGTATTTCAGATTTTCAGCGTGTCAATATTTCAACTTCTTGCCGCGCCGAAGTCGGACGCAGGCGGGTCACCATTTCACCATTTCAGCTTTCCAGCTCCCCCGTTTTCGGCTTTCAAAGACGTTATGATTTCTGCGATGCTTTTGGGATGGATAGCGACGGAGAGAAAAACTACTTCAAGATTTCAGCGGTCATCCTCGTGGTGGTTCTGGTGTTGGCGGCCGTCACCTGGCATTGGGGCCGGCCGGTTTACCGGCATCACAAGGAGGCACGCAACGTGACCGAGGCGCAGGCGTTTCTGGACCGGGGCGATTATCGCAACGCCTGGTTGTGCGCGAGCCTGGCCCGCCTGCTCAATCCCAACAATGTGCCCGCCTGCCGCATCCTGGCCGCGGTGGCCGAGGCTGCCCACTCGCCCGCCGCGCTGGACTTGCGACAGCAGATCGTGGAGCTCGAGCCGACGGTGGAGAACAAGCTGGCGCTGGCGACGACGGGGTTGCAGTTTCAAAATCCGCCGTTTCCGCTCACGACCCAGATTCTCGACCAACTGGCAACCACGGCCGCCAATCTCACGGCGTATCATGTCGTGGCCACCATGGTGGCGTTAAAAATGAACCGTGTGGCCGAGGCGGAAATTCACATGGCGGCAGCGTCACAATTGGAGCCGACCAACCATTCGTTCCAGATGAATCTGGCAGTCTTGCGGTTGAATTCGACCAATCCCGCCGTGCTCAACGACGCGCGCGCCACCTTGAAGCGGCTCATCACTGACCCGGGTCTCGGCCTCCAGGCGCTGCGGTCGCTGGTGGCCGAGTGCGTGAATCACAATGACCCGTCCGGGGCGCTGGACTATTCGACACAATTGTTGTCCAGCCCCCAGGCCAATCTGGCCGACCGGTTGCAGCATCTCGGCATTCTGAAGCGTCTGCAAAGCCCCGACCTCACTGCCCAATTGTCCGCCGTGCAACAGGCCACCGGCACCAATGCCGCGCTGGCGGCGCAGACGGCTTCGTGGATGGAAGCCAACGGGTTCATGTCCGAGACGTTGACCTGGTTGAATACCCTGCCCGCCAGTGTTCAGACGCAGCCGCCGGTACAGCTTGTCCTGGTGGATTATTACACCGGCATCAACGACTGGCAGGGGCTGTGCCGGCTCACGGCCAAGGGCGACTGGGGGGAAATGAATTTCCTGCGGCTGGCCTTTTTGTCCCACGCCTGGAGCGAACTCGGCGAACAGGTCGTTGCCGATGCCAACTGGAAATCCGCCGTGAACCAGTCGGGTGATAAACTGGGCGCGCTCAATGCGCTGTTGCAGCTGGCGGATCGCTGGCAGATGAACGCCGAAGATCTGCTCTGGCGGATCGTGCGGAAATATCCCGATGCCGGTTGGGCGCAGCAGAATCTGGAGCGACACTACCTGACTGCCGGCAACACGCGAAAGCTGTATCAGTTCTACGCCGAGTGCCTGGCCCGTTCGCCGCAGAATGTCGCGTTGAAGAATAATCTGGCCGCCACCGCCCTGTTGTTGAAAACCAACCTGACCCAGGCCAGCCAGTGGGTGGCGGACCTCTATGCCCGGCAGACTAACGACCCGGTGATCGTCTCCACCTACGCCTACGCGTTGCACCTGCAAGGCCGGGACCGCGAAGGGCTGGCCGCCTTCCAGCAACTCCAGCCGGCCCAGCTCGAACAGCCGTCGGTGGCGCTCTATTACGGCGTTTTGCTGGCGGCGTCGGGTGATCACGCCAAGGCCACGCCATTTCTGGCGATCGCGGAAAAGGAAGAACATTTACTGCCGGAAGAAAAACAATTGTTGAAAACTGAAACGCTGAAACGCTGACAAACTGAAAGGCCGTAGGAGACGACGTCAGGAGGCTCTGACTAAAGGCTCTCAACTCTCAACCCATAACTCTCAACTGGAAAGTCAGAGCCTCGTCACCTCGTCTCCTACAATTAGAATCCGTAGGAGACAACGTCAGGAGACTCAAATCAGCCTACAAATGAATCAGGACAGCACGATGAAAGGAAGACGGGCAGCCTGACTCAAGAGACCTTCACCCCGACGCGGGCTGTAGTGCCAAGCTGTTTGACTGAATGACCGCTGTCCGGAGCATGGGGCGCCATACCTACCGCATTCCGCTTGATCAAATCGTTAAAAGTCTGCGCTTGGCGCTTGCTGTCACTAATCGCCTGACGGCGGTAATACCAGAAAACACAGGGCACGAGGAGGCCGACGACAACCGTCAAAAGATTCATCACGGTGTTCATACAACATTAAAAATTTTCGGAATTCAGGACTGAACCGTCGGCCTGGCCTTGTGGTGTTTCAACCACCATTGACGTCCACCCGCCAGCGCGAACACGCCGGCAAACACGCCCAGCGCCACGTTCACCGGTTCCGGCACCGCGGTAATGTTGAGATTCCAACTGAGCAGCCCGTTTTCAATCCCGCTGCTGCCATTATCCCACAGCAGCAAACTCCAGGTGCCGTTCGGATTCAATCCATTGAAACCTGTGGTCGGTGTGGTCGAAAAGGTCACGTCATAGATCCGCTGCGCGCCGGAACTCGAAGTCGCCACCGGGGCGAAGCTGACATACGGAGAACTTGTCGTGGTGCCCAGCGTCAGCAATCCTTGGATGCCGCTGCCGTTGCCGGTCAACGAAGATGCATCGTTGAAAGTAAGAACCAGCTGAACACTGGTGATTGAGGAAGCCATGCCGCCCAGCGTATGCACGGCTGAAAAGGTGGTGCCATCCTGCGGAACTGCGCCGGAATTTCCGAAGGTATTCGGATAATATGCAGCCTGTGCGGACAGGCCGAACATCGCCACCAACAGGCTTGCCAGCATCGTCAGCTTAATCGGTTTCTTCATAAATAATACGTTCATAGCTTTACCTTCGATTTCGGTCAATGCACGGCCAGTCGATAAAAGGCGGTGGAGAGGGGGTTGGTGTCCGTGTAAAGCACTATCCCGTTGGCGGCAGCGACGATGCCAGACGGATTTGAGCCCAGTGAAATTGTGGTCCAGGTCGTCATATCGGGCGACCGCTGCACATCGTAGGCATGGGAGGGAATACCATAGCCAACCAGGTTCACGACCCCGGCTCCCGCTGTCGGAGGAGACAGGACACTCGTCGCCTTGCCCAACCGCACATTCACGTTGGCCGTGCTGGTGTTGGTGCCGCCCGTAAAACCATCGCTGATGGTGTAGGTGAACGAGTCGGTCCCCACATAACTGGTGAATGGCGTGTAGGTGATCGTGGTGCCGGCCAGGGAAACCGTGCCATGGCTGGGGCTGCCCGTGTTGACGCTGGCGACTGACAGCGTATCGTTATCGGCGTCATAATCCAGACCCGCCAGGGTGGTGGCGTTGAGGTTTACAGGCGTGCTCACCACCGCCCCGATATTGTGCGCGCCACCGACCGGCGGCGTGTCAATGGTCTGCGTGACGCTGCTGGTGCTGGTCAGGAAATTCACATTCCCGGAGTATTCGGCGGTGATGGCAATATTGCCATGCGTCAGCGTGGAGTTGGTGATTTTGGCCAACCCGCCGCCATCAAGCGTTACTGCGCTGCCCAAAGCGGCTCCGTTGGTTTTGAACTGCACCGTGCCCGGCGGCGTGGCCACGCCCGAAACCGTGGCGGTCAGGACCACGTTTGAACCGGGCAAAGCGGGATTAAGGGATGAAATCAAAACGGTCGTGGAAGTTGCCTTGTTCACGGTCACAGTCACTGTAGTTGTCGCGTTGTTGTAATTGGCCGTGTCCGTCGGCGTGATCGTGACACTGACATTCGTTGTGCCCGCATTCGGAGCAATGCTCGGATCAACAAACGCGCGGGTGCTAATGGTCACTGTCCCTCCCGCCGCGTTGGTCAGACTCCCACCGCTCAATGTAGAGGACGCCAACGTCTGGCCGTAAGTTATTGCCGTCGTCGAAGGCGTGATCGCAACAAGCGGCGTCTGCTTGTTCACCGTCACCGTCACCGTGGCCGTCGCAGTGTTATAGTTGGCCGTATCCGTGGGCGTGATCGTAACGCTGACATTTGTTGTGCCGGCGTTGGGAGCAATGCTCGGATCAACAAACACGCGGCTGCTGATGGTCACTGTCGCCCCCGCCGCGTTGGTCAGACTGCCCCCACTCAATGAAGAGGCCGCCAATGTCTGGCCATAAGTAATCGCCGTGGCTGAAGGCGCGGCGGAAACCAGCGGCGTCTGTTTGTTCACTGTCACCGTGACTGTGACGGTGGCGTTGTTGTAGCTGTTCGTGTCACTCGGCGTGAACGTGACACTGCCATTGGTGGTGCCCGCATTGGGCGCAATGCTGGGAGTGGTGAATGCGAAGCTGCCGGACACAGTCGCGCCCGCCGCGTTGGTGGCTGCGCCGCCGCTCAAGATTGAACTGGCCAGCGTCTGGCCGTAGGTGATCACTGTCGCCGAAGGTGCTGTCGACACCACCGGTGTGGAACGTGTGTCCGTCGAGACATTTAAAATGCCCGTTGTCAGGCCAAAATAAGTGTTGTTCGTGTGCGTTGCCAAGGAACTGGTGGATCCCCACGTCCCGGACACCTGGCCCAAGCCGCCAACGGAGAAGCTCCCGACTGGGTCGGTAAAACCAGCAGCAAGGCTGACCTTGGCACCTGTCGCGAGCGCGAAGTTGGTGATTGTTGTGGCTGCGGAACGAGTCATCGTCAGCGTGCCGCCGGTGTTGTTATCGCTCAACGAACTGACGGCGGCTGGCAACCCCGTGCCCGTAGCCTGCGCGCCTGTGCCGTTGTAGATGTAGTTGGCCGCTGTGCTGTAGGTCCGCCCACCCGTCGTCTGGATGTTGCCGGAGCCAGTTCCGACGGTCGTGATTCCGTTGGGATCACCAATTCCTAAAGTCGCGCCGCTAGCAACAATGTTGGTTCCGGCACCGCTCATAACCTGTGTGCCAATTTGCAGATTCGCGCCGTTGTTGATGGTGCAATTCCGAAGTGTGACGATGCTGAAATTCGTAAGGGCAGTCACTGGCGCGGTCGTATTGGCGATGGTCAGGTTGGCAAAAACCGTGGTGGAGGAACCCGCAATGTTCTGCGCGGTGGTGCCGTTGAACAAGACGGTTGTAGCTGCGGCGGTCAGAATCGGCGAGCCGTTGTTGGTCCAACTACCCGCAACCGCGATGGTATTAATGTCGTTGTCAAAGGCGGGATCAACTCCGCTATCAATTAGGACATTGAAGAATTGATACGTGCCGGCTGTGTTGAATGCTGTGTTATTTGCGCTGCCCGCAAACTCGACGGTGCCATCGGTGGCGGTGAAGTTGGCCGGGGTGGCCGGATTGTAGTTGTGATAAATCTTCAACAGCCCACCGGTCATGATCATGGTGCCGGTGCCCGAAAGGTCAAGTATTGCGTTTGTTCCGGCGGACTGGCCCAGCGTGCCGTTGACAACCACGGAATCGCTCGGAGCGGTGGCGGTGTTGGCCGCCATCCAGAGGATGCCGCCGGAATTCGTCACCACGCCGCCACTGTTAATGGTCATCGCGACATCGGAAACGAAAACGCCGGAGGATATATTTAAGGTTCCGGTAATCGAGGAACTCGCACCCGTGATGTTATTTGAGCCACCCGTCTGGATGAACGTGGTGCCAGAGTTGAGAGTCAGGATGCCCGCCGTCTGAACAATCGTGCCACCAGAATTGGTGATGGAAGAACTGCCCGACAGAGTAATGGCGCCAGCGATCGTCAGCGTGCCGCCCGAAACGGTTATATTCGCTGCGGGGCCAGTGCCTGTAGCGCCCATCGCAACTGACAGACCGTTGGCAGAGCCGGTGGTGATGATCGGATACCGGGTGTTGCCATTGGTGATGGTCAACGCATCCGCGGCGTTAGGTATGCCGATGGGTGTCCAGTTGCTATCCTTGTTCCAGTCGGTGCTGGTCCCGCCGTTCCAGGTCCGGGCAGTGGTTCCTTGGGCGGCGATGGTGAAGGTGGTTGAATTGGTGCCCGTCAAGCCGGCGGCACTGGCGGCGAGGGTGTAGCCGGTGCCCGCGCGGTCAATGGACAGGGTGCTGAACGTCGCAGCCCCGCTGCTGGCGGCAACCGTGAGGGTGCCGCTCAACGTGCCACTGCCGGGATTGGTGCCGATGGCGAGCGTGACACTACTGGTGTTCGTGGTGAAGTTGCCGAACGCGTCCTGAATCTGCACGACCACATTGGCCATCGTGGCACTCGCAACCGTGTTGGCCGGCTGCGTGGTGAATGTGAGTTTGTTCGCCACGGCAAAGTTTACGTTAATGCCGGACTGGGTGCCGGTGACGGAACCGGCCGTGGCGGTGATGGTGCGCGTCCCAGCGGTCTTCAGAGTGACGCCATTGGTGAAGGTGTGCGCACCCGCATCGCCGACCACAAACGTGTAGCTGGCCGGAAGCGTTGCCTGTGTGTCGGTGCTGGTGAAAGTAATCGTGCCCGTGTAGTTGGTCGCCAGATTGCCGCCCGCGTCAAACGCGGTCACGGTCACGCTGCCGGCCACACCCGCGGTTTGCGGGCTGGGAAAACCGGTGACCGTGAACGTGGTCACCGCACCGAGGGTGATGTTAAACGCGGTGGAATTGGTTCCGGGCAGACCGGTGGAGGTGGCGACGAGGGTGTAACCCGTGCCGATTGTGTCAATGGAAAGATTGTTGAACGTCGCCGTGCCGTTGACCGCCGCATTGGTTTGCGTGCCGCTCAACGTGCCGCCGCCCGGATTGGTGCCGATGGCCAGAACCACGGTGGACGTGTTCGTTGTGACGTTGCCGAATTGGTCGCGAATCTGCACCGATACGGCGGGCGCGATGACCTTCGTGGCGTTTGTGCTGGTGGGCTGCACACCAAAGGCTAGGTTGTTGGCCGACGCGGCATTGACCGTGATGGACGAACTGGTCCCGGTCTTGGAGCCGGTTGACGTGGCCGTGATCGAGATGCTCTGGGCCACATTGTCCTTGGTGCTGATCGTAAATGTCCCGCCCGACAGCGTCTTGGTGTTGTCACCAAACGTGCTGTCTCCGTTGCTGTCAAATTGCACGCTGCCGGTCCCCGTCATCGTCACCACCGTCGAACTGTCCGTCGTCACCGTGTTGGTGTTGGCGTCCTTGGCCGTCACCGTGGTCGTGAACGGGCTGCCCGCCGTCTGCGGTGAGCCTGCACTGACGACGTAGGAGGCAATTGCCCCAGGATTCACGTCGAAGGTGCTCGTGCCGGTCTTGCTGCCGGACCCGGCCGGCCCCGTGACGATGAAAGTCTCGCTGCTGCCCGCAATAGTCGGTGTAACGCTGAGGCCACTCTTCACACCGGACGAGAAGTTCCCGGACGAGCCCGTGATCCCCGCTGTGCCACTGTAGGTCACGCCGTTGCCGAAGCTCGTCACCGTGTTGCTGAACTGATCCTGCGCCGTCAGGGTGATACCCGTGATGGCCGTGCCCGCCGTCTGCGGCGATGAAATGGCCGAAATCGCAAAATGGTCCAGTGCCGCCGGATTGACCGTCTCCTGCTGTGTGCCGCTGGTCAGCCCGCTTGATGCCGCTGTAATCGTCGGCGTCCCAGCCTTTGTGTCCGTATAAGTAAAGTTGGCATTGCTCGACCCGTTGGCGATTGACAACGGACTGGCCGGGGTGAACGTGACCGTCCCGCTGGAACTGCTGCTCAATGTTACCGAAATCGTCGCGTCGCTATTGTTCGGGTTGTTATATTGATCCTGCCGCTGCACCGTAATGGTCCCCGACGCCACCCCCGCCGTCACCGTCACTGGTGAGGTCGTAAACACCAATTTGGTCGCTGCCCCCGCATTCACGTTGAACGTCGCCGTGCCGCTATTGCCGGACGCAGTGACCGTGAACGTCTCGCTGCTGCCCGCCACCGTCGGCGTCACGCTCACGCCCGACAACTGGCCCGCCGTGAACGCCGCCGAGGTTCCGGTGATGCCCGCCGTGCCACTGTAGGTCACCGTGCCCGTGTAGTTCGTCGTATTGTTAAAAATATCCTGCGCCGTCAGGGTGATGCTCGTTATCGCCGTGCCCGCCGTCTGCGGCGATGAAATAGCCGAAATCGCAAAATGGTCCAGTGCCGCCGGATTGACCGTGAACGTGCTCGAAGTCGCACCCGTAAGCGAGCCGTCGCTGGCGGTCAAAGTATTCGCGCTGCCCGCTGTCGTGGGCTTGATCGCGTTGAAAGTGGCCACGCCGCTGGAGGCCGCCTTTGAAAGCGTGCTGCCAGTGAACGCCGTCGTGCTGCTGGCAATCGTCACCGTGCTGCTGTCACCCGTCACCATGTTTCCAAATTGATCCTGCACAATCACGGTCACCGACGGGCTGATTGCACTGCCCGCTGTCGTCGTGCTTGGCTGCACCCCAAACGCCAGCTTGTTGGCCGCGCCGGCCACTTCGGTCAGGGCACCAAAAGAGGTTGTTCCAGCCGTGATTCCATTGACCGTAGCACCACCAGACGCCATTGTGACATTGCTTGGATTGGTAACGGGAAACGTTCCTGACGTTGGTTGCGCTTGGATGCCCGACCACGTAATGATTGATTTTGCCCCACCGATGTCAGCTGTATTAACATGGATTGTGATGCTGCCTGACGCCACCGTCGCGGTAGAGGACGCCAACACGAGTAACGTCCCTCCAGTGGCTCCTGACCTTGTTACGGTTGCGGTAACAGTAACCCCCGTGTTAAACTGAAAGCCTGAAGGAGCGTTCAGAACAATATCCCCAGTACCGACATCTCCGGAGGTGCCTTCAGTTATGGCGGGACCGGTCAAATTGGTGTAAGTGCTGGTGCCGGCAAAGTCGGCTGAAATACTTTTACTCGCGAGGGTCGTAACCGAAGCATTGGCGGCGTAGGCCGACCCTGCGGCGCAAGCAAGCAGCGCCACGAGGGCGAGTTTGAAGACGGCGAGCCGGGGGAGTTGCGCCGCGCGGTTCATGCGGCGGGCCACGGTCAAAAAGCGATTGCGGTGGAGGAATGGATTTTTCATGGGTGGCGTGTTGTTGGGGTGGCGCAAGGTCATCTAATAGGTAGGGACGCGTTCCACCGCGTCCGCTTCTGATCAGTCAAGGAAGCGGTGGAACGCCCTGCCAAAAATATTTTTCCCGCCAGCACAAATGCCAGAAGCACAATTAACTCAAAGGCCACTGTTCTGATGTCCAGCAGTGGCCAAAATTGTCCCGCAGCTTTTGTTGTAATAAGGTAACCTTTCAACTCCGATTGCCAGATTTAAACAATTAATAAGACTCATGTCAACGCTTAAGTGTCTCAAAATTTGACAACACTTCAGAACCCATGCCGTCGCTCATGTCAGCTCTTTATGTTGAGCAGTTTGTGCACCAATTCCAGCCCTGCCTGCATCCCAATTTCCGGACCAGTGTCTCAATTGTTTACACGACTCCGCGATACGCCCAATCAATGCCGCTGTCAGCAAATGAGGTGCCTGTAAGGTGATTTGACGGCTCAACTGCCCCAAGAGGCAGGTCTGGAAATGGCAGCGTCGGCCATCCCGGCTGACGTAGAGCCGGGGTGTCCCGCCCGGCGGAAAAGCGTCGTCTCGCAGTCAACCTGGAAAAGGGAAGCGTTTTTGCAAAGTAACGATTTTTTCCGGGCGACAAGATGCCGCCCGCCACGGCAGGCCGGACGCCCGCCGCTACCACCCGCCGCTACCACCCGCCGCTACCACCCGCCGCTACCACCCGCCGCTACTTAAAATCGCCAACGGAAGGGTTTTTGTTTGCGCGTGGCCGGGCAGCAGGCATCATCCGCCGCTTAAATGCGGTTTTTCAGGATGAACAGGAGGGTTCAGGCGCAGGCAGCGGTGGAAAAGTTGCGTCATGAGTTCAGGTTCCACTGCTGGCTATGGATGCTGGCGGTGTTCCTCTCCGTGCCAAAAACGGTGTGCGGACAGGAGGCGTTGCGGCAGTCGCTGGCGGGCGAGTCGGCAGCCAGGGCACAAAAGGACGCGGCGGCCTCGACCGGTTATTACAATCTGCTGCTGGGCGACACGTCGCTGCGGTTCGCTTCCGGGCTGGGAGCGCAATACAATGACAACATCCATTTGCAGGACCAAGGTGCGCAGGGGGATTTGATCTTCACACCCAACCTGAACACGCAACTCCACCGGCCGCTCACGGAGAACAACAGCCTGGACTTCTCCATGGGCGCCGGCTATTCCACGTATTTGACCCATTCGGATCTGGACCAGTTTTTTGTCACGCCGGGGTCGGGCATCTTCTTCAACCTCTTCATCGGCGATTTTGCGATCAACCTGCATGACCGCGTCACAATCACCGAGAACGGCTATCAGAATCCCACGGCGAACGGCAACGGCAACAACGCCACCCTGAACAACGCGGCGGGAACCAGCGTGACGTGGGATTTGAACCAGGTGGTGCTGACGGCGGGTTATGATCATGTCAATTATGCGTCACTCGGCGCTTCCAGCCAGTCGGCGCCGGATTCTGCCTCCGACAATCTATCCCTCAACGCCGGCGTGCACGTGCGCCCGGAAATCATCGTGGGCGTGGCCGGCGGCGTCAGCCAGATCGATTACGATCAATCCGGCTCGACCACTTCACCCAACTCCAAGCAATGGAGCGTGGGCGGGTTCAGCCGCCTCCAGATCAGCGAATATTTGAACGCCCAGCTGGACGCCGGTTACAATGAGCTGCTGCCAGACAACACCTCGACCAATCTGAACACGACCGACCTCTCGGGTCTCTATTTTGATCTGGGGATATCGCACCGGGTCAACCGGTTTCTCACCTACAGCCTGTCGGCGGGGCGCAGCCAGGATTTGCAGTCCTACGGCCAGCCCTTCACCACACTCTTCGTGCGATGGACCCCGAATTGGAACTTCATCAAGGGTTATACCTTCAGCACACCTGTGTGGTGGTTGCAAGGAACACAAAACTACACCCAGGCAAATACGTCAAACACGTATGATCAATACGGGTGCGGGCTGAATCTCGGACGGCAGCTGACGCAAAAACTTTCCAGCACGTTCTCGTATCAATTCATCCAGGAGACCTCGGATCAGGCGAATCTGAACTATGTCGTCAATTTAATAAGCTTGAATTTTACCTACCAGTTCTGAATACTTGAAGCGTTTGATGAAAAGGTTGTTTTCCCATTTCCTGATGTGCGCCGGGATGACTGCGCTGCACGCCTTTGCACAGCTAACACCGTCCGCCGGCTCCAGCACTTCCACCACGGTGCCGCCCAGTTCCACGGCAACGGCCGATGCCGGGAGCGTGCCCGGATTGCTCAACGGTTACGTGCCGGACAACAGCTACAAATTGCGGGTGGGCGACACGGTCAGTTTCCAGATCCTGGAAAATCGCATTTTGGAAATCCCCGTCTCGCCGGGCAGCCCGGCCACCGCCGGCAGTCTGGTCGCGCCGGCCAGTCTGGTGGTGGCGGATTCCGGGGAACTGGATGTGCCTTATATCGGCCGCGTGATGGCGGTGGACAAGACCTGCGAGCAGCTGGGCAGGGAAATCAAAACCGCGCTGGAAAAGGATTATTACAAGCAGGCCACGGTGGTCTTATCGCTGAATCTGGCCAACCGGCTGTGGGGCCGGGTTTACATCTGGGGCCAGGTGCGCAACCAGGGCGCGCTGGAAATCCAGGTCAATGAAAACCTGACCGCCGGCAAGGCGATTTTGCGGGCGGGCGGCTTCGCCGATTTTGCCAACAAGAAAAAGGTCAAGATTGTACGGGCCAGCCCGGATGCCAAAGGCGACACCCAGTCCTTCACCCTGGACATGACGGAAATTCTGGAAGGCGGAAAGATTGACAAGGACATCGTCCTGGAGCCGAACGACCTCATCATTGTGCCGTCACGACTGATCAATTTCTAGCCCCCTTAACAAACGCGTGAACGAAGACTCAGCACCAGCCGCCCATGACCGCCATGCCGGGGGCAGAAAATTTTATTCGAAGTTGCAGCGCTACCGCAATCTGCTGCTGCGCCGCTGGTGGGTGCTGGCGGTCTGCCTGGTGGCGGCACTGGGGATCCAGGCCCTGATCCTCCGCAATGCCCCGCCGGTGTTCGCCTCGGTGGGACAGATGATTGTCAACGTCCGATTGAACATCCAGCAGAGTTCGCTTTACACGGAAGAACTGGGAAATTTTATCGGAACCCAGCAGGCCCTGATGCACAGCGACCAGGTGCTGAACCGGGCCCGGGAACGCGTGGCCAGCCAGAGCCCCGGACTGAACCCGCAGCCGGTGGGACTGGACGTGGCGGTATTGCCGAAGACCACGATTTTCCTGTTGCGCGCTTCGGGTGGAAATCCGGAATACACCAAAGCCTTTCTCCAAGCGTGCATGGAGGCATTCCAGAATCTGAAAAAGGGCATGGCCGAGCGCGCGTCCGACAGCACGATCGCCGGATTGACGGATCAGATGTTGCGGCTGGATCCGGAAATGAAGAAGGTGGACGATCAGATCGCGTCCTTTTTGAGCACCAATAACGTGACGCTGCTGGAGGAAGCCACCGGCGCGGCCAATTATTTGAGCCTGCTCTATCAAAGACTGGCCGAGGCGAGGTCCGACTATGACCTGCTCCAGTCCATGAACCTGGATCAAAACCTCCTGCTCGAACAGGACCGGACGCCGGCGATGGCGGGCGCGGGATTTCCCAGCGGCTTGAAATCGGATAATGGACTTCTGGCCAATGCCGCGCTGGGCGGACAATCCACGCTGTTTGCCCCCAGCTCGATCGGCATGGAATATCTGTCCATCAAACAACAGCTCCTGCTGCTGAAGGCGGAACAGGACCGGTTCGGCGAATACCTGAAACCCAAGCATCCTAAAATGGTCGAGATGGCCGAGCAAAGCGCCCGATTGGACCAGCTCCTGGGCATTTACAAAGATCAAAGCCTGGAGCAATTGGAGGCCAAAAAGAGCGCCCTGGCGTTGCAGATAAAAAATCTGGAAAGCGAGACCAAGGAGCTGGGCGAGCAGAATGTTCAGCTGGGCCGGAAAAACGCCGAATACTCACGCATGAAGGCCAAGGGCGAGCGCCTTCAATCGCTTTACGACCAGTTGCTGGCCACGCTCCAGACCTTGGACGTCAACAAGGACATCAGCCCGGACACGGTCACCATCTACCAACCCGCCAGCGATGCGTTTCCGGTGGATCCGTTGCAGGCCAAAAAACTGTTGACCGCCGCCATCGTCGGCCTGGGTCTGGGTCTGGCCATGCTGCTGTTGCTGGATCGTCTGGATGACCGGATGAGTTCCTTCACGGAACTGGAAGAATTGTTCGATGAAGATGTTTTGGGACAGATTCCGCGCGAGAAGTCACCCGATAAAAACGGAGCCGTTCCCCTGCTTCAACCCGGTGATCCGCGACATCCGTTCCTGGAGGCGTATCGCAACCTGCGTTCCTCCCTGCTCTACACGGCGGAGACCGGCTCCCGTCCGCATACCCTGCTGATCACCAGTTCCGTGCCCAACGACGGCAAATCCGTCACGGCCGCGAATCTGGCCATCACGCTCGCCGCCGGTGGTTCACGCGTGCTGCTGGTGGACGCCGATCTGCGCAAAGGCACCCAGCATAGCCGCTTCAAAATCCAGGCGGACACCGGGCTTTCCGAAACGTTGACCCAGGGACTGGACTGGCACAGTGCGGTCAAGGAAACGTTCCAGGACAAATTATTTCTGCTGCCGCGCGGGGCCATCATCCATCACTCCAGCGAAGCCTTCATCGGCCCGGTCATGGAAAAATTCCTCCAGGAGACCATCAAGGAATACGATTACGTGCTGATTGACACCGCCCCGGTGATGGCGGCGGACGATGTCACCAGCCTCGCCCCGCGGGTGGATGGCGTGATCTTCGTGGTCCGCGCAGAATTCACCTCGGCCCGCGTGGCGCGCACGGCGCTGGACATGCTGGCCCAGCGGAAAGCACGCATCCTCGGACTGGTCTTCAACTCCGTGCGGCCGTCGGTGGGTGATTACTACAGCTATTACCGCTACCGGGATTATTACTCGACAACCCCGGCAAAATAACGGTTTGCTGGAGAGGAAGCGATTCCGAACATGACTGAAAATCCGTCATCCTCACCCGTCGCGACTGGATCGGGCGACTGGTTTTGTCTTTGCTCGCAACCCAAGCACGAGCACATCGCGGCGGCGCACCTGCGAAACGTGACCGGCGTGGAAGTTTTCCTCCCGCGGATCCGGTTCAAACGCGCCACCCGGCGGGGAACCGTCTGGGTCACGGAGGCATTGTTTCCCAATTATCTCTTCGCGCGTTTCAACTGGCAAAAGTCGCTGAGCGAGGTTCAGCATGCCCGCGGGGTTCGCGGCGTGGTTCACTTTGGCGAACGCTGGCCCACGATCCAGCAGGAAATCATCGAAGACTTGCGCCGGGCGGTTGGCGCCGCCGAACTGCGCGTCATTCCCGCGCTGCTGGCACCTGGCGACGAGGTGGAGATTACGAGCGGCAATTTTCAGGGCCTCTCGGCCGTGGTCACGCGCGTCATGCCCAACCGTGAACGCGTGGCGGTGTTGATGGAATTTCTGGGACGCCAGACCAACATTGAGCTTCCCGCCAGCACCGTCATCAAAGCCGGGAACGAACGCTCAAACATCTTGTAAGCGTCATCGGGAAGCTTCCGGCGCGACGGTTCATCGGTGCGAACTTCTTCCGCTCACCGTGAAAAGGATCGCGCAGAGGATCAGAAAGAGCAGCAGGATGGAATGGATCTGCAATGGAAAATCGAAGCGCGCATGCACCAGGCATCCCGCCAAGCCGAGCCAGGCCAGAACCACGAACCGCCGTCCGGTGCGAATCCGTCCCGGCACAAACCGCCGCCACAAGATGCACCCCAGCGCCGCGAGCACCAGCCCCATCCCGAACCAGCCGAATGTGATCCGGGTTTCCAGCCAGTCATTGTGCAGCTGCTCCGGCCAGTAGGTGGTATTGGAGATGCGGTAAAGCTGGAAAACCGTCGCAAATGTTCCCGGCCCCGTGCCGAACACGGGATAGTCCTTCGCCATCGGACGCGCCGCGGCGAACATTTCCTCACGATTCGAAAAGCCCGCGCCGATTTGCTCCATTCGGGGCCCGAGCAAATCCCAGCCGAAATACCAGCCCAACCCGAGAACCACGGCAAAAAACAGCGCCAGCAGCCACGTCGTCCGCGAACCGCCACGGTCCGGATTCGACCGTGAAGCCAGCGACAAGAGATTGGTCGCCACCAGATACATCACGGCCACGACCAAAATGCCCGCCGACACCAACGCTCCACCGCGACTGGTGGAAATGATCGGACAGGCCGCCATGATCGCCGCGCACAACAACAAGACATGATGCAACCCGAACCGCCTGCCGCCGCCACGTTGCACCGTCCACCAAAATCCCAGACACAACGGCCAGAGCAGATTGAAATATTGCGCCGCATTGGACCGATACGCATACGGGCCGAACTGGGTTTCGCCCTCGGGATTCACCTGCGGTTGCACCCAGAACAAAAGTTTGCTGGAACCCGCCGCGCGTTGAGCAATCGCCTCCACCCCCAGCAGCGCGCCGTTGAGACACAGCAACCAAATCAGCCAGCGCAAGCGGGAAGGCAGCCGTGGCGCGGGAATGCCGGAATCACTTTCCGTCCGGCTGCGTTCGATGCGTGCTTCATCCGGAGTCATGCCGGACAGCCAATCACGAATCGCCCAGAACGAGCCGGCCAGTCCGAGATACATCCAGAAAATGAACCAGGTGCGATCCCGGTCAAAACTATGCGGCAACCAGCGGAGGTAGGAATGGTATTCAAAAAGCCGGGTTTCGGAATTGTAGGTGGCACCGGCATTCAATGCACTGGCCAGACAATATCCCAATATCAACAGCGTCAATCCGGCCAGGGTGCGGGTGATCAATCGTGCCGAAGTTTGCTCCTGATTGGGATGCGCGCCGGAACGCGTGGATGGAATTTTCCAACGCATCGCGGAATAGCCCTTCGCTTCGCGGATGAAAAGTTTTGCCAGCAGCAGAATTCCCAACGCATACCCCGCAATGTTCATGACCCAGACGGCCCATGGTTGCGTGGAGCCAAATGCCCACGGGCTGAACACCACCATGGCAAAAATCAAAACTCCGCTTAAGTCGTCGCAAATGCGATACAGTTGAACGTCCGCCGCCCGGAGCGCGAACATGGGACGGTGGCTCCGGCGGAGTTTGGCCGCTGCGGGAGGCTCGTTCAGCGGTGGAATGTTTTCATCAGCCATGAGCTTCGGTTCATGCGCCCGGGGCATCAAACCACAAATTCCAATTCCTGCCGGTGCGGAATGAGTCCGCGCTCGAAGGCCTGGCCGAGAAAACGACGGATGGATTCCCTGCCCCGCTCGCCGTAATCGAGCGTCCAGTGGTTCACATACATCCCGACAAACTTGTCGGCCAGGTCGCGGCCCATGTCGCGGGCGTATTGCAGCGCGTGCTGCACCGCCTCCGGACGATGGTCCAGGCTGAACTGGATGCTGGCGGTGAGCGTGTCGGAAATTTGTTTGCGCGTGGCCAGGTCAAATCGTTTGTGAATGACATTGCCGCCCAGCGGCAGCGGCAGTCCGTCGTTCTCGCGTCCCCACCAGACGCCCAGGTCTTCGCACACCACGAGACCTTCATTTTGGTAGGTGAGCTGGCCTTCGTGAATGATCAGGCCGATCTCGGCCACGCCGCTTTTCACGGCGGTAAAAATCTGATCGAACGGCACGACGACATAATCAATCTCCTTCGCCGGTTTGCCGAGCCAGAGTTGTAACGCGAGAAACGCGCTGGTCATGGTTCCGGGCACGGCGATTTTTTTGCCGGCAACTTCGTCGCGGGAAAATTTCCGTTTCGCCACGAGCATCGGACCATAGCCATCGCCCATGCTGGCCCCGCTGGGCAGCAGGGCATATTTGTCGGAGACGTAGGCGTAGGCGTGGATGCTGACGGCGGAGATGTCGAGTTCGCCGCGGGTGGCGCGTTCGTTCAGCGTCTGGATGTCCTGCAGAATGTGCTGGAAATGAAAACCGTGCGTCGGAATGAGCTCCTTCGCGAGGGCGTAAAACATGAAGGCATCGTCCGGATCGGGCGAATGGCCAAGGGTCAAAGTCGTTTGCTGCATCGGCGAAAATTAAACCACGCCGGACAAACTGTCACGACGAGAACAGTGATGAAGCCCGATGAAGTGATGAACTCCCCCCCGCCCCGCATGCGCACGCGCCCCGCAAATCAGACTGTGGTGACTGGCACCTCCTTATGCAGGCCAATCCGTTCCACAGGCAAATCAAACAGGCGCGTGCGTCGTGTTCCTCCCCCTTGTCTTCAACCCCCGATGCCACCGGAAACAAGTCCCCACAAACTTCCGGCACCATCGGTTCCCCACCCAAAACAACAACAACAAAACCGCAACCGCATTCCCTTTAGCAAACCCGGTGCCAACCGATCAAACCGCAGTTTTATTGGCGATTTGGAATATTTCAAAAGTGAAGGCGGAATGTCGCTGTTATTTTTTTATCAGCGCGGACAAAATAATCAGCACGCTGTCGCGCAGTTCAACCCATCTCCATCACATCTCCATCCCGCGCGGCTGATCCATCCTGTCCGGTCCGGCAGAGCGTGAGTTCATCTTTGGTGTTTTGACGACTGGATTCAATGATGGCTGAACTGCAAAATTGGGCTGGCAATTCTTTCTCACCTGGGCTTAATTGCCTGTGGTCATGAGCATCCAGCCAACAGTTCAACGACCGTCAACCATCAACCAGGAGGACTTCCAATGGATTTGCATCATCCGTTCCTAAGGGAATTCCCGCAACATCGCGAAACCGCCCGCTCCCTCAAGCTGGGCGACGGAAAGTTCCGCGCGATGTTCGAGGAATATCACACGCTGGACGACGACATCTGCCGCATCGAGGAGGACGTCGAATACGCCACCGACCAGCAGATTGACGAGCTGAAATTCAAACGCGCGCGATTGAAGGACGCGCTTTACGCCGCCGTGCGCAAGCACGAGCAGGCCATGGTGCATTGATTTGCCCTGGCGCGGCGGGCGGGAAATCCAAGTGCCAGCGATGCTTCATCGCGGCAAACCGATTTGCCTTCGGACGGAGGAATGACCCGGGGACCGCCCGATGGCAGGGCCGCAGGGAGGTGGGATTCTAGTGCGAATTGTGGTTCTCGTGATTTGCCCTTCGTTTTGCGGAATCAGCGATGACTTTTTCCGCGGCGTCCGGCGGCATTTCCTCGTAATGGCTGAATTCCTCGGTGTGGACGCCACTGCCGCCCGTCAGCGAACGCAGCGTGCTGGAATAATGATACAGTTCCTTGGTGGGCACGCTGGCCTTGATGACTTGGAACGCCCCTTCGGCTTCGATGCCCAGAATCTTTCCGCGTCGCGATGAGAGGTCGCCCATGACTTTGCCCATGAACGAATCCGGCACGTGGATTTCGACGGTCTCAATCGGCTCCAACAAAACCGGCCTGGCGGCGGTGAACGCTTCTTTGAAGGCGAAGTAACCGGCGATTTGAAAGGCGATGTCCTTCGAGTCCACCGGGTGCATCTTGCCGTCGTAAAAATCAATCTTCACGTCGGTCACGCGACAGCCGGCGATGACGCCCTCGGTGCAAACCTGCTGGACGCCTTTCTCGACCGACGGCACGAAATTGCGGTCCACGTTCTGGCCGACGAGCGATTGGGTGAATTCCACGCCGCTGTCGCGCGGCTTCGGCTCAATGCGCATCCAGACTTCGGCAAACTGCCCCGCGCCACCGGTCTGCTTCTTGTGGCGATATTTGGATTCGGCCCGGCCCTTGATCGTCTCCCGGTATTTCACGCGCGGCTCACCTAGTTCGACGTGGACATTGTGCCGTCGGCGCAGCCGGTCGGCGACGACTTCGAGGTGCAGTTCGCCCTGGGCCGAGATGATCGTCTGGTGCAGTTCGCCATCCACGACGTAAAGAAACGTCGGATCTTCTTCGCGCAACGCCGCCAGGCCGGTGGCGATTTTATCTTCCTCGCCTTTCATGCCGGCCACGAGCGCGGCGTGAATGTTCGGCTTCGGATAAACGACTTTCGGCAGTGTGACGGGATGCTTCGGCGTGCACAACGTATTCCCGGTGTGCGTGTCCTTCAGCTTGACCACCGCTCCGATGTCGCCCGCGCCGATGGCGGCGGCGATTTCGCGGTTCTGGCCGTTGAGCAGAAAAATCTGGCCGACCCGTTCGGTGATCGTGCGATCACTGTTGAACAAATCCGCCCCGGTGGCCACCGTT
>Ga0247670_1000114_pt1 | contig 26439 bp, 17 predicted proteins | sample CNK11_metaG_FD_183042 | JGI IMG/M metagenome (GOLD analysis project Ga0247670, IMG submission 183042) | Soil microbial communities from Purdue University Martell Research Forest, Indiana, United States - CNK11 | ecosystem: Environmental > Terrestrial > Soil > Temperate forest > Bulk soil...
TGCCCGTTGTGGGCGAATTGAATCTGCTCCCCGCCGCCCAACAACGGGCACTGCAGCGTCGCGTCTCAAACAAATTCCTGCCGCGCCGGGAACTGCTGCACGCCGGGTTTGAATCCGAGGCCGCCAAAAATCCGCAGTCGACGGCGATCATCACCCGCGAACGTTGCCTGACCTATGGCGAACTCAACTCCCGTTCCGACGCCACGGCAAATGCGCTGCGGGAACAGGGATTGAAGGCTCGCGGACTGGTGGCAGTGATGCTCCCGAAAGGTTGGGAACAGGTGGTTGCCTGCCTGGCCATCTTGAAAGCCGGCGGTGTCTATGTCCCATTGGATCCCGCCACCCCGGCGGAACGGCTCAAGACCATCTTCGAACAAGGCGGCTTTCACGCGGCGATTGTGGCGGATGCGGACGCAGCCCAAGCCGCCGCGACCTGCAACCTGTCGGCGGTGATCACCGTTTATTCCCGGGCACAAGGCGCGCCCAAGTTTCGGCGGGCCAAGTCAAAGCCCGAGGCACTGGCCTATGTCATCTTCACCTCCGGGTCCACGGGTATTCCCAAGGGCGTGATGGTTTCCCATCAGGCCGCTCTGACCACCATCGCGGAAATCAACCGGCGTTTTCAAATCAGTCGCAACGACCGCGTGTTCGCGATTTCTGCGCTGGGTTTCGACCTGTCTGTGTTTGATATTTTCGGCACCTTACGGGCGGGCGGCACCATCGTCATTCCCGATAGCCAGGATCCGAAGGATTGGATGGAGCAGGCCAGCACCTGGCAGGTCACGGTCTGGAACTCCGTTCCCTGCCTGTTTGAATTACTGCTCGACGAAGTCGACGACGCCTCGAATCTCGCCGCGCTGCGATTGATCCTGTTAAGCGGCGATTTTATTTCCGTGTCGCTGGCGCGGCGCATCCGCGCGACCCTGCCCGCCGCGCGCCTGGTTTCGCTGGGTGGCGCCACCGAGGGCGCCATCTGGTCCATCGCGCGCGAAGTGGATGAACTGGAAGCTTCATGGCATCGCATTCCATACGGTCGGGCCTTGCCCCAACAGGAAATCTTTGTGCTGGATGACGCGCTCAATCACTGCGCGGCGGGGGTGACGGGTGAATTGTTTATTGCGGGAGCCGGCCTGGCCAATGGTTATTGGCGCAATCGCCCGGAAACCAATCGCCGTTTCCGGCGGCATCCCCGTTGGCATATCCGGCTTTACCAGACGGGCGATCAGGGACGTTATCTGGCGAACGGCGAAATCGGAATTCTGGGACGGTTGGACGGACAGGTTAAGCTCAACGGCGTTCGCATCGAACTCGGAGAAGTCGAAGCCGCGCTCGGTTCGTTGCCCTCCGTCCGCCAAGCAGTGGCTGAAATCCGCCTCACTGCGGCCGACCATAAAAACCTCGTCGCGTTCGTCGTCGTTGAACCGGGAACCGTCACCGCCGACCTCATCGCGCGCGCAAACAAAATTCTTCCCGCTGCGCTTAGGCCTACCACCTATGTGCCGCTGGATCAATTGCCCCTCACCGCCAACGGGAAGGTTGACCGGGTGGCTCTGCGGGCGATGCCTTTGCCGGTGCCGGCGACCGAGGTGACGCTGCCAGAAACCCCGGGTGAATTGTGGATTGCCAACCTATGGAGCAACCTGCTCGGCGGAATCGGCGTCGGCGTGGAAGACGATTTTTTCGCCCTCGGAGGACACTCGCTTCTGGCGATTAGAATGTTGCAACGCGTTCGGTCGCACTTCTCGGTTGATCTGCCCCTTTCCCTGGTTATCGAACATCCGACCGTGCGGGGTTTGGCCCGGGCTGTGAACCAGGCCACTCTCGTTCCCACCACCGGACTGCCGCAACGCGCCACCTCGGAATTTGAACCTGATTCGGAACCCATCATATCGGAACCCATAGGCCCGACGGATAAACATTCCCAGGCCATTCTTTTGACTGGGGCCACCGGCCATCTTGGCTCGGCACTGTTGCTTGAACTGTTACGCCGGACCAGCGATTCGATTTACTGCCTGATCCGGGCTGGTTCTCAATCGGCAGCGGACCTGCGTCTGCGGGAAGTGTTGGAATTGCACAAAATCGCAGCCCATTTATGGCCGCGCCTAGTGGCCATCCCTGCAGATCTCAGTCGGGAACGGCTCGGCCTGGAGGCATCCGCCTTTGACGATCTGGCTCGGGCGATACATACCGTTTACCATTGCGCCGCCGAGGTGAATTTCATTGCGCCGTATGAAAAGCTGGCGGCCGGCAACGTCGGTGGGGTCAGGGAAATCATCCGGCTGACCACCTTGGCCGGTGCCGTGCTCCACCATGTTTCCAGCGTTGCGGTCTTTCCCTACGGGGGAAGCCGGATTTTCCGGGAGGACGAGGACATCTCGTGCATCCCAAGACTGGCGGGTGGTTACGCCCAAACCAAATGGACGTCGGAATTAATGGTCTGGAAAGCCATTGGGCGCGGTTTGCGCGCCGTGATCTATCGCCCGGCGCAAATTGTCGGGCGCACCGCGGGGCCCGCCCATGATCTTTTTGATCATGCGTTGCAGGCGTGCCAGTCGCTGGAGGCTGTCCCGGATATCGAAACAAAAATCGACATGGTGACTTTCGACTATGTGGCTGCCGCCATTTATTCCCTGTCCATCCGGGCCACGTCGCCGGGCAAAGCCTTTCATTTGGTTCATCCGAATCCGGTATCGCTTCGCGATTTTATCGGGCAATTTCCCGCCCCCCTGCCTTTGGTTCCCCTCGACGTCTGGCTCACTTCCTTGAATCAGGCCGCCCAGCACCGCGACAATTCCAGCTTGCACTTCCTTTCCATGCTTACTCAGGGACTCAACCGCGCTGACCTGACTCCACCCAGCTTCGATTGCACTGAGGCTGTTACGGGTCTGCATGGCACCGGGGTCATTTGCCCGCCGCTGAACCGGAAGTTCATCCAACGGGAATTAGTTTCGGTGGAGGATCTGCCATGATTGAATTGATCCTGCTCGACGGTTCGATTGTTGACACGCCGATGACCAGTCCGCAACGGGTGCTGTCCCGACCAGAGATGGAGCACTACCACAAACTGCGTTCGGATTCGCGCCGCCGCGAATTTCTGCTGGGCCGAATCCTGATTAAAGCTGTGTTGACCGAAACAAACCATGGCTTCATCAGTGATTTTCCCCTGATCAATCCCCATCTTTCGGTGACCGGAAAGCCTGCCGTCGTCGGGGCCGAATTTAATCTGGCTCATGATGGCCAGGCGGTGCTCCTCGCCGTTGGAGACCAAGTTGTCGGCGTCGATATTGAACGCATTCAATCGTTCGACGCGGCAATGATGACAGCCTGCTTTACCGGCGCCGAACGCCGACGCATCGTGCGCTCCCGCCATCCGGACCGGGTGGCGACCTTGTTATGGTGCCTGAAAGAAGCCGCCGCCAAGGCAACCGGTGCCGGGCTGGTGTCGGAATTGGAAGGAAGCCGGAAGACCAGGCTGTTTTATCGCGGCGGCTTCCTACACATAGCCGGACGCGATCGGGCCTACGCTGTTTGCTCTCCCCGCCCGATCGAACCCGTAAAGGTTTCTCCGGCCCTTCCCAGATTTGATCATGTGTTCGCCGCTCTAAAAACAGGGATCAGGTCTCTCACAACCATTCCCAGCAGGGCGCCTCACTCCATGCCCGCCGTATTCCGCCGCTCTGCATATTCGTGTGAATCCATCTCCACGCACAACTCTGAATGATTTGCTGGTGCGCGCGCGTTTGAAGTCTTCCCGGAGTGCAACGCGATGAACTTGCCCGTCGAACTGGCGCACCCGGCTTATTTGTAGCTTTGACCTCCATTCGGGAGTGCGATTTAATCCGTGCCAGCAATTGGCAAGCATCCGTGGACGCGTCAAAGAACAAACTTGAACCGTTGCCGTATCACGCCGAGTTGAGGGATTGCCTCAAGTCGCAGGAGCGTGAATTGTGGAATTGGTTCGCGTCCGCGCGGGCACAGGCCGATTACACCGAAAACTTGCGGCTCGAATTGCTCAAATCTACCTACCGGCTCGAGGCCGAGGGGCATCCTGAACTTTACCAAAGCGTCGAGGTGGCGAAGGCCCGGCTCGAGCTCGACATTCCCATAACGCTGTATCAGGCGCAGAACAGCCCCCAGCCCAATGCCACGCTGTATTACATGCCGGGCGAAGGGCATGTCGTATTCTCCGGATCGTTGCTCACGCTGCTGAATGCGGAGGAGATCAAATCCGTCATCGGGCACGAGCTGGCGCATCATCATCTTTGGGGGCGCGAGGGCGGCGAATTTCACATTGCCGATCGCATGATCCAGGCGGTGGCGAATGATCCGCGCGCCGCCAGCAGTCATGAACACACGGCCCGGCGGTTTCAGCTCTACACGGAAATTTTTGCCGACCGCGGCTCGCTTTGCGTCACGGGCGATGTGAACCCGGTCGTGGCCGGATTGGTGAAAATCCAAACCGGCATGGGGCAGGTCAGCGCGCCGAGCTATTTGCGGCAGGCGGAAGAAATCTTCGTCAAAGAAAATGTCGCCACCGAAGGGCTGTCGCATCCGGAAGCGTTCATTCGGGCGCGAGCCCTGGCGTTGTGGCAGGAACACGGCGAGGCGGCGACCGCTCGCATCAGCGACATGATTGAGGGAACCTTGGCGCTGGATGAACTGGATCTGATCGGACAAGCCCGGTTGACCCAGCACACTCGTCGCTTTCTGGAATACTTTCTTCAGCCAAAGTGGTTTCAAACCACCGCCACGCTGGGTCACGCAAAACTTTTTTTCACCGACTTCCAGCCGGTCAATACGCGCGACGCGTCGGCCCTGGACGGTTTCAAGTTCAGCGATCCCAAGCTTCGGGAATATCTTTGCTACCTGCTGCTGGATTTTGTCACGGCGGATCCTGAACTCAACGACATGCCGCTGATGGCAGCGCTTGATCTGAGCCGCCAATTGGAACTCGATGCCCAGTTCGAAAAGCTCACGGCCAGGGAACTCAAGATGAAGATCCGCGACGTGCGGAAGCTCAAGGATCAGGCCGCCGAGATGCTGGCCAGGGTGGAGGTGACCGGATGAGCGAGCCGAACCAGCCGCCGTTTATCAAGTTTCTCGAAGCGGGCGTCGCCAGGGGCGGCTTCGAGACCGATGACGTATTGTCCGCACTGCTGCCGTTGATGAAGCAGGTGCTCGCCGCGCACGGGGCGGGCTTGGTGGCGCCGCTGAATGGCATCCAAGACCTGAGCATCACGGATGCGGGCCACCTGCTGTTTGCGCCGGAGAAGGTCAACTCACCGGAAAAGAACTCCGGCAAGGTGGCGGAGCTGCAAGCGCCGTTGAGCCGGGCGATGGAAGTGGTGGCGCAATCGCGGCGCACCGCCGACATAGACCAGGCTTCACTGACGGTTTCCGACCTGGGCGTGGGTGCCGCCGGGAGCGACATCACCAAGCCCGTCTATCTGCCGGATTATCGCTCCTGGGAACACGCGGTCGGCCATCACGATGAGTTGACCGATATTTTCTCGCTCGGGATGTTGCTGGCCAGCGTGGCTTGCGGATTGGATTTCGCCGATGCGGACGAATTGGAATTATTCACGGTCAATCGCACCAACTTGTTTGGTGTGAACCGCCGGCTGAATCCCGTGCTCGCCTCGGTCATTGTGCAGATGACGGAGTTAAACCGTCACAAGCGCGCCCCGGATCTCGCGCAGATGATTTCGCAGCTGGAAAATTACCGCGAGCAATCGCTCGATTTTGACACCAGCGTTTTCAGCCGGAAGGAATTCAAAGAGTCTCCGCTCACGGGCAAGCGGCGGCTGATCCAAACCCACCTGCGGGACCGCCTCTTCGAAATTTCACGACGCAACCGGCTCATCTATTTCAAGCCGGTGCTGCAAACGCTGAACCTCACCGTCGCCTCCGTCCCGGTGCTCCTGGATTATCGCAACATCAAGCTGGAGCAACTTTTCGTCTGGCATCCGGCCCTGGCCGCCACTGTGACCGAGGGTGCGCCCATGTCGCTCGGCAAATATCTGCGGTTTGAGGACGCGCCGTATATTCCGGGCGTGCTCGACAAAATCATCAGTGAGGCCCGCCGTGACCGCGCCGAATATGGCTTTGCCCAGCTCCGGCTCGTATTGTGTTTCCTGCGCTGGAACAATCTCAAGGAGGAGAAGAATGAGCGCATTCATTCACCGTTGCTGCTGTTGCCGGTCGAACTCACGAAGAAAAAGGGCGTTCGCGACAATTACGTCCTCGATCCGACCACCAGTGAAGCCGAGGTGAATCCCGCGCTGCGGCATCATCTCAAGGAACTCTATAATCTGAATCTGCCGGAGTTCGTGGATTTGAGGGAGACTTCGCTCGACCAGTTCTTCGGGGCGCTCAAGGCACAGATTCAGGCGAGTGAACCGGGCGTGACACTCAACAAGATTGACCGGCCGCAGATTGAACTCATTCACGAGAAGGCGCGTCAGCGGGTGGATCAGTATCGCCGGCGGATGAAGCTTCAAGCTCGAAAGAACCGGGCCACCGCGAAGCCGGAATACAGCTATAACCGCGAAAATTTCCGTCCGCTCGGCCTGCAATTATTTCTGGAGAAAGTCCGCCCGACGCCGATGCCGATGCGGGATGTCGCGGGAGCGGCACCCCAGCCGCATATGCTGCACATGGTCGATCCAGGTGCCCCGATGGACGCCGGCAAGGTGCTGGAAACCGAGCGGCAGATGTTCGCGTTGCGCGATGGCCAGAACCAGAATCCCTATTCGTGGGACTTTGATCTGTGCAGCCTGACGCTCGGCAATTTCAACTACCGGAAGATGACGCTGGTGCGCGATTATGCGAAGCTCATTGAGACGGACATGGCCAGCGGCGCCTTTGATGCCGTCTTTTCGCTTGCCCCGAAGCCTCCGGAGGAAGTCACGCCACCGCCGCTTGAATTGTCCGATCAACATCTGGTCATTTCGTGCGACGCCACCCAGGCTTCCGCCATTGCCCGCGCGCGTGCCGGCGGGAGCTACATCATTCAAGGTCCGCCCGGCACGGGAAAATCCCAGACGATCACCAACCTCATTGCCGACTACGTGGCGCGCGGGAAGCGCGTGCTGTTCGTTTGTGAAAAACGTGCGGCGATTGATGTGGTGTTTCACCGATTGCGCCAGCAAGGGCTCGATGAATTATGCTGCCTGATCCACGATTCGCAGACTGACAAAAAGGCGTTCATCCAGAACCTCAAACAGACTTACGAGAAATTTTTGAGCCAGGGCGACCTTGATCCCGAGGCGGAACGAACCCGCGCGGTAACGCTGCGTTCGATGGACCAGGATCTCGCCAGCCTGCGGCGCTTCTCCGACGTGATGCGCGAGGTGCACGGACTGACCGGCGTCGCCGTGCGTTCGCTGCTGCATCGGTTGGTGGAACTGCGTGGGCGGGCATTTGAATTGAAGCCCGAGATCGAAGACCTGCTTCCGGGCTATCCGCTCTGGCTGAAACATGGCGACGTGGTCGGCCGTTTGCAGGCGGCGCTCACCGACCTCGGCGAAGAACTGTGCTTCGCCAGACATCCGATTCGCTGGCTCGGCAACGACATCCTGCAAGCCGACCGGCCGCTGGAAACATTATCCAGGCATCTGGATCAAGCGGAGGATTTGCTCGACGCCATTGAAAGCGCGCTCGACCTTTCCGGCCTGCCCGGCGAACTGTGGGACACTTTTGAGGAGATTCAGACAATCCTGGATTTCGCGGTCCGCGTCCGTCCGCTGGCCGAGCGCAATCTGTTCGGGGTGTTGACGCATGGTCCAGCCGAGCAATCCTTCAACTCGCTCGCGGCTGACCTCGACCAGAAAGCCAAGGACTTTCACGACGCCAACGAAAAAACCGCCGGCTGGCGCGAACCGCTGGCGCCGGATGACACCGAAAACGCGCTGACCCAGGCACAGGCGTTCGAGAAATCCATTTTCCGTTTTCTCCAGCCTGCCTTCTGGCGGCTCAAGAAAACGCTGGAAGCGCGCTACGATTTTTCGAAGCACGCCATTGCGCCGGCGTGGAGCAAGATTCTCGGCGATTTGTCCAACCGGCATAAGACGCTCGCCGCATATGAAACGCTGCGTGCCCGGGCAGCAACGGAATGGCGCGTGGACGACGTGCCTGCCTTTCAGTCGCAGGTCGCGGCGTTGAAGACCGACCCGTGCCTGGCGCATCCGTCGGTCAAAGCGCTGCTCGACTTGCTGGGTCGATCCGACGATGCCGCCGCGCTGATCGAAAATCTCACCGACATGCAACAGCAATTCGGTGAACTTAACGCCACCCTTTGCTCCCTGCTCGCCGAGCACGAGCAATTTGATTTCCCTGAATTGACCGGGGTGCTGGGGAAACTGCGCGAACAGACCGGCACGCTGGCCGAGTTGTCGCCGATCCTGGCCGACCTGGCCGGATTGCCGGAGGCATTCACGCACGCCCTGCGGCAGGCGCCCGTGCCGCTGGACGAATTCGAGGCCGCCGTCGGTCACAAAAGCATGAACTGTGTTTACCGCGAAGACCGGGTGGTGAATCGTTTCGAAGGGCGGACGCTGACGCGCAAGATGGAGCAACTGGAAAAACATTACCGCGACTGGCTCGGGCTGAATGCCCGCTGCCTGCGAATGGCGGTGCGCCAAAAATTTCTGGAACACGTCAACATCTCGTCGCTGCCAGCCTCGCAATTGTCGCCCGAGCAGAAGGCGTTCAAGAAATCCTACGCCGCCGGCCGACGTGACCTGGAACATGAGTTCGGCAAGACGATGCGTTATAAATCCATCCGCGATCTTGCCGCCGGCGATACCGGGCAGGTCATCCAGGATTTGAAGCCGATCTGGCTAATGAGCCCGCTGAGCGTCTCGGACACGCTGCCGCTCGACCCCGATCTGTTTGATGTGGTCATCTTCGACGAGGCCAGCCAGATTCCGTTGGAGGAATCAATTCCGGCGATCTACCGCTCGCATCAGGCCATCGTCGTGGGCGACGAGATGCAGCTGCCGCCGACCACGTTCTTTGCCAGCGCACGCACCGAGGACGAGAGCGTGGTCATCGAGGAAGAGGGCGAGCGCATCGAGGTGGATCTGGATTCCGACAGCTTCCTGACCCAGTCGGCCCAGAATCTTCCCTCCACATTGCTGGCGTGGCATTATCGCAGCCGCTACGAATCGCTGATCAGTTTTTCCAACGCGGCCTTCTACAGCGGCAATCTCTACACCATCCCCGACCGCCAGCGCGCCATTGCCGACCGGCCCGAGTTGATTGTCACGGAGAATGATCAGGGGGCCGCGAACGTGGATGCACTGCTGGCCCGCAGCATCAGCTTTCACTTCATGGAGCACGGCCTGTATGAGGAGCGCCGCAATCCGAACGAAGCCGCCTACATCGCGCAGCTCGTCCGCAACCTTCTCCAGCGCGACACAAAATTAAGCATCGGGCTCGTCGCTTTTTCCGAGGCGCAACAGGGCGAACTCGAAAGCGCGTTGAGCCAGTTGGCCGGGGAGGACGCTGTGTTTGCCGCGCTGCTGGAAGCCGAGTATGTGCGCGAAGAAAACGACGTGTTCTGCGGCCTGTTCGTGAAGAATCTGGAAAACGTGCAAGGCGACGAGCGGGACATCATCATCATGAGCGTCTGCTACGGCCACGACGCCAACGGGCGGATGCTGATGAACTTCGGTCCAATCAATCAGCGCGGCGGAGAAAAGCGGTTGAACGTCATCTTCTCCCGGGCCAAACATCACATGGCGATCGTGAGTTCCATCCGCCATCACGACATCACCAACGACTACAACGACGGGGCGAACAGCCTGAAAAACTTCCTGCACTACGCCGAGTCCGTGTCGAAAGGCGACGAGGGAACTGCGCGACGGGTTTTGGAGAATTTGAATCCGCTCAGCCGCAAGGCGCTCGCACCGTTGAGCAAGGGCGACGCCGTAGTCGAGAAGCTGGCGGCAGCGCTACGTGATCGCGGCTATGCAGTGGAACTCAATGTTGGCCAGTCGAAGTTCCGCTGCGACCTTGCCGTCCGCGGCAGCTCGGACAGCCTGTATCAACTCGGCATCCTCGTGGATACGGATGGTCACTACGCGAATCCAAACCTGCTGGACCGTTACCTGATGCAGCCGTCCATTCTGCGCGCATTCGGCTGGCGCTTTGCGCTGGTGCTAACGAAAGACTGGTATCACAACCCGGACGATGTGCTGGCCCGGATTGAAAAACTCCTGCAGGGACAGGTTGAAGAAGCGACGCCGGAGACTGACGAGCCGGAAGAAATTCCTACCCCAGTTGCTGCCCAGCCGGCTCCGGTTGTCGCTCCACCGTCAGCGTTGCCCAGCGAGCCCGCCTCGCCACCGGTGATCAAAGCGGCGCCCGAGAGCAACCCGGCTGCAACCTCGACTCGGCGTTTTGAGTTTGTCGGCGGGGCATCGCAAAAGTTCTGGGAAATTTCCGTGACAGGCAACTCATTCACCGTGCGGTTTGGGCGGATCGGAACGGCGGGCCAGTCGCAGACCAAATCATTTGCCGACGAAACCAAAGCGCATCGCGAGGCCGATAGTCTGATAGCCGAAAAGGTAAAGAAAGGTTACGTCGAGAAAAAGTGACGCATTTTGTGAAGCTTGCCGTTGAAATTATAACGAATGCGGCCGGCCCATCCAGACCTCGTCAAAGCCGTCAGAATAATTTGCGCCAATCAAATTTGCTTCTGCGAACCAAGGCCAGTTTTCCGTCAGCAATGAATTCTCCAGCACGGCAACCTTTGCCGGGCATTGCGGCCACGGCGGGTGCCAGACGCGAAAACTTCGTTTCCAGCCACCCGCTGAATTGAACGCAATATATCGCTCCATGAGCCACTCATCCAGCGAGCCGACTTTACACGGATGAAAAGAGGCGGGCTGGTGCGGCGCGGCAAGATACCTGAATGCTGTTCCCCTTCGCTGCTCGGTGACTCGGCCCCGGATGACGCCACCCTGCCAATCATGATAATATTGGATGCGACCATGACGATACGGCAGGCCAAAGGTTGCCGGACCGAGCGTTGCAGCCAGACGATTCGATAGCCATTCGGCGATGAAATGAATTCCCGGTTCCCCGCCCTGACGGACATAAGTTCGCACATTGAGAAAATCGTGCGAGGCAATCGGTCGGAACAACAACGCCGTCAATTTCCCTCCAAAGCATGGCCTCAGTCCGCGCATGGTGAATGCGACCAGACTGACAAACGCCCGCCCGTGATACAGGTCCAGTTGAAAGGGCACCGCGCGCTGCAACGCGGCGGCATCCACTTCAAAGTGCATCATGAGCACCCGCTCCCAGCCGGCGACGAACAGACGCTCACCGCGCCGCGACAGCATCCGCTCACGCGCCGCCGAACTCGCTTTGGTGGTGAAAACGTCGGATAAGTTGTTGGCAATGGTGCAGGTCATTTACGCCTCCTTGCTAATTTGCAAATGTTTCAAGGCCTGACCCAGCTCAGGAAATTGAAATTCAAATCCCGATTCGACCAGGCGTCCCGGCACAACGCGCCGGCTTTTAATGATCAACTCCGTTTCGGTCCGAAGAAAAAAAGCGCCCACCGCCAGCATCCACGTTGCGGCCGGCAATCCAAACGGCCGGTGGCAAACGGTGCAGAACAGTTTCATCATCTCCGCATTGGCCACCGGCTTGGGCGCGCAGACGTTTACCGCCCCATTGATTTCTTCGTGTGCGATCAGCCATTCGACGGCGCGGCAAAAATCGGCCTCATGAATCCAGGAAACGAACTGTTTGCCGCTGCCCATCTTTCCCCCCAGACCAAACCACGCCAATGTTTGCAGCACGGGAAAGACACTGTTTTTCCGATTGCCCATAACCATCGCCGAACGCATGGCGATCTTTCGAGTGTGAGGCACCCGGGCTTTATTTAATTCTTGCTCCCAGGCCGTCGCGACTTCGACGGAGAATTCATCCTTCGCCTCGGGTGTGCCGCCGATTTCCCCGCCTTCGTCCCAAGCCGGGCCGAACGTGTGCTTGTAAATCGTCGCGGTGCTGGAATTCAACCAGACGCGCGGAGGTTGTTTGCATTGGGCGATGGCTTCGCCGAGAACCCGGGTCGAAAACACCCGCGATTCCATGATCAACCGGCGGTTCGCTGGGTTGTAACGGCAGTTGACGGAGCGTCCGGCGAGGTTGATCACCGCCGTGGCTCCCTCCAATTCACGCGCCCAGCCGCCGATCGTCCGGGCATCTCAGGCAACTTCCCGGGCAACACGCGAGCCTGGTTCTGGCGAACGCGTCAAGATGACCATCTCATGGCCGGACTTCTGAAAATGCCCGGCCAGTGCGTGGCCAAGAAAGCCCGATCCGCCAGCGAGAATGATTCGTTTCATGGATGCCTTTCAATCTGTGGGAGTGCGCGCCACTCGTGCGGGATGTTGCGCATGAGGAGCGCACAATCGAAATGGATCTCCCCGACCGGAAACCTGCTTGGGTCGTCGAAAAAACTCGATTCCACCAACTCCACCGCCAGCGGTTCGACCTGCCAACCATTCGTGTGAAGCTCCAATCCATCGCAGCAAGCCGGATTTTCGGTGGCCGAGTAACCGACCGCTCCGCGAGCAAAAAATTCCGAGGCTTCGCCAACCGACGCAAAAACCGAAGATGCCGGCAATTGGGCAGCCGGACACACCTGCACTTTGACCGAGGCAACGCCGTCGTGCGAACACATCTCCAACCGGATGGCGCCGTCGTCCTCGTTGATGGTAAATTCAGCCGCATGATGGACTCCGGGGAAAACGCGTCCACCGACGAAAGCTTGCAGGGTTGAGGATGTGTCGCGGCGTGGGATGAAAACGCCTTCACGGGTGGTGCCGGCCTCGTCCCACTCCACGGCGATGCGATGCGCTGCGTTCTCCGAAGTCAGACCGCAGGCGGCGGGAAAACCATGGGGCCGCATATCTTTCAGGCGAATGAGGCAGATGCCGGCCATCGCCCAACCGTTCACGAGTTTGGGGTGGAAGCATTCCGGCAGCAGCGGGCGCACCGCGTCGGGCCGGACGCGAAAATTCACCAGCATCCGCCGCTCAATGATCCCATGCATCGTTGGAATGTTAAATTTCATGATTCGTTCACGGCAGGTCGAAAAATGCGATTGTCCTTGGCGCACGCCGCTTTGCCTTTTTCGTGGCGCGCCGATCAGACTTGCCCTGCTCTGGAAATCGATAAGCCGTGGACGAGTTTTTCCTGCGCCACCAGAAACCGAGACGTGAAAGGAGAATGGCATTCATGGCGTCCCTCCTTTCAAGGCGGCCCAGGCATAAATGACGGGGAGATAGGCGAAGACCACGTTTGTGGCGTGATACCCGAGACGCCAGAAATTATTCGCCAGATAAGGGCGGACATCGAAAACAAAAACGGCCGCAATCAGCCGGATCGTCCAAAACAAGGCCATGAACGCGCAGACGGCGCGCGCCAGTCCCCCGCCCGCCGCCAATGTTCCCGCAAAGCTGACGGTGATCAGTCCGAAACTGACCAGACACAGGCCGATGAAGGCGTAATAAACCCAGAACAGTCGTCGGATGAATGTCGGCAGCGTGGCCAGATGCCGTTTCAGATTGACGGCGCGCGGCATGAGCGCGCCAGCACACATCAAACCGAGGTGCAGCACGCCCGCGAGTTGAAGAAGGAGAACGAGGTTGGTTGGTTTCATGGTTTCTTTCAGGTTGCGCCAATGGCCGCGAGCATTGGCAGGATGACGTTGGTGATGAACGGCGGAGGAAAGAGCCAGAACACCGGCCCGGCGGTGACCATCAGAGTGAACAGCCAGCCCCGAAGTCCGTGACCAAGACCGATCCTTTTGCCGATCTGAGTCCGTTCGGCAAGCATGCCAAGGCCTTGGATGAGAAAATAACCCGTGGGCAAGCCGTAGCCTCCGCGCGCCGGCAGGGAGATCACCAGTTCATGCACCAGGCCCGATAAAGCAAAAACCAGCAGGACGGCGATCGTGGGCGAAGTCCGGCGCTTGAGCGGGCGGAACGTGAACCGAAAGGCCAGCTCATTGAAGGCCGTGTTCCACCGCCGGCTCCAGAATTCTGCGAGCGACTGGGCCAGCAGCGGTTTGTCCATCACCGGCGTGGTCTTCACGCCGGCTTGTTGCCAAACCAGGGAGAGCAGGTGGAAGGTTCCAAAGTGCAGAACTAATGTGATGCCGATCATTCCAATCCATCCCGCCAGCAGCGGATGACTGGGCAACACCGCGCGTGCGGCTACCCAAAGAAGCATTACACCCGCCATGGTTTTCCCCGCAGCGAAAGCCCATTCAGCGTTGAGCGGACGGACCGGCATGGCATCACGGTTGAGAAAATCCGCCGCATCCATTCCGGGCCATGCCAGCAAGTATGCGATGGCGCGCGGCAAGCCGGGCTTCATTCCCCGCCGGGTGACTTCGCGACACGTCAGCCATTTGCACCCGGCGTAAAGGGCAAACGCCATCGCCCACATGAAAATCCAAGGGGCGACTTGATTGCGAAGACCAAGTGCCACTAATGGCAAGGTCAGCAACGGCAGAGCATCCGTTAACCGGCGGGGATGAGTTTTGACCGTTGGCGCACCGACCGCTTTTATCTCACAGATCCCGTCGGCACAACCGCGATGGCTCACCACCCAGTTGTAGCCCACGTGCAAAAGTTTTTTTATCGCCGGGATTCGAGCCAGCTGGCGAACCGGCCATGCCCACCAAAAATGCCGGGCGATTTCCAGCAGGGCATCCGCTCCGCCGAAGAGTTCGCCGTTGGGCCGCAACAGCCGCATTTCCTTCAGAAGCTCTTGGTCGGGCAGCTCCAATCTGCGCCTGCACCAGGCCCCTTGCAGGGGCAATAGACAGAAGCGCCGGTCGGCGATCCAAGGCTGGACCCAATGCGCCAGCCGCACACAGAAGCGGCAGTCGGCATCGTAAAAGATCCAACCCTCAAAACCTGCCGCATCTGTAATTTCAGTATTCACAGAAATTGATATTCAAAAAAAATGCTTACCCACCAAAACCAAGAAGCTTCAATACCTTGTCACCCAGTTTCACAAATTTGACGATGGCACTGGTCGGCCATTGGCGGATCTGGACATACCAGGCGGACGTCGTCTCAAAGAAATCCCGCAGGTCGCCCAGACGTTGCTGCATATAGGCATCGACCTCGTTGCTCTTCTCACTCTCGGCGATGCACTCATTGAGCATCTGCATCGTCGGGTCGATTTCGCGGCGCTTGCGTTCGGTGAGCACCACGCGGAACATTTCCCAGACGTCCTTCATGGATTCAAAGTGATCGCGTTTGTCGCCCAGAATGTGAACCATCTTTACGATGCCCCATCCTTGCAGCTCCTTGAGGCTCGTGCTGACATTGGAGCGAGCCACGCTCAACGTCTCCACAATCTCATCCGCGTTGAGCGGCTTGGGGGAGATGAAGAGCAAGGCATGAACCTGGGCCACGGTGCGGTTGATGCCCCAGCGTGTTCCCATCTCCCCCCAGTGGAGGATGAACTTCTGTTGAACTGGCGTGAGCGCATTCATCGTTCGTTTATTTCTGTCTTTACAGAAACTACCATAACGACTGTTTTCGTCAACGTTTTTCTTTCTGGCTGAGCGGCTGGATTGACAACTGGTAGCATTTTGCTACCTTTTGCACATGAGTCAACCCGTCAAGGTTTCGGATGCGCTGCTGCTGGACGCCCGGGTTGCGGGCGAGGCCGTGGAACGCTCCATCGCCGGGCAGATCGAATTCTGGGCCAAGCTTGGCCGCGCGCTGGAACCCCTGCTGCGCGGGGACCACATGCTGGCGCTCTGCCGGTCCGGCAACGTCAAGCCGCTCTCCGCCTGTCTTGCCTCGGTGGATTCTCTCGCCGGCCGTCAGCGGGTGGTCGAGCATCTCAAGTCCCGACCCTTTCCCCATTATGAAGCCGGCGCCGGTTCGCCGGGCATGCTGGTGAGGATTGAGGCAGACGGCAAGCGCACCGTGGGCCGTTTTGTGAACCGGCAATTCCAGCCCGTGAAAGCCTCTCTGCGGGTTCCGGCGAAAAAGCTGCCCGCCAAGAAAACGAAGAAGCTGGTTTTGGCGCACGCCTGAAGGTGAAAAAACTCTCACCGAAAATTTCGGCTCGGTGGAATATCCCAGCTTTGGACAAGCGGCCGGTGATCGTTGCCGTGGCTGGTCCCAACGGCGCCGGCAAATCCACTTTTTACGAAGCCCACCTTAAACCCGCCGGCCTGCGCTTTCTCAATGCCGATGTTCTGGCCGGAGAATTGGGGATTGATGCGTATCAGGCGGCCGAGGTCGCAACGACGTTGCGGCAGGAATTGGTGAACCAGAAGGAGAACTTTATTTTCGAGACAGTGTTTTCCGATCCCGTGGGAGATAAGCTGGCATTTTTGAAGGACGCCGCTCAACGGGGGTATTCCGTGGTGCTCTGCTTCATTGGGATTGCCAGCGCGGATCGATCCGAGGAGCGCGTGGCCATGCGGGTCAGCCAGGGCGGGCACGACGTGCCAACCGACAAGCTGACGGCCCGGTTTCCGCGCACCATGGCCAACCTCAAACAGGCGATCAAGGAATTGCCCTGCGTGGCCATCTTCGACAACGATGATCTGGGAGCACCGTTTCGTCTCGCGGCCATTTATCAGAACGGCCAACGGACTTTTTCAGCGACTCCGATTCCACGCTGGCTTCCTTAGCAACCCCGGAAAACAGAATGCACGCTTATCAGGTCCAAATAAGGTGGCAAACAATATTATTATCTTTGCAAAATTTGTTTTCGATGCCCGTCCACGGGTTTCAAGAAATTTACCCGACTAAGGCGGCAACGCAGGGTTCGCGGTCGCAGAGAAAGATGAAGAATGTTTCGGTGGTTCCGTAAAACTCTGAATTGCTTTTCCGCGCCCTGCCAACTCGCGTATTAGACGCACTTCGGAAACTGAGAACGGCGTGCCGTCGGGCTGAAAAACATCGTGAAACCAAACTACAGGTTCGTTGGTGTAATGTCTCTCCCATGAATCCCACGGGTAGATGGTTTGTGACTTGCCATTTACCAAACCCCAATTGTAGGCAGCCACGTGACATTCTTTCAAAATGGGCAGAATCCCTGGGAAAGTGGAATTGTTGCCGCGCGCCATGTATTCGGTGCAAATGACGGGTCGGTCCAGTTTTTTCAGCCCTGTAATTTTTTTTTGCATTTCATCCGGTCCGTCGTAGTTATGGAAGGAAATCAAGTCGGATTCATCTAAGCACAATTCTTGAAGCTCTGTTGGATGGTTGAGGTAATCGCCAAGCCAGATCCCCGCAGTGACCGGTTGTGACGGGTTTACCTCGCGAGCCCAGGCGAACGTTTTGCGAAGCAGTTGCGTAGCGAATTTCACTTTGTCGGACTCCGGCAACTCAGTCCTCGTTCCATCGCGCCCGTAGGCCTGCCGGTTTGGATTGTCGGGTTCATTGAACAAATCCCAGGCCAGCACGCGCTTGTCATTCTTGTAGCGGGTCAATAGGCCAACCACATAGGGTTTGAGTTGATCCTGCCTGGCCGAATCCTCCAGAATTTCACGTCCGGGCGATTGCACCCAGCCGGAATTGTGCAGGCCGGGCACGGGTGCCGGTTGTTTGTCCGCCTTGGGATACGGATTCCAAACGCCGTCGAAAATGACGAACAATGGCCGAATCTGGTGCCGGTCACAAATGGCCAGGAACTGGTCAATCCGCTGATAAAAACCCGTTGCATCCTCGCGCCAGGGAATGTCGTGTAGAAACACCCGCATCGTGTTCATCCCGATGCTTTGCGCGTAGCCCAGTTCCAGGTCAATCGTGACTGGATCGAACGTGTCAGCCTGCCACATCTCAAGCTGATTGATGGCCGTGCTTGGAACAAAATTTGCGCCTACAAGCCAGGGTTGGGAAGCATACCAGACATTGGCCCGTTCAACCGTCCAGCGATCAGACGTATGGCTTTTGGCTGGTTCCGCCCCGAGTGTGTGTCCGCAAAGCAGAAAACTTGCGGAAAGAATTCCAAGTGAAAATTTCATAGAATTTGCGCGGGGTTTTCGAATGCTATTTCAAAAAAGTGAATTTTTTTTTAACGGCCTTATTTTCAAATTTATGCCCCACGTTTCCTCTCTATCGATATTCGGCGAGTCTGAGGGCACATATCTCATAAATTATCTCATTGCCGGCATCCCAAAATTCAGGACGACACTTGGATCATCGTGGTTTTCTGGCAAATCGTCATGGGACATAAAATGGCCTCACGCGGGTTAATCACAATGCGGAGCATTCGTCATTTCTGTTCCGCCTGCCTGGTGGATTCATTGCTGAATGCAGCAGTCAGAGCGTCATATTGTTTACGTGTGATGGGAAAAATCGAGCCGTGGCGGACCTTGGGCGGGACATAAAATTTATCCCACGAAGGCTGTTGATTTCCGGCCACCTGAAACCAGGGGCCGTCAAGCGTCGCCGTGACAGAAAGCCCATAGGCGACTCCCGGATACTGCTCGTAATAGAGATACCACGTCTTTCCGTTGGGCGAGGGAATGAGCGTAGGCGCCTCACGGAAATTTGGACTGACGGATGGTCCGGGTTCGGAATAGGGTCCCAGTAAGTTTGCCGAACGGCAAATCCGGATTGTCTTGCCGGTGGTCCAGTCCAATGTCGGATAGCGCTCGTCTTTTACAATCGCGTAATAAGCATCACCTTCTTTTTGAACAATCACGTCAATTGTGGCTATGTCCCACGGAAAGAATTTTCGCGGCGGTTCGGAAAAAGTCACCAAATCCTTCGATGTGACAAATAACGTGCGCTGGCTGGCCCAGTAGGGTTCAGGCAGATCCGTTTTGCCCAAGTCATGCGGTGTGTGCCAGGTGAGGAGGTATTGCGAACTGGCTTTGTCGAAGAACAGTTTGGGCGCACCGATGCGCGGCAGTGCCTTGGCGTAATCCGGTACGTGTTTCAGGTCCGGAACAAAGTCGCCGTATTTTTTCCAAGTGATCAAATCGTCCGACACCCAGAAATTGATGTCGGGTGCATCATCGCCGCGATTGCCGACCAAGTAATAGCGACCGTCGTGCCCTTGGCAAATACTGGCATGACCGTGGTATTCCTCGAAAACACGCTTGCCGCCGTTGAGCATCTTCCAGTGCAGGCCGTCCAGACTGACGCTGTAATACAGGCGCCCGTAGTCCCCCTCCATCATGTGGGCAAACAGGTAGGCCTCGTGTTTCGCCTTCTCGCCAGGCCCAACCTGTCCGGGAGGATCGGGCATCTGGGCTTTGGCGGACACAACCAGGATCAGTCCGGCTATTATGCTCCACATGGTATACAGTAATGTTTTCATTGGTGGCGGATGATTTATTCTTTCATTTGGTGCCCGATGGCTCTTTGAGCACCGCGCTCAAGGGCAAGGGCACACCGAAATCTGGCGTGCCGTCGGAATTCCAAGTGAATTTCTGTGCGCGGGCGGTTCTTCCAGCGTAGGTGTATGCGGATGTCGTTTTCCCATGGTAAACAATCCAGTCTTCGGTGCCATCGGGCGACTGGAAGAAGCCGCAGTGTCCGGGGCCGAACACGCTGTTGGCGTCATTCCGCTCGAAGACCGGTTGGGGATATTGCTTCCAGGAATGAGGATCCAGAAGATCGGCCGTTGCGTCGGCGATTAATATGCCCAGCTTGTAATCCGGCTTTCCGGTGTCGCAGCTGGAGTAAATCAGAAAAATCTTTCCGTTGTGTTGCAAGATTTCCGGTCCCTCCCGGACTTCAGGGCAACCGAAACCGTCCGCCGGAAGATAAACGCCATTGGCTTGGAGGGTGTAAGGGTTCGCCATGCGCGCAATATAGAGAACGTGTCCGGGGCGGGCCGCCCAGAGGAAATAAAGCGCGCCACCGGCCTTGTTTTGAAAAATAGTGGGGTCAATCGCGTATTGGTCATTAGTGGGATTGAACAGACGGGCCTTGTAGTGATATGGCCCCAACGGATCAGCGCCAACGCTTTCAAGAACATGAGTCCGATGATGGTCATCGGCGTTGTCGCTCGAAGTGGCAGTGTAATAAAGATACCACCGGTTATTCATAAAATGGAACTCCGGGGCCCAGATTCCCGCCGAACGCGTGGAGTTGGTATCACTCCAGACCGTAACTGGTTTGGCGTCTTTCAAGCCGGCCAACGTTGGCGCTTTCCAGAGGCGGATGGCTTTCCCTTGGGTCGTGGAGAGGTAATAATTGCCCTGAAAACAAGCCATCCAGGGATCCGGGCCGTCGTTAATCGGGTTTTGAAAAAAACCTGCCGGAGGTTTCGCCGTCGCAACGAGCACGAAAAAGAGGCCGCAGAGGAGAACTGCGATGCGCATCATGGCAAAATGGATTTTTAGAATTATGTTCACTACGGGTTTGACTGCTTGAATATTCAAGGTCCCAACAGCACCCGGTAGTAGTGCTCTGAAAGACCAGCTAAAGCTGGATCGGTGAATTGAAACGGAAGTGCAACCGGGTTGGTCACTGATAGTAATTGCCAGCCGCCTAACAGATTTGTGGTGGCATAAACGGAATAATCCGGTCCAACGCTGCCACTGATCGAACACTGGAACTTACCGCCAGCAATCGTGGGAGAAGCAATGACTGGAGCACTCGGATGCATAACAAACACCGAGAAACTTTGCGTAGCACTCAATGGTGGTGTTCCGTTGTCAGTGACAACGACGGAGAAGGTATTCGTAGAAGGCGATTGTGAAATCATCGGACGCCAGGCAAGCAGTCCGTTCGTCATGTTGATGGTGGTGCCCAAAGGTTGTGCGGCAAGACTCCACGTTAAAGTTTGTGGGGGGACATCGGCGTCGTTTGCAGTATTTGTCACAAGCAGCGTTTGTCCCGCAGTGATTGTGGCGTCGGCAATTGGCGTCAAAACCGGCGGCGCGTTGATCGGAAACGGGCCACCCGTCAAAGAAGTAATGGCCATTTGCATCCGGTGCGGGTCGGGCTTGAGAATTTTACGGTCGAATGTGAGCAACCCTGCGAGTTCAATTTCGACATCGCTGATTTCTGTATAAACCGCCGCACTTAATCCGTGGTTTTGAATCAAGTCCGGCAATTCGTTGGCAAGTGCTTCAAATTGTGACGTAACGGAATTCGTTGCTTGGGCCGGGGTCACCTCACCCGGTCCCGGTGACCAGGTATGATTCAAGATGCCCAGCCAGACGCCGCCAAATTCACCGCAGGCCACCGCCTGATTTGCGCTCACGGGACAAACCGGATCGGGATAGTTGTGATCATCAAGTATGTCACCCGCGCCAACATGGTTCCACCCGCTGGCCTGATTGACCAGCCGCGAAGGATCCAAATTTTTGACCAATGAAACCAGAGAGGAGGTATTGGCCTGACCAACGCCATTTCCACTGCCTTGCTGACCTTGGCCTTCATTAAAAACGACCCACAAGATAATCGCCGGGCTGTTCCAATGATTCGTCACCATGGCAGTCAATTCAGCGATGAATTCCTGAGAATCCACCGGTGGTGGAGATGGATTGCTGGTGTAGGAATTGCAACTGGGCATGTCCTGCCAGACTAGAATCCCCAATTTATCCGCCCAGTAATACCAGCGCTGTGGCTCTACTTTGATGTGCTTGCGAACCATGTTAAAGCCCAGCGCCTTTTCCATCTGCAAATCGTATGCCAGCGCCGCGTCTGTCGGTGCCGTGTAAATGCCGTCCGGCCAAAACCCTTGATCCAACGGGCCGAACTCGAACAGAAAATGATTGTTCAGAAATATCTTTGTGAAGCCGTTGTCGGTGCCAAGGCTGATTTTCCTCATGCCGAAATAGCTGGCGACGGCATCCACCGGCACTGAGTTGCTCGTCAGGGAAATTTGCAGGTTGTAAAGATAGGGATTGGTGGGCGACCAGAGTTTTGGTGACGGGATATTGAGATACATGTTATTACCTGGTAACACGGTGGTTGAGGCGGCCTGATTGGCACCATCGAACGCGATACCCTTCACCTGTATTCCATTGGTTGCGCCGTTAATGGTGATGTTCACGAGCAAACGATTGTTGTCAATGTCCGGCGTCAGGTGAATGCTGCTGATGCTCGTGGCAGGCACCGGCTCCAGCCACACCGGCTGCCAGATGCCGGAGGACGAGGTGAACATGATTCCCGCCGGATATAGAGTCTGTTTGCCGCGCGGTTCGCCTCCGCTGTCCTCGGGACTGTAAACTTTCACGATCAACTCGTTCGTGCCGCCGTTCAGATATGGAGTGACATCGTAGCTGAACGGATCATAACCGCCGGTGTGAATTCCGATGCTCTGGCCGTTGACGTAAATTTGCGACCGCCAATTGACCGCCTCGAAATGCAAAATAATCCGCTGCCCGGACCAACCCGTCGGCACCGTGAATTGCCGTCGATACCAGGAGAAGGGGCTATACTGCATGACCCCGGAAAGAGCCGACTCCATCGGGAACGGCACCAGGATAACACCAACCAGATTCAGACCTGTCGGCACGGGATCATTTGTCGCCCCCGGTTGGAACTGCCAGACGCCGTTCAAATTCATCCAGTTGGAGCGAACCATTTGCGGGCGCGGATAATCCGGCAGCGCGTTGGTGGGATTCACCTGCTGCGCCCAGCTGGTCATCAACGGTGCCTGCTTGGGTTGCCACGGCATGCCCCCGGTCGCCGCAGTTGTGACCACGAGGTCGATGGATTTGTTCGCGGCATTCGTGACCAGTTGCGCGGTCATTCCTGATGGCAGCGAACCGAGCATGAAACTGCCGTTTCCCGTGCGCGATCCATATTGCACGAGGGGAAACTGACCGGTGAAAAAATTATAACCGGCGATGTTGACCGTGACCGGGCCGTTGACCGCCAGCGAAGTCACATGAAGTGGCGCGACGGGTTGGCTGCCCGCTCCGGCAAAATTAAAATTTAATCCACCGCCCGTTGACGCGAGGTTCAGCACTGGAACGGAAAGTTGCGCATTGGCTGATGACAGTGTCACCCCAAACGTCGCTCCGCCGGAAACAGTGCAACTGGACGAGGCGAATGTGTTGGGCGCGGAGACCACCAAGGTGCCGTTGCTCACAATGGTCGCGCCGGAATAAGACAGGTTGCCAGAGAGCGTCAGCGAGCCTGCCCCCAGTTTGGTCAAACCTCCGCCGCCGTTTGCCAGTGCCTGGCTGATCGTGATATCGTTGCCTTCAGAATTGATGAACGCGCCGCCGGATTGAACCGTGATGCCTCGGGCTGCCTGCAAAAAATTTGCCGAACTGGCCCGGGCATGCAATGTGCCGCCATTAAAATTGAAAGCCCCGTTGCCGCCACTGTCCTGGATTTGCGTCGTGAAGAAATCGCCGCCATTGAGATTGAATGTGCCGGTTGCTCCGGCCAGGCGTGTTAGCAAAACCAACCCCAACACGTCGGTGCCACCGTTTAAATTCCAAGTGCCGCCCGCGCTTTCTGCGATCCATGTTTGCGAAATGGTGTTGGTCAGCACGCCACCATTCTGGTTGACCACGCCGGTGCCAGGCGCGGTAGCCAGTGTAATGTTACCGGCGTTGCCGGGCGACATCGTGATACTGCCGCCAGAAAGCTCCAAGTCGCCGATACCGCCAAACCGGCCGATGGCAAACCAGCCGCCAAGATTCACGATGCCGCCGGTCATGATCATTGTGCCGGTTCCGCCGGTTCCGCCGTTGAAGCCTTCGCCAAGCCACAAATCAACACCCAGAGCCGTGTTGAGCATGCCGCCTTTCATATTCAATGCGCCCACGCCGCCCGCGCCAAAGTCTCCGTCGCCGAGACATAGCGGGTTTTGCCCGACCTTGAACGTGCCGCCACTGATTGTCAGAACCCCGGCACCAGCTTCGCCAACATGCGCCTGCAACAACACATTGACCACGCCATTGCTTAATGTGTAATAGCCGGTCGAATTGGCGTTATCACCCAAGCGGAACCAACCGTTTACAATATTGGTTGAACCAGTTTGCAAATAAGAGCCGGAAGCGTGGCTTCCGTCACCCGCGCGGATGTCCCAAGGACTCCAGATTGGATCGCCGGGCTGGATAAGAACGATATTGTTTGAGCCGCTGTCGTTGATCGCGTTGACTCCTGTCGGCACGCCGGAAGGATTCCATGAACCGGCAACATTAAAATCGCCGGTGCCGCCCTGCCAGTAGGAATCGGCCAAAACGCAACCAGCGGCCAGGAGAATCTGGGCGGCCAGGCACCGTGCCCATGAACCAGAATTACGGCCACACAGCCGCCGACCACCTTTTTCAACTTCATCGTTTCGGCTTGTTGGCATTGCTACTTTCGCAGGCGTTGATTGCAGCAAGTTAAATATTTTCAAAATTGTCTCACAGTAGGAACATGAGTTAATAGAGTATCCATTGTTCCCGCAAGTTGTCATGGGACATAGAATGGCCTCAAGCACATGGCACGCTGGCGTGCCAACGTGTGTCATTCGGAATGCTTGTTGCCATGGCTGGATTTTTAACACGCTCCACGCATGAAGGCCGCATCACATGAAGCCAGCCATCCCGGTGCGGCGATTTCAACGTTGAAGATACTTGGCTACCGCTTCCGTGCGGGTGTGAACATGTAGTTTCTCGTAGATGCGGCGGATATAACCACGGACAGTGTGTATACTTAACCCCATTTTATCCGCGATAGCTTTATAAGGCTCGCCAGCGGCAAGCAGATCGAGCATTTCCCGCTGACGCTCGGATAACAGCTTGCGGACTTCACCGCTCGCTTTGCCAGGATCTCCGGAGCGCTGCAACAGCTTTACCACCTTGCGCGCAATCGTGGCCGACATCGGCGAGCCTCCGTCAAGGAGTTCATGGATGGCCTCGAGCAGTTGCCCGGGCGGCTGTCGTTTAAGCAAATACCCCATGGCACCCGCCATGAGCGCGTCAAAAATTGAATCCTCCTCTTCAAACACGGTGAGCATGATGACCAGGACCTCCGGCATTTTTTCCTTCAAACGGCGCACGCACTCGATGCCGTCCATGCCTTTCATTTTGATGTCCATCAAAACTACCGTGGGTTGCTCCGCCGGCAGTCCGGCCAATGCATCCTGCGCGCTGCCATATTGGCCGACACAGACAAAACCCCTTTGACAGTCAGATATCGAATGATGCTGTCGCGCAGACCCGGGTCGTCGTCCACAATCGAGAAGGTGATTGGTTTATTGGGCATTGGTTTTGGGGAGCGGCAACACGAATTTAACCAGCGTCCCGCCGCCGGGGGAGCTGGTGATTTGACATTCTCCGCCGACGGCGCGCAAGCGGTGATGCATGCCGGAAAGTCCGAGACGTTCACCTGCCTCGGGCTTTGCCGCCGCCGCATTCGGGGCTTCGCCGCTAAAACCGCAACCGTTGTCGCTGATGGAAATCTCAACTATTCCGCGGTTGCAGACTAATTCCGCGCTAACTTGGGTTGCCGCCGAGTGTTTAAGGATGTTCGCCAGCGCCTCCTCAAAGGCGAGAAAAATGTTATGGCGCATCTCGGCGGAAAGCTGGACGGCCGGCAAATTTCCCGGGAAAGCCAGCCGACAGCGGATCGGTGTGTGTTGAAAATATTCCGCAGCGTAACGATTCAAATACGCGGACAGTTTTTCCAGCGAATCGTTTCGTGGATTGATCGCCCACAACATCCGATCGAGTGCCTGCAACAATTCGCGTGCCGTCTTGGAGAGCGAATCAACCACGCCGTCCGGTTGATTCAAAGCTTTTGTCTCACTTTTTGCAAGTTCACTCAGGAAGGAAATCCGCGCCAGTTTTGATCCGATTTCGTCGTGCATATCCCGGGCGATGCGCGTGCGTTCACGTTCCATCTCGTGCCCGCGTTCCAGCCGTTCAAGTTCAAGCCGGTGACGGCGGTGCAATCCAAGCGTCACTCCCAGAGCCAGCCCACCGCATGTCGCGGCGATGAGAAGCGTTTTGAACCACCATGTTTCCCAGAAAAACGGCAGCAGGACAAACGCCACACTTGCCCCAGTTTTATTCCAAACACCGTCGCTGTTGGCGGCAAGCACACGGAAACAGTAACTGCCGGGCAAGAGTGGCCCGTAGCCCACCACGCGCCGGTTCACACCTTCACGCCACTTTTTTTCCACGCCATCAAGCCGCCATTTGAAACGCACCTTGTCCGGTTCGTTGAAATCAATGCCTGTGAAGCGGAACTCGACATAATGCCGGCCGGGGCTGATTTGCAACGGCGCATTTGTGGAGGAGGATTCATTGCCGCTGATATCGTGTGACAAGCTATCCACCCGCATTTCCTCGATGACCACAGGCGGCGGACGATGGTTCATGGTGACATCGCGCGGGTTGACCGCGACAAGGCCTTTGATGGTTGTGAACCATAGCCAGCCGTCGTGCGAACGCCAGCACGACGGCTGGAACCAGCCGGAATACGATTGCGCTGGCAGCCCATCAAAACGCCCATA
>Ga0247670_1000115_pt1 | contig 26390 bp, 22 predicted proteins | sample CNK11_metaG_FD_183042 | JGI IMG/M metagenome (GOLD analysis project Ga0247670, IMG submission 183042) | Soil microbial communities from Purdue University Martell Research Forest, Indiana, United States - CNK11 | ecosystem: Environmental > Terrestrial > Soil > Temperate forest > Bulk soil...
CGCGCGCCGAGTTTCTGGCCCATCTTGGTGGCGCCTTTGCCATCGCCGCCGTGGCATTTGGCACAGCTGTCGGCATAAACCGTCTTGCCTTCGGCGGCAAAGGCGTTGGTGGTGAAAGCGAGCGCGAAGGCCGCCGGGAGTGCGAGGAGTGCGAGCTTTTTCATAGTGTGAACCACACTCGCCCCGGACGCGGAATTCTTCCAATCACTTTTTGGCAAAGGCTTGACGTAGATTGCGCGGCGAAAATGCGGCGTCTTTGAGTCAATATGCTCAACCCGGCTGGCGGCTCTTATTGAACGGCAGCGCCAAGTTAGGCCAGGGCGGCAACGGCCGAACTGGCGGCCGTTGGCTTCCTGGCGTCCGCCCAAAAGAGTCCCAGCTGTTTGATCGCCTTCATGAACTCCGTGAAATCCGCCGGCTTCACCACGTAAGCAATGACGCCGTGTTTGTATAACTCGGCCACGGCCGGGGCTTCGCGCGCGGACGTGAGCGCCACCACGGGAATGGATTTCAATTGGTCGTCCACCTTGATCGTCTTCAGCACCTGCAGACTGCTGGCTTTCGGCATTTTGCTGTCCAGCAGCACCAGCACCGGATCGCCCGGCGGGCGACTGCTGTGTCTGCCCCGGCGATACAGGTAATCCAGCGCCTCCTCGCTGTCGCAGACGACGGCGACCTGGCTGGCCAGATGGCTTTCCTCCAGCGCGGCCAGGGTGAGTTCCGCATCCTGCGGATCGTCTTCGACCAGCAGGATTTTTTTCAACTTGATGATCACAAGATTTATTGGCGTCACTTTTTAAGCGGGAGGGTGAAAGGTAGAATGGTCATGTCGTTATAGGTCAGGAAATCCGCGAGTGGTTGGCGGTCGGCAGGCGCTGCCAGTTTTGCGGCGGACCGGAGATCGCGCGGTCGTGGCGGCCTGGCCGCAGCACATTTTTCACCGTGGTCAGGAGTTCCGGGACGGAATAGGGCTTCACCAGCGTGGCTTGGATTTGCAGCCAGGGGTGCTGGTTCAACACCTCGGTAGGAATCGTGCCCGACATCAGCACCACGGGCAGCTTCATGTCTTCGACGCGCAGCTTCATGATCAACTCCACACCCGAGACCGCCGGCATTTCATTGTCCGTGATCAGCAGGGCGTAATCGAACAGCTGCAGCGCCGTCCAGGCCACCGCGCCATCGTCGGCGGCGTCCACCTTGTAGCCGGCGTGAATCAACACCTCCGTGTTGAGCCGGCGGATGTCCACGTTGTCATCCACCACCAGAATCCGCGGTGATGAATTGGACCGGCGACTAAAGGCGGCCCGGGCCGGGCCCCCCGATTGCGAGGCTTTTTTCGCTTTCACCGAATGACAATAATGCGAGCCCTTTGGCGGCGATATACGGTGGATTACCCATGGGTGGTTTTTCGCAATCCAGCCGCAAAACGCTCCCTCAAGTCACGCTGGCTGGCGATGCGCTTTGATCCCCTGCGCGCAGGGTGAAAAAAACTTCCGCGTCAAGCAATCCGGTGTGACGGGCGGATTGCGGGGGTGTTAAGGATGGTTCGGAATCGCGGCGCGGGCGCTTCAATCACCACCCGATCTCGGCGGCTAGACGATGGTCAACTGCACACTGCTCTCGACGATGCCCAGGCTGATGGCGTAACGGGTGAGCCCGGCGACATCGTGAATGTCGAGCTTGTTCATCAAATGTTCGCGATGCTTCTCCACGGTCTTGAGACTGATGCCCAGTTCCCTGGCGGTCTCCTTGTTGGCCTTGCCCTCGGCGATGAGCTGGAGCACTTCCATCTCGCGCGAAGTCAACCGGGCCGCTTTCCGGTCGCGCCTGCCCTTGCCACCGGACGCTGGCAAATTGAGACGCGCGGAACGTCCGGCGATGGACGGACTGAAAAAGGTGTTCCCCGCCTGGACTTCCCGGATCGCCCGGCACACCTCGTGGGACGAACTCTGTTTGAGCAGAAATCCCCGGGCACCGATTTCCATGGCCTTGGCGACATAGGCGTCGTCATTGTGCGCGGAAAGCATGAGCACCTTGGTGGCGGGGACGGCCTTGAGCACCTGGCGCGTGGCCTCCAGACCGTTGAGGAGCGGCATCGCGATGTCCATCAACACCACGTCGGGACGAAGTTGTTTCACCAGGGCGACCGCCTTCCGGCCGTCCTGCGCTTCACCGACCACCTCGAGGTCAGCTTCGAGATCGAGCATCTTATGAAATCCCTCACGGACAATCGTGTGGTCTTCCGCCAGCAGAACCGTGATTTTTTTCATGTGCGCTTAAGTTTTGATCTCCCGGATATTTTTCTCGCGGATTTCCCGGCCCGGCGGGCAAAGGGAATCTCCACCCGGACGATGGTGCCCTGACCGGGCGCGGATTCAACGCCGAAAGTGCCGCCGACCATGTCCACCCGCTCCCGCATGCCGAGCAGTCCCAATCGCCTGTTGCCCCTGGAGTTCAACGCCCGCAACACTTCAAACGATTTGCCATCGTCCTTGATTTCCATGCGGGCGGAATGGTCCAGCTTCTCGATGTTCACTTCCACCCGGCCGGCCTTCGCGTGGCGGGCGACATTGGCCAGCGCCTCCTGGGCGACGCGGTAGAGCACCGTGCGCTTGGTGTTGTCCATCCGTTCGATCCCCGCAAAAACTTTCAAGTGAACGAGGATGCGCGTGCGTTTGGAAAACTGTTTCACAAACGAGTGCAGGGCGGGAATCAAGCCCAGATCATCCAGCACCGCCGGGCGCAGTTCGCGGGCGAACGCATGCACGACGTTCACCGATTTTTCCACCATGCGTTGCGTGCGGGCGATGCTGCGGTCGATCCCGTGCACATTCAACGAAGCGTCCTTCTTCAACGCCGCCAGCCGGACGTTGATGGTCGTCAACGTCTGGGCGATGACATCATGCAATTCACGGCTGATGCGCTTGCGCTCCTCCTCCTGCGCGCGCAGCACCTTGCGGGACAGGAATCGCGCCTGCGCCTGCGCCTGGCGTGATTGCGCGAGCAGGCGGCTCTGCTGCTGCTGGCTTTGTTTGAGCGATGCCTCCACCGCCTGGCGCCGGATGATTTCGCGCCGCAGTTTCAGGTTCGCGCCGCCCAGGACTTCCATGCGGCGCTGCGCGCCTTCCGCCTGTTTGCGTTCGGTGATGTCAATCATCACGGCCCGGCATTCGGGCCGGTCGGCGAAGTGCTGGGCTTCGAGGTTCACGTTCAGGGGCGGCTGGCCCGGGCGCAACAATTCGAAGTCGCCGGATTGTTTGGCGTGATTCGCGAAAACCTGTTTGAGAAAAGCTCGAAAAGCAGGCCGCCATTCCGGGGTAAACAACTGGGCCAGGGACCGCCCCACCAGCCTGGTCCGCTCCATCCCGACCAGATTCGCCCCGGTGAGATTGACAAACTGAATGCTGCCATCCACGGCGAGGGTGAAATATCCCACCGGCGCAAAATCGTAGAGGTCGGTGTAATTCTCCAGCGCCACCTCCAGATTATCCCGGGCCTGCCGCAACTCGGCGTTCTGCATCTCCAATTCCACCTGGTGGACCTGCAACTCGTGCAGCAGCCGCCGGCTGTCCGCGACCGACCGGGGAACATCCGGCTGCGGCGGACGAAGTCCCTCCAACTCCCGCAGCCGCGCTTCAGCCTGGCGGCGCAATGCAGTGATGGAGAGCGCACTCTCCGGCAACTTTTTTAGGACGGAAGCAGTCACGGTCTCATTTTTTCCGGCGAGGGATCGGTTTGCGGTATTTTTGCGCGCCACTATTTTTAAAAATGGCGCGCTCATTGAGCAACTTCTCCTCCAGCGTCTTGGCTGCGGTGATGTTGGCGAAGGTGATCACGACGCCGTCAATCCGGTCGTCCAGCGTGCGGTAGGGCATGACGCGCACGGTGAACCAGCGGCCGTCGCGCGCGGCGATCGGTTTTTCCACAGCCACCAGTTTCTGCAGGACACCCCGCGCGTCCTCGGCCAGTTCCGGGTAGCGCAGGTCCGAGGCGAGGTCGGTAATGGGCCGGCCCACATCGGCCGGGATGAGTTTGATGATTTTCGTCGCCTGCGGGGTGAAGCGCCGCACGTTGAGGTCCCGGTCCAAAAACAGCGTCGCGATGTCCGTGCTGTCGAGCAGGTTTTTCATGTCGTTGCTCGACCGCGACAACTCGTCCACCTTGGCCTGCAACTCGGTGTTGACCGTCTGCAGTTCCTCGTTCAGCGACTGCATCTCCTCCTTGGACGTGGTGAGTTCCTCGTTGGTGGACTGCAATTCTTCATTCGTGGATTGCAATTCCTCGTTGGCCGACCGGAATTCCTCCTGCGAAGTCTGCATCTCTTCGTGGACGGTGCGCGCCTCGGCCCGGACCTGCAACAATTCCTGCTCCAGTTCCTCCAGCCGGGCGCTGCGGACGTGAGGTTTCGAGAGCCGGCCCGATGGTTTGGCAGCCGGCGGCACCGCCACATCGGTGAAGACGATCATCACCAATCCCTGCAGCAAGCCGGGCTCGGCGAGCCGCTGGAGGCTGACATCCACGCATTGCCCGCCGCCGTCCTTGCCGAGGTTGAGCCCGTGGAGCGTGACCTTTTCCTTTTGCCGGAGCGCTTTCTGGAAGGCGCTGGAAAGTTCGTAACGCAGGCTTTCGCGGGCCATGACAAACAGGTTCCAATTGGCCTTGCCCGCGGCCGGTTCCAGATATTTGCCGGTATGTCCGCTGATGTAGAAAATGTCGCCCTTGTCATTGACGAGCACCGTCGGCGGCGCGTAATGCTGCAGCACCAGTTGATCGGCCAGCGACTGGAGACTGGCTGGCGGTTTGGGTGCCGGATGCACTTCTGACACGGTGGGTGGGCCTGCGCTGAACGACGAGGGAAAGGAAACCGGCTCGGTCCGCAACGGGGATTCCGTCCGGCGGAAAATGCGCAATTTATTGTTGATGGGCAGGAACAAGTCGCTGAAGGTTCCGACCGTTTCCGCACTGCCGAGAAACAGGATGCCGCCGGGAGTCAGGCTGTAATGGAACAACGGAATCAATTTCCGCTGCACGTCCGGGGTCAGATAGATCAGCAGATTGCGGCAGCTTAAAATATCCAGCTTGGTGAAGGGCGGATCCATGATGAGGCTCTGCGGGGCAAAGATGACCATCTCCCGGATCTCATTCGTCACGCGGTAGCCGTGATCCTCCTTTTTGAAGAACCGGCCCAGCTGCTCCGGCGACACATCCGCACAAATATTTTCCGGATAGAAACCCTTGCGGGCCTTGTCAATCGCGTCCTTGTCCAGGTCGGTGGCAAAAACCTGCAGCGTGATCCGCTTGCGAGGTTTGATTTTCTCCACCGCCTCCTTGAACACCATCGCCAGCGAATACGCCTCCTCCCCGGTGGAACACCCTGGCACCCAGGCCCGCAACGCCTGGCCATCCGGCCGGCTGGCGATGAACGTGGGCAGGATGCTTTTCCGCAACTCTTCCCAGGCGGCGGGCTCGCGAAAAAAGTTCGTCACGCCAATCAGCAATTCCTTGAAGAGCAGATCCAGCTCCTGCGAGTTCTCCTGCAGAAAGCGGACATACGCCGACATCTTGCCGATCTGATGAATGCCCATGCGACGCTCGATCCGGCGATAGAGCGTGTTCCGCTTGTAGAGCGTGAAGTCCTGACCGGTGTGGGCGCGCAAAAGGATGACCGCTTTTTCCAACGCGCTCTGCGTCTTGTCTTCCAGAACGACGTCCCGACGCGCGACCAGCGGCGTGCGCTGCAGATAGGTCATGATCTTTCCCGGCAGTTCGTCCACCGGCGCCACGATGTCCGCCAGTCCCGCGTCCACTGCGCTGCGCGGCATGGAGTCAAATTTGGCCGTCGCCGGATCCTGCACCAGCACGACTCCCGCCGACTCTTTGATGGCGCGCAAGCCCAGCGTCCCGTCGGAACCCATCCCGGAAAGGATCACCCCAACGCAGTGCTCCTGCTGGTCCTGCGCCAGCGAGCGGAAGAAGAAATCAATCGGCAGCCGCAACCCGCGCGCCGCCACCGGTTCCAACAGATGCAGAACCCCGTGGAAAATGGACATGTCCTTGTTCGGCGGAATCACATACACACAGTCCGCCTGCACCTTCATGCGGTCCCGGACCTGGATGACTTTCATGCGGGTGGCGCGCTGGAGCAATTCGGGCATGATCCCCTTGTGCGTCGGATCCAGATGCTGAACGATGACGAACGCCATGCCGCAACCCGCCGGCACATGACCGAGAAATTGTTCCAAGGCTTCCAGTCCGCCGGCGGACGCGCCAATGCCGACGATGGGAAACCACGCCTTGAGGTTTGTGGCGGTGATGGTTCCGCGGGCAGAGGTGGATTTTTTCGGCCGGTGCGCCGGCCTGGATTTCGTTTTCATGTTCGTTTTGTCACCACCCCGCGCGGAACATCATGGCCGACCGTTGGTGCTGCGCGGTTGGTGTTGATGATTAAGCTCCCGCACGGGGCTCCGTTTGGGCCGCACAGAATTTACCATCAACCGCCAAGGGCTGGCGATTTGAATCTTGGACCCCATGGCGTTGTTCATGACAGACTTTTTTCGGTGAGCCGCCCGGCAGTGATGCCCGCTCCTTGCCTCCATCAGAAAGCCCGGTAAACACCGGAGGAAAAATGTTCGCCGGGCCATGCCTGCCCGAACTTTTGTGTTCAGGCTGTGCAAATGATTCATGTCCACTGCCACGCTGCGGGTCACACATTCGGTTCTCGCAAAAATCGCTGGAGTGACCGGCCATTTACACCGCTAACACCATAAAGGAGACGGCCGCTTTCCGCTATGGGGTGTAACCCTACCATGACCGATCGGGTAGCGCGCACGTGGAGGAAGATTCCCGGCAGTGACGGCACCGGCCGAAAAGGCCTGAGTCAACAGCTTTGGAGACCTCTGCAAAACGCGTGGCGGCGACGCCCTACGATTGCCGATGGAAAGCAGCGAGGAGAGAGAGATTTATTTTGTGGGACATTTACCCGGGGTAGCCCCGAAAGTTTTCGGGGCAACCGCCGGGCTAATTTCCGTTGCCCCGTTGGGGCAAGTCAGTTTGGCTTCGCGAGTTTTGGAATCACGTCATGCCGGCCCTCTCCCCAGCGCGGAGAGGGTGAAACGTTCGTGTGGTTCGCGGTTCGACTCTCCCGGTCCGCACTTTCGAGCAAACCCACATCAGGTGGAGCAAGACCGCGTGCGACAGCCGCGCCGTCTTGGTGTAAGGTTTCAGCCGAACGTTGAATGAACAGAAAGCCATCATTTATGTATCAAACCAAAGCCTATGCCGCTGCCAGCGCCACCTCGTTGCTGGCGTCCACCCAGATCAACCGCCGCCATCCGACGGAACGCGACGTGCAGATTGAAATTCTCTTTTGCGGGGTCTGCCACTCCGATCTCCACTTCGCCCGCAATGAATGGGGCTTCACCCAGTATCCGGCCGTGCCGGGCCACGAGATCGTCGGCCGCGTGACGGCCGTCGGCGGCGGTGTGAAGAAGTTCAAGGTCGGTGACACCGTCGGCGTGGGTTGCCTCGTGGACTCGTGCCGCACCTGCCCCGACTGCCGCGCCGGGCTGGAGCAATTCTGTCTGGACATGACGCTGACCTACGGCAGCATGGACAAGCATCTCAATGCCCCGACGCTCGGTGGCTACGCCCAGAGCATCGTCGTGACAGAGGACTTCGTGCTGCGCATGCCGGCCAACCTCAATCTCGCCGCGGCCGCGCCGTTGCTGTGCGCGGGCATCACCACGTATTCCCCGCTGCGCCACTGGAAGGTCGGCCCCGGCCAGAAGGTCGGCATCGTCGGCCTCGGCGGTCTCGGCCACATGGGCGTCAAATTTGCCAGAGCCTTTGGCGCCCACGTCGTGCTGTTCACCACGTCGCCCGGCAAGGTGGCGGACGGCAAACGCCTCGGCGCCCACGAGGTCGTCGTCTCCACCGACGCCGCCCAGATGGCCGCCCACGCCAACAGCTTCGACTTCATCCTCGATGCCATCTCCGCCACCCACGACATCAACGCCTACTTGAACCTGCTGAAACGCGACGGCAACCTGACGCTCGTCGGCGCGCCCGAGAAGCCGCTCCCGGTGGCGTCTTTTCCGCTGATCTTCCGTCGCCGCTCCTTCTCCGGCTCGCTCATCGGCGGCCTGCCCGAGACGCAGGAGATGCTCGATTTCTGCGGCCAGCACAACATCACTTGCGACATCGAAATGATCCGCATGGACGAGATCAACACCGCCTACGAACGCATGCTCAAGAGCGACGTGAAATATCGCTTCGTGATCGACATGGCCTCGCTCAAGTCGGAATAGCCAGTCCAACCCACAAAGGATACAAGATATGAACATCATCAGGAATGGTTCACAACCTTCCGCCAAAGGACCGGCCGATTGGTTCACCGGCACGGTGCGCATTGACTCACCGTTCAAGGGGACTGATCCCGCACGTATTGCCGGTGCCATCGTCACCTTTGAACCCGGTGCGCGCACCGCGTGGCACACGCATCCTCTCGGTCAAACCCTGATTGTGACGGCAGGTTGCGGCCGCGCGCAACGCGAGGGCGGTCCAATCGAAGAAATTCGCCCGGGCGACATCATCTGGTTTTCACCCGGCGAGAAACACTGGCACGGTGCTGCGCCCACCACGGCGATAACGCACATCGCCATTCAGGAACAGCTCGACGGCAAAGCCGTGGACTGGATGGAAAAGGTCAGTGACGAGCAATATCACGGCTAAACAGGTAGGGCGAAGCTGCTGCTTCACCAAGCCGTCGCTTGACCGCCAGTGCGGTTGCGGCACACTCCCGTCATGCCGACGAATGTTTTGGGCGGAGAATTACAATCCTGCTGTCAATCGCCTGTGACCGGGTTTTATCGCGATGGTTATTGCCGCACGGGGCCGGAGGATCGCGGGCTGCATACGGTGTGCTGCCAGGTCACCCAGCCATTTCTCGACTATCTGGCATTGCAAGGCAACGACCTCATCACCCCGCACCCCGAATATGATTTCCCCGGCCTGACGGAAGGCGACCGCTGGTGCGTTTGCGTGCGGAGCTGGGCGCAGGCGTTTGAAGCGGGTTGCGCCTCACCGGTGGTGCTGGAGGCGTGCCATATCTCGGTGCTGGAGTTCGTGGACCTGGATTCGCTGAAAGCCCACGCGGTCAAAGCCTGAACGTCTAGCGATGCAGAATATCTGGACTGACTCCCGACGAAGTGGAAACTGTCGGCGCACTCCTCATGGGTGCTGATAGCGCGTTTATCACCGGCAACGACTTCCTAATGGATGGCAGCGTATTGGTTCGGCGAACTGGCTCTGAAGTAAGCGCGAGCCGCACGAGCAAACATTGGTAGGGCGGTGCTGCTGCACCTCAGTGTCGAATTTCTTTTGGCGGGTTACTGTGGCTGGATGGCGCGATAGAACCGTTGCGGCATGTCGGTAGCGGCTGGATCAGTGAATTGCACCGAGCCTTGTGCCGGTTGGTTGGTAAAAACTGGTTCCCAATCTACAAGATCGGCCGATGCGTAGATGATTACCGCGTTCGTTCCGCGAGCGCCTTCCACCTGCAGATGCATGCCTGCGGCATTATTCCAGAGCGCTGCCCGACCGGTGTTGAACTGAAGATTTGCCGGCAACACCAGCACGTTGACCAGATTGGTGGCACGGTTGCCAAAGGGGTCAACGGCGATGAACGTAAAGCTGTCGGTGCCGATGAAGTTGGTCGGTGGAGTGTAGCAAACGTAGTCGGAGTATTTCACCGTGGCGAAATCGCTCAAACTCCAGGACGGGCCGGAACCACCGACGACAACAACGTTACCCGCATGGTCCAGGGCCAGGTCCTCGGCAACGTTCCAGGTTCCCGGAGCGATGCCGCCGTAGCGATTGGTCCAGACCGCGCCGCCCGCACCGGCATATTTGATGGTCACAAAATTATAGTTGGTCCCGCCTGGTCCGGTGGCATGACCGGCAAAATAAAAATTACCGGCGGCGTCCACCGCGGTTCCTGCTGGTGCCGCATTGTTGGAATTAACCTCAAAAAAACTGTTCGTCCAGAGCGGCATGCCGGAGGCTAACAGTTTCACCGTGGTAAAATCGGCATTGGCTCCATCCGCTCCCGGCGAACCACCGGTCAGGAATACATTGCCGGCAAAGTCGGCTACCACGCGAGGCACATTTCCTCCCTGATAATCGGCAGCCGGGATGAGGTTGGTCCAGAGCGGCATGCCATTGCTGGAATATTTTACGGTCACATAAGAGTGGCTGGCCCAAAGCACATCGCCGGTCACGATTGCATTCCCATCCTTGTCCACAGTGATGGCGGTTGGGATGGCGGTAAAACCGTTAATGTAGCGATTCGTCCACACGGCGGTCCCATCCGGGGCGTATTTCAAGGTTGCGTAATTCATTCCGGTCCCGTCGCCATCCGAATCGCCGGTGACAAAAATATTGCCGGCATGATCGACCGCCAGGGCGGCGGCCCAATCCGATCCGCTGGCTGATCCCTTATAATAGTTCGTCCAAACGGCATTCCCCAACGGATCATATTTAACCGTGATGTAAGCGGTCGTCGCATACGCGAGACTCGCCGTAATGAGCACATTGCCGGCGGCGTCCACGGCCAGTCCGCCCGGCCCGCAGTAGTTGGTGCCGTCGCGATTATAGTGGCTTGCCCAAAGCAACTGGCCGTCGGCTGAATACTTGATGGTGACAACGTCCCACGTGGCACTGGAGACTTCCGACCTGCCAGCCACATAAACATTTCCTGCAACATCCACCGCCAGATAGCCAGCCGAGTCATGCAAGTGTGCCGGCCCATCCCAACGGTTGGTCCAGAGCGGGGTTCCGTCACGGGCATATTTAATGGTGAGAAAATCATCCGAGGTGGCGGGCTTGGATGACCAACCGGTTACAATCACGTTTTGCTCCTTGTCCACGATTACCTTGGACGCGACCGCGTAACTGTAGCCGTTGTAATTAAAGCGTCGCACCCAGGCCTGGGTATTGACGAGGGAAACGCCACCATTGTGCGCGGAGACAGGTGATACGCTGGAAACCATGAGATCCGGCACCGTGTTGGTCAATCCGATCACCCCGTTAGTTGTTAAATCGGCGGCGGCGAAAACGAGCGGACTGTTTTGAATCGCCGACAATTGTGTGGACTGTGCCAGTGCCGTCGAATATCCAGCTAGAAGCAGCCAAATCCCGATGCAACCGGCCCGATTCATGTGATGACTTATCATTCGATCGAGAACTAAAATAAGGATATTCAAAGGCTGGCAGGAAAGCCAGATTGAACCGCAATTAAAAGCTCATTTCCGTTGGAATTGCAGCGCGTCGTCCTTGGCACTGACCTTGATTTTATCCCCCGGCCTGAACTCCCCCGCCAGCAGTTTCGTCGCGAGCGGGTCAAGCAGGTGTTCCTGGATCGCGCGCTTGAGCGGACGCGCGCCGAATTGCGGGTCGTAACCTTCGCTGGCGAGCAGCTTCTTCGCGTCGACGTCCACATCGAGGGCGAGATTCTGTTGCGCGAGGCGTTGTTCCAACCGCCCGAGTTGGATGTCCACGATGCGCGCCAGTTCGCTTTCGTCGAGACTTTGGAAAATGATCACGTCATCCACGCGGTTCAGGAATTCCGGGCGGAAATGCTTTTTCAACTCGGCCATCACCTTGTATTCCATGATCTGATGGGATGACTTGTCCGTGTGACCGTCCATGAAATATTCCTGGATGATGGGCGAGCCAAGATTGCTGGTCATGATGACGATGGTGTTTTTGAAATCCACCGTGCGCCCCTGCCCGTCCGTGAGCCGGCCATCGTCGAGCACCTGCAGCAGCACGTTGAACACGTCGTGATGCGCCTTCTCGATCTCGTCGAACAGGATCACGGAATACGGTTTGCGGCGCACGGCCTCGCTCAATTGCCCGCCTTCCTCGTAGCCGACGTAGCCCGGCGGCGCGCCGATGAGCCGCGCGACGGTGTGTTTCTCCATGTATTCGCTCATGTCAATCCGCACCATGGCCGATTCGTCGTCGAAGAGAAATTCCGCCAGCGCGCGAGCGGTCTCGGTCTTGCCCACGCCGGTCGGCCCGAGAAAAATGAACGAGCCGATGGGCCGGTTCGGATCCTGCAAGCCACTGCGCGACCGGCGCACGGCGTTCGAAACAGCTTTCACCGCTTCCGCCTGGCCGATGACGCGCTGCTGCAATCGCTCCTCCATCTTGAGCAACTTCTCGCGTTCGCCTTCGAGCATCCGCGAGACGGGGATGTGTGTCCATGCCGCCACGACACGCGCGATGTCTTCATCCGTGACTTCCTGGCGCAAAAGAGTTGATCGTTGAGAGTTGAGAGTTGATTGTTTCTCGATGTCGGCCAGCTTCTTCTCCAAGTCAGGAACTTTTCCGTATTGAAGCTCAGCGGACTTCGTGAGGTCGCCCGCGCGCTGCGCCTTTTCCAATTCAATCTTCGCCTGCTCCAACTGCGATTGCACGATGCTGATGGCATTGACGGCGGTTTTCTCGTTCTGCCATTGCGCGGTCAGCGCCTTGGACTTGTCCTTCAAGTTCGCGACTTGTTTGTCAATCAGCTTGAGCCGCTCTTTGCTCGCGGGATCCTTTTCCTTGGCCAGAGATGTGCGCTCGATTTCCAGTTGCAAAATCTGCCGATCGAGCTGGTCCAGCTCCGTGGGTTTGGAATCCAGCTCCATCTTGATGCGCGACGCGGCTTCGTCCACGAGATCAATCGCCTTGTCCGGCAGAAAGCGGTCCGTGATATAGCGATGCGACAGTGTCGCCGCCGCCACGAGCGCCGAGTCCTGGATGCGCACGCCGTGATGGACTTCGTAACGCTCCTTCAGCCCGCGCAAAATCGCGATGGTCGCCTCGACCGTCGGCTCGGCCACCTGCACCGGCTGGAACCGACGTTCGAGCGCCGGATCTTTCTCGATGTGCTTGCGATATTCGTCCAGCGTCGTCGCGCCCACGCAGCGCAACTCGCCGCGCGCGAGCTGTGGCTTCATGATGTTCGCCGCGTCCGTCGCGCCTTCCGCGGCACCCGCCCCGACCAGCGTGTGCAACTCGTCAATGAACAAAATGATTTTCCCTTCGCTCGCGGTGATCTCCTTGAGGAACGCCTTGAGCCGGTCCTCGAACTCACCGCGATACTTCGCGCCGGCGATCATCGCGCTGAGATCCATCGCCACGAGCCGCTTGTTTTTCAGCGATTCAGGCACGTCGCCGCTCACGATGCGCCGCGCGAGGCCTTCGGCAATCGCCGTCTTGCCCACGCCCGGTTCGCCGATGAGCACGGGATTATTTTTCGTGCGGCGTGTCAGCACCTGCATGACGCGACGGATTTCCTCGTCACGACCGATGACCGGATCAATCTTGCCCTGACGTGCCAGCGCCGTGAGGTCGCGACCGTATTTTTCCAGTGCCTGAAATTTTCCTTCCGGTTGCTGGTCGGTCACGCGCTGGTTGCCGCGCAATTCCGCGAGCGCCTTGAGCACCGCGTCGCGTTTGAGGCCGTGCGCGGCGAAAATTTTCTTGAGTGATACGCTCGACGAATCCAGCAGGCCGAGCAGCAGATGTTCAGTGCTGACGTAATCGTCCTTGAGCTTGTTCGCCTCGGACTGCGCGGCGTCGAGCGCCTTTTGCAGATCGCGCCCGGCGTAGGGATCGTTGCCGCCTTGAATCTTGTGACGGCGCGCGAGTTCCTTGTCCAAATCCGGTTGTAGCTTGGCGGGCGGCACGCCGATGCGCGCGAGTAATTCCGGCACGAGGCTCTCGGCCTGACCGAGCAGCGCGAGCAGCAGATGCTCGCCGTCCATCTCCTGATGCGAATGTTCGCGGGCGATGCGCTGTGCGTCCTGCAACGCCTCCTGTGATTTCTGGGTCAGCTTGTCGAGTTGCATGAGGCGAATTTAACGCAAAGACGCAAAGGCGCAATGACGGGAAATTTCAACCACGAATGGACACGGATGAACACGGATTTTCTTTTGATCAGAAGTTTCTGCAGCCGTGCGCCGACTAACGCCCAACGAGATTCCATCGCTCACGGAAAGCTAGAAAACCGGAATCACCCCGCTACACTGGTGCCATCGCATGGCCGACCAATCGCAATTCCGCGTGGAGATTCTTGATCCGGCCGTTCATCGCCGGGACGAGTTCGCGTGTGAGTCGCCGGCGTTGACCGGGTTTCTTCGCACGCGGGCAAGGAAGGAGGCCAGGTCGCGGACGTCAGCTTGTTTTGTCCTCGTGCCAGAGGCTGATCCGGGTCAAATCGCCGGCTACTACACGCTCTCGGCCACGTCCATCAAATTGGAGAACCTGCCCGTTGAACTGACCAGGAAATTGCCGCGTTATCCGCGACTGCCTGCCACGTTGCTGGGGCGGCTCGCCCGCGCACTCGCGTTCAAGGGACAGGGCATCGGCGATTTGCTCATGGTGGACGCGCTGAAGCGAAGCTATGAAAACAGCTCCGTCATCGGTTCGGTCGCCGTCGTGGTGGATCCGAAAGATGAACCGGCCGCACAGTTCTACGGCACATTCGGTTTTCAGCCGCTGGATGAACATAAAATGTTCCTGCCGATGAAAGCCGTTCCCGCATGGCTCGGACTGGAAAAGAATGACGAGTCATGAGGCAAACGCAACTCTGCGCGTAGCAGCCGACGCAAGGAGGCTCAAACTGAAAAGCAGAAATTGATCAGAGCCTCCTCATGTCGGCTGCTACTTATCAAGCGGGCTTTCAGGCAGCCACGCGCTGCCGGTAAGCGGCGGCCGCTTTCTTCAACCGGGTCGGAACCGGGATGGTGGGATTCAGCAGCGCCTTCACGAAACGACGTGACTGGAGGGCATCCAGCTCGATGGTTTCCTGGTCGGCAACGATCCGCCGCGCCATCTCGCGCGCATGCGTAATCACAAAGGTTGCCACCGAGCGCCCTTCGAGCGCGGCGGCACGCTGGAACAGCAGTTTGTCCGACCCGCTCACGCGGGCGACCAGCCGCTCTCCACGACGTTCTTTGATTGGAACCGGCATGGGGCTAATGTGTGCCGCAGAGGCACACATTTCAAGTTTCTTTTCATCCGAGGTTGGAAACTCGCTCCTGACGGCCGCATCGGTGTTTATCCGTGGTTAAAATCATTTCCCCTTTGGCACGCACGGCGTTAGTTGCTAGTTTCAGGGCGATGCCGGACATCGTCCTTACCACGCTCAACGCGAAGTTCAGCCACGCCGCGTTCGGGCTGCGCTATCTGTTCGCCAACCTCGGCGAACTGCAGCCGCGCGCCGTCATCGCGGAGTTCGACATCAACCTGCGCCCGCTCGACATCGCCGAGGCGCTGCTCGCGCAGTTGGACCGCCGGGCACCGTCCCGGCTCGATGAATCTGCCGCGCAACTGGCCGGGACGGTGCCCGGCGCTCCAATTCAAATCATCGGCTTCGGCATCTATATCTGGAACGTGGCGCAGACCACCGAGGTCATCAGCGCCATCAAACGCGTCCGGCCGGAGATCAAAATCATCCTCGGCGGCCCGGAGGTCAGCTACGAAACCGAGGGGCAAAGGATCGTGGAGCTGGCCGACCACGTCATCTCCGGCGAGGCGGACCTGAAATTTGCGGAGGTGTGCCGGGGGCTTTTGGAACGCCGAGCACCGTCTCGGCCAGATTCTAATTCAGCTATCAATTCTCAACCTGCCGAGACGGTGCTCGGCGCTCCGCTTCCAAAGCTAATCGCCGCCGAGCTGCCGGAATTTTCGCGCATCGCCCTGCCCTACGATTATTATACCGAGGCGGACATCGCGCATCGCATCGTGTATGTCGAGGCATCGCGCGGCTGCCCGTTCACCTGCGAGTTTTGCCTGTCGTCGCTCGACATTCCGGTGCGCCAGGTGCCCCTGGATAAATTCCTCGCCTCGATGGAACGGCTGATGGATCGCGGGCTGAAACAATTCAAGTTCGTGGACCGCACATTCAACCTGAACATTGCCGTCAGCAAAGCGCTGCTGGAATTTTTCCTCGCACGCTACCAGCCGGGGATGTTCTTTCACTTCGAGATGATTCCCGATCGCCTGCCCGCCGAGTTGCGCGCGGTCATCGCCAGGTTTCCGCCCGGCTCGTTGCAGTTCGAGGTCGGCATCCAGACGTTCAATCCCGAGGTCGGCTCGCTCATCAGCCGCCGCCAGAATTACGAACGGATGGCGGACAATTTTCATTATCTGCGCAAGGAAACCAGCGTCCACATCCACGCGGACCTGATCGTCGGCCTGCCAGGGGAAACGCTGGACAGTTTCGCCGCCGGCTTCGACAAACTGATCGCGCTCAGCCCGCAGGAAATTCAGGTGGGCATCTTGAAACGGCTGCGCGGCACGCCGATTGTCCGGCACGATGCCGAGTGGCAGATGATTTACAACGCGCATCCGCCCTACGAGATTTTGCAGAACAAGCTGCTCGACTTTGCGACGATGCAGCGGCTGCGCCGCTTCGCGCGCTATTGGGATTTGGTGGGGAACAGCGGCAACTTCGTCGCCACCGCGCCGCTGATTTGGTTAGTGGCACGGGCGTCCCGCCCGTGTGAATCAGAGCAGGAACAGAAGCACACGGGCGGGACGCCCGTGCCACAACCGTCGCCGTTCCAATCTTTTCTCAGGTTCAGCGACTGGCTTTACGCGAAGATCGGCCGCACGGACAGCATCGCGCTGGCGCGGCTGATGGAACTGCTGTTTGAATTCCTCACACAGGAAGGAAAACTCGACACGAAGCTGGTTGCGGAAACGTTCTGGCTGGATTGCCAGCGCACCGGCCGCCGCGATGCACCGAATTTCCTGAAGGAATTTTTGCCGGAAGAAAACTGGTTGGTCGTGCGCGAACGCGACCGTTCCCTGCCCAAACGCCAGTCACGGCATCTGGCCGCTTAGACTCATATGATTACGCCGCGGGGAAAAGCGGTGGAGTGCGCCAGCCCCCTGGCGCTTTGCGTGGGGTGCCCTTTCCACATGATCCGCAATGTGCCAACGTCAAACGATCTGCCCCACTTTGCGACTTTGCCTTGAACTTTTTTCCCGTTAACTTGCGCGCATGAAATATCGCACTCTCGGACGGACTGGCTGGAAGGTTTCGGAAATCAGTTTTGGCGCGTGGGCCATCGGCGGCGCGTGGGGCGACGTAAGCGATGAGGAATCGCTGGCCGCACTCCATGCCGCGCTGGACGGCGGCGTGAATTTCTTCGACACAGCGGATGTCTATGGCGACGGCCGCAGCGAACGTCTGCTGGCGAAACTGCGCAAGGAGCGAAAGGAAAAGTTTTACATCGCCACCAAAGCCGGACGCCGGTTGCCGCAGCAAACGCCGGAGGGTTACAGTCGCAAAAACCTCACGGCCTGGATCGAGCGCAGTCTGAAGAACCTGAACACGGACACTATTGACCTGCTGCAACTGCATTGTCCGCACCCGGAAGTGTTTTACCGCCCGGAAGTTTTTGGAATTCTCGACGACCTCGTGAAGGCCGGCAAGCTGCGGCACTACGGCGTGAGCGTGGAGAAAGTTGAAGAGGCGCTGAAGGCGATTGAATTTCCAAATGTCCAGTCGGTGCAGATCATCTTCAACATGTTCCGGCAGCGTCCGGCGGAATTGTTTTTCCAGGAAGCGCAACGGCGCAAAGTCGGCATCCTTGCGCGCGTGCCGCTGGCGTCGGGGATGTTGTCGGGCAAAATCACGCGTGCCAGCAAGTTCGCCAAGGACGACCACCGGAACTTCAACCGCCATGGCGAGGCGTTTGACCGCGGGGAAACGTTTTCGGGCGTGGATTTTGAAACGGGGTTGCGCGCGGTGGAAGAACTGAAAACATTCGTGCCCAAAGGCGCGACGATGGCGCAACTGGCCTTGCGCTGGATCCTGGAATTTCCCGCCGTCACCTGCGCGATTCCCGGCGGCAAACGCCCGTCGCAGGTGACGGACAACCTCGCCGCGTCGGATCTGCCGCCGCTATCCGCCGCCACGATGAAGAAAATCCGGGCGCTTTACGAGGCGGACATCAAGCCGCTGGTGCATCATTATTGGTGAACCGGAGCGCGGGCGGCTCGCCTGCGAGTTCCGGGGTGCCATTAAACAACTCGCGGGCGAGCCGCCCGCGCTCCGCTCAATCCACCTTGCCCCGGTGCGGGCTTTGCGCTAATTTGCGCGAGTTATGGATAATTCATTTTCTTCCCCCGGCACCCAGCCGGCGTCGCCACCTCCACCGCCGTTGACCCCACCGCCGCCCGTGATCACGCCGCCACCGCCGGCCAAGCCGCGCCGGAGCTGGGGCTGGATCATTTTATCCGTGATCTTGCTCGTGATGCTCGGGTTCAGCCTGATCGGGAATGTGGTGCAGTCTTTTACGCATTCGTTAGGGGCCAGTTTTAGCCGCGGTTATAAAAGCGGCATGACGCGGGAGGCCGGTCCGCGACTCGACGAGGTGACGTTGGAAGACAACGACGCGCACAACAAGATCGCCGTCGTCACGGTGGACGGCATCATCACCAGTCACAGTGCGGATCAGGCGGGCAACAACATGGTGGATGTGATCAAGGCACAGTTCGACCGCGCGAAGGACGACAAGCGCGTCAAGGCCGTGATTTTGAAAGTGGATTCACCCGGAGGCGAAGTGATGGCCTCGGATGAAATCAACAAGGTGATCGTGAATTTTCAGGCCGACTCGAAAAAGCCGGTGATCTGTTCGATGGGCAGCCTGGCGGCGTCGGGTGGTTATTATATTTCCGCACCGTGCCGCTGGATCGTGGCCAATGACCTGACCATCACCGGCAGCATTGGCGTGATCATGCACGGCTACAACTGGCGCGGGCTGATGGACAAGGTCGGCGTCGCCCCGATGACGTTCAAGAGCGGCAAATACAAGGACATGTTGAGCCCCGACCGCAACCCCGGTGAAATTCCGCCGGAAGAACGCGAGATGGTGCAGGCGTTGATTGACGAGACGTTCCAGAAATTCAAGGGCGTCGTTCGCACGGGCCGCGCCGCCGCGCATGAGAAAAACAAGGCCGAAGGCAAGGCCCTCGCCGACGACTGGGAAGATTATGCCGACGGCCGCGTGCTGTCCGGCACCCAGGCGCTCACGCTCGGCTTCGTGGATCAAGTGGGCGATTTCGACGAAGCCGTGGAGCAAACGAAGAAGATCGCGCATATCACCGACGCCAACCTGATCGAATACCGCGAGCGCTACGATCTCTCGGATTTTCTCTCGATGTTCGGCCAGAGCGGTTCGGCACACGACATCAAGCTGGACGTCGGCCTGGACATCCCGAAACTGCGCGCGGGCTGCATGTATTTCCTCTGGCAGATGCCGGAAAATAAATGAAAGGCGTGACGGTCATCGCGCATCCGCTCGTGCAGCACAACCTCACCCGGTTGCGCGATAAACGGACGCAACCCCAGGAATTCCGCCGGTTGCTGGGCGAGATCGCCGCGCTCATGCTTTACGAAGCCACGCGCTCATTTGCCATCAAAAAAGTCCATGTGCAAACGCCGCTCGCCCGGACGAACGGCTTTCAACTCGAGCGCGAAGTCGTGCTCGTCCCCGTCCTGCGCGCCGGACTGGGAATGCTGGATTCCATTTTGCAGCTTATTCCGCATGCCCATGTCGGCTTCATCGGCTTGAAGCGCGAAGAGACGACGCTCCGGGCGATGTTTTACCACAAGAGCCTGCCGAAAAACCTTGGCCGCTTTGAGACGATCCTGATCGACCCGATGCTCGCGACCGGCGGCAGTTCCGTGGCCGCGATTGATCTGCTCATCGAGCAGGGCGCAAAAAACATCCGCATGGTGAATCTGGTCGCCGCACCCGAAGGCATCCTCACCGTGCAGAAGAAATATCCGCGCGTGCCGATTTTCACCGCCTCGGTGGACCACAAGCTGAACGAAAAGGGATTCATCGTTCCCGGCCTGGGTGACGCGGGCGACCGACTTTTTGGAACTTAACGACGGATGGGCACCGGCAGACACGGATATTATGGCGATGCATGGGAGGGGGTCATGCGTCCGACTTACGAAGTCCTGGCGCATCTTTTGATGATGCGCGGTCAGAGGAAAAGTTCCGGGCGAAGGCGAATCAGCACCCCATCGACCAGCCGGCTGCTGGCGTGCAAGCGGCTTGAAAGCTCCAACCAAGGACCGTTATGCCGCCACCGCCTGCAATTCCAAAGGACGCACTTGTTTTTCAATTTGTCTTGATTTCGCGTAACGTGCCACACGCAAGTCATAATCAGACTGCAAGCCGACCCACAATTCCGCCGTCGTGTTCAGGCAGCGGGCCAGTCGCAAGGCGGTGTCCGCCGTGATGCTGCGCTTTTCCAGAACGATTTCATTGATGCGGCGCGGCGGGATGTTCAACGCGCGGGCGAGGGCGTTCTGCGACAACCCGAGCGGCTTCATGAATTCTTCCCGGAGGATTTCCCCCGGGTGAATGGGGGGCAGTTTGTTCGTTTTCATAATTGTCAGTGATAATCCACAATTTCCACATCCCACGCATGGCCGTTCTGCCAGCGGAAGCAAATACGCCACTGGTCGTTTATCCGTATGCTGTGCTGGCCCTGTCGGTCCGCCTGCAATGCTTCCAGACGATTGCCGGGCGGCCCGCGCAAATCATCCAAACGCCCCGCATGCTGCACCAGCAGCAGCTTCCGCCGCGCCCCCCTCTGAATCTGTGTCGGCAAACGCCGTGATGATTCATCGTTGAACAGCTTTTCGGTTTCGGGGCAGGCGAAGCTGCGTATCATCTGAGAACCACTATAACGCATGCCGTCATAGCTCGTCAAGTGCGGCCTGTCCGTTATGCCGGACGGCCGCTGTGAGCCTTTTGGCTTATGGCGTTTGTTGGAATTTTCAGGTTGGTGCCTTCGGCAACTCTGCGAGGCTGGAAAGTTGCGTGCGTCAAGTTCAGCAAATTGGTTTTCTGGTCATGGTGTGGCCACGAGGTAAATCGAGGCAGCGCGGATAGCGAGCCATCCGCCCTTTAACCCCGATTGTGAATGTCCGGCCGTGCTGCTCTTGAACACCCGCCGGAAGTTGAAAGGTCATCAACTTGTTTCCATCGGCATGATGGAAACGATTTTGGTGCATCCGCGCGAAGTGCTCCGGCCGGCAATCCTCACCGCCACGAGTGCCGTGATTGTCATGCACAATCACCCAACGGCGAAAACAGCCCGTCAGAAGCCGGCATCAAAGTCACGCGGGATTTAATCCGCGCCGGCCAGCTTCTCAAGCTGGAACGGCTGGACCATGTGGTCATCGGCAACGGCAATTTTTCATCGCTCCGCGCACTTGGCTGCATTTACCAATGACCCGCAATAACTGTCAGTGAAACCTGCCAGTAAAGGCAGCCGCCCATAGCCGAAAATTCTGGCGGTTTAATCTCAATTGTCTTTAGTTTCCCAAACAATTTGCTAATTTAAATTACATTTGAATTAATGTTCCAGACCGTGTTAATCCATGGTTTTTAAAATCAGATGAAGAATCCGGAAACCTTGCTCATGGTCGCTGACAGCGAGCGCAACGCGGACATGCTTTACGCCACCGGCCTGTTCGTGCCCGACCCGTTCATCTACCTCAGCTTCGGCCGCCGCCCGCTGATCGTTCTGAGCGACCTGGAGATTGACCGCGCCCGCAGGCAGGCTCCGCATTGCCGGGTCGTCTCCCTGGGCGAATACCAGAAAAAACTCCGGCGCAGCGGCGTGAAATCCCCCGGCTTCGCCCACGTCATCCGGGACATTCTGCGCGAGCAGAAAATCCGGCGCGTCACCGTGCCGGGGCATTTTCCCTTTGGCCTGGCCCGGGACCTTAAAAAACTCGGCATCAAGGCAAAGCCCTGCGCGGGAAATTTTTTCCCGAAGCGCGAGATCAAATCCGCCGACGAAGTCCGGAAAATCTCCGCCGCCCTGACGATGGCCGAGGTCGGCATGGCCGAGGGGATGCAGGCGTTGCGGCTCTCGAAAATTGACAAGCGGCGACAGTTGATTTATCGCGGCCTGCCGCTGACCTCCGAACGGCTGCGCGCCGTGATTGACTGCGCGATTTTGCAGGCGTGCGGGCTCGCGGCGAACACCATCGTCGCCGGGGGCGAACAGGGTTGCGACCCGCACGAGCGCGGCCACGGGCTGCTGCGCGCAAACCAGCCGATCATCCTGGACATTTTTCCGCGTTCGCAGAAGACCGGCTATTTCGGCGACATCACGCGCACCGTCGTGCGCGGGCGCGCAAGCGAGCCCGTGCGGAAACTTTACGACACGGTCTTTCAGGGGCAGAAAATCGCGCTGCAAAAAGTCCGCGCCGGCACTTCGACGTCGGAGATCCATCAATGCGTCCAGCAGTTTTTCGCGCAGCGCGGTTACCAGACCGGCAGGCGCAACGGACGCATGGAGGGGTTTTTCCACGGCACTGGCCACGGACTCGGTTTGGAAATCCACGAATCGCCGCGCATGGGCGCGACTTCCAACGGCGCCTTGCGCACCGGCCAGGTCGTGACCGTCGAACCGGGATTGTATTACCCGGGCATCGGCGGCGTGCGGCTGGAAGACGTTGTGCTGGTCACGCCCACCGGCGCCAGGAACCTGACGCGGTTTGAAAAAGTCCTGGAACTCTGACGTGCGCCAGAACGCGCGGCTCAACTGTGTCCCGCTGGCGCATAAAAATCTTTCCGCCAGGAGAATCCCCCGCAAAGCCTGCATAATTCAATTGGCACGCGCGCAGCTTGGTTTGAATGAAACCAGCGCCGACGCTGTCAACTGAACAGATACTATGATATTCGATCCTTGGTTTATAATCATCGCCCTGCCCGGCCTGCTCCTGGGGATCTGGGCGCAGATGAAATTGCATTCCACCTACGGCAGATACAGCCAGGTCGGCGTCGAATCGGGTCTGACCGGTGCGCAAGCAGCACGACGGATTCTCGACAACGCCGGGCTCATCAACGTGCCGGTGGAGGAAATTCCCGGACACCTCAGCGACCACTACGACCCGATGAAGCGCGCGTTGTTCCTGTCGTCGGACAACTTCAGCGGACGGTCCGTCGCCGCCGTCGGGGTGGCGGCGCTCGAGGCGGGCCACGCGTTGCAACATCAGGCGGCCTACGGATTGTTCAATGCGCGCATGGCACTGGTGCCCGTGATGCAATTCGCGAGTTTCGCCTACATGGGCATTTTCGCTCTGGGCATCATTTTCGGCCTGTTGAAAGTCGCCATCCCCGTCATCATCGGTGTTTTCGTGGTAATGACGCTGTTCCAACTGGTCACCCTCCCCGTTGAATACGACGCGAGCAGCCGCGCCAAGGCGCAGTTGTTCCGGCTCGGCCTCGTCCGCGAAGACGAGCGCGCCGGCGTGAGCCAGGTGCTCGGGGCCGCCGCCCTGACCTATGTGGCGGCTTTGGTATCCAGCATGTTGGAACTGGTTTACTGGATTTCAGCCGCGCGCCGGAACTAATTTTCGCTGCGGCCAGGTTAATTTTTCTTGCGACGGCGCGTTTCACCTTTAACGTCTTGCCCATTCTATGGCGGCGAAAAAACAAAAGCCAAAAGCGGTCAAAGTCCGGCGACCCGCGAAAGTTTCCGCACCCGCCCCGGCCAAGCCGGCGGCGTATGTCATTCCCGAACCGGGCCCCTCCAAGTCCGCCGAAGGCGATGCGACCGACCTCACCCGGCCGGAAGCCTCACGTTACGACGGCGACACGGCCATCCGCCTTTATCTCCGCGAAATCGGGCAGGTGAAACTGCTCACGCCGGAGGAAGAAATCCAGCTGGCCGCGCGCATCAAGAAGGGTGACAAGAAGGCCCGCGAACACATGATCAAGGCAAACCTGCGTCTGGTCGTGAAAATCGCCCGCGATTACGAAGGCATCGGCCTGCCGCTCCTGGATTTGATCAGCGAGGGCAACATCGGCCTGATGAAGGCGGTCGAGCGGTTTGATCCGGCCAAGGGCGGGAAGCTTTCGACCTACGGTTCGTGGTGGATCAAGCAATCCATCAAACGCGCGCTCGCCAACCAGTCCAAGACCATCCGGCTGCCCGTGCATCTCGTGGACAAGATCTCCAAGATGCGCCGCACCGCGATGAAGCTGCAGGAGATGCTCGGCCACGAACCGACCGACGAGGAACTCGCCGACGAGATGGGCATGACCGCTTCGCGCGTCCGGCTGATGCGGCAGGCGTCCATCCGCCCCGCGTCGCTCGACGCGCCGATCGGCGACGACGATTCGAACAATTTTTCCGACGTGGTGCAGGACGAAAACGCCACGTCGCCTTACGACAACCTCGAGGACAAGACCGTCACCGACATGTTGCAGGAAATGGTGAAGCATCTGGACGACCGCGAGGCGACGATCTTGCGCTTCCGCTTCGGCCTGGATGGCGGCTCGGAAAAGACCCTGGAAGAAGTCGGCGTGAAATTCGGCGTCACGCGCGAACGCGTCCGCCAGATCCAGAACCTCGCGCTGAAAAAACTCCGCAGGATGATCGAAAAACTGGAAGCTTCCAAAAAACGCGATGAATAAATCCCCTGTCACGCCCGCCGAAATCGAAAACGCCATCCGCAACGTCCCGGATTTCCCCAAGCCGGGCATCCAGTTCAAGGACATCACGCCCGTGCTGGCCGATGCGCGCCTGTTCGCCGGCTCGATTGATCTGCTGACGCAGAATTTCACGCCCGGCTCCGTGGACGCGGTCATCGGCATTGATGCGCGCGGATTTATTTTCGCCGCGGCCGCCGCGACCAAATTGAAAGCCGGCTTCGTGCCGGTCCGTAAAAAGGGCAAGCTGCCCTATCAAACCATCGAACAGGATTACGCGCTCGAATACGGTCACGCCACCGTGGCCATGCACATTGACGCGCTCAAGCCCGGCGCGCGCGTGCTGCTGATTGACGACCTGCTCGCGACCGGCGGCACTTCCGCCGCCGCGGTCGCGCTGGTGGAGAAACTGGGCGGAAAAATCCTGGAAGCGAGCTTTCTCATCGAACTGAAATTTCTGGACGGGCGCGCGAAGCTTAAAGGGTTTCCGATCCGTTCCATCGTGGCTTATTGAACAACCGTCCGGGCTGCGCCCTGTGCTCCAGGCCTTTGCATTCAGCGGGCGCCGCGCAATTCAGTGTTCAACTCCGTATTTCCCGCTACATTGTCGACAATGCACTGGCTGCAAACATTGGACACCCACCTGTTTTTTTTCGTCAACCGGTCGCTGGTCAATCCGTTCTTTGACTGGCTCATGCCGGTCTTGAGCGGCAGCACCGGTTCTAAAAACATTCTCATTGCGATGGGCGTTGCGACCTGCGTCGCCCTGCTCGGCTTTGGCAACCGGCGCGCGCGACTGTGCGTGTTGTTGATGACCCTTGTGATGTCGACCAACGACGGCCTGATCTGCAATACACTCAAGCACGCTGTGGCCCGCCCGCGCCCGTTCGTCACGCTGCCGGAGGCACGGCTCTTCGGCAACGTCGGCAAAGGCTACATCGCGCCGGAGATCAATGCCGACGGCGTGGACATGGCGGCCAACAAAGGCAGCCACAACAGCATGCCGTCCTCACACGCGGCCAACTGGTTCGCCGCCACCATGGTGCTGTTCCTGTTCTACCGGAAAAGTCTCTGGCTCATGCTGCCGCTGGCATTCGGGGTTGCCTTTTCGCGGGTCTACAACGGCGTGCATTATCCGAGCGATGTGCTGGCCGGGGCGCTCCTCGGTGCCGGCTACGCCGTGGCCGTGGCGATCGCCATCGAAGCCGCCTGGCAATTTATTGGAAGGAAATGGTTCCCGCGCTGGCATGCCGTCGTGCCGTCGCTGCTCAACCCGGGAGCGGGAGATCCGCAATTGGCATCCTCGACCCTCAACTCTCAACTCTCAACCCTCAACGCCCACTGGCTCCGTCTCGGCTATGTGTTCATCATCGTCACGCTGCTCGCCCGATGGATTTATATCGCCAGCGGCGTGGTCGAGTTGAGCAAGGACGAGGCGTATCAATGGATCTGGTCCAAGCACCTCGCGCTGTCGTATTACAGCAAGCCGCCGGGCATCGCCTACATCCAGTTCGCCGGCACCTCGCTGTGGGGCGACACGGAACTGGGCGTCCGCTTTTTCTCGCCGCTGTTCGCCGCAATTTTGAGCGTGATGGTGCTGCGCTTTTTTGCGCGGGAAGTCAGCGCACGCGCGGGGTTTGTTTTTCTGCTCATCGTGACCGCCGTGCCGCTGTTCGCCGCCGGCGCGCTCTTGATGACGATTGATCCGCCGCTCGTCTTGTGCTGGATGTGGGCGCTGGTCGCCGGCTGGCGCGCGGCGCAACCCGACGGCCGGACGCGCGACTGGCTCGTTGTCGGCCTCGCAACCGGACTGGGTTTCCTTTGCAAATACACCGCGGCCTATCAGGTCATCTG
>Ga0247670_1000117_pt1 | contig 26146 bp, 26 predicted proteins | sample CNK11_metaG_FD_183042 | JGI IMG/M metagenome (GOLD analysis project Ga0247670, IMG submission 183042) | Soil microbial communities from Purdue University Martell Research Forest, Indiana, United States - CNK11 | ecosystem: Environmental > Terrestrial > Soil > Temperate forest > Bulk soil...
GGACGAGCAGTTGAGCGCGTCGTTCCGGCAGCAGCAATCGGCGTTGACGCAGCGCATCCGCGAACTCACGCAGGTGGTCGAGCAGCGGCGCGGCGAATGTTCCTCGTTTGTTTCGCGCAAGGAACAGGCCGAATCCGAGATGCAGGAATCGCGTTCGCAGATCGGGCGTTTGCAGCATGACCGCGAACAGGTCAATGCGCAGGCGGCGGAATTGATCAGCCAGAAAAACGCGCAGGACTCCGAGATCGGCACGCGCGAGGAAAATTTACGGTCGCACCGCAGCCGTCTGATGGAAGTGCAAAACCAGCGCGGCACCCTGGAGGTCGAGCTGGCGCAGAGAAACATGTCGGTGCAGAACCTGCGCGAGAAGATGCAGCAGAAGTATCATCTCAATCTCGAAGACATCCGCAGCGAGTGCATCACCATCACCTACGCCGACGAAGGTCCGGCTCAGGTCGAGACGCTCACGCCCGAACAGATGGCGGCGGCCGGCGCGGCGACGGATTGGAAGGCCGTGGGCCAGCAGATCGAGGCGTTGCAGAAACGGCTCGACGAAATCGGCCCGGTGAATCTCGTGGCCATCGAGGAATACGAGGAAACCGAGCAGCGCCATACTTTCCTGACGCAGCAGCACGACGACCTGGTCAACGCCAAGACGCAACTGCTCGAGGTCATCAACCGCATCAACACCCAGACGCGCGAGATGTTCCTGACGACCTTTGAACGCATCCGCGACAATTTCCGCGCGATGTTCACCGACGTCTTCGGCGGCGGCAAGGCGGACTTGATTCTCGCCGACGAAAACGACGTGCTGGAAAGCGGCATTGACATCGTCGCGCGTCCGCCCGGCAAACAATTGCAGGGCATCTCGCTGCTGTCCGGCGGCGAACAGACGATGGTGGCCGTGTCGCTGTTGTTCTCGATCTATCAGGTCAAGCCGAGCCCGTTCTGCGTGCTGGACGAATTGGACGCGCCGCTCGACGAATCGAACATCAACCGTTTTGTGCGCGTGCTGCAACGCTTCATCACGCAATCGCAGTTCATCATCATCACGCACAACAAGCGCACCATCGGCATGGCCGACGTGCTTTACGGCGTGACGATGGAGGAACACGGCGTGAGCAAGATCGTCAGCGTGAAGTTCCACAAGGCGAACGAAACGCAGACCACGACCGCCACCTCCGGCACGCCGCTGGTGAAGATGGATCAGCCCGATGCCTCCGAACCGGCGGCAAATATCGAAACCACGCCGGCAACGTGAACCGGGATGTAGGAGACGACGTGAGGAGACTCTGACTAAATCCCGGATTTGAAATGGGTCTCGTCACCTCGTCTCCTACAAATTAAAACGTCCGCCCTCACCCTGACCCTCTCCCCCGGGGAGAGGGGACAGCCAGCGCGCATTTTAAGTTTTTCGAAAGATTATCCGGCCAATCCAGCCGTGGATTTGTCAAAAGCGCGGGGAATGTGAAAGCTGTAAAAAATCGCCGGGTTTGAAACAGTCTAGCATCGGTTTGATACACTTTGGCCGTTCTGCGGGTTCCTTGCAAGCCACCTGAATGACAGCCGAATTGATCCAGTCTTTGACGTTTAGGCCGAATTCAGCCTCCACAGATGCCCGCCATGGCGTTTTGTCACCTGTTTAATGTCCCTGTAGCGGGCGTTTAACGACCCATTAAAGCCCCGGCCAAGCATTCAGTCACGGCCAGAGGGTCTTGAAGAATGCCACGCCGTTCGACAAGAACACCCTCGTCATGGTCACGCCGTTGGAATTCACATCCGAAAAGCTCATGTTCGCCATGCCGTTTGTGACGCTGTAAAGGCTCCAAGTATTCGAGGGGTAATAAGCACCGTTGAGCATCCCCATTGGGGGAGTGATCGTGATGGTGTTTTGGTTGAAGGCTTGGGGCCAAAAGAAATATTGCGGCACGGTGGGCAAAATCGGGATCGTGAAGGTGACAATTCCGCTATTCGTGACGGTCGTATAATTGGTGAAGGTTGGCCACGCATAAAGGAGCGCCAGATTCGTGCTGGCCTTGATGCTCCAACCGACCACTAAATTGGTGACGGCGATGTTCAAAAGCAGGTTGGTTCCCGACTTGGAAAGACTGTTCGCGATCGTGAAAGTGGCATTGGCCACGTCAATGACCGTCAGGCCACCTTTTGAAAAAATTGAATGGTTGATTCCATTCGTGTCCCGCGATGTTCCAAACTGGCCGCTCAAGGCGTTGGCCAGCGTCACGTCCACGTAGTTTTTAGTGGCCGGATTCTGCGCCGTGATCGGGTCTGGGAAATTCCAGAATTGACCATCTGAATAATTGGTCCGGCCGTTGAGTTCAGGATGATCGATTCCATAGAGCGTGATGGCACCGGGCGCGGAATTACTCTCACCCACGACGGACACCAGCACAGTGTTTGTGATGTTCAAGATGCCGGTAGTGTTCGTGAACCAGCTAGCGCCTCCGTTGGTGGAGAGGATCAGATTTTCCACCGAAACGCCGCCCGGTGTTAAGCCGACACCTGGAATGGTGGGAGGGATCAAGTTCCAAGACTGAAGCTGCGGGAAGCTACCCAGATAATTGCTTCCAGTGAAGACGAAATTATTCGAGGAAAAAAGCGTGAAATATTTGCTGCTCAAAACGGCATTGGAAAGGTTGTAGGCCGTGATGGTGTTCGTGTTGGCCGCGATCAATGCACTATTACTGGCGATTTGCGATTCAACAAAAATGAAGTCCAGGTTGAACTTGGTGAATGCGTCAAACAGCGTGTCGCCGACGATCACGTTGTTGCTACGCACGACGGTATAAACGGCGTTCGTGCAGACGTTGGTAATCGTCATGAGACCGGTGCTGGTGTTCACGTTGGTGGTCAGCGTCGTGGTGTCCACGAATTGAAGGTTGGTTTGCGCGGCGAGGCGGCCGGCCAGCACCACGAGGGATGAGAGGATCAGGATTTTTATTTTCATAATTTTGATTGGTTAGAGTCCGCCGTCCACGTTGTTTGCGCCAGCGCCAGCGCCTTGGCTGGTGCTGCCCGCACCGACGTTGACGGCCGGCAGTGCAGTGAGATTTGGATATGTGATGTAACCAATGGCCGGAACGTCAGTCACGTAAATGGATTCGGGGTGCGGATAATCAGTGCTCGGAAGCTCCTTGGTCATCTGCCAGAGGTAATTGCCGCCGCGCCCGTGTGGGAAGGTGAGTTTCGGAAATAGCGAACTGATGTCCACCAACGCGCCGCCGCCGATCTGCGCGCCGGGCTTATAGTAGAATTTCTGCGCAAAGTTGGTGGTGGGCGGTGCATGATGCGGGCTGTTGCCGGGGAGATAACCACGGCTCTTTGACCAAACCAGGCCGCTCGCACCAGTGACGCCGATGATCAACGGGGCTTCGTTGTATTTGACCGCGCGACCAGCCAGATAAAAAGGCATTGGCGTGCCACAGGTGACATTGGCGCTAATGACGAAAGAAGGGACTGGTAGTCCGTTCGAGGTCGCGAACAAAATGATTTGACGGTTCGGCGATGTAGCATCGCCCAGCGCGAGTGCGATCCGGGTATAAGTCAACGCGAAGGGCATTAAGGTCACTGCGAACCCGGTGGGCGCACCAGTGGGCGTGGAGCCGGTCGAAACGAACGGGGCCGGCTCGGTGGTCACAGGCGATCCGACCGGCGCAACCACGGCGATGCTGATCGCAGCGGTGTTGCTGTTGCCGGGACCAGCCAGCGACTGAACGAAGTAAGAATAAGTTTGCCCAACCACCACTGTCGTGTCGGTGAAAGTATGAATCAGGCTGGCTCCTGGAAAGAGCAATGCAATTCGCGTATAGCTGCCAATCACGCCGGCGACCACGTCGGCGCGATACACATCAATGCGGATCGTATTGACCACCGGATTCCAATCCAGACGCACCGTCATTGATCCGTCAAAGGTCCAATATCGTTCGCCGGAATTCGTCAGCGTGGTGGCATCCAACATCGCTCGCGCCTTCGTTTCCAGACCGGCAATTGAGACCGGATCGGAATAAATGGTCTCAGTCCGATACGAATAGATTTCCGTGCCGTAAAGGAATAGCTGATAAGGAGCCAGATGCGGGGAGCCAGGAATATAGCTCATGATATTGTCACCTGCTGAAGCACCAAAGGCACACAGCCCATTTACGAGGGATTGATGAATTTCAATGCTCGAAATATCCGTGGTCTTGTCATACGTGTAAACCGTGTTGGGCAGGCCGTATTCAGGGATGTAAGGCTGTGTGTTGCTTGTGTGCAAATCATCGACTCCGGCTTGCGCATCAAACGGAATTATCACACCGGCCGAACTGCCAATGCTGGATGGAGGGGTTCCCGTCTGCACCTCTGGGACAGACAGCGTTGCGCCGGTGACATTGAAGAACGAATTATATTTGGAAGTCACTGTGCCGGCGCTGCCCGCTGTCACGTTGGCCGGTGCTGCGGGAAATGTGCTATAAACCGGATCGCTTAAATCATTCATGCAGTAGGCAGTGTCGCCCGTGTAGCCTGGTGGCGGGCTGTCAAAGCTTACAGACCCACCATCCGCGCAGCTGCCACTTCCATTGAGCGTCCAACCAAAACCGAGCAAGATACCAAGCCGCGCCGTCTGCTGCTGCGGAATGGTGTTGCTGTGCCCGCCATAGGTGAAGGTGTGAGACCAGGAGGTCGTCACGGTTTTTTTGGTGAACAACCACGGAATCTTTGGGTCGGTCGTTATTCCGCCACCTTTGACCAGCACATTGCCATAGCCGGTATAGGGCAGGCACGAATGAACCGTCTTGACGCCGGCGGCAAAAACGCCACGCGCCTTCGCATGAGAACGGACGAAGGCTCGCGACCAGGATGATGCAAATGCGTTGCGTGACATAACTCAGACTTCCGCCCAGGCTGCCGACGAAAGAAATATCCACGGCACACCGACCAGCGTTGAAGGCGCGGTCGTGCTGAAAGCATTCGCCACGATGATCTTTCCCGGAATGACCGGCGGTGTGACGTAATTGATTTCGATGTTGCCGCTCGGATCAGTGGCGCTCCGCTTATATTCCGTGATGACGCTGGACACGGTAATGGCCGTGTAAGCATAGCTAAACAAAATGCCGTCGATCGTCTCACTGGCGATCTTGCCAACGTCACACCGCAGCTCATAGGGCTTGGCCACTTTGATTACCGAGCCGCCGGCTGTGATGCCGTCCCATGTGTTGCAGTTCCAATAATCGCCACCGTCGCTGACGACTTTGAATTCCTGTGTGCCACCACCACCGCCAACCCTGGCCCATACACTGGTTGACTTGCTACCGGACGTCGTGCAGACCCACATGGCCGGCGTGGCCGGCGTTGAGATGTCCAGGTAACCGTCCGGCGGTTGGAGTGCCAGGTTGAATGTCGCGCCCGTGCCGGTGCCGCCGGTCACCGTGATCGGATTGGTTGGGTATGCGGTATAAACGCCGACGCGACTGACATGCCAGTCGCTGATCTGCCCGGTCGCTGTGACGGCGTCCACCGTGATTTGCGGTTGCGTGGTAGCGGTGCCTCCGGCACCGGTCAGCACGTCGCCGGCGACGAAATTAATTCCCGCCGCGACCACTGAAACCGCGACCACAAATCCACTCTGCGCCGCACAGTATTTTGCGTTACCGATTTGAAGCGTCGAAGCGGACGGCGCACCATTGCCGGTGAAGATACGCTGCACGAGCAAGGGATCGTCCGAATAGACGCTGATGATCTGCGGCGCATTATTGACGACCGCGTGCGTGGCTTGAAATTTCGCGATGCTCATATCAGTTCAGCTGGCGGTTGTTAGCCACATCGAGCGCACTGTTCTTCACGGTGGTGACTGCGCCACCGCCATCCACATAGGCATTATGCGACGTCACCGGCAGCGGATCGGCGGCAACGGAATTTTCCTGCGCATTATCGCTTGGCATATCCACCGTTGACCCCGGCGATGGCTGCCCCGTGACGCGCTCATTGGTGTCAATCTTGGTGAGATCGCGATTGTTGAAGAGGTTGAACAACTGAACGAGCTGGCCGGCTTCGAGATGTTCCACCGGACCACAGCGCACCGTGAAGTTGTCGAACGTCGCGCCGGCACCATCGAGTCGCATCTTATATTCCGTGGACTGAACGGTGGCGCTCATCGTCGTCCACTCCGCAGCGCCGCCCGCCAGATTAACGGCGTGTTTACCGGGCTTGATCCAGCCATTAAACGGTTTTTCCACCACGGTGTGCGTCAGGTTGTATTGCAGCTGATTGAGCGCGGTGTAGATGTTTTGAGCGAGGTTGGCCGGCGTGGATTCACCTGTGGTGAGGAATTGACTGAACTGAAAATTGCGGGAAGGCAGATTGACCAGCTTGACGCGAACATGATGACGATGTTCCTTCATCTCATGCGTGACGGTTTGATTGCTGCCGGGAATCGTCGTGGTTTTTTTATAGCGAAACACCGCCGTTACAGTTGCCTCAATGACCTGCACTCCGGTCATCCAGGTGAGAATGGAGCTTTTGGGATCAAGCTCGAATCCATAGGTCAGAATCGTATCAATGGCGTTGCCGGCGTCGTCTTTGACTTGGATGTCTTTTTCGCCGGAGCCATTGATCGTGGAAGAAAGCAGCGTCAGCACGCCGCCGCCGGACGCCGCCAATTGCCCGCCCTGGGTGACATCCTTGAGCGACGGCATTTTTTTGCGCCACCAATTGAGATCAGTCGGATCAAACGCGGAGCTGGTGAGTTTTGCCGTGACCAGAATCGCCTTCGGGCCTTGTAGATCAATCGCAAAGTCCAGGGCGCGCAGCCCGGTCGTCACGGCTGGCGGATAAATGTCCTGCGGGGTCGAGATCAGATAGCCGGATGAAATCACGCGGTAGAAAAGAGCGACCCGCCGGGGACGCAATTCAGGGCGCGGCTGGATGTCAGTGGCCGTATGCCGCCGGCCCAGGTTGTCGGTGTAAGAATAAGGCAGTGCGATCGCGATGAGGTTCGTGCGCCGGCGGACATGGATCGTCGGGATGTTCGTCGAGTAATCAATCTCGGTGAAACAGTCGGGGTGGATGCGCAGGCACATCCTCAACGCTTCGGCGCATTTCAAATTTTGAACCGGATAGACTGCGCAATAACTCGCCGGGTCAATCGTGCCGATCTGAAGGTTTGCGCCCTGGCTGATGGCCCAGTTCAAAATGTCGGTGATCTGCTGGCCGGTCGAGATGAGGCCGCCCACGGCCGCCGGCGCGTAGACCTGGCCGGGATTGGGCTGAAAGAGAACGATATTGGTGAACGGATAGGCGACCGCGCCGCGATACCAAGTCTGGTAAAACGGGCAGTGTTCCAGGAAATACCATTCATCGTCGAAAACGTAACTACTGGAGGACCGGTTCGGATCGGCGGTGCCATTGCGGTCGGTGCGGAAGCCATCGAACTGTTTGGTGCCGCCCGAATAACCGAGGCCGCCCAGCGCCCGGTCGCTGTAGATTTTGACGCGGGATTCAAACGGGATGGCCGGAGCCCGGTGCGGCGGCACGCCGGGCAAGCGCAGGCTGAGCCTGGACGATTTATGAGACTGAAACTGCGCCGTCCAACCGTCACTCACCACTTTGCCGCCTTCCAACTTGGCGAGATCAGGAAAGCTCATTTCCTGCGTCACGCCATTCGCATCAACAAATTGGATCGTCCAGAAGGTCATCTGTGATTTTCAAGCGACGCCAGGACTTGAGCCTTCAGCCTGGTGAAGGCTTCATCAATCGTTGCCTGCTTGGTAATCATTAATTGGAGTAAGTCGTTCGTCTCCTTGGCGGTCGCGTGATGGCCGAGAATTGCATCCGCGAGCTTTTGTTTTGTCGCGGCTTGCTCCTTGGAAAGTTTGCCGCCGGCATGTTCAACCTGGGAATAATCCTGAAGCAAACGCACATCGCGGCGGGCGGTGTCATTCGCCTGCCGGTTGGTTGCAACTGGATCGACGGTGGGCGTTCGATTATTCAGATCGTTGAGTGGCGAATAAACATTTGCGTTCGGATTGGAACGCAGTGCGGCCACGGCCTGCGCTTGCTGGATGTCTGCCGGCAGTTCCCTGATACGACGCTGGTTTTCCAGGTTGGCCGCCCGCGCCGCTTCAAATGCGTGGTCGGCATCGGCCTTGGCTCTCGCTTCCGCAGTCAGACCGGCTTCGAGTTGTGACTGGCGCGTCGTCACGTTGTCTAATTCTTTCAGAGCACGTTGAAGCTCCTCTTCGGCGGCCTTGTTTTCATAATCTTCACCACGCCGATAATTTGGCACTCCAAATGGATCGATTTTAAAGGAGTATCCCTTCGTCCTTTCGACGTTGGCCTCAGCCTTGGTTACGTCATCAGATTTTTGCTGGCGCAAATTGTCCAACTCCTTTTGAGCAGCTTGAAGTTTCTGGCGGGCCGCGATGGCCGGCCCTTCGGCGGCGGCTTCGCGTGCGGCCAGCGGTTCTCGGTCCTGTTTTCGTTTATCCAGCTCGGCTTGCAACAATGCCAGGTCGCCGGCGGGTTTGGCAGTCTCCAACGCGCGCAATTTATCTGCGGTCGCCTCTTTTGATTGGCGAATCTTTTCTTCCATTTCCGCGTGAGTCAGATCGTTTTTTGCCGCATTGCGACGAATGTAAGCCTCCTCTTCCCGGCCGGCCATCTCAATAGCATTCTTGGAACCTTCGATCCGGGCGGCTTCCAATTCCTTCTCACGGGCGATGGCAGTTTTGATCGGATCATTATCTTCGCCGACATGCATCATGTCCGACTGATATTTTCCCAGCGAGATTTTCGCGTCATCCCAAAGCTGCTTTAGACTCGCGACATTGGCCTGGTGTTCGGCCAATTGTTCTTCGTTCAGCTTTTCGGTCGCCTCGCTGATTTCATCGATGTGCTTTTTTATTTCGTTGGCGATCGTGGCCAGGGCAATGAGAGCACCGATTGGTCCCATCGCCAGCGCGGCCAGCGCGTGGCCGGCTCCAGGCGCGGAAGCCTCACCGATTTGCTTCAACAGCAGGTGCAGCGCTTTATGGCTGACATGGGAATGTTCTGCGGCTTCCCCGCCCTTCTCCATTTCCTCGCCAAGTTTTTTTGTGGCCGTGCCGGTATTGCCCAGTTCGATCTTCAGCGCCGTCGCCTGTTCGCGCGTGAGTGTGAAGCCGGTGACGTCAGCGAACGTCTTGATGAAGACTTCCAGAGATTTTGAGGCATCGGCCATGTGGCAGTTAGTGAATTAACGAGTTTGGGCGTTCGTGAGTTCAAGACTGGGAGGCATACCGTTAGACTGCACGGTGACGATATTGGTGCGGCGGATGTTTGCGCCGCCGGGTTGAAAGAATTGACAATCTTGGACGGGATAAATCAGAAGGTGATTGGTCTGGGCCGGATTCCATCCGCCGTTGAGATTGGTGCTGCTGAACAAATAATAATCCACCAGCAGCGCCGGCGTGTTGGTGACGACGGCAATATTACTGAATGGACTCATGATCAGTTCGCCGTTGATGGCCTGGTAATCCGACACCGCAAAATAATTCGGGCCGTCCACCAGCGTTCCCTGGTAAACCAGGTTGGTGGCCAAGCCCACGCCGTATTGTTCATAGATCGTTCCCGGCGCCCAATGACTGAGGACGTAGCCTTGCGGCGTGCCGTTGGTGGGCGCGACCCAAGCGAACTCCAATGCAAAAGCTGAAATGCTGGAAACCTGAAACGCTAAAATCAGCAGCAACAGGCGAATGGCTGGCGGTTGGTTCATGGTGCCGGAACAAAGGTGAAGCCGTTGGTGGACGGGTTGACGACGAGCGAGAATTTTGACCCGGCCGCATTGGTTAAGATCAGCCCCGAACCGTCGCCAAAAATGTGATTAACTGAAATATCCCCGTTCGTATTCCACCACCATGGGATGGTGCCACCCTGCATGATGACGTAAACATAAGGACTTCTTTGCTGATCGATGCTAGCAACAAATGGGATATTGCCATTAGTTGACGCAATTTGGATGCCACGATAGCCGTAGATGCGGTCACTGACCGTTAAGTTTCCATATAAATTAACAAGTCCGGTTTGATTATTGGTCAACGCATTCGGTTTATTCGTGAGCAGGTTGTAATCGAACGTGCCACCGCCGCCGGGCGACCACCCGGCATATGTCACCAGTCCGTTCGTGATGAGGTTGATCACATTCTGCACTGTGTTGGTGATGGGCACGGAAAAGCGCAGTGGCACGCGGGATTCGGGAGCAGTTAGAATGTAATCGTTCGGCTGCAGGCTGCGCACCGGGTTGGTGGCACCGGTCCGCGTGATGGTCATGAACGATCCGGTGTAAAGGTTGGTGCCATCTGTCAGCCACGGATGAACGGCCGTGACCGTGATGCTCTTGGAATAGGCCGAGCCGTTGAAAAAGGATTGCAGCGGAAACTCGACGAGCGTGCCTCCAAGGCAAATGCTGAAAAGCTGAAAGCTGAAAGCTGAAAGCAAAAGGATTTTTTTCATAATTGGGTGCAGGCCGCGCCTGCTCATTGGTGTTGATAGTTGAGCGTGTTGGTTCCGAACGTGAAAGTGATGTTGGTCACCGCGCCACTCGCATTGGTGAATGTCGTGATGCCGGAAATAAATATGATGACATTCGTGGATGGATTGTTTGTGGCCGGCTGGAATCCGAGTGCGAAATTCATGCCCGCCGGCGTGTTTGTCGGCGGTGTGAACGGCAGTTGCGAATAACTGATCGGTGCAGCATTCGTCGCCGGCTGAAAGCCTTCAGCCGCGAGGATGCCGGCGGGCGTGTTTGTGGCCGGCGCAAAGTGCAGCCAGTTGGTCACCAGGCCGAAGCCGTTCAGATACGTTCCAGCAAACACGGCCGTGTTGGTGGCATAGACCGACAGGCTCAAAAAATTGGTCGTATCCGGAATTGAAACGTAGAAGCCGCTGTCCAGATCAGGAAAGTAGATCCGGAACGTGTTTGGGTAAGTCGAATTGGAAAGATACCCGGTGGCATCCGGCGTATTGGTGACGATCCGGCCGCCATAAACCATGTTCGTTCCATAAACGATCCAGGTGTTCACCGGCGGCCATGCCTGCATCTGATACGCATTGGTCATCGGCGTGCCATCGGTGTTTCTGAACGCGCTGAAGTAAGGAGTGGCGCGAACAGTTGAGAGTTGGGAGTTGAGAGTTGAGAGCAGAGCCAGCAGCAGCAGCGTAAGCACTGCGGCCGTATTTAATTTTGAATTTTTCATTTTTAATTTCAAGCTGGAGCGTTGATGGAATAGGAGCCGCCCACGAAGGCGTAGCGGCACCGGGTTGATTGGTCACTGGCCGGATCGGGTGTGAATTCTGTCCTGGCGACCGCAGCCATGTAAGTGATGCTGCCGCCCTGCGTGATTTTCAGATCCAAATTTCCAAGCGTTGAAAACATGGCCGGATGCGCCGCGAGAAATGTGACGGCCGAATCGGGCGAAGCGTGCTGGCGCTCGATCAGGAAGGAAACCGTCCAAGTGTCGTTGCCATTATCGTATACGGCCACGCCGCCAGCACCGAAGCCCGGCTCAATCGCCGGTTGCGAGACCGACTTCGGCTGGAAGCCGGAGATGCGCGCACCGAGCGCGGCGACAGACTCGTCCGCGAGGACGGTCCACCCACCTACACCATTGCCGGCGGCTCTGTATTCGATCTTCACAACAAACGTGACGTTTGATCCCTATTGCGCTTCGTGCGGACTATTTCGCTGGCGCGGTCGGCGCGGGCGCGGTGGGTGCGGCCGCTGTGTCAGCCGGCTCCGGGTTGGCGACGGTCCATTTTTCGTGTTCGGCGAGCAGTTCCCCTGCAGCGGAGAGACTGCCCCGGATGCCGGCCACGAAGTGTGAAGCGCCGTGATACTTGTCGGCGACAAGTTGCTGGCCGATGCGCTCAGCGTCGGCGATGGTTTTCTTGAGGGCGGCGATGTTGATTTGTGATTTCATAATTGGTCGTTAATGATGTTTTAATTTCTACTTTCTTCTTTCCGAATTTTTGATTTTCAACTGAACGCCAGGCGCGTGCCGGGCGTCGCGATCGCGCCGACGAAAGCAAATTCGTCGTGGCGTAAAAGTTTGTTGTCGAAGTTATATTTCCCACGGAACGGCATCGCCCCTTTGAGCGTCCCGGAAATGCCGCTGCCGGTGACTACCAGGTCGGCGGCGCCGGTGCTCAAGCGCGTGCCGATGACGCCGGGGAACTGGCCGACGAGCTGCGTGGTCGTCGGGCCTTCGGGTTTGAAGACCATCATGCCGCGATAACCGACGATGCGTTTATCCACCAGGATATTTCCCTGCTTCACGTCGGCCCATTCCATTTCGTGCTGAAGCTCGAAGCCTTCCTGCGCGAACAACGCGGTGAAGCCGGCGACTGCACCCCACGCGGCGGTGCATTCCGCTTCCTGATGCCCGGTCGGGAAATCCGATTGATCCCAGGCCACGCCGCTGCTCTGCACCACGAACGCATCAGCATCCGTCAATGCCTTGCCGTTGCCCAAAAAGGCGGTGTGTTGCGCTGCACCGTAAAGTCCTTTGCCGAGGCCAAAGAAAACATTCGGCATCTTGGACAACGCCGCGCGCGTGAAGACGTGTTGCTCACCATCCGCGCCAAGCACGGTGACAGCGCGATTGGCCGCGCCGATGATACGCGCTCCGCCGGCAGCGAAGTTCGTATAAGCGGGCGGCAGGAAGACGCCGCGATAGCCAGCGCTCCAGATGCTCTTCGGCGTGTAATCAATCTCGTAAGTGAGACCGATGAGGATCTGATCATCCTTGGTGGTCAGCGACGAGGGGATGTCGCGGTAGACCGGCTTGGGTGTGATCGTGACGTTTCCTTCGGTGTAGATGACGGTGGCCACGTCGGTGATCTTGCACGGGCCGCCCACGGTGATTTTTGAGAAGTCAGATGTTGGCATAATGCTAGTTTAGAATTGGTGAGTTAGTGAGTTGGTGAGTTAAGGCATCGTGAAAGCGCCGACCGGAGAACCGGCGATGCCGTCTTTGTGGGCCGCCCACAAGATTTGAGAGCCGGAATCCGCCGCGAACTGGCCGGCATATTCTTGCGCGCCGGTTTCGAGCGGGCCGGGAAATGTTTCACCGTCGAGCGAATACCAGATGTCCGCGTCTGCCGTGAGGTTGGTGAAAGTGACATTGCCGCCGGCAACGGCGATTTGTGGCGTGACGCAAGAGATGAGCGGATTCACGGCAAGATTGCATTGCAGCAAAATATCCACCGTCATCATCTTGGAATCGTTCGAGTAATAAGGCAGGAAGCATTCACCGTCCGCGAAGAAACTTCCGATGTTGCCGAAGCGCGTCTGACCCGCGAGCAATACCTGAAAGCCGATTTCCGAAACGTATTTGTTCGTCCCCTTGTCGGAGAAATTATACAGCGGATGAACTTCGCACCGGCACAGCATCGTCATCATGCCTTGCAGGCCGGGCAGGTTCGGATTCTTGTTGCGGAAGCTCGGCTGGAAGACACGCACCGCCGCTCCGATCCGGCCGCCCGTTTCCTGCAAGCCCTGGAGCGCGCGATCAATCTTGACGTGGATCGTTTTCGGCGTGATGATTTTGTCACCTTCCTTATACACACGCGGCGCGGCGACATAGATGTCTTTGAAATAATCCAGCGACCGGTAACGCGCCGCCATGAAAGTTTGCGCGAGTTCAATATTGGTCAAGCTCATGAAGCACCTCCGGCGTCGCGGCTGGCGCGTTCGATCATCTCGTTCACCGTGTCGCTGGCGACGGACAAAATGTCTTCGTCCGCCGGGATCACTTCCGGGTCGGGATTTTGCGAAACGGATTTCACGAGCCAGAAATAAACACCGCCACCCGTGACGTGCGTATCGTAACTGCGCGCCCCATTCTTTCCCTTGCGACCGAGATGAACCTGCGTCGCCGCCGCCTCGACGAGCGCGAATGCTTCCGACCGGCCGCCGACGCGATGCCAGGCCAGTTGCAGGTTGTTAAATTCACCAGGCGTTTTGCCGTAGGCTTCGGCCCGCGCCGGGATCGCCAGATTTTTTGCGTGGACGGGAAAAATATCGCCGCCCATGAAACGCTGACGGATGCCGATCTGATTGACATTGATGTTCACGCCATCCGCGACCGCGCTCCAATTCGTGGCCCGCGCCGCCGCCGGCCAGAAGCCGGTTGTGGGATAGCCGTATTTGTTCGTCGGCGCGTGGATGAAATGATTCTGAAAAAGATTCACCTCCGCTTCGCCGATGTTGGCGGCGAGTTGCGACGGTGTGAAGAGTCCTTCCAGAGCGACCATCGCAGGACTGACATTGTCCACAATGTTGATCGCGTATGAGATTGCCATGATGATTAAAAATTTCATGCTGCCACCCCGAAAAGTTCCCCGAGATCCAACGGATGCGGCTCGGCTTTTTCCCCTGGATCAATCAAGCCGAGTTCTTCAGCGTCGCTGCGCGAAACGCTCTGCACCCACATGCCGGAGTTGAACGCGAAGGGCGGATACGGATTGCCGAGCGTGTCGTCATAGCCGCCGGCACCGTCGCCGAGCGCCTGCCAGATTTCTGAATCCTTCAGCGCAACCATCCGCCCGGAATCTTCCAGGCACTTGGCCGCGTCCTCGTCGCCAGATTCATCCGCCGCCGCCGCCCAGCGCGCTTCCCAATCGCGCACCTTCATGCGCTGCTCAAACCGCACCAGCTCTTGGGCGGGGAATTGATCCAGGACATCTGGGTTGTTCATCTGAATGAAACGGCCCGCGCCTTGCGCGAGTTCCGTGTTCGTCTTCAGAACGAGATTGATTCTCGGGTTGCTCGACAAATCTTTCAGTGTGCCGGCCTCACCCGGTTCCGGCGCATAGCCGAGACCGCGCAATAAATCCTTGATGCCCTGCCGCGCGTAAGCCTGGTTCAAACCGGTCGTGACGTTGCCTTCAGGATTTTCCGGCGTGACACGATCCGCGCGCTGTTCGGTTTTCGGGTTGATGATGCTCTCCACATCGAATTTATATTGGTCAAGCAGATCGGTGAGCATCGTGCGGGCGGAAATGAACGATTTCCGTTTGACGGCTGCATCCAGCGTGCGCAGCTCGGCGCTCGACAAGTCTGATGGCAACGCAGACTTAACCTCGTTCGCCCGCACGGCGGCGGTAAAGGGATGTAATGTGTCGATCATGTCAGCCGTTCATTTCGTTTTTCCGGCGACAGGGGGCCGGACCAAAGCTGGGCGGCGCGACGGTCGGCTCCATCGGCGCGTCAACTGCATCGTCAGGCTTATCCACCACGTCGGTGCACTCCGCCACGCGATTCAGATCACGTTCGCGGCGCGCGACGTTGTCGCGCTCATCCTGCGTCAGATCGATTTCCAGCGATATTTTCAGCCGGGCGATAATTAGATCTACGGCAATGTCGCGCAGACCTTTCGGGATCTTCGTCAGATCGGAATCCAACTGGTTGCGCTGGCAACTGCCGACCTTGCGGCGCACATGATCCACCACGCCCTGGATGATGCCGGCGGCGCGATTATCCTGCCCATCGGCAAGCGCTGCGGAATCGCATGCGTCCACGAGCGCGGCGACCTTCGCCTCATAAAGCGTGTCTAAAGTGATGGCGATCCAGTTGCTCAAGATGGTTGAGAGTTATTGGCGGGATTCATTTTAAAAAGCGGCGGAGGTTTTGCGGCCTCCGCCGCTGATTGTTTTTTGAGGCTCCGTTTTATGGCGCGTAAGTGCTCCAGCTTGCCTGAACGTAGTTGGTGGATTGGACGGCACCATTGGCACACGTCGCCCAACGGATCAGCGTGACATTGTCCAGAGTGGCGGCCGGCAGGTTCGTCCAGTTCACCACCAGCGTGGTGCCATTCGCGGTGGTGATCACTGAGATCGGATGCGTTGTGGTCCAGTTGGTGGATGAGTTGTAGACCGTAGCCACATCGAACGTGTTGGTCGTGTTGCCCGTGGCCGCACCGGAACATTGCAGAAAGTTCCAGAGACTAAGGCCGCGTTTAGCCGCGATTGGGATCGGATCGCTGTTGACCGTGAGCACCTGACCGGCCGTCAATATGACCTGGCCATTGGTCGAGAGCACGCCGCTGATTGCATTCGTGAACTGGACCGTCTTGTAGCTGAACAGATCAGCGTGAGCAGACATCGCCAAGGACGCGAACAAGCCAATGATCAGGAGAATAGCCAATTTCGCCGAACCGCCGGCAGTCTCAGTCTTTTCCTTTTTCGGCTTTGCCTCCCTCTCAACCTTGATCTCGTCGGCCAGGCCGCGCTCAATGAGGTGGGCGGCCAGCTCGTCGGATTGGATTTCGTGCGTGGCTCCAAGCTTGATGTCGGGACCAAGTTTCTCACCGTGCTCAATGCCGCCGAACTTGGGAGACAGATGGACGTTGCTTTTGAATTGCAGAGTTTTCATTTTTTATTCGATTGAATTTAAGTTGCGCGCAGCGGCCGCCAGTCACGGCGGCCGCCGCACATTGGTTAACGGACTGCCGCGACTGCCGCGGTGTTGGTGACAGACGGCAACGTGGTCCAGTCCATCTTCAGGACCTGGTCACGCTCGTCTTCCGAGGTGTAGGTGCCCGGCTTGAAGAAGCCGCCCATGCGGGCGAAGGTCTTCATGAAGGAAGGGTCCATCCGGTTGGGCGTGCCGTTACTGGCGAACACGATCACAACATCGTCTAGTAGAAACTGGATGTTTTCCGCGGCGCCGTCTGCGCCATTATCAATGACCATCTCGGAGCATTGCACTTCCGGGTTGAAGATGAGCAGTCCGCTCACGTCATCAATGTTCGGCGAGACGACGCCGACGCCGTTCTTCGCGCTCGCACCGCTGGCGATGATGAACTTTTTCTGCACATACCCGTTGTCGCGGAACTGCTGGAATTTGGTGGTGCCGAATAGAACCTTGATGGCCGCACCGTTCTTCGCCGCCTTTTTCACGGCGAGGATCATCTTGTCCAGGATGGTGATCGGGTTGACGCCATCGTCAGAGAAATCCGCCGCGACCGTGAGCGGACTCGCGAGCGCCGCCGTCTTGGCAATGGTGACGATTTCGTTTTCCAGCGCAAGTGAACCGGAGTCCGCAATAATGCCCTGGCCTTCCATGATGGAGAAGGTCAAGGATTCATCCGACAGGCCGCCGATGTTCGGGATCGGAAAATCCAGCGCGTTAGGTTCCAGCGTGCCATTGGCATCCGTGGCGCTGAAGCCAAGCCGCGTGACCTTGCCATTCACCTGGCGTTTGGTATCCGGCACCTTGAAGCGGTTTTTATCCGAATACACCTTGTATCGGAAGTTGATGTCAGGCACCTCGCAGAGCGGCGCGATGAACTGGCCAACGGGCCGGATGGCGCGTTGCGACGCCGTGATTGCGTAATTGGTGAGCAGGGGCGAGCCTGCAAGTTGAGCGATGCGATTCATATTTTTATTCGATTATTTTTATTTCAGGTTCAGGTCACGATTAGAGGTTGAAGGCGCGGTCCGGGATGCGGCGGACCTTGACCGGGTTGGGAACGACCGCGCCGGCGGCGACCGCCGATTCCGCGACGAACGTGTAAAAGCCCGCGCCGTCGCCGGCCTTGGGTTTGTAAAGCTTGCCAAAGCTGTTCGGTGAGAGCGCCAGCATGTCCCCCGGATTGATGGCGTTGACGCTGTCGATCAGCACGCGGCAGTTTTCATTAATGCTCGGCGCTTCCGCGATGCTCGGCTGGCCGATGATGTCGCCGGAGGCGAGGATGTGGCCGGCTTGATCCGCGACGGCCGTGGGCAGCGCAAAGTTCGCGATGCCACCATTGTTTACAATCTTCACCAGAAGATTTTCTTTGCCGGTCAGATCCACGGAGCCGGGCAACGTGATGTCGCCGACGCGCGTATCGGACTGGCCGGGATTAAGTGCAGAATTCATATTTTATTTTGTTCGAGTTGAGGTTGGTTCGTTTTTTATATTGGCCGTAACGCAGTCACTTGATTTCGCGGGCGGCCATCGCGGTGGCGGTAGCCAGGCCGATGCTGGGGATTTCTTTCATGATGTTCGTTGCGCGGTTCATCACCTTGACGGCGCGCTCCTGTTCAGCCGCTTCGTCGGTTTCTTCGCCCGTCTGTGCACTCGCAGCGCCAGTGCCGCGATTCAGCACGCGAGTCGTGGTGGTTTTTTCACCGCCGGCCTTGAAGCCGCAGTCGGTGAGATAACCAACCCGATCAGCGCGGTCCTTCAAACCAGTTAGGACCGGCTTGAGACGGTTGATGACCTTGGTGTCGGTGATTTTGTGTTCGACCAGGATGCCGTCCACCTGCTCGCCCAGGAGCGTTTGGTTTTGCGTCTCAAGTTCCGTCTTGCGGTTCTTGAGCGGCGTCAGTTCCGCTTCGGCGGTCGTGGCGCGGTTGAGGATTTTGGTCACTTCCGCGAGGATGGCGTCTTCGCTTGCCTCGGCGGCGAGACCAAGTTTCGTTGCGATGCTTTTCATTTGTTTTACTTGGTTGTTTTTTTGTTGGTTAGCCGCCGATGGATCTTCATCAGCGAAAGTGGTGGCCGTCTGCAAAGACCTGTTGGTGATGGGCGTTAAAAGTTCCTTGCCGTTGGCCTGGTTGGTGAAGCCGACCGTCTCGATGGCCATCACGCGGTATTTGTTGCCTTCGATTTTTTTCAGGTCGCCGCGATCCGCGACGAAGCTGGTGAATTTATATTCGCGATTCTTCACCGCGTTGTCCCCGGCCGGCGTCAAGCCATCGTCCTTGGCCCAGATGCCGTCGTCGCGTTTTTCAAAATCCTTGAACCAGGCGAGCGCGGCACTGTCCTTGTCCGGATCGTAAATGAAATGTTCGCGGCCGGCGTAGATGCCCGGCCAGTTGTCGCCCAGCCGGTTCTTCGCCTTCTCGATGCTGGCAAGGATGGAATCAAGCGCCGGCTCGTCGAGCACCTGCACCAGCTTGGCTTCGCTGTTGGGCAGCTCCCCTTTCGGCACGATGTGAATCCAGCCGTTGGTTGATACGAGGGGCGCGCGGTTAAAAATGATGACGTGGGATTTCATGGTTTGGAAACGGGTTTATCTTTTAGTCCGGCGAGCAAGGCGGCGGCATTGGCCTGATCCAGGGCGCGCGCAGATTCAGGATCGGCGGTGATGTCGGCAACGAGCTGATCCCAGTCGGCGAGCAACGCCTGGAGTTTCTGTCTGCGCAGATCAGGATCGGCAATCGCTTCGATGACGGTGAGGCGGTCGCGCAACAATTTCAGATCGTCGGCCACGGCCGCCGTGAATGCGTCTGCACCCGGCACGCCGGCCCGGTTCTGAATCTTGGTGTCTTTTTCCAGCAGGCTTTCATCCTGTTGCGCCGCCGGGCCATTCGGCTTGGCCGCGCGCGTCAGTTTATATCCGCTGCGCTCACTGATCTCCTTTGCGTCCGTCTGCAAGCCGACACCTTCGAATTTGACGACCGTGTCCGCCACGGTGTTGACATCTTCATCATCCTGGACGGCGAGCGTGAACTGCGCACAAACCGGCTGGCCGGGAAATTCAGCCTCGAGTTCCTGCGCATCGAAATCTTTGCGCAAAGTTTCGTTGACGCGCTTACCCTTCATCTTGGCGATCTTTTCCCAAACATCGTGATGCTGTTCGCCGGGGCCTTTATTGAGTCCGCCGCCGGAACCACCGCCGCCATGCGTCAACATGGTGAGCAGGCCGCTGGTGGCGGCCATCACCACGTCTTCATTCTGCGCGTTGCAGAATGTCTCGAAGGGCGATTCACCACGCACACCAGCGGTCGGGAACTTGATGTCGCTCCCGGCCGGGAGCGCACCACTCACACCATCGGAGACTTTTTCCGCCGCTGCCTGGTAGTCGGCCTCCTTGCCGACCTGAATGTTTGGCGGCATGATGACCACGCCCTTGGCCAAGCCGAAGATTTCCACGAACGCCGCCCAATCCTTCCGCCCCATCAACCAGTTCACGAATGCGATCAATGCGATCTCATAAAGGGGTGACTCGACTTCGCGGATGACGAAATCTTCGCGAGGCATCGCTTCGCTTCCGATCCGGCAATTTTCGCCGAAGGTGGATTTGCAAGCACCGAGGCCGACACCGAATCGGGAAATCTCATTATAATAGAAGTCGCCATAATAACCGTCGCGCGACCAGGCCCACGGCTCAAGCCAGTAAAGTTCCTGCACGGCCCCATCATTATCGCCGCCTTCGTAATAGTGTTTCTGCAAAACAGCATATCCCCGGATGTCCGCCATCACGATCTGGCCGATGGCTTCATTGATGTTCCCGATCAGATCGTAACGCGAGCGCAGATAAGCGCGTTGTTTCTCCGCCATCTCAGCCGTGGCACCTGGCGGCAGGACTTTCATCACCTTCACGTCCCAGTCCAATTCTTCAACGCTGGCCAGCAACCGTTCAATGAAGCCCTTGAGCGTCGGATAACGCTTCTCAGTTTTGCGCAGTAGCAATTGCAACTCCGCATAAGCGCCGCGCTCGGCCGCTTCGAAGATCGTGATGAGCCGGCCCATGACCAGGCCGCGCAGCGGGTTGTAATTATCCCGCCAGAGATTCGACTTTCGGACCATCTGCGCGTCCGTCTTGCCCGTGCCGAAGGCAGCATAAGCGTCGGCCGTCGAAGGCGTGGACGGCGGCGCACTGGCGGTCGTGGCCGGCTTGCCGGTGGCCTGCCTGGCGCGGATCCTTTTCGGGATGGATGCAGACTTAGCCACGGCACACCTCCCGTGAAGAGTTGAGGGCAAAAACCCGGAACAGGGCTGCCCCCCCGATTTTGGACTCATTCAAGCCATCTGACGATGCCTTGAAGACGCACCACGAGCCTTGAATAGCCACCTTTGACATCCTGCGCGCGTCCAAGTGGCTCAAAATCGTCCCAGGGGCATCCAGCGCGACGGATAGGTGGTTAAAATGGGTGACCATACGCAAGGATTTCATCCGGCAATGCTCCGATCCCGCCGACTGGCGATAACCCGCCCAGAACGGGAATTTTCAAAGACGTAGATCTTGCCGGGCTCCAGCAAGGATTCAGATGCGCGAATTGCCAGGGCGAAGGCCCAGAAGTGGTCGGCGTGACCGGCTTCATCCCGAACGGCCGCGATGCTGACCTTGCCACCAGGGGAAGTGATCCGCTCCGGCTTGCGCAAATCGTCAATCGCATCATTGTCCAACTCGACCTCAATCGTGATGGACTTGCCCTCGAAGCAACCAAGCAGCGCGGTGGCCATGTTTTCAGTAACCCTGGCCTTTTCTTTTTTCTTGCCCTCGGACTTGAGGTAATTGTTGATGGGCTCGGTTGTGGAAAAATCAATGCCTTGAATCCGTTCACCGCCCCACGGCTCCTCCTGGGCATATTCCACCAGACCGAGGCCGAGGCCGGTCATATCAATGCACGCACCCCGGAATTTCGGCAGCTTGCAAACCAGATCCAATTGCGCCTGCTGGTCTGGCAGCCGCATTCCCGCCATCCGCAACATTCCAATGATGCGCTTGGAGTCGCCGTCCTTTTCCAAAACCGCTTGCACCGAAAGATCGCGATGCCGGCCCACGTCCTGGCCAAGGTAGAGATCACCTTTTGCCCGGAACATCCGCGCCATCGCAACCGGCGACCATTGCTGGTCATCAATCGGGATTCCTTCGCGCATGGCCTGCGTGATCAGCTCACTGGTGAGCAGACACATGTTTTCATCATTGAACGCGCATTCGTAATTTTGATCGTATGCCCGTTTATCTAACGATTTTTTGCGCGCTTCATCGGGTGTGATCGGCTTCCGCGAGTTGGCGTCATAGACTTTGACGCCCATCTTCCATGCCTCCGAACGGGTGACCCGGCAGACCTTGAATCCCGCCGTCGAGGTGAAGACAGTGCCGTCATTGGGACCAGATCCGGCGCACATGCGATAAAACATGTTGTGCTTGCCATTGCCGGTGGACGCGATGCGGCAGAGGAATTCGGGATTGCTGGAAAGGATCGGCTCGGCCGCCTCCCAAATCGCGTTGCTGTCTTCATGGAAAGCAAATTCGTCGAGAATGAGATCACCAGAAAAGCCGCGAGCCGTGCGAGGGTTTGCCGCCAGCACCTTGATGCGGCCGACGTGTTCAACTCCGCTGACGATCCGGGTGATCCGGATTTCCATGCGCATGTTGTCATAAACGAGATCAGGAGAATCGTCGGAGGATTCAAACGCCGCGCCAGCCACCTTGCAGGCCTGCGCCGCCTTCAGACAAAATTCCGCACCATTGTCCCGCGAATTGGAAAGCACGGTGACCAGCCAGGTGGGATTGGTTTCGAGCTGCTTGACCAGGCGCGCAACCGCCCAATTGGCGAGCGTGTAGGATTTTCCGATCTGCCGGGACCAATGCAGGATCAGCAAACCGGATTCGTTATCCCAAAACACCGGCCGCTGATAAACGCGGAAGCCCACCACCGGACCCGTGACGGGTGCCAATTGATGGGAAGCGAGTTCCAACGCCGCGACCTTCAACGGCCGTGGGCGATTCGCCTTGCTAGTTTTAGTGCGGGGCGTCATTGATTGCCGGGCCGAGGTTCGGTCGGTGCCTTGCCGAAGAGTTTCTCCATGAACATTTGCGTCTTCTCGGATTCCGAGAGCGTCTTGTTCGAGGCGATCACCTTGAGCGCCGGCAACGCCTTGAGGCATGCCTTGGCCGCATCGAACTCGAATTGTTCGCGCGCCAATTTGAACTGCTCTTTCATCCGCGCTTCCGATTCCCGCTTCAGTTCCAGCTTGGCGGTTTCCAATTGGGCGTTGAACTTGGCCGTCTCCTGGTCCAGATCCAAACGCATCGTCGCGCGCCCTTCCTTGAAGTCGCCCGTCACCAGGCTGCGCCGATAGGACGCACCCAACACCATCTCGCGGATCTGCTCCTTCGAGAGCGAGTCGCCAAATTCCTTGATGAAAAACTTCTCGTCCGACGCCATCCGCTCCGATTCGTCCTGGCGTTTCTGTTCGTCCGCATCCCACTTTCGGAAGCGCACGATCTGATCGTCGTCCGTCAGATTGATGCCAAACTTGAGCCGCAACGATTCCCGCGTGTCCCGCGTGGGCGTGGCCGAAACAAACTGCCCACGCCAGTAATCCCACTGCGAGTCGGTGAACTTGTCGCGCCACAATTCCTTGAACCGCGTCAACTCCGAGGGCGCGGCGCCCACCGGATTGGCTTTCAGTTTTGTTTTGGCCTTCATTCATTTAGAAACAAAAGTGCAGTGAACCTACGAACCAGCCGACCGAGACGCGCCAGTGAACCGCCGCGCATGCCGGATCGGCGCAGTCGCCTTTCGTGATGGCGACGGTCGGCAATACCAGGAACATTTCGGGATGGAATTCGGCTTGGATCATTTGATTGCCAGTGTGGCTCACACCATCTCCAGGCGCGCGGCCTCGCCAGCGTCGCTGATGCTCCATTTCATTTTGCCCGCGAACTTGGATGGCACGCCGATGGTCCATTTTTTGACGTCGCAAATTTTAATGACGGTCTCCACCTCGGTAGCGCTCGGTTTGGGATGCACCGCCGGATCGCGCAAGATGGCCGCGTGGATCTCCAGTTCGATGGCCTGGCCGCCGTCGAGCGAATGCAGATAGTCGAGCGCCGCCTTGCACAATGAGATTTCGCGTTGGGTCAGATTCATGGTTGCTTGCCTTTCAATTTGTCGAACAGGTCCAGCGTGGCCTTGAGCTGATCAATCATCTTCTTGGGCAGCTCATCTATGCGGCTGTCCAGCGCTTCGATCAGGGAAGCCAGATGCTCTTCACGGACAGCCCCGGCTTTGAGGATGGCCTTGTTTTCATCCGATAGATTCTTCAGCTCGCGTTCGAGCTTCGATTCGCGCTGGTTCCATTCCAGCCGGGTGATGTAGTCACCCTTGGGCTGGTAGTCACCGATGGGCTGAAATTCCTCGCGGGCCTTTTCCATCATCTCCGCGCCCGTTGGCTTGTCTTTGATGTTGCGCCAAAAATCCATGGCAGCGTTCGCCCCCATGAAGAGGAACATCAGGCAGGCGCAGAATCCGGCGATCATCACCGGCGGGTCGTAGGCGGATAATTCAGCGAGCAGCATAAATCAGGTTGAGAGTCGGGGAGTTGAGAGTTGAGAGTCAGCCAGAGCCGTGGTGTAGTTGACCATCTTGTGGTCGTGGATCGGGTCCATCGCGCCGGTGAATTTGCTGATAATGAACGCGCGATAGATTCCCCAAGCATCGCTGGCCAGCAACCGCACGAACGACGGCGCAGCGATCAAGCCGCCAAAGGAAGGCAGGAAAATTTCCAAGCCAACATGCCGGTAAGGGTCCGTGACGGACGGCAGATGCGGCACGCGCGCGACGATGTCTTCCTGATAAACCACTCGGAACGTGGATGCGCCCAGGGAAAAATCGTAGAGCCGCTTGAACGCCGCGTTGCCGACGCGTGGCTGCCCAAAGGTGTAAACCTGGGCGATGTTGAATCCCTGCCGCTTCAGTTCCAGCGCCACCAGGATCGCCAACGCGCCACCGAGGCTATGGCCGGTGATGTAAACCGGGCGCGAACCGGCGACGATGCAAGATAGATGATGGCCAAGATCGGCAATGATGCTTTCGTAAGCCGCCAGAAAACCGCGATGCACTTCGCACCGGTCGCCGTTCGCTTCCTCGACGAGCAGCTCCCGGAAAAATTTCGCGTCGGTGACAAAATCACGCGCATTGCTCGTGCCGCGAAACGCGATGATGACGCAGCCGGCCTGCTCGATCACGAGCGCCTGCGTATCCGTCACCTGGTTGCTGACCGTGGGCCGGGCTGAGTAAGCGGCGGCGCTGGCGGCAGCGCATTCGCGGGCGTTGACCAGGTCAAAGGTGGTGGCAGTGAGATTCATGGCCGATCGCTCCTCCGATTCAACAGGATCAAGGCGAGACCGCCCGCCGCCGCGATGCCGGCAATGAAGCCGACGACCGCGCCTGATCCGAATCCGATAAATGTGCAAAGCGTGTTCAATTTTTCACTTCCGGTTTTCTGGGACTTTTACCGTGAACCCATCTTTCTGTTTGCGTTAGTGACCGCCGCAGCGGTGCGTTTAATTTCTTGGCTAATGAGAAACCGGCGTCAGGTTGTTGCCCGTTCCGGTGGCTGAGTTGATTGGTTCGTGCTGGCCACCGATGATGGTGTTGACCGCGTTTGTTCCGCCCGTGGCGACGGTGGTCGTCATGGCTGCATTGCCGAAGACAGCGCTGTGACCGTACATCTCGTAGGAGCTGGTGAACTGCGGAATGACCGACGCGTCGGACGGCTGCGCATTGGTGCCGTTCAAGCCGGTCGGGACTTTCACGTATTCGACCTGACTGCGACCGACCATCAGCTCATAAACCTGCGTGGCCGGGTTCTGACCGATCTTGATGCCGGTCTGCGTGACTGTGACCTTCGTCACGTCTTTCGTATTGACGGCCGTGGCGCAGCCGGTGACTAGCGTGATGGCCAATGCGGCTGTCGCCGCGATGAGGAGTTTGATTTTAGTTTTCATATGTGCGTGAGGCGCTGCCTGTTTTAACGGAGGTTTTTGGTTGGTTTAACTGCGATGTGGAAAAAGCTGGCGACCGGGCCGGAGGAGACCAACCCAGAAGCCAGTGAAGAGCCGGACGGCTGTATACGGCGGGGAAACGACGAAGACAGGTTCGTCAGCCCTTCAAGTTGTTTGCGATTCGTTTCCCCAAAAATCATGCGAGCAGAGTCGCATGGGTTTCAGGAAAGAGAATTAAGCCGCTTAAGCGAAATGGACGGGGGAGAAAAAAGAAACCGGAGGGTGGTCTCCTCCGGCGCGGGCAACTAAATCACAACCAACACGGGCGCGTCGAGAAGATTATTTTTCCTGTTGGGCTTTCCACGCTTTGTATTCTGCCACTGGATCGCCCATCGTTGGTGTTGGCAAATCGTCCGCCGACTGCGCGGACTTCCATTTTTTATATTCTTCAACAGCATCAACGGGCGCGGGAACGTGAATTGGCGGCTTGATGGGGGTTCCCGTCTGGATTTTTTCTACTTGAACCGCAGTCAGCGTAGATCCGCAGTGCATACATTTTTTTGCGTCATCCGGCACCCGGCCCTTGCAGTCGGGACATTGCCGGCGTTGATCAGGAAGGAATGCAGCGCCAACCAGCCCGACCGGTCCGAGCAAAGCACCCA
>Ga0247670_1000118_pt1 | contig 25889 bp, 16 predicted proteins | sample CNK11_metaG_FD_183042 | JGI IMG/M metagenome (GOLD analysis project Ga0247670, IMG submission 183042) | Soil microbial communities from Purdue University Martell Research Forest, Indiana, United States - CNK11 | ecosystem: Environmental > Terrestrial > Soil > Temperate forest > Bulk soil...
GCTTGAACTGCGGCTCAAAGACCGCCCCGGCGGTCATCGGGCCTTTCACGGTGGCGCCGGTGATGATCTGCCGATGACGCATGTCGGTGAGCAACCGGTCAGCTTCGGCCCGGTAATTATAGATGCCGGCACCGTTGCCCCACCGCGCGGCGGCGAAATACAGCGAGGTGACAAAGTATTCTTCTCCGTCCGGAGCGGGCATGCTGTCATTGGCGACGCCGTTGGTCGTCATTGACCACGAGAAAAAGCCGCAAGCGGGATCATTTGTGGAGGCGTGATACATGAAGGTCCTGGCCCAGTTCCAAATCGCGTTGAACTCCGCCGGTTTGTCCAGCTGCACGGCGATCATCATGCCGTAGGACATGCCCTCGGAACGAACGTCGTGGTTGGCCACATCGAAGATGACCGCCAGCGGGCCGTTGGCATTATCATCGCCAGCCAGGTAAACCGCCTGATTCGCCGGATCACCGTAAAACAATTGCTCAAATGCTGCGGTAATTTTCCGTTTCACTTCAGAGCGCGCGTGTCCGGCTTCGGCGAACAGATTGCGGCAATGACCGATGCCAGGCCAGGGTTTGGCGGAGGGGGGCGCATCTGCGACCGTGCCCGCCGTGGTTGTGCCGGTCAGTAAAACCGCAAGCAGGGACGCCATTTTCAGCGAGCTCCAAAAAAAATGATGATTGTGCGGCATTAGTAACTGGGAATATGGCGATATGGAAATGAAACAGTATAATTTGGGCTGGGTTCATGCCATACGACATTCATCGTATTAGCCGTGGAAAGACATCTTTAACGTGATTCGCGGCGGAACGGCAAAATACGACATTCGTCGTATAGTATTCAAAATCGTCTTGGGGCAGACTTTTCACACACCCGATCTGAAACAAACCTTAACAAACCATGTCGGGATAATAATTACCGCCAGCGGCCCGGCACCACAGCCGCGCAGCAACATCGCGTTATTTTTGTTGAAATGTTTTAGAGTGCTGATCATTGCATGATTTTGAACAACCAAACTCAACCGACGATTTTTTTGCGCCGAACTAAACCCAACCTCAAGGTTTGAGTGAATATGATCGCCATTCAAGAAGAGACAAACGGTGCGGCCCGGGGTTTTCCCGCCGGCGCCATGGAATATTGCGGAACTGGATGCGCTCTGCGGATCGAGCAAAGCGTTGCCTACATGGTGCTGCATCTGGACAAGCCGTTGAAGGTGGCCACGCTGGCGGCGCAGGCGAACATTTCTCCGTCCCATTTCTTTGCGTTGTTCAAGCGCCGGCTCGGCAGCGCGCCGATAGACTATTTCACGCGCCTGCGAATGCAGCGCGCCTGCCGGTTGCTGGAGCAAACCCCGTTGAGCGTCAAGGAAGTTGCCGCCGAGTTGGGTTACGATGATCCGTTTTACTTTTCCCGTGTTTTTAAATCGGTGAATCGGATGCCTCCCAGCGACTATCGGGCAGTGCAGCGGGAGATGGCCGGCCAGGCCAGGGAAAGCGGAGCGGGCTCAAGTTTCCCGCGCGAATCAAAGCCCGCTCAAGTACCGGTCCGGATACAATTTGCCTGAACCGCAAACCAATTTAGATCAAACTATCACGATAAATTTTATGCCCCGCAAATTGCATCAACGTCCTGGGGTCACAGGCGCCTTTACCTTGATTGAACTGCTCGTGGTTATTGCCATCATCGCGATCCTTGCGGCGATGCTGCTGCCGGCATTGGCGAAATCGAAATTTCGTGCCAAGGTTGTCAACTGCACTTCGAATTATCGTCAGTGGGCGACGATGGCCAATGTCTATGCTACGGACGACCCTCAAGGCAGCATGCCGTCTTTTGCTTTACAACAATCGGGCGCAAATCCAACGGATGTTTCGCCCAATTTTCTTATTAATTTATCATCTTATGGAATGACCGTGCCGATGTTTTTCTGTCCGGTTCGAGTAGCGGATTATGAGTATGCACAGACGTGGTATACGGCCAAGTTTTTCAAACCTTTTGCAAACGTTACTGACCTCAATAAATTTTTCACATCATCAGCATCAGTAACTGTCGGGGGTGTTACTTACAGCGGACGTTCGCTAAATGGTGGCTATGCAAAACTCTATCACGATTGGTGGGTGCCGCGGGCGAATACACTGGGTGCGGCATCTCCTGATACGTATTTTCCCGCTATTTCAGGGCAAGCATCTGGAGGGCCTACGATGTCAGGCAACCCTGCTAACACGGTAGGTTGGCCCAGAAAAACAAGCGATACGAGCGCATCGCTTTCGCCGATTATCAGTGATTTGGCGGAAACAGGGGCCGGAGATGTCAACGTTGCAGACATTCCCAAGGCAGATGCCCATTTCTATAATAACAGCCTTAATTCAATCAATGTGGGCTATGCTGATGGTCACGCAGAACTTCATAACCGGGCCACGATTCAATGGCAATACACTGCACAGTCCAGCTACTTTTATTGAAAAGCACATTAAAAAATCGAACAGATAAAAAAACACGACCGGATTATATTTTGTCGATTCCCTTCAATAGAAATTCCTAAAAAATCACAAGCAATAGCAAATAAACCCCACCCAAGTTAAATCGCCTATGAAAACATACCTTAAAATCATCGGAATAATGTTTGTGCTATGTTTGGCCATAGCGGCCCAAGCGCAGACGGTCATTGGAAGTTGGCTAAGCGCGCCTATCCCGCCTAGTCCGGCAAACGATGAAGGGTGGTCGCGTGGCCAGGGCGGATTCGGGGCAAATGGTTCGATTTTTGCCTCTTCAAACTCCCCGGCTTTTTTTGAATTGAAGTCAGGCGTTGCGGCGGGATACGCCCAAAGTCTGGTTATCCACGAAACCGGATACGGCAATGTCCGCCTCTATATCAGCCTTTCGGCTGGCCAGATCGCCGCGTTCACCAATAATTCAAAGTTCAATTTTACATTATCAGTTCCTCCCGGCGACGCTGGAACCCCCAGCGGATATATTCAGCAAGTTGATTTCCAATACAATTCCGCCGGCGGGTTCCACAATGGTGCTCCGTCAACGGCACTCGGTTGGTCAGAAACCGGGGATACGGGCAATAACTCAAGTGGACAGCCCATTTTCTATTACTCTTCTACCTCTCCGGCGCGTCAGCAGGTGGTTACCTGGGATTATTCGAGCGTGAAATCCACAATTGTAGGCTCCGGTTTTTTACAGTTTGTTTTCGTCTTTCAAACCAGTGGCGGCGAACTGACCAATATTTATATCAATAACGTGACGCTGTCAGGTGCCACGGTTCCCACGATCATTGTTGATCAATTCAACCCCACCAATAATCCTTACGCTGGCACGAATGTCTACGCTGAGGGCACCATCACCAATATCTACGCCAACTGGTTCGGCAGCGCGTTCAGCAATGTCGTGTGGGATTCAACCATGGACGCTCAAGGCAACCCCAATTCTGGATCGATGAAAGTCATTGCTTCATTTGGGACAAATGGACTTGGCAGTCAATTTCTGCTTATGGATAAGGGGCCAAATTTCACATACGCCGGCATCAATCCGCCAATTACGAACGGCTTGGGCCTGCTGACTTTCCAGTGTGATGTAAAATATGATCCAAGTTCACCCACTTGGATTACAGGTGGCGGGACCAACTATGGCCAACTGCGTTTTGGGGTGGTTCCTCCTTATGGTCCGCAGGACTATTTCGGAAACGTGCAAATTTCGGTGACTAACACCGGTTGGGTGCATGTTACTCTTCCGCTCAACGCAGGGTTGGACCCGAACCTTCTCAGCATCCAGGGTTTAATAATGGGGATGGACGGTGGATCCTTTGGAAATCTGCAGGGAGTAACCAAATTCTGGATAGACAACCTTGCGTTCACCTATACGAACGTGGTTGTTGTTCCACCAACGGTCATGAACATTGCCAAGGCAACTCCTGCGATGCGTCTCTTTGCCGGTTCAGCCGGGACCTACGACCGGCAAGAAGTAGCTACGGCTGATCAAAGTCAATCTTGGATTGGTGGGAGTTATCCGGTGCGCTATTCATTCACAGTTAAAAACGTTCCGACTACTATTAACCAAACGCATATCTTCCTTATTCCGGCAAACTCCACTCCCGGCGCAAGTCCATATGGCTACAACGGTGTTGATTATACGGCGACCAACGGACTTTGGCTGACTGTCGGGCCAACTGGCGTTGCCATTGTTTCTTGGAAGACCAATACTCCGGGTGCCAATGCATATGATCCCACCCAAGGTGGTAAAGTAGCGCTCACGATAACTAACTCAACCAGTGTTGGCACTTGGACACTAACATTCAACAATCATAACAGCGGCTCACTGACCGCGCCCGGTGCCAGCCCCGCGCCTTTTACTATCAACGACCCGAATATTGACACCGATTTCGCCAATCCTTTGGTGGCGTATTTTGGATTGCAAGGAAACAATTCTCCGGGAACCTATGAGGATTGGACTGCGATTTCAGTCCAGGGTGTTTCTGGAGTTAATGAAAATGAGGATTTTACTAAATATCCAGATGGGAATTTGTCTTCAGCGTGGATGAATATGTCCGGAGCGGCTGCAGATTTGGTCATTATTTCAACCAACGATATGCCTGCCTACTGGATAAATTGGAATTTGCCCGCCACGGGTTTAAACATAGGTTCAAGCACTAATTTACCGGCCAGTCAATGGATTAACCCGGCCTATTACAGTGACTATAATGATGTGAATTCTCCCCGTGGCATCCCATCTCAATTTGGTCCTAACATGTGGATCTTGTTACCTCCCGATTGCTTGCCAACTGTAGACGGCAGCATAGGTGGTCAGATTGCGCCTAAAGCCTTCTTCCAGCTGTCAACTGATGTGGTTAATCCGCCGGGCTGATATTAAATATATTGAAACAAAGGCGGTGCTGGAAAACCGGCGCCGCCTTTTTAATGAAATTTAGAATTAAATAATCAAAAGCATGATTTAGCGTTCTGATTGCTCGCTGGCCGGACAGTTTTGGCGCAAATCACAAGGGATTTGATGGAACACTATTCAAAATATACAATTATCGTTCAAAAAACTCCATCCATGACTATCCGGCCCAGCCGACTTAAAAAAAACTGGTTGAATACGAAGTGTGTCCTGATCCTTGGATTATTTCTTGGGACCGGATTTGTCGGTGCGCAGGAGCTTTCATCTAATCCTGGCTTTGAAACCGGCACCACGGCGGGTTGGTTCGCTTTCGGTTCGCCGACGATTTTTGCGCAGTCCAGCCAGGTTCACTCTGGCAGTTTCGCCGGCATGGTAACCAATCGCACGGCCAGCTACATGGGAATTGCGCAGTCTTTTCAAGGCGTTCTCACACCGGGCCAGACCTGCACCGTTTCGGTGTGGGTGAGGCTGGCGGGCGGTGCGAATCAGACCATGCAAGTCACGGCGCAAAAGACGGACGGGAACGGGACGGCTTACTCGGCCATCGCTTCCGGCACGGTTTCGGCCGGAGCCTGGACGCAGCTCGCCGGCCAATACACATTGACGGTTTCCGGCACGCTCACGGGTTTGACGATTTATTTGGAAGTGCCGACGAGCACGAATGCCGCTTACTTTGCGGATGATTTTCTGGTGCAGGCGGTGAGCACAGCCGGCACCGATGGCCAATGCACCGTGGATTGGAACAACGTCTATCAACGCATTGACGGCTTTGGCGCGTCATCGGCCTGGCGGAGCACCTGGACCACGGCGCACGGCGACATGTTCTTTTCGACCAACAGCGGCACCGGCACCTCCGACGACGGCAAGACGAATTTTGCCTATTCTGGCATCGGGCTTTCCTTGCTGCGCACCCGCATCGCCCCTGGCGCAACCACCGTGGAGAACAGTCTCATGCAAATGGCGCAGGCGCGCGGCGCCAGAGTCTGGAGCGCGCCCTGGAGTCCGGCCGCCATCTTCAAAAGCAACGGCAATGTCAACGGCGGCGGCTTTACGGGCAACGCGGCGAACTATCAGGCCTACGCCAACCAACTCGCGGGCTACGTTGCCAGAATGAAGAGCACCTACAATGTCAGCCTGTATGCCCTGTCGCTGCAAAACGAGCCCGACGCAAAAGTGACCACCTATGAATCCTGCAACTGGTCGGCGCAACAGTTCCACGACTTTATTCCCTATCTTTACAACGCGCTGGTCGCCAGCAATGTCGCCGCGACCAAGATCATGCTGCCCGAAAGCCAGAATTGGACCGATCCCTCCAATCTCGTGGCGGCGGCGATGAGCGACAGCACCTCCAACTACGTCTCCATTGTGGCCAATCATAATTACGTTGCGGACAATGGCGCCGGTGATCAAACCACGCCGGCAGTCATCAACAGTTACGGGAGGGCGCGGTGGGAAACCGAGGTCGCCATGCTTTCGGGCAGCGACAGCAGCATCAACAACGCGCTTTACTGGGCCGGGCGGATCCATCTTTTTCTGACCGCCGCGCAGGCCAACGCCTGGCATTACTGGTGGTTGATCGCGGCCCAGAACGGCGCCAGCAGTCCAAGCAATGAAGGGCTGGCGGACACCAACGGCATCCCCGCCAAACGCATGTATGCGCTTGGCCAGTTTTCCCGTTTCGTGCGTCCGGATTTTTACCGGATGGATGCGAGCAATACCAGCAGCGCCCTGATCAGTGCCTATAAAGATTCCCTCTCGCCACGCTTCGCCATCGTCGCCATCAATTCCAGTTCGACGACCGTGACCCAGGTCTTCAATCTCACAAATTTCACCGCCGCGACCGTGCTCACACCGTGGATCACTTCGAGCAACCTCTCGCTTGCCAGCCAGTCCAGCATGGCCGTGACCAATTCAACCTGCACCTATGTTCTGCCCGCCATGAGCATCGTCACCTTTGTCGGCCAGGCTGATGGTGCGCCGACGAATGTTTTGCTCTCCAACAATTCTATTTTGGAAACCCAGCCGCCAGGAACAGTCATCGGGAATTTTAGCACGGCCGATCCCGACAGCGGCAACACCTTCACTTATAATCTGACCAACGGGGCGGGCGGCGCCGACAATGCCGCTTTCACCATCACGAACAACACGCTCTACAGCGCCACCCATTTCAATCACCAGTTCCAGACCAGCCAGGCCATTCGTATCCGCAGCACCGACCAGAGCGGGTTATGGTTCGAGAAAAATTTCACCATCGCCATCACGCCCGACAACGGCAGGCCGTCCATCGTAAGCATCACGATGGCGGGCGATGGCAATCCGACGATGGTATTCTCCGGGCTGGCCAACCATTATTACTGGCTGCAGGCGGCGACAAACCTTGTGCCGCCGGTGTATTGGTTGACGCTGACCAACCATCTCAATGGCGGAACAAATTTCGTCGCTGGATTGAACGGCCTTTGGACAAACACGGATCTGACCGCAACAAACCTCCCCGTCCGTTTTTACCGCACCCTAAAGCCCTAATAGGATTATCCATGCGAATCATAGTTTCATCTATTCCATCCGATGGCGGTGGATGATAAATTCCAACTCATTCAGCCGGAAAATAGACAGCCAATAAACAACCTCATTATGAAAAACAGTATCAAAACGTTAACCTTTTGCGGCGCTTTGTTAGCATTGTGTGAAACATCACCCGCAGGTTTGGTCGGTGGAAACGCTTCGGTCAGCGTCGCTGGAGGCTCTTGGGCGACACTCGTTGGTTCTACTTTGAATTATACTTCTTTGGCTGCGCCAAATACTGGCACCACGGCTCAGGGAAATGTCGGTGCCGGTGGCGGAGCGAGCTTTGTCGTCCTAAGCGAGACCTTTACCCCGAGTTCGAGTTTCAATTTAGCCGCCATAACGGCTGTGTTGGGAACTTCCGGTGGCACGGCGACCCCCACGATTAAGATTGGACTGTTCAATGTGACTGGTGTTTCGCTTAACACGACGGGTGCAAGCTATACGCCTGGCGTCAATCTCCTGGGTGGTGGCAGTGGATTTACCTTTACGCTGGCCGGACAAAACTCCGCCCAGGACACGTTTATTTTCGACAACACCGGCACTTCCGACCAGGTTTCACTGGTAAGTGGCAACACCTATGCCTTCGAGATCTGGACGACAGCCGCTCAGGCGGGCCAGTTGCAGTGGTATCGCGGTGGTCAAGTGGATACACAAGGCCAGATGATGGGCACGGCCAATGACACCACGGCAAGGACAACGATTAGTGCGCTGGGTCTGGCTGGTGGAGTGCGAACGGGTGCTTTGGCGGTTTATGCCGCCGCACCAGTTCCCGAACCTGCTTCCATGAGCCTGCTCGGCTTGGGCGTGCTGGTCGGCACCTTTATGGCCCGCCGCCGGAAAAAATAATTCATCCCCGACTAGTTGGTGTTAAATTAATAGCCGCTGCCAGTTTTGGCGGCGGCTGTTTTTTTGTAAAATCCGGAGCGGCGGGCCATTCAAAAGCTGGCAATTTTTAGTCGAACTGGCGGTTTAAGAAATTTCAAATCTTTTATCATGGCACCTGTTTTCAGGGACATTTCAAAAATCCAAGGCGAAGCCCCTGGTTTCCGCAATTCGCTTGCGTTCAAACACGCCGCTGCTGCTGAAATCATCCAAGGCAAGACCATGCGCGGGCATCTGCGCTTCGCCGTGGTTTGCCGGCACACGTTTCGCGGCGCGCACGGAAGCATCATCTCACCGGGTGAGACGGTGCCGCCTGACCTCTTTGCCTTCGACCTCCTTGCAATCGCAATGTCGCCAATGCGAATGTCGCATGACCATTCACGAACAACAACAACTCGCCTTTATCGCTCCTACGTGCCCTGAAGAGAGAATCAACATGAACTTCTCGAAAGCATTTATCTTAACTGGTCTCTTGACGGTGCTGAATCTCTGCTGCGCCCCGCAAAATATTTTCGCAGCGGACGGCCACTGGGTCACCACTTGGGGCACTGCGCCGCAACTGACCGAACCCGGCAATCTGCCGCCCGCGCCGCTTGCGGAAAGCACGCTGCGCCAGTTCGTCCGCACGACCGTCGGCGGGAAAAATTTGCGCGTCCGTTTCTCCAACACTTTTGGAACGAACGCCGTAACCATCCGCTCCGCGCACGCTGCGCTCGCCGTTGGAAAAGGCAGCGCGGGCAGCGGTGAAATCAATCCTGCCACGGACAAGTCGCTCATGTTTCAAGGCGCGGCAGAAGTCGTCATTCCACGCGGTGAAACGCTGTTTTCCGATCCCGTCGAATTTGACCTGCCCGCGCTGGCGGATGTCGCCGTGAGCATTCGTTTCGGAGACATTTCGGCGACAACCATCACCGGCCATCCCGGTTCGCGCACCACGTCATTCATCGTCGCGAACAACGCCGTCTCGGTGGCGAGCCTGCCGACCGCGAGCAAGACCACGCATTGGTATATCATCACCGGCATCGAGGTGCTGGGCGATAATTCCAGCAGGACCATCGCAGTGCTGGGCGACTCCATCACGGACGGGCGCGGTTCGACCACTGATGGCAACAACCGCTGGCCGGATATCCTCGCCCAGCGTCTGGCTGCCAACGCGCCGACCGCGGGCGTCGGAGTGGCTAACATGGGCATCGGCGGAAACGCCATCTTCGGCGGACTTGGTCCGGCGGCGATCAACCGGTTTGACCGCGACGTGCTCAATCAGAATGGCGTGCGCTACCTGATCGTGTTTGAAGGCGTGAACGACATCGGCAGTGGATCCAGCAGCATGACCACCGCCACAGACCTGGTTAATGCCTATATCCAGTTTGCCAACAAAGCCCACGCCCGGAACCTCCGCGCGTATGGTGCGACTATCACACCCTTCGGCGGAAACGGGTATTACACCACGCTTCACGAACAAGAGCGCCAGTTCGTCAACGCGTGGTTCCGCACCAACACGGTTTTTGACGGCGTGATTGATTTCGACGCCGCAGTGCGTGATCCGGTGACGCTGACAAATTTTCAAGCGGCGTTTTACCCCGGTGTGAATGCCAACGATTGGTTGCACCTGAACCCGCTCGGCTACAAAGCGATGGCCGATGCGATCGATCTCAATCTGTTCACTCAATAGAAAGACCAAATATATGTTCACAACACCAAATAAGTTCGTTCCGGTTTGCCGTCCGGCCACGCCGTGGGCCTGTGAATTGGCGGCTTGGATTCGCCGCGGGTTTGGTGGCTGGATGCTGGTTCTGATGGCTGCTTCTGCACTGGCCCAATCCGCGTCCGGATCTTTTGACGACCATCAGAACATGATGGATCAGTTGGGAGTGAAAAAATTGCGGCCCGGTCCGAATCCGAACAAGCAAGACACGTTCAACGAAGCCACGGCAAACCCTTACACGAACAGCCTGCCGGACGTGTTGACGATGAATGACGGCGCGAAAGTGACGCAGCTGGAGCAATGGGCGGCGCGGCGCGCTGAAATTCAGGGAGATTTCGAGCGTGAAATTTATGGCCGGATTCCGGCCAATGTGCCGAAGGTGACTTGGGAGGTGACCGCCACGACACCCGGAACCAACGGTGGCATTCCCACGGTGACCAAGACCTTGATCGGTCATGTTGACAACAGCGGCTATACCAACATCACCGTGGACATTCAGGCAAACTTCACGGTTCCTGCCAAGGCGGCCGCCCCCGTGCCGATCATGATTGAATTTGGCTTCGGGTTTGGCGGATCTCGCAGTAATTCTGTGGCCGCGCTGAATCGTCCCGGCACCAATGCTCCGGGCACTAATGCAGCCATTGCCGCGTCGGGAAGGCGAGGTGGCTTTAGCGGCGAACCGGCGTGGCATGGTCTCGCTATTTCCAACGGCTGGGGTTATGGCACGATCGTTCCCACCAGCTTTCAACCCGATAACAATCGGCTGACTTCGGGCATCATCGGCTTGGTGAACAAAGGTCAGCCGCGGAAGCCGGATGATTGGGGTGCCTTGCGGGCGTGGCAATGGGGCGTCAGCCGGTTGATTGATTATTTCGCAGCCAATCCGGATTCCATGGTGGACACGAATAAAATCGGCATTGAGGGACTCTCCCGCTACGGCAAGGCTGCAATTGTGACCGAAGCCTTTGAACCGCGCATCGCGGTGGGGTTGATCGGTTCTTCTGGCGAAGGCGGAGCAAAGTTGCATCGGCATATTTTCGGCGAAGGTGTCGAGAATCTCGCAGGGGGCGAGTATTATTGGATGGCTGGAAACTTCATCAAATATGGCGCATCCGAGCCGTTGAAAACCGCCGCCGATCTGCCGGTGGATGCACATGAACTGATCGCGATGTGCGCGCCGCGTCCGTGCTTCATCAGTTACGGAGTTGTCGAACACGGTGATGCTAAATGGGTGGACGCGCACGGCAGTTTCATGGCCGGCGTTTTGGCCGGGCCGGTTTACCGGCTCCTCGGTAAAAAAGATTTTGGCACCCCCGGCGATTATCTCACTGATCCCATGCCGCCGGTCAATCAATTGATCGGCGGAGATCTGGCCTGGCGACAGCATGATGGCGGGCATGACGTGACGCCGAACTGGCCGGCCTTTTTCAAGTGGGTTTCCGCCTATATCAAAGCGCCGCCGATTCCGGCAATTTCCGAAGCGACGAGCAACTGACCCAACCCCGCTGCGCACACCATGAAGGACACAATCAAACTCCTGACTGTGGCGGCACTCATCTTGGGCCAAGAGCTGCTTTCCGGGGCTTTGCCGATTCAAGCGACGCCACGTGAGCGAATCTCCATTAATGACCACTGGCGGTTCACCAAGGGCGACCCGAACGGAGATTCTACCGGTTTGATTTACGACGTGCGTCCCGAGGTGAAAGATAAAAAAGACGATAAGGCGGCGGACACCGAACCAACTGAAGCGGAAAAGATCGCGGCCACGAATCGATTTGTGCTCAAGCGGTGGATTCTCCCCACCGGAAACGCGTTCATCAAAGATCCGGCCATGCGCCATGCCTGCCCTGACGCAAATGCCGCCACGAATGTTTCCTATACGCAGCCCGGCTTCGATGATCGTTCATGGCAAAGCGTGAACCTCCCGCATGATTGGGCAATTGAAGGGCCGTTTTACACCGGCTGGGGTAATGGCGTGGGCGGAGGCATGGGTCGCCTGCCGAGTCCGGGCATCGGCTGGTATCGCAAGCAGCTCGACATCCCGGCGAGCGACGCGGGCAAATCCATCTTCCTCGATGTGGATGGTGCGATGTCCTACGCGATGGTGTGGCTGAACGGCCACCTCGTCGGCGGCTGGCCCTATGGCTACGCGTCATGGCGCGTTGACCTCACGCCATATGTTGTGCCGGGTGGCGAGAACCTATTGTCAATCCGCTTGGACAATCCGCCCGACTCGTCGCGCTGGTATCCCGGCGGCGGAATCTATCGCAATGTCTGGCTGACCAAAACGTTTTCAGTCCACGTCGGTCAGTGGGGAACGCAACTGACCACGCCGGAGGTTTCGCGCGAATGCGCCACGGTGAATTTGAAGATCACAGTGGACAACGATTCCAAGCAGCCGGCGAACGTCAGCGTCGCGACAGAAATCTTTTTGTTGGATATAAAAGGGAAGCAGACCGGCACCGCCGTGGCGAAGATAGCGCCGGTAAGTTTGCAGATTCAGCCGGGCCAAAGCGCCGTCGTCGAAGGTAACGGCAACGTCGCCAATCCCAGACTTTGGGGGCCGCCGCCAACACAGCAGCCGAACCGCTATGTTGCGGTGACGACCGTAGCGGCGTCTCGGCAGAGCACCGCCATTTTACCGAGCGAAGATTTGCGGCGCTCTGCCGAGATGCCGCTACATACGATTTTGGACGTTTACGAAACCCGCTTCGGCATTCGCGATGTGCGGTTCGATCCCGACAAGGGACTTTTCGTTAATGGCGAGCGCATTCCACTCCGGGGCGTCAATCAGCATCACGATCTTGGCGCGTTGGGTGCAGCCTTCAATGTGCGCGCCGCACAGCGGCAGCTTGAGGAGTTGCGCGAGATGGGCTGCAACGCCGTTCGCATGAGCCACAATCCGCCCGCGCCCGAATTGCTCGAACTGTGCGACCAGATGGGCTTTCTCGTGATTGACGAAATCTTCGACTGCTGGGAACGGAAGAAAACACCGCTGGATTTCCACCTCATCTTCCCGGACTGGTCCGAACCGGATTTGCGCGCGCTCATCCGCCGCGACCGGAATCATCCCTCGGTTTTCATTTGGAGCGTTGGCAATGAAGTTGGCGAGCAATACACCGGTGAGGCGGGCGCGAAAGTGGCGCAACGACTCTCCGACATCGCGCATGACGAAGACCTCACGCGACGCACGACCACGGCGATGAATTATGCCAAGCCCAACATGCCGTTGCCCACCGTCGTGGACGTCATCGGGCTGAATTACCAAGGTGAGGGCATCCGTGACGCGCTGCCAACCAACGAGGTCAAAGGGATTCGCACGCCGCCGCAATATCCCGCCTTCCATGCGGCATTCACCAACAAGGTCATTGTCAGCACGGAATCCGCCGCAGCATTGAGTTCACGCGGGGAATATCTGTTCCCCATCTTCAATGGCCTCAGCGCTCCGGTCAAGAATGGCTCGGGTGGCGATTCAAAGCGGCAACAGGTCAGTGCCTACGAGCTTTACGCGGCGGACTTCGGATCGTCCGCGGATAAGGTGTTTGCCGCGCAGGACAGGCATCCGTTTGTGGCCGGTGAATTCGTCTGGTCCGGTTGGGATTATCTCGGCGAGCCGACGCCCTACTACGGAGCGCGCAGTTCGTATTTCGGAATCATTGACCTGGCCGGATTCAAGAAGGACCGGTTCTATCTCTACCAATCGCGCTGGCGGCCGGATTTTCCGATGGCACACATTTTGCCCCACTGGACCTGGCCGGAACGTGTTGGGCAGTTGACGCCGGTTCACGTCTTCACCTCCGGCGATGAAGCGGAGCTGTTCCTCAACGACAAATCTCTGGGCCGAAAAAAGAAGGGCGAATTTGAGTATCGCCTCCGCTGGGACGATGTCGTGTATCAGCCGGGAACGCTCAAAGTGGTTGCCTACAAAAACGGGAAAGTCTGGGCGACGGACGAAGTGAAAACCGCCGGAGAACTCACCAAACTGAAATTGAAACCTGACCGCGACACGATTAGTGCGGACGGGAACGATCTGGCCTTCATCACCGTGACCATGACCGACCAACATGGGGTGACAGCGCCGCGTGCGGATAATCGTATACACTTTGAAATTGAAGGCCCGGGCGAAATCATTGCCACGGACAACGGCGACCCGACGAGCTTTGAATCATTTCAGGCGCACGACCGCGAAGCTTTCAACGGGCTTTGCCTGGTCATTGTGCGCGGCAAAGCCGGGCAAAGGGGGACGATCAAACTGACTGCAAAAGCTGATGGCTTGAAGGCGGGAATGACTTCCGTCAAGACCATATTTAAAAAAAATTAAACATCATGAAGAAACTTTCTGCATTGCTGATTTGCGCAATGGCCGTGGCCAACTGTCTCGCAGACGGCCCGACGTTTACGGTGGACGCAGGCCAGCCTACTGGAAAAGTCAGCCCGATTTTTTGCGGCCTGATGACCGAGGAAATCAATCACAGTTACGACGGCGGGCTTTATGCGGAGCTGATCCGGAACCGCGCTTTTCTGGACGACACTAATGCGCCGGCTTACTGGTCGGTGGTGGATGGCGATGGCACCGCCGCGGCCATCGCGCTCGACCCGGCGAACCCACTCAATGACAAGCTCACGACGAGCTTGCGGTTGACCGTGATCCAGGCGGCGAAGAATCACCCGGCTGGCGTGGCGAACAGCGGCTATTGGGGCATTCCGGTGCAGCCCAAGACACCTTATCGAGCCTCGCTTTGGATCAAGGCCGCGTCCGGTTTTTCCGGGCCGCTGACGGTTTCGATTGTGAGTGACGATGGACGCACCGTTTACGCCTCGGGAAAAATCACCAAACTCAACCCGGAGTGGAATCACTGCGAAGTGACGCTGAAAACCGGCAAAGTCACGCCGACAACCAGCGCGCGTTTTCTCATTACGCTGGATCAGCCCGGAACCGTCTGGCTTGGTCTGGTCTCGCTTTTCCCGCCGACGTGGAACGATCGTCCGAACGGCTTGCGCAAAGATCTGATGCAGATGCTCGTGGACTTGAACCCGAAGTTCCTGCGTTTTCCCGGCGGCAATTATCTCGAAGGCCAGACGGTTGACACCCGGTTTGATTGGAAGAAAACCATCGGCCCGATTGAGGAACGTCCCGGTCATCCGTGCCCTTGGGGATATCGCTCGACGGACGGAATGGGGCTTTTGGAATTCTTGGAATGGTGCGAGGACATGAAGGCCGAACCCGTGCTGGCGGTGTATGCGGGTTACTCGCTCAAAGGGGACCACGTCAATCCCGGCCCCGATCTCGAACCCTTCGTGCGGGAGGCGCTCGAGGAAATTGAATATGTGACCGGCGACACGAACACGCCGTGGGGTGCCCGACGCACAAAAGATGGTCATCCGGCCCCGTTCAATCTGACCTATGTCGAAATCGGCAACGAAGACTGGTTTGACAAGTCGCTGAGCTACGACGGACGTTTCGCGCAATTTCACGACGCGATCAAGGCCAGGTATCCACAACTCAAAACCATTTCCAGCGTCGGCAACGAACAACCGGATAAACTGCGCGTTCACAGCCGCAAGCCGGACATGATTGACGAACATTACTATCGGTCCACGGACGAGTTCCTCCAAATGTCCCCGGATTACGCCAAAAAATATGACCGCGCCGGCCCGGAAATTTTCGTCGGCGAATGGGCCGCGCACGAGGACGGCGCGATCAAACCCTGGGATGCAGGTGCGCGCAAACAGCCGCCCACGCCCACCATGAAGGCTGCCATCGGTGACGCGGCCTTCATGGCAGCAATGGAGCGAAACGCCGACATCATCCTCATGCAGTGCTATGCGCCGCTCTTCGTGAACGTGAATCCCGGCGCGCGTCAATGGCGGCCGGACATGATCGGTTACGACGCCATTTCGGCCTACGGTTCGCCGAGCTATTATGCCTTCCAGATGTTCAGCCGGAATGTTGGCGACGAAATTCTTGGAACGGCTTCATCAGACACTTCCGTTCAAGGCTGTGCTACGCGCGATAGCCGGACGGGAGAGATCATCGTCAAGCTGGTGAACCCGCAGCTGACCGCGGAATCAGTAGGCATTGAAATCAAGGGCGTCGCCTCGCTCCATCCCCAGGCCGAAGCGATCACTCTGGCCGGATGCCCGGAAGATACGAATTCGATCAGCCATCCGCGGAATGTCGTGCCGGTCGCGACCAGCGTGCGCGATATCAAACCTATCTTCACCTACACGCTGCCACCACACAGCATTGTGGTGCTTAAGTTGAAGACGCGTTCCTAAGCCCAAAAAAAAATGCGCGGCGGTCGCTTTGATAGGTCATTTGTCGTATGGCGGTGTTCACGGACGTTTCCGCCACCAATGGCAGCGCCTGCTATCAGATAATTTTGCCGTAAAATATCCATGATCTCATGTGATAAAAATTCCGCATTAATCGTTTTTTTCGCGCCAGCCCGCTGCATGGCGTGCGCGTAAGTGCGGTGGGCCATTTATAAAATGAGAACATGAAGCGTAAGTTGTCGTTTAATGCCGCCGGTCTGCCCGCAGTGCCGTTTCGCACGGATGACTGACCTAAAATCACGGAAAAAACGCACCGTGGTAGAGTGTATTTGATTCGTGATTGTCGGTGGGCGGTCCATTCGACTAAGATTGTTTTGTGCCCAGCCATGATAAAAGCATCTCGCCCGGACGAGGATTCTTTCTTCGGGCTATTATGTTGTTGCTGCTGATGATGGCTGCTTTTTCTGCCCGCGCGCAGACGATCACCAATCTTCAACAGTTGACCCAAGTGCTGAATCTCCTGCAGCGGACGAATCGCGATGTTCGACTGGAAGTGACTGTCTGCGCCGCGAGCCGGCCCGGGACAGGTGCGTTGATTGTGCAGGACGGTTCCGGTGTTGAACTGCTGGAAATGGGAAGTTTTGAGCGGGAGATCCAACCGGGAGAGAGAGTTCGCATCCAAGGCGAATCTTGTTTGCTGCGCAAACGCGACATGGGTGTTCAGATTTCCGCACCGCCGGTTGTGGATAACGATGGCATTCAAACTGGGCGAACATGTGTCGCCAGTATCACACTGAAGGCCGGCCAAAATCCGATACAACTGGAGTGGTTTAATCATCTGCGTGAGTTCGCCCTGGAGGTGTTGTGTTCGGTTTCCAATGCGCCGGTGCAAAGTATTGGTTCGTCAAATTTATGGCACGCCGTCGTGGATGAGTCTGGCGGCACCAATTTTTTGCCAGGTTTGCGGGCAGAGGATTACGAAGGGTATTGGGAGATGATGCCGGACTTCAATTTGCTTCAGCCCACAAAGGTCGGAATCGTGACAAACTTTGATCTGGGATTTCGAACGCATGACGAAATGGTTGGCATCCGTTACGCCGGCTTCTTCAAGGCGCCTGAGGATGGTCAATATCAGTTCCGGACGCGATCAGATGACGGGAGCCTGCTGTATTTTGGCAAGCCGGAATTGCCAGTTATCCGTGCGGGCTTCACGAATGTTCCGGTTGCCACGCCAGGATCTTACGGAGATGCAATGGGCAGCTTGTCGGAGCGGCGCTGGGTGACCATTGGGGGACGAGTGGGTTTTATCTCAAAAAGCGGCCGGGGGCTGGAATTTGAACTGCGCTCGGATCACGATGTAATTTTGGTTAAAGTGGCGGATGCGGCTGATCTGGATCCATTGCGTTTGCGGAACGCCCAAGTCAGAGTCACGGGCATCGGACGAGGGGTGTTGGCGGTGGGCCAGCATGTTGTTTTTGACAAATTGATGGTGGCCAGTTCGAGGGAAATTGAATTGGTCAAAAATTCATTTAGCAGCCAGCCGCCACTTGCGGTGGTTTCGATTAACCAGGTGCAAAGTCTGCCCCTCGAAGAGGCCCGCCGCGCTTTGCCGGTGCGGGTTCGAGGAGTGGCCACGGACGCAAGAAATTCCGCCTTCGATCGGCGGATGTCCATCCAGGACGATACCCGGGGAATTTTTGTAAACCTGGATTCCATCACCAACCAGTCGGTGGCGTTCGCAGAGTTTCTGGAAGTCGAAGGGCATAGCGGTGCGGGCGATTTCGCGCCGGTCATCATCGCCGACAAAGTGACTATTCTTGGCGAAGGGCGGCTGCCTGAGCCAGCGCGCCCCACCTGGACCGAATTGCTCAATGGCAGCAAGGATGTTCAATGGGCCGAGCTGCAAGGTTTGGTCACCGACGTGCAAAGCAATAAAGTCTCGCTGCTTTTGCCGGAAGGCCGGCTGGAAGTTCTCCTGGACGGCTGTCAAGAATCGCAGCTTAAATCGTTTGAGAAAAACGTCGCCCGTATTCGCGGGGTGCTTTATGCCATGTGGAACGCGGAAACCCGCGAAGTGCGCGTGGGCAGTGTGATGATGCGCAACGCAACGATCAGTGTGGATGCCCCCGCCCCCAGCGACCCATTTGATGCTGTTGTCAAAACGCCGCGCGAACTGCGCTTGTTTGATGCCCAAGCCACCGCTTTCCGGCGCGTGAAAGTGCGCGGACAAATCGGTTACGCTGACGAAACACAGATTTTTCTTGAAGATGGCGGCGTGGGACTTCGGTTGTTGCCTTCGGAAAAAACAGATTTCCACCCCGGTGATTGGGTCGAAGCGGTTGGGTATCCGGACATCGGCCGGACGACGTTGCTGCTGCGCGAAGTTATTCTCCGAAAGACCGGCGAAGCCGCGTTGCCAGCGGCAAAAACGACAAAAGAATCCGAATTGGCGCTGGATAATTTGGATTCCACCCGCATCAGTGTCGAAGGGAAATTGCTCGGCTGGCACCTCGAACATGGCCAGCCGGTTCTGGAAATGCAATCAGGCCAGCATTTGTTTCTGGCCCGCCTGCCCGCCGGCGATGCCGCGCGATTGTCTTTGCGCGCCGGCAGCCGGCTGGAGCTGGATGGCATTTATTTGAGGCAGGAACGCAACCCGCGCCAGGAGGCGGGCACCGACACGTTTGAACTGGTTATGAACTCCCCGGCGGACATCAAGGTTTTATCGCAACCGTCGTGGTGGACGTTGCAACGGCTGCTCATCATTGTGGCGGTCCTGATCATGGTTTTGATTTTTGCCTCGGTTTGGATCACGCAATTGCGCCGGCTGGTTGAAAAACGCACCGCGCAGCTGGAGCGCGAAACCCGCGAGCGTGAACAAGTCGAAAAACGCCACGCCCTCGAAACGGAGCGTTCGCGCATCGCCCGCGACCTGCACGACGACCTCGGTTCAAGCCTCACCGAAATCAGCGTGCTCGCCAGCACCGGCCAGCGCCCGCCGACCACGGAAGCCAGCCACACCAATTTGTTCAAAGTCATCGCCGGCAAGGCGCGCGGGCTGATCAGCGCGCTGGATGTCATCGTTTGGGCGGTCGATCCGGAGGACAACTCATTGCAGTCGCTGGCCGATTATTTGAGCGGTTACGCCGATGAGTTTTTTTCACATACCAGCGTGGCCTGCCGCTTCAAGGTTCCGGTCGCCTTTCCGCCAATTACGCTGGAGGGCCGCGTGCGGCACGATCTGCTCCTGGCGGTGAAAGAGTCGTTAAACAACATCGTGCGCCACGCGGAGGCTTCGGAGGTGGAGTTTCGGATGGCGGTTTCCAATGAAATCCTGGAGATTGAAGTCGCCGACAACGGCAAAGGGTTTGAAAGTGTGCCGGAAAGTGACCGGCATGGCTTAAAAAATCTCTCCGCCCGGCTGGAAAAAATCGGCGGCAATTGCACGGTCGAATCACGCCTGGGCGGCGGCACGACGGTGAAAATCAGCCTGCCGTTGGTTGCGTCAGGCGGAGCGAGGCCTGACGCGAAAAATTAAATACGACGTTTGACGTATGTCTTATGTCCGCCGGTGGATTTAAGGTGTCATCCAGCCTGGTTGCATTCCGCAACGGGAAAAAGATGACATGCCGGCACAACTGGAACCAATAGTTAGTTTGATGACGAAAGTTGCCATTGTTGAAGACAACGCCACGTTGCGCAAATACCTTGCGGAAATGATCGGCGCGACGCCGGGGCATCGCTGTGTTTGCGCCTGCGCGTCGGCGGAGGAGGCGGTCATCGAAATCCCCGCGCACAAGCCCAACGTCGTGCTGATGGACATCCACCTGCCGGGCGAATCGGGCATCGCCTGCACCGCGCGCTTGCGGGAAAAAATGCCGGACCTGCAGGTCATCATGCTGACCGTTTACAAGGACATCAAAATGATTTTCCAGGCGCTCAAGGCGGGCGCGTGCGGCTATGTCTTGAAACGTTCCGACGAAAGCGAGATTCTCGAGGCCATTGCCGAGGTTCGCGCCGGGGGCGCGCCGATGACCAGCGAAATTGCCCGCATGGTGGTGCGGTCATTCATGGAGGACGCCCGATCGCCGGATGCCAACGACACGGATCAATTGTCCTCGCGTGAGATGGAAATCCTCGCGCTCGTGGCGGAGGGCTGCCCGAACAAGGAAATCGCCTCGCGCCTCTTCATCAGCAACGGCACCGTGCGGACGCACTTGATGCACATTTACGAAAAACTTCACGTTCGCTGCCGCACCGAAGCGGCGGCAAAATATTTGCGTTCCAAACCTCCCGGCACACCGGCCTTTCTGGCCGGCGCGAAATAGATCATGAATGCCCGGACTCTTTGCGGCTTTCTGGCTGCAATCGTCGTGGGCTGTTCCGTCGTGGCGGCGGAAAAACCCTTGCCGTTGGTCAGCCCGATTTTTGGCGACAACATGGTGCTGCAGCGGGGAAAGCCAAATACGATCTGGGGATGGGCCAGCCCTGGGCAGGAGATCCGGGTGACCATCGCCGGCCAGACGGTGAAGACCGTGACGAAAAACGACGGGCGTTGGGCGTTGGCCATCCAGCCACCGGCCCCGGGCGGTCCATACACCATCACGATTGATGGGCCGCAACAGGTCGAATTCCATGAAGTGCTGGTGGGCGATGTCTGGCTGTGCGGCGGACAGTCCAACATGGAATTCGGATTGGGCCAGGCTCGAAATGCGCTCGACGAAATCAAGACGGCGGAGCATCCCGAAATTCGTTTGTTCATGGTCAATAAACAGGTCGCCTATTCCCCGGTGGCGATTCCGCAAGGCTCCTGGAAAATCTGTTCACCGCAAACCGTCGGCGCTGATGGCTGGGGCGGTTTCTCGGCGGTGGCTTACTTTTTTGGCCGCCGGTTGCAACAAGACATTCATGTGCCGATCGGGCTGGTGCAGGATTGCGTCGGCGGCACGCCGGCGGAATCGTGGACGAGCAGCGAAGCGCTCCGTCCGCTCAAGGATTTCGACGCCACGCTGGCCGAGATGGCGCGGCTCGAGGCCAAAGGCGGCCCGCAATACGGCAACTACATCGCCCACTGGTATGACGAGTTCGACGCCGGTCAGAAGGACAATGCGTGGTTCGCGCCCGGTCTCGACGACCATGACTGGCAGGCCATGACGATTCCGGGCGGCTTTGGCGAACTCGGCGTTCCGGAGACGCCCGCCGTCTGTTATTTCCGCAAAACGGTTGTGCTGCCCGATCCGCTTCCGGCGGGTGACGCCAAAATTCTTCTCGGCATCATCGAGCGGATGGACACCACGCAGATCAATGGCCGGTGGGTCGGCGCGAGTTCATGGGTCGAAAATCCGCGGGCTTACGGCATTGGTGAAGGCATTCTCAAGCCGGGCACCAATGTGATCACCATCCGTGTGTTCAAGACGAAGCCCGACGGCGGTTTCAAATCGAAACCCGAACAGCTTAAACTAGTGCTGGGCGACAGGACCGAAATCCCGCTTGCGGGCGAATGGAAGGGCAAACTAAGCGTGGACGCGCGCCCGCCACATCCTCTGCCCGCCGGCTTCGAGAACTGGCCGACCATGCCCGCCGTCCTTTACAACGGCATGATAGCTCCCGTCGCGCCTTTAGCCATCAGCGGCGCGATCTGGTATCAAGGCGAAGCCAATGCGGACCGCGCCGCCCAGTATCGGAGGTTGCTGCCGGCGATGATCGCCGACTGGCGGAAAACTTTCGGGCAGGGCGATTTCCCGTTTTACCTCGTGAGCCTCGCCGCGTTCATGCCGCACAAGGACACGCCCGGCGACGATGGGTGGGCGGAGTTGCGCGAGGCGCAGGATTTCACCGCGCGCACCGTGACGAACTCGGGGCTGGCCTTGGCCATTGATGTTGGCAACGCCAGTGACATTCATCCGAAGGATAAAAAGAAAGTCGGCGAGCGGCTCGCACTGCTGGCGCTGGCCGGATATTACGGTGAAAAAATTCCGTGCTCGGGACCGCAGTTCGTTTCGGCGGAGCAAATTCCCGGAGCGTTGAAACTCCATTTTGACCATGCGGACGGGGGCTTGGTGGCCAAAGGCGACCGGTTGGAAGAATTCGCCGTCTGCGGTGAAGACCGGGAATGGCATTGGGCGGACGCCAGGATTGAGGGTGACACGGTCATTGTTTCATCGCCGCAAGTGCCCCGGCCAATCTTCGTGCGCTACGCGTGGCAGTCCAACCCGAAGGCGACGCTCTTCAACGGTGCGGGACTGCCCGCCGTGCCTTTTCGCACAGACGAGAGGCCGGTCGTAAGTTTACCGGCCAAACCAGACTTGTAATGTTTATGGAATTATCCAGATGACAAACAATCTGGGTAGGGCGCGTCACTCCGTGCGCGCCGTAGGTTGCAAACCCACGCGTTCGGCGGGCAGAGGACTGCCCGCCCTGCCAAATTTTCCACATCTCGACTTGTTCCAGCATCGTCCAAAATCGCCTGAAATTGTTCGGGTAGTATCAGATTTTTCCTTGAGCGTCCCAACTCAATCGGCGCAGCCAGTCGTGCACCCTATCGGCATGATCTTCATAATGAAAATAAAAAAATAAAAAGGCAACCAACTGCCAGCAAACCCTGAATCATGGCACACCACATAAATAACGTCGGCCACTCGTCACGCCTGTAAGTGTAAAACCAAGCACCAAATGGTCCCCACTTTGACGAAATAGCTCCTTCTCGCAGGCTGACAAGCAAATCCAATGACAGAAAAATAAAAAAGCATAAGAAGCCTGCCCAGTTAGGCGCAGATTTGACACAAAAGCAAACTACACCTAGAAGTCCAAAAACCAGTGCAGCATAGCTCAAGAATGATGAACGCATGGTATGGAGGGTCATCAATGCATCTTTGAAATGTATGATGGAATAATGTTGGTCAGCAGTGTGACGATAGGATAACCAACAAACAAAATAGCCAGCTTAAGTGTCAACGATTGCTTGGGTGAGCGCCAAACACAAATCGTCAAAATCAACAGCGCCAACAAAGCTATGCCTTGACACGATGCCGCGACGACTCCATGACCACTCAACTCCATCCCGCTAGGAAAGAGCTGGAATGGGAATAGGCTAAACATCGCCCACCATAGCCAATTTGGAATATCGCCCATATTTGCGAGCACAACGTGCATGTGCATAAATCTTGATGCCGCCTAGACCAGAGCTGAGCTACGCGGGACCAGAAACCGTGGACCGCGAAGCGGAACTGCCAGCGCCAACCGGCGTTGGCTCCGGCGACTTGTAGGCATCATGGCTATGTTAATCTGAAAAAACATCTGGATGCTCTCTTATGTAGTCAAAAAGCTTGCGTGTCAACTCCTCCCTGTCGTTGTGATATCGCTGGCAAAACGCTGTCTCCAATTGCTCCCAAACGTCGCCCTCTGAACTGCTCCGCACAACCTCAAGCTGGTCCTGACGCGTGAGGCGGTCGGTGGACGGACCGCCATCGGGAAATAATGACATGGCGCGGGTGAGAAGCTCGCGATACTCGGGCGCACTGATAGCCTCGAGTGCCTCTGCCGCGTCGAAACTGAAGTCACCTGCGTCGTTCCAGAAATACTGATCGAATCCACCATTGCAAATCTCTCCAAGGAACGTGGTGACTGACATCACCATCCGGTCGCCTTTGGTGAGGGCATTGTGGTTGGTCTCCCAATCCTTGGCGTGGTAGGCTTGGTCAAAGAGGGCGTCGATGACTGCCTGCGGCTCGTGCGACTCAATCATTTTGTTCAGCTCGAACGTGTGCATAGGTGTAAACGCCGCCTAGACCAGAACTCAACCACGCCGGGCATGTGATGTAAGCCGCGAATGCGGAACTGAGACGGCCATCCGGCGTTGGCATAAGCGACTGGTTGGCCAACGATTCATAATCTAGTGTCGTCGTATTTTGATGCCGCTAATCGTCAAATCCAATGACTGACCAAAATCGGGCTTGGCCTTGAAATGAAACATCCAAGGTTGCGGCGATTTCAGGGCGTGCGGCAATGCCACCTCCAGATGAATGACAGTGGCCCTACCATTGTGTATGCCTTTGACATCCTGCGGCGAAGTCCGCAAATAAATCGTCATCACTTGACCTTCTGCATCTCGAACACTGAAATCCTCGACGGTTATATCCCCAAACGACATGGATTTTGCACTGTCATTGCGGAGTGTCAAAAATAGATCTGCGAAGTCATCCGAGGGTGGCATGTGCGTGGCACTCCACGAATCGCTGACGATAGTAGAAAGGCCATAAGAAACGCCGTTCGTCTCGCCTGATTTGAGAGTAACAAAAGTCTCGCCGGCGAAAAGAGACGCGCACGACAGCACTAAGATGATGAATGTTTTCATGGCTCGCTAGGTCGCCGAACGAATAATATAGGTTATCCGAAGTTATTCACCGGCGGGGCGGTGGGCCGCAGGTGTATGTTGCTTCCATCGTCCATAAATGAATCTCAAAAGTCGGACAAACAACCAAACCAAAGTAACCGCGCCACAAGAAAGAAATATCCAGCCGGGAATCATCATCCTGTAAAAGCTCGCCATGTCTCGGTGAACTAAAATCTTACCGTCGGCTCCGTGAATCGGCAAACCATCTGAACCCAAAACCGGCATCGGAGCAGGATAATAATCCGGTATCACCACCGCAGCTCCGACAAAGCAAACCACCAGCAGCACAATCAGTGTCTTTGTAGTGGGTGCGCTCATGTGGCCTAACATTATTGATTAGACAACGTGCGTGCACGATATCGTGCACAGTTGACTTTTCCAACTGCCGGTATTTTCATGGGTTTATGAAAGCGGACTGGCGAATTTCCATCAAGGATTATCGCCGGAATAAAAACCTCAAAATCCAACTCACACGGCTTCCCTTTGCGGGCAAATGCCAGTTCTGGACGAGAACGAACGGCGAGCCGTGGCCCAAAGACCACCGGCCGGTTTCGCTCACGCGCTTGCTGACTGCGGTGCGGAAATCGCTGGTGAAGTCGGTCTAGCATTGAGGCGTTCGGCTTGGAACAAATCCGCCACCTCGCCCACCAATCCCAGTTGCTCGGGTCGATGAGCTGTAAGCCCGAAAACCGAAATACGAACCGCTAATCTTCGCTCATCAACGCTAATCCGAGATGCTTGGATCGGAAATGGGGGGGTGGAAGTTTTTTACAGGCGTGACCATGGGCAATGCTTGTCATCAGCGACGATCAGCGAAGATTAGCGGTTTAGAATCGGAGTTCAGGTCAAGTTTTGCCAGCTCCTTGAGCCGTTTGCGAATTGCGGTCTCGCACTCTTTCGCCAGTGGCAATTGCTCGCCCTGCGTATCCATTCCGGTGACGGGCGCACATGATCTAACGAAATGTCCGTGATATGCCACCAGCACGAACAGGCCGGATCGCCGCCGCCCGACAGCCAGCGCACCTCGACTTTGAAATTATGTTCCCCAATGGCCTCACGCACCGATTCATTCTGCCAGTCCCGAATTTCAAAACGCACCGATTCAAACCGCTTACCCAGTGGTTCGAGCCAGATCATTCAAATAACGTCCCAACCGACTGACAGAACCGG
>Ga0247670_1000120_pt1 | contig 25625 bp, 50 predicted proteins | sample CNK11_metaG_FD_183042 | JGI IMG/M metagenome (GOLD analysis project Ga0247670, IMG submission 183042) | Soil microbial communities from Purdue University Martell Research Forest, Indiana, United States - CNK11 | ecosystem: Environmental > Terrestrial > Soil > Temperate forest > Bulk soil...
CGGGTGGTGCCTGGCGGCGGGTGCCGTGCGTGGGGCGTGGGTTCTCGTCCGGGAACTCTGGTCGAAGTGGGTGGGGTGAAACTATGAAATTTGGAATCCCCCGCTCCGAATTATTAGAACGAACATTAAAATGTAGCCAAAATGTAGCCAACTTTTTGGCTACACTTAACCGTTAGATTCCGCAGCACTTACGCCGAATGTAGCCAGTAGCCAATAGGTGAGTGTGGGGTGTTTTATATGTCAGATTTGACACACTTCCGTCCGAGGGGCTGGCTACATTGGCTACATGGCTACAGTGATTGTTTTCAATGAGTTGGCTGGCTACACTTTTTCTGGGTTTGGCTACAGTGCCTTGTAAATTTTACCTACCGAACTAACCTGCCCGTCCGCTTCCAACTCCCTAAGAACTTTCTTAAACATGTCGGTGCCATGGCGGGAACCGTGGGCGAATTGCTGGAGGTTGCGGTAGGAGAGCGGACCGGAGCGGCGCAGGACGTTCATTACTTCCTGCTCGCATTCGGCGTATTTGGAGTTGGCTTCGAGCGGTTGGTAGGCTTGGCGAACGCGAAGGGCGTAGTCCAAAATCTTCAACAACGTCCGCACGATTTCTTCGTCCGCTTCCTTGCGGTCGGTGGTGAGAACGAGGATTGGGAGAAGGCGGAGGCCGATGTTGTCGAGGCGCCGGACTTCAGCGATGTCGGGGAGGTTCGTGTACCACTCCGACCACAACCGCCGGCCCTCGGGGGAGAACTCGAAGTGTTTCGGAAGCGAGGCGAGCTGGAGCCCCAAGCGGTGCCGGGCGGCGTTTAGTTCTTGTTGATTGCAGAACGGCGGGTCCGCCTGGCGGGGTTTCCGCGCCATGTTGACGATAAAGAGACGGTTCGGGAGCCCCAAATCGATCTGCTCCTTCGTCATCAATCGCCCGAAGGAGTCGTCGGTGGTGCAGCCCAGAAGCGAGAGGTTCGCGTTTTCCACTTTCTCCGTCACGCGTTTGTCCTTGAGCTTGTTCTCCCAGCGGTGGTGCTCGTAAAGTGTGTTGAGCCCGCCCAGAAGCGACGAACTCTCAATCTTCATTTTCTGAAACAACGTGAGGATCTCGTCGTAGATCAAAACGGTGTTTTTGAACTCCGCGAGGACGTTGAGCAATCCTTCGCCGCTCCCCACTCCCTCACACGACTTCAACTTCCCAAACTCCGGCATTTGATCGACAACGTGGTCCCGGGCGGCTTTGACGGAAGAGGATTTTTTGGACGACGCGCTTTGTCCCACAAGCACGGTGTAGAGCCGGGTGGAGCAAAAGAAGCGGTGGGCGAAAGACAACTGTCCTTCCGCGATCGCTCCGGTAAAGGTGAGGAGCGACGCGAAGATTCCTTCAACCGGAATCTCCGTCCCTTCCGCCAGCACCCGCGCGCAATCGCCTAAACTCCCAACAACACAGTCTTGTGGAAAGACCAGATCGGACAAGGAAAGTCTCCCCTATTTCTTGTGATCGTTGCGGTACTGATTGATAGCTTCGACGGGGATCTCCCAGCCGCCGGATTTTCCCTTCTTCGCTCCGGGGAGCCTATCGCCCCAGACGAGCTTGTAAATGTAGTCGATCGTGCAGCCCAGCATTCGGGCCGCGTCTTTGATGGAGAGAGTGTTAGTGGTGGGCATACAAGACTATTTTAGCATACCGCCGCAGTAGTAGTAGGACGTGGTAAACTAACTGAAGGAGAGATGCTCGGGAGGCCGAGTGTCCAAGTGCGTTTATCCGAAGTGTCCGAAGGAATCCAGGCATCGTCACCACATCGTTTACAAGCCCAAAGCGGTAATTGTGGGCTTGTGTGTGGAGCACCATGAAGACATCACGATTTGTAACACTAACGCCACTGAGAAAGTCCGAAAGAAACTCTCGAATGAACGCCGCTGGGAAATTTGGCAGGGATGGTTGGCCGGCGAGATCAAGCCCGTTCGCACGCCAAATGCGTTGGCCTGGATTGAACAATGGAAACTTCCTCGTCGTCGGCGACCTCCACAGTATCGTAAACACTCCCCACTCAAGAGAAAGATGCTTCGGTTCCGTTCCCGGCACATGAGCCGGAAGATATTCAATTCTGGTTTGACGATTGGCGAAGCCCGTCTCGTGGTGGACAACGCGATGTTGTATTTGATTCATAAGGATGATCCGGCCCAGGACGAGGCGATTAAGATTCTTCATGAATTCTTTTATTGATTTCCGACCGTTTCCCCTTGACTCTCCCCGCGCGGTGGGGTAGGATTTGGGTCGAGGAGATTCAAATGCCCGATTATAGCGTATGCGTCGCAGGAGACCAATACGAGCAGAATGGCGTTAAGAAATACCACTGGCTTCAAGTGGGAACGGCGTGGGTCGATAAAACTTACATTAACGTTAAATTGGAATTGCCGCTGGTGGTGGGTAAAGAGACGAAAATACGTCTCTATCCAATGTCTGGCCCCGCGAGTTCTGAGCCGGCGTGATTCCCCCGTCCGACACTGTGTCGCCCGAGCACGGTCGAGCACGGTCGATTTCTATTGACACCGCCGCGAATCTCGCGTAACCTTTCTCCATGCCGAAATTAACCAAAAAATCCGATCCCTTCCTCGACCCGAAACTCGCCGCCGCGCGATTGATGCAACTCGCGTTAGATCGTATGTTGTTTGCGAAAGCGGGGTACGGCGTGAAATGGGACATTACGATTCGGTACGAGTTTGATAAGACGAAAGCGACGGGGGACGACGGCGCGTTGGTTCGTCCGGTGTGTGGGAAGTTTTCGTCCGGGGAGTTGTGATGCCCGACGACGCCAAACACCCCGATCTCCGCCACCGCACGATTTCGTGGTTAGTGGCGTCGGCGGGCGAATTACAGCGCCGTGTGGCCGAACTCGAACAGGAGAATGCGGCGCTACGGAGCGAAAATAAGCGTCTGCGAGTCGGCGAACGGACGCAAAAAGCGTTGGCGAAGGTCGCCGCGCGGTAACACGTGCTGGAGAATTTATTCGCTTGACTCTCGCTCAACGGTTACGATAGAATTCCCCCATCGCCAAAACGAAAGGAGTCCACGCCGATGTCCAAACGCTACGAACTCGCACAGAAAACGAATGCGGAATTGCAACGGTTACTGGGGACGGCGGTACCTACTGTCGTGAACGCTCGTCCGTTGTTGCCGGGCGAAATCTCCCGCACCGAGGCGATTAATAGGATTCTCGCAACGAAAGGATTTTAACAATGTCTTCTTGGGCTATTCCGCCGGCCACGCCGGCCACGCTCACCCGCTCCGAACTCGCACACACCGCCACACCCGCCACCGACCTCGCGCTGGACGCCGAACGCACGTTGGGGTATTCGGTGCTGCGCCGGACGCTCGGCGTCCCCGGACCGCTCGGCGCCGCGCTGCACGCTCTCGGAATCTCGCCGTACGACGCCGGGATTGTGGAGGCGTATAAGGAGGACGCGGCGACGGCCGCGAACGTCCGCAATCGTACGGAGTTCCCCGGGACGTGCTCCACGGTACGGTGGGAACGCACACCGTTACAGGGTTACGTCGGCGACGTGCCGGCCCGCGCTGTCGCCCTCGCCCTAACGATCCACCGCGCATTCCCCGACGTAGTGTTCTACGTGGACGAGATCACGGGCGACCCATTCCTTGTGGCGACCACGCCGGACGAGGAGTACTACGTGGAGCACTGGGCGGAGGGCGGAGTTTTCGAAGGCGTGGAGGAGTAATGCCCGTGCCAGAGATCGATTCCGGGAGAATCTTCGACGCGATTTTGCGCTCCGGCGTTACGCATTGCGTTCGAGGACATCTCCGCACGGTCGAAAATTCCTATATCCGTGCGCGGAACGGCGTTATTGAGTGCCGCGATTGCTGGCGGATTATTCGTAATACTCCAGAAGCCAAGAAGAAAGCTCGTCAGTACCAACGCAAACGCCGCGGCACACCCAAGCGCGATTTGCGATTCTGCATCCGCGGCCACCGCAAAAGCGGAAAGAATCTTTATGTTCGCAAAAATGGGCGTAAAGAGTGCCGTACTTGTATGCAGGCGCGCGCGAGCACCCCGGAACAACGCGCCAAACAATTAGCGCATCGAATTAGGCGAGGGGTTAAGCCCAAAGTTGTTCAGACAAAACTTGAGAAATTTTTAGACCGGGTTTCCCCCGAACCTAATACGGGATGTTGGTTATGGTTGGGTTCTTATCGCAACGACTACGCAATTTTCTGCTGGGAAAAACGGGTTCAAAACGCATCACACGTCGCATTGGAAGTGATCTCCGGAATAATTGTTCCACATGGAAAATACGCTTGTCACAAATGCGATACTCCTGCATGTGTGAATCCAGATCATCTTTTTATTGGGACTGCGCTGGAAAATAATCGCGACTGCCATGCGAAAGGTCGCGCGGCTATCGGAGTTCGCCATGGACTAACTCATTTAACTCCAGACGATATTCGAGCAATTCGCGGCTGTTCTACGCCACATTTCATTCTCGCGAAAAAATATAACGTGAGTCCCGGTAACATTGCAGCGATACGCGCGCTGAAATCCTGGAGGCATGTACAGTGATAGATTCAGAGCGCATCTTTAACGCTATTACGTCCGGGAATTATCCAGCCCTTGCTGTAGAACAAGGAAGCGAGCTCGTAGACGCCTGGGTTGCCGCTTGTGTGGAAGAGGACAAACGGTATACAACGCTGCTGCTTGAGGCTGGATTTTTTATTGAATTGAACGAGAATACGTTTGTCGTCGGCGCGATCGACAAAATCATGCGCGACAGCAACGGGATTCTAGCGGGAGAGTGGAAAACTTCCAGCAAAAGCCGCACCTGGGGACCAGAGCGGTGGTTTGATTCGTTGGTGAATTCCCATCAAATCGGGACGTATTCGGCGGCATTGAAATACGGGTTGTTTCCGGTGAGCTTGGAAATCGCCCAAATGCTCGGTGCGCCACCGGACGATAACGACGGATTGTGGACCCCGAGACTTGCGGAACCACGAATTCTCGCCCGGGCCGTGACGAAGACGAAGCCCCCTGAGATATGGCCCACTCCCGCCGGCGCGGAAATTAAATGCCCTGTCGCACGGATTGAAGCAACGTTGAATGCTTATCGGAATGAAGCTGCGGGGATCCGTGCGAAACGCAAAACGGGTGTCGTGCCGTGGCAGCTTCCCGCCAAGCATTGCGAGAAAACGTACGGCTTCAAAGTTTATACGTGCGAGTTTCTTGAGGAGTGCCGGGCGTTGAGGTTTCCAGTGGGCGCGGGAGCGTTTGAGCACGGTTTGAGCCCGGGGTCGTCGGACGTGGTGAAGTATTTGGTGGACTCGGGCCGGATTTCGCTTGACAATGCTACGGAAGTCTGTATTCTGAGTTCTTCATCGCTCGAAGATGCCATGCAATGCTCTGAAAAATGGCGCCGGCGCTCCATCGGCCAGGAACGCGAGAGCAAGGAGAGTTTAGAGATCGGTTCGGTATTACACCTTGGCTTGAAGTCGTACCACGAACAGTTGCGGGAAAACGGCTACTGAAAGCATTCGATGAGATTATGAAGGAGAGCGGGTTTTAGGAGGGAGTGTTTATGCGGAAAGCGAAAACGAGATTTTACGTTGCGGTCGTCGCCCAGAACCTAACGGACGTGCCGTTGATGTTGTCGCAGCGCGCAAGCGGCGACTTCAAGTCGTTCGTTGGCACGGACAAGCGTAAAGTCGTGGCGAAGGCGTTGAAGCAAGCCGCGATCTGGGGCGAATCGTCCTACCACGTTTACGTGGGCGAGTTGATGGAGCACGCTGAAGCGAAGGCGGAGTTTACGTTGGAGAGATTGGGGGTGCGGTGATGGACAACGCGATTAAAACGGCGAAGTTAGCGTTATTGGTGAGCTTGGCGGTGTTGTGCGTTTGTGTGGCGGACACGCTTCGGCACATCCGGCAGAGTTCGGACGCGGCCACAGTCGTGCTCACATCGCTCAACACGACAATTTCCGATGCCGATCGCACGGTGCTCGCCACGAACGCCGCCTTGAACACGAAAGGCGGGATTCTGGATATCGTGAAGGCGACCGCGCTCCACGCCGATCGCGCCGTGGGGGAGGCCGCGATTACGTCCCGGCAACAGAGGGTCGCCGCAGCACAGTTGGACGGCGAGATTCTCGGAACCGTGAATCACGTCAACGTGGTGATGGACTCCCTCGCGGGGAACATCCGCGCCACGACCGAGGACGTGCATAATTCGTTGATCCGCGTCCCCGCACTGCTCGACGCGACGAACGCTACGATCACGTCCGCGAACCGGGTGCTCTCGAACTCCGACATCCCCGCGACCCTCGCGAACATCGACAACGCCACGAAGGAGATTAACGTGACGCTCCAGCATGTGAGCGGTGTGACCGCGAATCTCAACGCGATGTCGGCGGACCTCAATAAGTCGCTCCATAAAACGCTGAATCCCACGAAGAAGTCGGTCGCGTTGGGGTGGGGACTCACCGCGCTCAAGATCGGGGCGGCGACGGCGACGTTGTTTTAGGAGGCGAACATGGACAGAATGTTCGACGATTTATACAAAGACCTTGTGGGGCTGATTGCTATTGTCGCGGTACTGGCGGCAGTGATTGGGGTGGCGTTGTGGGAAACCGGGAAGTTTCTCATTCACCACATTCATGTTTTCTGGAGGTAGCGGATGAACAATACTAAATGTCTCCCAGAATGCGACGAGCGCCACGCGGAGGGTTGTCCGAGGTTCGAAGCGGAGCGCGAGTATTGGCGCGCATATTTCGGCGTTGGCACCCCAGCGTTCTCCAACTTCGCGCCGTTGATGAATAAGTGGTGCCCCGAGTGCCACCGCGCGTTTAAGGTGTCCTCGAACCAGAACGAGTGTCCGGTTTGCGGGAAGGAAGGGTTACAGTAATGTCGAAAAAGGATGAAGAAAACGGCGGGTTGGGTTTATTCATGTTCATTGTCGCGCTGAGTTTGGCCGCTGGTGTGAGTTTAATAACGTTTTGGGCCAAAGGCTCCCCGCTACTCGCCGCCGCCGCATTTCTAATCGGCTGGCCGGTGATTTTCTTCGGTTTGTTGCGATTATTTTGTTGACTCCTTCGCGGAGGAGTGGGAGAATACGAGTATGCCAGAGAATATTGAAACGACCACGCCGAGTACGCCCATCAACACACCTGACACCCCATCACCCCTTCTCGACCTCGTGTACGTGAGCGAGATTGAGCGGTCGCAGGAGGAACGTGTGGAATCGTTCTGCGCCGTTCTCCGCGACACCGCGAAACTCGGGAAGATCGGCCACGCGATCACGCTATTTGAGTTCGAGGTGGATGGCAAGGCGCGGGTTGGATTTATCGCGAATCACGAGATGCAAGATTTGATGGGCAAAACCGGGATGTTGCGGGCAGAGGAAATGTGCTGGTTACAACTCGCGCTCCTCGCGAATATAGGCTTGCCAAAAATGCCCGTGGGCGCGGCAGAGGGACTGGCGTGGTGCCGCGAAAACATTTGGAAGAACGAGAGCGAGGCGAAATGACCGAGGAAACGTGTAACGCGTCCGAGAATTTGATCGCAGAGATGGAGAAGGGTGGGGCCGCGGTGACACGCGTAACCAACGTTCCCGCTCAAACGCCCGTTGTGGTAGGGAAGATCACGACGCCAGGCGCACCGGCGGCGAAACCTCCGCTCCCGGGAATTCAGAAACCTCCCGTCCCTCCCGCGAAACCCGTCACCACGGTCGCGGCGTTGGCAAAGACCGCGCTCGGTGCGGCGCCGAAAGGTATTAAAGACGGCAACACGGCGGATTTGGATTCGTCGTTCCTGCACGCCGTTTTGTTCTCCGAGTACGACGGCCGCAAGACCACGACCGCCGGGACGTTCGACACACCGGAATGGGTGAGGATTATTGGGACGCGGAACGAGGAGCAGTTGGGACCGTTACGGAAGCGTGGTTACGTCTATGCGATCGCCCACGACGAAGCCGAGTTGGTGTGGTTACTCGAAAACGCCGAGAAGAAATGGCCGGAGTGGGCGGAGCGGCCGGATCCCGACAAACGCCGCACACTCGTCCTGGACGACGGGACAGAAGGTGTGCAAATGCTCGTGGAGGGAAACGAGATCATAAACGGTCAGGTTGTGAAGGACATGAGGCGGACGTACCGGGCGGCGGGAACCACACTCCGGGATGTGCTCATCCGCAAAACGCTCCGCGAACCCCAGAATTTCATTATGACCGCCCTGGCGCGGTCGGACGAGAGCCCCGTCACGCCGTCCGAACAGATTTATGCGCCCGATCTCCCACCGGCGATGCTGAAGATGGTCATGGTGGGGTTTGAAATGGTACTGTACATCGACAAAGCGAAATGGAAATTTCGCACCCGGGATTACAAAGAGACGTTCCAGGTCGAGCGGGAGATCGATAATAAGAAGCAGATCGTGCCGTTGCGCCGCACGGTGTGTTGCAAGATTAAGCCCGCGCTGGAGGACGCCGGGGAGATTAAGGATTTGGAGGAGATGAATTTGGCCGCGTTGTGGAGGCGGGTGAGCGGGAAGAAGGTGGCGAAATGAAAAAACACGTTCGCGAAGCCAACATGATTCTGGGCCGCATCGACAAGGACGTGCTGGCGACGATGAAGAAGCACGGCGGGTTCGTGGCGGGCGGCGCGGTCACGTCGATTTTCACGTCCGCGCCCATAAACGATTTCGATATTTTCTTCCCCACGGTGAAAGCCGCGAATAATTGTGTGGCGGGGTGGGACGAGAAGAAATCGGAGAAACCCGTCGTCACCGATAACGCGTATTCGTTCCAACTCGATCACCAACGCTACCAATTTATTAAAGTGGCGACCGGGACGCCCGAGCAAGTGATTGGCGGGTTCGATTTCACCGTGTGCATGGGAGCGGTGACGGTGGACGGCGATTTTACGTTCGCGCCGGATTTCTTCCAGCACTTAGCACAACGCCGGTTGGTGTTTAATATCGGCACGGAGTTTCCGATCTGCGCGTTGTATCGCACCCGAAAATACATTAAGCGGGGGTTCGAGTTGTCGGGGATCGAGGCGATTAAGCTGGCGTTGAGGATTCAGAATCTTGATATTTCCGATTACAAAGAACTCCGCCGGCAGTTGATGGGGATTGATACGTTGTTTCTGAAGGAGCTTACGGATTCGCTCAAGACGGAGGGCGAGAAGAAGTATGATTTGAACGAGTTCTTGGCGACGCTGGAGAAGTGGTTGGAGAAGTTGGATCGGGTGGTGGGGAACGATGATTAAGCCCGTTTCCCTGCTCCTCCGCGTCCTCGCGATCCTCGCCGTAATGCTCGTGCGCGTGGTGGCGTCCATCGTCGAGTGCGCTGCGCAACTCGCGGGGATAGCGGCGTACGAAGTGCTCGTGCCCGCACTACGGGGGTTGCAAAACGCGCAAGAGAAGTTGGAGAGCACGAACGATTCTACAAAAGGAGAAACGAGATGAAATTCAAAAGTGTGAAGAAAGTGCAGGATTTGAAGCTCGAAGGCGTAACATTCGAAATGGAGCTTCTCGACAAACAGCTTCAGTCCGTGACGTTGACGGACGGCGCTGGGAACGTCGTGAAACTCTCAAAACAGGGTTACGGCGACTTCGCGGCGTTCGTGCCTCAGCCGCCAGAGATGGTGAAGAAGTTCGAACTTCGCTACACCCTGGCGTTGATCGGCGATAAGACGGAGTTGTTCGACGAGAAGTACGAGGCCGAAGCGCGTGGCCGGGAGCTCGCCGGGATGTACCCGGAAATCCGCGATAACATGACGACGAAAGAGGTCGAGGTCGCGGAGCAGGATTAATTTAACCGGAGCTTGAGTGCTTTGGTGGTGCCGCGCGCCGATTGCGCCCGTGCACCTTAGCCCCGTAACTGAGGAGAGCGCCACGAGCAAGAGTCGTGGTGGAATCGTTCGAATGCCAGAGAAACTGCTGGAGCGTCCGGGCACTACGCGGGGCTTTCATTTAATGCCGATTGCGGTCGGCGAGGAGAGAAGAAAAATGGCGAAATTCGCAAAACCACGTTTGTTGTCCGAGCGCGAGATTAACGTAATCCGCGGGAAGGCGATTGTGGGCCGCGCCACACCAGCAGAGTTGATGTCGGTCTTCGCCCATTGGGACTTGATGGAGGCGAAAATGGACGAGGTGGAGAGGGACGATTTCTTCGGAACGGAAGGATGGCGGCACTTCTTTGGGTTGCCGGACGCCGATTAGTGGTATGACAGGACGGGTAGCGGCATTCAGATGTCGGCAAAAATAAAACACGGGGAAGCACCATCATATCGCAATAAAGCAACCCGCGAATACGGGTCTTGGCGAGAAATGTTGCGGCGCTGTTCTGACGCTAAGCGTAAGGAATACATTTATTACGGCGGAAGAGGAATTTCTGTTTGTGAACGATGGCGCAATAGCTATGTGAATTTTCTTGCTGATATGGGGAGATGTCCGCTAGGTATGAGCCTTGATCGCTTTCCAAACCCCGATGGTAATTATGAACCGGGAAATTGTCGATGGGCGACTCCGCACGAACAGCGAATTAACAGAGGGAAGGGTAACGGCAAACGGGGAGTGAATCAGATCACTTCAGCGGATTGAAACGACGAGGTTCTTGGAATCACGGTACGTCAATTTGCTAGTACAACCTGAGGGGCCGTCGCGCCGGGATGAGGAAAGCCCGGCAAATTTCAAAAGGAGGAGCCAACGCAAATGGCCACAAAACGCAAAGTGACGAAGAAGAGTAAGAAGAAGGGCACGAGCACGAAGAAACGCACCACAACCAAACGGACGACAAAGGTCACGACACCGATCACGCCGACCGTTAACCACACTGAGTGCATCGACGAAACCGGCCACGAAGATGTGTTTCCTGGACCCGGCATTTAGTTGACTTCGACCGCCCTGGCGCGTTAGAATTCGAACGAAGGAGAGATTCACAACCAATCACATGACACCAATCACAGACGAGGAGATTTCACAAACCATGGAGACCCAAAACACAGGCGTTGATACGCCCACGACACCCGCCACGTCCGGCTTCGGCACGCCCGCCGGCCAGCTCGACCCGAAGGCGGCGGACGCGCACCGGGCGAAGGTAGTGGGAGTCGGCACGAAGACCTTCGACTCCGGCACCACCGCCCTGCAAATCCAATTCGAATCCATCGACACCGGCGCGGGCGGACGGGATTTCACGCTTTCGTTGTTTCCGCCCGTGGAGTTTTTCGCCACGGAAAACTGGGACACCAACGGCTTTCACGCAGAGAACCTTTCTCGTGAGTCACCTGGATTGAACGATAACAATCGTCCGAAACAGAGTCCTGCACAAAGCTACGCCCGCAACATCTCGAACTCAAAGGGAACGGGCGAGGTGCAGAACCTCATCACGATCGCGGAGAAGCAGGGTCGCACGCCGGCCGCGTTGGGACTCAGCACGCCCACGAACGCCGACGAGTACGTCGCCGTGTTGAACGCGGTCCTGGTCGATACCGAGGTCGTGATCGTCCGTCGGCCCGAGAACAACGCCGATCCCCGGTTCGATGGCGAGCTCAAAATCAAGCGCGTTCTCGAACCCGAGTCCGCGACGAACCCGAAGACCCAGGGCTTTTTCAAGGAAGTCCGGAAGATGTGGGCGGAATAAGGCCGAGCACGTAACCATCATTTCACAAAGCGGCCCCGTCAAAAGGGCCGCACTTTTTTATAACGCACATTTTTAATTCTCTTGACTTCCCCCGGCCCCATCGCGTAAAGTGGTGGGGTCGTTTCGCGTAAACACACGTAAACATGCGCCGGGAGTAATCGGGCGCGAAGCGACACTTTGTCGGACGGGAGATTCAAATGAAAATTGATATCGTTGTAACGCAGAAGGAGATTCAGGAAGTCTTGGCGAACTACGTCGCGGAGAAAGTCGGACACGCGATTAACGCCGAGAACGTCAAGCTGTTCGTGAAGTCGAAGAACAACTATCGGCTCAAGACGTGGGAGGAGGCGGAGTTGTGCGTTTCCACGGTGGGAATCGAAAACACGTTCGCTGGCGGCACTCAGAAGTCCGAGCCCATCGACGCCGGGACGGAGCTTAAAGCGACCGTGGTGCAGGAGATTTAGCCGTGACGCCGCTTGACACTATGTGCTATCGAAAGCACCGTTTCCCGTCCGAAGACGCCGCCTTAAAATTCGCCTCGACCGCCTGGACGCCGTTTCGGCTCCGCGCGTACGCGTGTCCGAATTTAGAGCCGGACGGTTCCGCACATTTTCACCTGACGAAGAAACCCGGCGAGGGAAAGTGGGTGCAGCCCGATCTCTCGGCGGTTCCGAGGCGCGTCGTCCGGGCGCAGAACGCGAGAAGGAGGAGGGGGAGATGAGCGCGAACGAATGCGTTTATAAAATTCGTCGTAAGGTGGACGGGAAATATTCGACCGGCGGCACCACGCCCCAGTTCTCGAAGAACGGAAAGGTGTGGCGAACGCTGGGGCAGTTGAAATCGCACCTCACGTTGGTGAAAGATAGTCAACGGTATCCCCGCACCGAAGCCCAGCGCACTGCGCGACTCCGCCAATTCTATGCCGGGTGTGAGGTCGTGGTGTTTCAGATCACCGAAACGTGTACGAGTATTAATGAGATCACGTAATGTCTAACTGGCACCCACCTTCGTGTTCGTCGTGTTCGTTATACGGTCTTGGGAAAGGATTCGTCGTGGGCTGCGGGAACCCACACACGACGAATATAATGATCGTTTTGGAATCGCCCTACCTCGAAGAAGTGAACTTCTCCGTGTGGCCCCCGGCGGGGCCGAAGAAACGTTACGTGTTGGGAGAGGTGAAGGAGTCGCAGGCGGAGACGAAACGCCGGCGTGAGCGTTATCCCGAGATTGAGCCGAGGTTACTGGCGCGGGGCGTTCCTGTGGTCGGTCGCACCGGATTCCTCTTCAACCAAATGCTCGAAGCGGCGGGGATCCAGCGGGACCGGATTTTCGTGGACAACGCCCTGCGCTGCATCCCGCCGAAATCGAAAGGCGGCGCGAACTGGCCTACGGGCAACGCGAAGAATATTGCGGCGTTCGCGTGCCGGCAGTACGATAGGATCGATGAGTTCAAGCCGACGGTCGTCGTTTTCAGCATTCACCCAAGCGCCGTACTCAGGGAACAAACTCCGTATTTACTAATCGTCGAGGATTTGCGTAAGGTGAAGGAATTCGCCGACCAAGGCGAACGTGTGTTGTTGTTGATGGGCGGCAACGCGGTGGACACGTATTTCGGGTTTTTCAAGAACGTTACGAAGAGTCGAGGGCATTACGAATTCGTGGACGAAAAGTGGTTGACAGCGAGAACGGAATATCTTAGAGTTAAGGCGGAGAAAGCGAGGAGGTTAGAGGTGCCAAAGGAATTACGACCGAAGAAGAAATCGAAGGCGGAGGTTGCGAGGGAAGAATTGGCGGAGAAAATCGCGCTGGCGATTCTTCAGGATTTAACGAGTGAAGTGAAGGCTGAAGGAACCGCGATAAACGAGGGTTTGGCTCGGGAGCGTTGGATTCCGCTTATCGCGGGCGTTCTCACCCCTCCCCCGCGCCCGAAGAAGCCGCGTCCAGGCCCGTGTTTAGTTTGTCAACAAGCGTCGTGCGTTTGCGGGTCGAATGCGCCGAGGATGCCGGAGTCCTCCTCCCCCGAGGTGTCCAAATGAGCAAATGCGCGAATAGCTTGTGTCAAACTCAAGTTCGAGAGAACGAGGACTACTGTGAACATCACGACCCCAACAGAACAACGAAAGCGATTGTCGTGCGTTCGGACGGCCAGACGGTTAAGCTCGAAGCGAAGGAACCGTTGCGTTTGGAGATTGTGGGCAGATTTACTTTGATCCGTACTATGAAGGAAACAATCGCTTCGTTCTACGCACCGATTTCAGCGAGATTAGGGCGCGAATGACCGCGACAATCGACATTTCCAGCCCGACCGCGAACATGTACGGGTGTGAGCCGTGTCCGAAGTGCCGGTCGAAGTACCGCTATCCCGCGACGTGCGCGGTTCCGAAGAAGCCGGACGATGATGGTTCGTTGCGGGTGTTTTGCGACGATTGTGGACACGTCGAGCCCGGCGTTGTGAAAGGTGACGAATGAAACGCTTCCGTAAGCCCAAAGCGAAACCCGGAGAGCTTCTCGTTAAGTGGGGCGATTCGAAAGAGGGAGGCCCGGATGTTTATTACTGTTGGGGCGAGGGAGTGCCGAAGAGAGACGGTAGTTACTTGCAATACGTGCTCGGGTGTACGAGAGCCAACCCGCTTTATCCATCGCGTCCCGGCGAATCTTCTCAAGAGCCGAGTTTGTTGGATGGGCTCAAATCGCGGGGTTATGACTTGACGACCTTGAGGTTTTCGATTAAGAAGATTGGGGCGAAATGATTCCGGATTTCGACGACCTCCACTCCCGCTACGCCCCGCGCGTCCGGAACGTCATCGCGTCGATCCTCCGCTACCGCCCCAACGACATCGACGACGCCGCACAGGAGACGTGGTTACGAGTATGGGCGCATTTGTCGGAGTTCCGGGGCGACGCGACCCCTTGGACCTGGATCTATCGCGTCGCGGTGAATTGCGCGTTGGGAGTGTTGCGGAAGGACGCTCGGGCTGGCGTGAAATTCGAACCGCTCGAAGTGGTCGTGGAAAACGAAGAAGGCGAGCGAAAACCGCTCCCCCGGCAACTTGTCGTGCGGGACCGTCGAACAGAGTTGGTTCCCGAGTTGCTGGATTTAACCGAAGCTATTTCGCGCTTAACCCCTTGTCAACGCGCGGTGTTTAAAAGGCATTACGCGGTGGGATGGACGTACCGTGAGATTGCGTCGGAGCGAGGGTCGAATCGCAACACCGAACGTGCCAACGCGTTCAAAGCGGTGAGAGAGTTGAGGAGGAGGTTGGGGAGATGAATAATAATACGAAGCCGTTTCACTTACGCGAACATCCGCCAGGAGTATTCGCCAAAGTAATTAATGAAGGCCGCGCTCTGAAAAGTTGGGCCGCGAAGACGTGGGTGCAGCGCGCGAACGCGTGGTTACACGAGGAGCCGCACGATCTCGAACTTGATCGCGGTGACGCGATTTATCATGTGAACGGTTACGAGAACGGTTTCAAAATCAAGGCGGAGACGCTCGCGCAACGGAGTTATCTATGACCTACTCTTCCAATTTCACCGGCGGCGACGCGGACTCGCGGCGTTCCGAAGCCGATCGCATCATCGCGATTATCGAAGACGAGATGGAGAGTCTCGCCCCACGTCAACGCGCATTTGTCGAACAAATGGCGGCGGGCGGCGATGTGTCAGGGAAGCAGTTGTTGTGGTTGCGGGACATTAAGGATTCGTTGTGACCCTACGCGAAACTCTCTGGTTCTGTCTCGGCGGCAAAAGCGGGCTTGCTGCGCACAAACTAACTCGCGCACAGAAATATATTCGGCGCGACCGCCAGGACTTGTACATTCGTGTGGTCCTTGGGACCGCTACCGAAAGCGAAAAACTACAACACGCCACAACTCAAGAAGCTGTGACGTTGTTGTGGAAATTGGGTTGGGTAGTATGACATACCCGACCCTCCCCACCGCGTTCGTGCTCGTTCAACTCCGGGCGTTGAAGAGGATGTGGGGCCGTGGATAAACGCGCGTATTTACTAGTCTCGCTGAAAGCTCTCCGTGCTATCGAATGGGCCGGGTGCGGTTGCGGTATGGGCATGGAATACCCGTGTTGCCCGGTGTGTCGCGCCGGCGAGGAAACGAAGAAACACAAACGCTCGTGCTGGCTGGCGAGGATGATTCGGGAGCTTACACGGTGAACGACGGCACTCTCACGCCCGAAGCCCTCAACCACATGTTCGATTCGTTCACGTTCGAATGCGGCCCGAGAGTTGTGTATTGTCCCGGTTGCGCGGGGTACGGGCAGATACCGCTCAACGCTCCGGACGATTCACACTGGAAAGGTTGCAGGTTTATCGCATTGAAGCGCGAATTGGAGAAGAAGAGTGCGGTATAAGCCGGAGCGCACCTGGCCCACCATTGTCCGCGATCCCGCCCGCATCCTCGATCTCTTCGGGCCGGAGTCCGCGCCCTACCAGAAGTTCGCTCAATCGCTCCTTAAAACCGCCGCGCCCATCCTCGGATGCGATCTCGAATATAATGAGCCAGAGAGGTACGTGGAGGTTCCCACAATTCTCGGCGTGAGTGACGGCGCGTTGCACATAAGCGTTCCGTTTCACGATGGGTTGCCATACTTCAAGGAATTGCTCCAACGTCATCCCGAAATGCGCTTCCTTGGCCACGCGTTTACCTCCGCCGACTTCTTCGCCTTCCGTCAGGTTGGGTTGACGCTGAAGTTAGAGAATATCGAGGACACGATTATTCGGCACGCGTTAGTGTCGGCGCATTTGTGCAAAGGCGTAAAGTCCGGAGAGGACGACGAAGGCCCGAGCAAGGGGAAGGGCTACATGAACTTGTGGACTTTCCTTTCGCTCTACACCTCATTACGAAACTACAAACATTGCATTGGTGAAGAGAACGGCTGTGACGGTTCACGGCCTTGCCGCGTTCACGCAGAGTACGAATATAACGGGGTCGATTCGCTTGGTCCCGTGTGGGGCTTCCCGCATATTTTGAAATCCAGTATTATTCGCGGAGTGGAGAAGCTCTACCCGTTGCACCGTGAACTCGCGTACGTGCTGGGCGAGATGGCCCGGCATGGGGTGCAGGCGGACAGGGAGTATCTCTACGGCGAGGGCGGGTTGCAACGGGAGTTCGAACGCCAAAAGGCGCACATCGAGGGCATTCTACCGTTCAACCCGAAGTCCAACAAAGCCGCGATCGAGCATTTTAAGAAGAAGGGAATCGTGCTCGAAGACTGGCAGGAGACGACGATACGCGAAGCGTGCGAGGAGTATGACGATGAGGAACTCCACCTAAGTCTCGACCACAAGGAACTCGGCGCAGGCGTCGCGCGCTGGTACGCTCCGGTGACGAAGGACAAGAGCGGAAACTGGAAGGGGTATATGGATGCGTACGGGAAGATTCACCCTAGGTTGGGGATGTTTACTTCCACAGGTCGGTTGCAATGTGTTTCACCGAACCTCCAGAACGTCTCGGCCCGTCGCATGGACCGCCACAACTGCGAGTGTGGAGAGAGGATCGAGAAGCACCCCACACTGACGTGCGCGAAGTTTAAGGGGATTTCGGTGGGCAAGCTGGTGAGGCGGGGGATTATCGCGTCGCCAGGGCACTACCTTATGGAGAGCGATTTTAGCAACGCAGAAAATAGATGTTTCCTCCACCAGTCCGGGCATAGCATTCCTCTGAACGTGGACGGTCACACGCAGACTTCGGAGATGATGGGGCTTACGCCGGAGATGGAGTTTGTGAAGTTGACGGGTGGAGGGAAGACGAGGCAGGCGGCGAAGTCGGCCACACACGGATGTTTGACGGGAGATCACGAAATTCTTACGCCTCAAGGCTGGAAGAGAATTGATTCGTGCAATGAGCAAACTGTTTTGGCGCAATGGGAAGTCGAAGGTTCAAAAATATCGTTCGTGGTGCCAGAGAAATTTCACGAATATGATTTCTTAGGTAATCTTATCCGCTTGAAAGCCCGAGGACTACAGACGCTCGCAACCCCTAACCACGCATGGCCAGTGAATATCAACGGGTCGTGGAACAATATTCGATACTCAAAAACGCAACGGAAAACTTCGGATCAATTCACCAACGCCGGTCGCATAGCAGTGAGTGGAAAGCTAATGGGGGAAGATTGCGACATCTCTGACGACGATATCCGTCGCTGCGTCGCAGTTCAAGCGGACGCCCAGGCGAACCGCAATCGTCATAGTGAGTGGGGTGGAACTGTTACGTTTCATGTTGTCAAGGAGAGAAAGAAATCTCGTATTCGAGAGCTATTTGGTGTGGAAGGAGTGCCGTGCGGCTGTCATCCAACGGGAAGACGATTTAGTGTTAATCTATCGAAAGGTTTTTCGTATCCGCTTTTGAGCTCAAAGAAAAGTTTCAATGAGAAAGTTTTGCTTCTCTCTCAGCGCCAGCGAGAAATCTTTTTAGAAGAGATATTGTTGTGGGATGGCTATGTTGGGAAGAAAACAGTCAATTATTCGTACGTTAATACTGACTATAATTCTCTCGTGTGGGCACAGACGGTAGCTCACCTAAGCGGCCGACAGTCTCTTATGCGAGAGACGACAAAATATGGCTCCGGCTTCAATTCCACAAAAAGAAGGTGGTTGCTCAGCTTTAACCGTCGTCAATACGCAGCTATTGAAACAATGACGAAAACCAACGAACCATTTGGCGGTAGGGTTTATTGTTTCACTGTTCCTAGCGGGTATTTCTTAACTCGCTATCGCGATACTATTCATGTGACAGGGAATTCGTTCTACCTCGAAGGCATTCAACTCAAACTCCCCCGCGAGATCACCGGAAAAGTGAAGAAAGAGATTGATATCGGCGCGCGGGAAATCTGGCCGGAGTGGAAGTTTAACGGGAAGATCGTGACGTTCACGGGGAGTAATCTGGCCCAGCGGGCGTTCGGGGACAAGACGTATGAGAATAGGATTAAAGCGTTGGAAGTGTTGAAAAGGTTGTTTGGGGCGTATCCGGGGGCACGCGAGTTTCAGCGGAAAATTGGGGAGATGATCGAGCGTCAGGGAGCGTATGTGAGTCCACACGGGTATTATCTCACGATGTTGGGTGAGGACGAGGAGAAGATGAAAACTGCGGCGGCGATGGCTGGGTCGAATCCCATAGCGCACCTTACAAAACTTGCCCTCGTAGACGGCTGGCGCGAGATGGTGAAAGGCCGGCCAATGCGCCCCGTGTTGCAAGTCCACGACTCAATTCTGTGGGAAGTGAGGAATAATGTGGAACCGAAGCAGGCGGCGGGGTGGGCGAATGCGTTGATGTCGCGGGAGACGATGGAGATGCCGGGGATGGTGATACCGACCGAGCACAAGGCGTCTCTCGTAAAAATCTCCAACTGGCGCGATATGTCTCCTATAATTTAGCCCCTCCGACACTCTGTCGTATTTACCTCTTGACTTCCCCGCTCCCGTTCCCGTATAATTCACGTTATGCCGTCCATTCCATTTTCTCTTGCTCTGGCGATGTTTTGGCTCTTGGTTTATCCCTCTTCCACCGAACATTTAGCCGGTCGCCGCGTTCAGTTCGTCGCGAAGGGCAACACGCTCCAGGCGTTGTTGCCGGTGGAATTCCGCGTCGCACAGGAGAGTGGAACGCCGCTCACATATCTCACTTGTGACGTGTACGGACGGGAGCACGAGGTCACGGTGGAGGGCGAGACGAAACGCGAAACCGAGACCGTTCTACGCTGCGGCGCGGACCGCGTGTACGTGGTGAAGCAGATTATTTTTACGGAGTCGGGGAGATGAAGAAACTCGTTCGCGACAAGATTCCGCAGATTCTTGGGCACAAAGCCGAAGTAGTGACCGGCGATAATTACCGCGCTTATCTTAGTCTAAAAATTGACGAGGAAAAGAATGAGCTTCGTCAAGCGTCTTTCTTCGATCTCAATGCGCGCTACCCTGAAAACGTGAAGGAAGAAGCAGCGGACGTAATTACCGCAGTGCTGGCGTTATGCAAGACACATGGTTTCACACCCGAGGATGTTCAGAAAGAGATTGAACGGAAGACTGCGGAAAAGGGCGGGTTCGATGCTGGTTACGTAATGGAGTTCTCGTGATCGTCCGCGTCATCCTCCCTCCCCGCGTCGAGACCGCTTTTAAGAAGGCGGCGGTGGCGGCGTTTCCGCGCGAACACGCCGAGGCGATGCGCGGACGAGTGGTGGGCGATACCGTTACGATCACGCGCTTCGTCCCAATCCCCCACGCGACCGCCACGCCCGACACCGTCGAATTCCTCCACGACGACGCGATTACAAAGAAGGACGGAACGGATGCGTTTGTGGGGACGTGCCATTCGCACCCCGGCGAGGGGTGTGACGCGGCGCCGAGCGTCGCGGATTGGAAATCTGCGTTCGATTGTGGGGAGATCGTGAGCGGAATTGTGGTGGTGGAGCGGGGAGGGAACGGGAAATTGCGGGCGGGTAGGATTCATTTTTATGAATCGCGTCCCCCTATCGCGGTCGTTCACCCCCGCGTTCGCGCACCCCGGAAGAAACGCGTCGAGATTCCCCTGCGTGATATCAATACCGAAATCAAGTTTTCAGTTGAAGAAATTCAATCTACGGAGCCCTCTACCAATGTCCACGAAATCCCCAGCTAAAGCCGCGGCGGAACACGCTGCCGAGTTAAACGCCGCGCAGCACACTACGAATCTCGAAGCCACGGTCGAGCACCTCCGCGCCGAACTTCTCCAGAAGAACGGGTTGTTGAAAAAATATCAGGCGGGGAAGGGACGGGAACTGGAACTCGCCCGCCAGGCGACTGAAGCCATCCGTGCTTTAATGCCGCTTCCACTCGTGCCGTTCAAGCCGAAGTCCGCGACGAGGGAAATCTCCGCTGTGATGAACCTCTCGGATATTCACGCCGGGGAAGTGATTAGACCGGCGGAAACGGGCGGGTTCGGAGCGTTCAATTTCGCGATCGCTGAACAACGCCTCGACACGTACTTCGCGAACGAACTCTCGTGGATTGAGATGCACCGTCGCGCGTACAACATTCAGGATTTGCATATTTTTGGGATCGGCGATTACATTAGCGGCTCGATTCATTTCGAGCTGCTTGTGACGAACGAGGCAACTTCGATGGTCTGTGCGGTGAAGTGCGGGGATTGGCTGGCGAATCGCATCGGTCGCATTGCGCCGCACTTTCGCCGCGTTTATTTCCACGGCATCGGCGCGGACAATCACGGTCGTTTGCAACCGAAGCCCCAGGCAAAAGGTAAGGCCGAGAACAATTACTCTTACATCGTCCACGCGATGATCGAACGCCAGTTGAGCGCGCATAAGAACGTTGTGGTCAAGCTGTACGAAGACATGAAGCCGGTTGTGGATGTAGGCGGACAAAAATTCCTCGTGTTCCACGGCGACACGATCAAATGCGTGCTCGGGATCCCGTACTACGGGCTTGAGCGGGACCGTGGACGTGAGGCGACCCGGCGCATGGGCACAGAGCGGAACTTCGATTACGTAAACATCGGTCATTTTCACGTTCCATCACTAATCGCGGGGAATATGATTGTGAATGGTTCGTTGAGCGGGACCAGCGAGTTTGATAGCTCGTGTGGTCGGCACGCCCCGCCGAGCCAGGTCACGTACCTCGTTCATCCGAAATATGGAATTTTCGACATGACCGCCTGGAAGTTTTCTGTGAGTGATGAAGAAACGGATGCGAGGAGAAAATGAAAACTATCCCCGAACTCCAAACCGAAGCCTTCCAAACCAACCGGGACCACGGGTTCGAAGGCAATCCGGTTCCGACCGCAATCGCGTTGATGCACTCGGAGCTTTCCGAAGCGTTGGAGTCGTTTCGTCAAAACGAGCCGGTGCTTTGGGTCAGTGATAAAGGAAAGCCGGAGGGGTTGTTGGCGGAGTACGCGGACGTGGTTATCCGGATTCTGTCCGACTGCGGCGAACGCGGCTACGATCTCTACGACGCGATTGAAAAGAAGCGTACAACAAGTCCCGTCCGTTTAAGCACGGCGGGAAAAAGTGTTAATTCCGAAGATGAACCGTGTCAGGAAAACAACGGCAGTCGTAACGCGATACTGTATGTCTTTTTACGGTTTCGACAGCACAGTGCTCACGCTCACATCGAAAGATGACATTGAGTCGGTTACGTTGTTTGGAAATTTGAGATGAACGCGTTAAACCCCTTCTCTGGCCCGTTCGTGCTCGACCCCGCCGAACTCCCACCGGGTTCGGTGTGGGTTCTCGATAAAGCGTGGTACCGCACGTATTACGTCGTGGGGTTTGGAGTGTTTCCCGTTTTAACGGAGTTCAAACCGGGATTTTGGGACGCCGCAGTGTTGAGACGTTTTCTGGGAGGAGAGTCGTGAAGGACAGTCACATTCGCACGAGGTACGGGAAGTTCGATCCGTTGAAACCGAGGAAAAACGAAGTGGATATCCGAGATATCGCGTTTGGTTTGGCGGGGGAGTATCGGTTCTCGGGACATTCGCGCTTGACGGTTGCGCAGCACAGCGTTGTGGGCTCGTATTATTGTGAGGAGCCGCTAGCGTTTCTTCTCCACGACGCATCAGAAGCACTGGGGCTTCGGGATATTGCCACCCCGCTCAAGCACACGCCGAAGTTTAAATTCTATCGCGATCTCGAAAACGCCACTTTAGCGGTTGTATACGAAGCGTTGGACATCCCCGCGTTATGGAACTGCGACGCGGTGAAAGCGACGGACCGCGCGATGTACGTTACAGAGAGTTTTAGATTGTGGAACCGTCCGGTTGAAACTGGAGAGACGTTTTTGCCCCTTACTACCAAGGAATATCGTATCTGGCCCCCTGACGAAGCCGAACAGCGCTTCCTGGCGAGGTATAGCGAACTGACGGGAGATCGGTCGGTGGAGTTAGTGGGAGCGATCACACAGGGACCGCACACAATAGCGGGTCTTCCCGTGATCGACGACCCCGACGCCACGCACACGAATTTCTTGGTCAACTCGAAAACGGCCGCGGTGGTGGCGGCAACCAAGCTAGGTGTGACCTCTCGCCCTCCATGTTCTTTTACTCATGCTGAATATGCCAAAGAAAACAACGTGTCCCGCGCCACCGCAACGTATCAAATCGCCAAGCTCCGGGAGCGCGGGATCGTAAAGCCCGTGCGGTTTAGTGTTGTGCGGAGTGACGGGCAGCGACAGACGGTGGGCGGGTGGCAGCTCACAACGCCGAACGCTATTGACTCCAACGCGAAAACGCGCTAGAATACCTTCATCCGCCCCAATGACGCCATCTCATCGCACTCCAGGGTACATCGAACTCGTCGTCGGACAAGCGGAAATAAATTCGTTCGAGCACGATATTGAGCGGGGGCGGTTGGGAACCACACGCGGTGCTCACGAGGTCCACCCTCACGACACGTTGTGGAACCACAAAAAACTTTGGTTGGCGGTGGTGGGACGGGCGGCGAAGGACGCGGGGGAGATTGAGATGGAGGATTTGGAGGTGGTGGACGAACCCGACGCGCCGATCGCCCCGAAGAATCCGTCCGCGTTGGGCGACCGCTACGACGCGAGGTTCGACGCGAAGGAGTGGTTCGGAGACGCGGAGTTTCGGTTGGTGATGGAGTTCGTGGGTTTAGAACCCGTCGCGCCGCAGATCGCGAAGATGCGTCCGGAGGAGATCGTGGAGAATTTAAGGGAGTTCGAGAAACGCGAGGAGCGGGAGAGGAAGGAGAAGAGGAAATGATAATTGGAATATGTGGGGCCGCACAATCGGGGAAAAGTACAGTTGCAAAACATCTCGTGGCGAAATACGGAAACTGTGGCGTAACAGCGATATCCTTTGCGGACGCACTTAAAATCGAAGTGTTCGAGTGGCTACAAACGCTCGGGACCTATCTTGTGCACACGGATCTTTTTAACGCTTTGGACATTGAAAGCGTTCCTACTCCGGCACTATGGCAAATTTCCGACGCCGAGAAAATAGCCTGGGTTGACCTAAACAAACGCTTTTTGCGGCCTATTCTCCAGACTCACGGAACGGAATTACGCCGAGCGCAGGATTCCGAATACTGGATTGATCGCTTTCTCGAACGTGCCGCCGAGGATGGAGCGAGAATTGTGCTGGTGCCGGACACGCGGTTTCTTAATGAGACTAATGTTTGTCACGTTGTGATTAAAGTCGAGCAGATTGGGCAGGTGGAAGATCCGGTCGTTGCGTCGCACGTTTCTGAGCGTGAGTGGCGTAAACACGATTTCCGCGACAACGTGATCCGCGCGGCGAAGGGCGACTTAGCGACCCTGCAAAAAGAAAGCGAGAGAGTGTTCGAGCGGATACTCGAAAGATTTCACGTACAGTGACGATTAAGGATCCAATCGTCCGCGATATTTTCCAGGCGCTGAATGCTTATAGAAAGTTCCGAGAGCGTTATTATCTCTGGTTCACGCTCTACGCCGACCCGCTTTCGGACGATATTTTAAGCGACATCCACGAACAAGCGTTGGCGTTTGCGCGGCAGTACAAAATATTAACGAGGTTTCACGTTCAATGAGAAACATGACTGTCTTTGCTGCACCAACCGTGAAGGAAGTCGCTGCGCGGTGGCGAGCGCAATATTACGATAAAGAATTTGGTTGGGGCAAAATATGCTCTGGTTCGTCCGAAACAATCTACCGCGCAATCTTAAAAGCCAAATCGATTAAAGCCATTGAGAAAGCGGTTGATGGCGAGAGTTGGACACAACTCTTCTGTGTAGTGTGTCACGAATACCGGCGCAAAGGGATTGTTTTCGACAACTACGATCATCCAGCGGAGGTTTGTTCGGAGTGTTTGGAACATGCTGTTAAGTTAATGACTACGCGTTAAAAGGGCTGGATTTCTCCAGCCCCTTCATCACATCGCCTGTCAAGCAACTCTACGCTGGCTTTTGTACGCCGTGGTTCTTCGCGAATTCCTCTATCGCGGGAATCAACGCCTGGATCGCGGCGACCACATCCTTATCGAGCTGGATTGAAAGACCGTTTTGGGCGGCTGCGGCACCGGCTTTCTGCGCGGCATCGACCACTTGCCCGAAGAGGTGGTAAGCAGCGTCCTCGATCGCGGCGGCTTGTGGGGAAACGAGTTTCGTCAACGCCTCAATCACGGGTAGGTTGGCTTCAACGGTAGAATCGATCTTCGCCAGCACCGGGCCGGCGGAGATGGCAAAACTTTTGATCTTTTTTGCGACACTGGCTACCCAGTGAGAAACACTCTGGAATCCAAACATGTTTAAATTCTCCTCGGTTAATTGTATCGTGGTTACGCGACCGGCGTCAATTACGCCGGCGCTAAAGGGCCGGGCGGAGTCGTACCCCCGCGGGGACCGTTCATCCGGAGCATTAAAGCCCCGGTAAATCCCGTCGTCTGTCCCGCGAGCCACTTCGCCGCATCTGAGTGCCCGTGAATATCGCACCAGATCGACGCGGCGGCTGAGGCGACGGCGAGTAGCGCCAAAAGAAAATGATCGAAATGTTCAGCGGCCCAGTTCATCCTGTCTCTAGTTTACGCTACGTCCGCTACTGCCCCGCGCCCATCGAGGTCATCGAATGCACGACGTTCGCGACGGTATAGGTTATCGTAATCTGGACGTAATCGACTTGCGCCGACAACGCCCCGCCTGCTTGTGCGGAGAGTTGCACGCCGAACGTTGGAGAGTTAAAGTCGGTCGCGGAGAACGCCGCTAAGTCCGCGCCGGCCCACGAATACGACACCAAGGTCGCAACGGTAGGCCACGACAGCAGGTTCGCCTGGTTCGGTCCGGTCGCGACGCCCGCTTTAAGCAGCGTTACATCGACATCCGTTACCTGCGCGCCGGGCATTTAGACTCGTTTCTTGAACACGTCCACCTGGACGGAGGAGACGGTTGCGTTGTTGGGGATCGCGAAACCGAAGTTCGTGGCGACGAGTTCGTTCGAAGGCGTGCCAATGCCGATGGCGGCTGTTGCGAACGCGCCGTCATTCGCGGTGATGTTGCCGGGGTTCGACC
>Ga0247670_1000121_pt1 | contig 25620 bp, 27 predicted proteins | sample CNK11_metaG_FD_183042 | JGI IMG/M metagenome (GOLD analysis project Ga0247670, IMG submission 183042) | Soil microbial communities from Purdue University Martell Research Forest, Indiana, United States - CNK11 | ecosystem: Environmental > Terrestrial > Soil > Temperate forest > Bulk soil...
ACGAAACGGTCGCCATCGCGGCCGAACTCGTCGGCGATGCGAAGGATTATCTCGTGGAAAACGCGACGGTGACGGTGGTGTTCGTTGAGGAGAAAGCCGTGAGCGTGGAAATCCCGCCGAGCGTCATCCTGACGGTGAAGGACGCGCCCGAAGGCGTGCGCGGTGATTCCGCCAACAACGTGCAGAAGGCAATCATCATGGAAACCGGCATTACGGTGCAGGCGCCGTTGTTCATCAAGACCGGCGAGAAGATCAAGATTGATACGCGCACGGGCAAATACATGGAACGGGCGTAAGGCCAGTTGGGAGTTGATGATAAATTTTAAAAGCCCGCCGATTCGGCGGGCTTTTTCATTTTTAAGGTGGAATTCCTTTTCAAGCCCAACACATTCAGCTATTTCTTTGCATGACTCGTATGTCAGCGCAAACCAAAGGGGAAAAGGTGTTTCGCGGCATTGCCGTTTCCGCCGGCATTTGTCGCGGGAAAATCCTTGTCCTGCACCGCGCCCGCCACGTCATCGCCCGACGCGAACTGTCCGATGACAATATTGCGACCGAGGTCGCCCGGTTTGAAAAATCGCTCGTCCAGACCCGTCAGCAGATTTCCGAGGTGCAGCGCAAGGTCGTTGAAAACATGGGCACCAAGGAGGGCGATATTTTTGAAGCGCATCTGCTCATGCTGGAAGACCGGATGCTGGTGGATGAAGTCATCCGCTCCATCCGCCAGGAAAAGGTCAACGCCGAGCACGCCTTTCACATGGTTTCCGAACGCTACGCCGCCGCTTTGGCCGCCGTGGATGACGAGTATCTCCGTGAACGCGCCGCCGACATGCGCGACTTGACGGTCCGCGTTTTGGACAACCTGCTCGATGTGCGCGATCAATTTGATCTCCGCCACATCACCGAGCCGTGCATCCTGGTCAGCCACGATCTGAGCGCGTCCACCACGGCGCAACTGGACAAAAATCTCGTGCTCGGCTTCGCCACCGACATCGGTGGCAAGACGTCGCACACCGCCATCATCGCCCGCTCCCTTGGCATTCCCGCCGTGGTCGGCTTGAAGACGGCCAGCGAGGAATTTGACACGGGCGACTATGCGTTGCTCGACGGTTACAACGGCACCGTCATCATCAACCCCACGGACCAGACCTTCTTTGAATACGGGCAGCTTTCGCGCATCAAGGCATCACTGGAGGAAAAGCTGCACGAGATCCAGAATCAGCCCGCTGTCACCCTGGACGGGAAATTCATCCATCTGTCCGCAAACATCGAAGATCAGAACGACATTGAAGCGGTGATCCAGCACGGCGCGGAAGGGGTCGGCCTGTTCCGCACGGAATTTTTGTTCATCAACCGCGAGAACGCGCCGGATGAAGACGCCCAATACAAGGTCTATCGCCAAGTGGCCGCGGCGTTGAAGCCGCATCCCGTCATCATCCGCACGCTGGATCTGGGTGGCGACAAGTTTGCGTCGCATTTGCAGCTCGCGCCCGAGATGAACCCGTTTCTGGGCTGGCGCGCCATCCGGTTCTGCCTCGCGCAGCCGGAAATGTTCTGCGCCCAGCTGCGCGCCATCCTCCGCGCCAGCGCCGAGGGCAACGTGAAGATGATGTATCCGATGATCTCCGGCCTGGACGAATTGAACCAGGCCAACGCGCTCGTCGAACAATGCAAGACCGAGCTGCGGGCGAAAAACATCCCGTTCGATGAAAAAATGGACATCGGCGCGATGATTGAAATTCCGTCCGCCGCGCTCATCGCGGATTCACTGGCGCAGCGGGCGAAATTTTTCAGCATCGGCAGCAACGATCTGATCCAATACACGCTCGCGGCCGACCGCACGAACGAGCGGGTGTCGCACCTTTACGAACCGACGCATCCGGCCATCCTCCGCCTCATCAAGATGACGGTGGATGCCGCGCACCGGCATGGGGCCTGGGTGGGCGTGTGCGGCGAAATCGCCGGCGACCCCGTGCTCGCCCCGCTGCTGATCGGTCTTGGCGTGGATGAGTTGAGCGCCGCGCCGCCCGTGGTGCCGCAGGTCAAATACATCGTGCGCCGGCTCAAGCTGGCCGAGGCGCAGGCCCTGGCGGAGTTCGCGCTGCAATGCGAATCACCGGCGGAAATCTTCGCGCGCTGCCAGAAGCTGGCCCACGAGACCGCGCCGAGTTTGTTTGAAAATAAAACCTGATTTACGCAGAATAACCACGCATGAAAGTCATCATCCTTGCCGCCGGATACGCCACGCGCCTCTATCCGCTCACCCTCACGCAACCCAAGCCGCTGCTGCCCGTCGCGGGCAAGCCGATGGTCGAGCACGTCCTCGATAATCTCGCGCCCATCACCGAGATCGACCGCGTCTATGTCGTGACCAACGCCAAGTTCGCCGGGCATTTTGAGAAATGGTCGGAACATTACCGCGCCACCAAATCCAAGTTTGAATTCACCGTCGTCAACGACGGCTCGACCGACGACACCAACAAGCTCGGCGCCATCGGCGACATCAACTACGTCCTCACCACCCAGCACGTGGATGATGATCTGATGGTGGTCGCGGGCGACAACTTGTTCAGCGAGAAGCTGGGGGACTTCGGGAAATTCTGTCTCGCCAAAAACGCACCCGCGCTCGCCGTCTATGACGTGGGCAATCTGGAGGAGATCAAGAAATACAATTCCATCACCACCGACGCCGACGGCCGCATCACCTTCTTCGAGGAAAAACCGAAGAACCCGGTCAGCACGCTCACCGGCATTGCGCTGTATTACTATCCCAAGAGCACCATCGCGCTCATCAAACAATACATCGCCGAGGGGAACAATCCCGACCAGCCCGGCCGCCTGGTGCAATGGCTTTATCCGCGCACCCCGGTCTATACCTGGCGCGTGCCCGGCCTGTGGTTCGACATTGGATCGAAGGAAACCCTGGAAGAGGCGAACCAGATCTTCGCGAAGTTTTAGACTTCGCGGAAAAACTTTTCCGTGAATTGGCTCAAGTCATTTTGGAAAGGACTGACAGCGCCTTCGGCTGTTTTAAGACAGAGCTATTCTGCTTCATCAGGTGAGTCCATGAGCAATTTTACGCCGCGTGCGCAGCAAGTGCTCGCACTGGCACGCACGGAAGCTGACCGGCTCAAACATACCTTCGTCGGGACCGAACATTTGTTGCTCGGCTTAATCAAGCTCGGGCAAGGCGTGGCGGTGAACGTGATCCAAAAAATGGGTCTCGACTTTGAAACCGTCAGCGCGGAAGTAGAAAAGTATGTCGGCACTGGCCAGGATCGGAAAATGCTTGGAAATTCTCCCTACACACCACGCGTAAAGAAAGTTCTCGCACTTGCCGCAAAGGAGGCCAAGGCGCTCAATCATACTTACGTCGGCACAGAGCATATACTTCTCGGTCTGTTACGCGAAGGTGACGGCGTGGCGGCAAAGGTTTTACAAAATCTCGGTATTGATATCGAGAAATGCCGCCAGGAAATCTTGAAGGAACTAGATCCGAATTTCGAACCCAAAGAGAAGGACGCCAAATCATCTGTGCAGCAGGCTGCAGAATTACCCAAGCCGTCGCTGGATTCCATCAACACCAGCAAGCGATACGATGTTTATTGCAGCGAAGCGGACAAACAAATGGTCGTCTACCGCAATGCGCGATTCAAAGGCAGGAGCAAGCTGTTGAGCACGCGTTCACATGATTTCGGATCGGAGTTTGTCGAATTAGAACAATCGAATGGCCAGACGGTTTATTTGTCGCTCCTTTCAATCCGTAAATTCTGCGAGCACGGCGTGGAAATAGGCGGTGAAATTCTTCCTCCCGAGTAGATTTTTGCGCACGCAAAATAATTTCAACCGACTCGTGACAATTGATTGGAGCAAGCGGGGCGCGCAGATTTTTTAACCGCGAAATATCCGAAACACTCGAAAAGGAAGCGCTGTTCCGAAGGAACATTTGAGAATAGCCCGGCATTTCAATGCCGGGATAAATCCGTAAATGTCGAGTCCCGCAGGGACGGCTGGCCACAAACCGAAATCAGTCGTCCCGGCGGGACTTTGGAATTTTCCATCACGCACCCGGCGTTAAAACGCCGGGCTATTTTCATTACGTCTCTCCGATACGCAGCGGTGCGACCAGATGGTGGGAGCGAAAACGGCGGCGTTCCGCCTTGGATCACGGCACCATCAGAATCTCCGGGCGCAATTGGCCGACAAACTGATTGGGCAGTTTTTTATCCAGCGATCCCGGCACCATGGCTTCCAGCGCGACGTGGCCGTCCGCAAACGTCACGTTCGCCCTTTGTGCATGGCGGAAATGACCGTTGGGCAGCGAACTGGAGTCGAAGTAATACCATTCCTCAAACATCGGGTTGCTGGCGGAGGCCGGGGCTTGAAACGTGTTGACCTGCGCGGTGTCGGCAAACAGCGCGGTATTCGCGGGGCGGGAGATTTTACCAGCCGTCACCGGCGCGTTGCCCGGTCCGCCAAAGACATACGAGTTGCAGCCGTAGCTGAATATGGCGTTCGTTCCCTTGAGCTTGAACTGCGGCGAGTTCCACACCGGTGAGGCGCACAGCCGCACGGCGCTGCCATTCAGATACGAGTGCAGGACGCCCGTGGACAAATCAAAGGGCCGGTGGCCTTCGGGCTGGGTGTTGTCAATCCAGCCGAACCAGTAAAGCGCGCCGCCATTGGTCGTGCCGAGATAATAGCGGAAGGATTTTCCAGCGTTGTCGTCCCAGTATAATTGCGTGGCCAGGCCGAGCTGCCGGATGTTGCTCATGCAATCGGCACGTTGCGCGGTCGCCTTGGCGCGGGCCAGCGCGGGCAGCAGCATGGCGGCAAGGATCGCGATGATCGCGATAACCACCAGCAATTCAATCAAGGTGAACGCGCGACGGTTCATGCAACGGCTTGAATACATTGTTTGATCCGCTCGAATCCGTGAACGAGGCGGAAGCCGGGCTGAAGGATGTCTTCGCCGGGAATTTCGTAAATTTGATTGGCGCGCACGGCAGCCAAATCTTTCCAGCCGGGACGCGAGGTGATTTCCGCAACCTGCACCGGCTTGCCGCACCACGAGGCGAAAATGATTTCAGGGTTGGCGTGGCAGACTTGTTCCGGGGAAACCACGCGCTCCGGTGCGGCGCGCTTCGTCCGCAGGTCGGGAAAAATGTCGCCACCACCGGCGCGTTCGATCAATTCGCCCACCCAGGCGATGCCGGAAATCAGCGGGTCGTCCCATTCCTCGAAATAACTGCGCGGTCGTGAGGTGGTTTTTGCCATCGGTGCAAGACGTTCGCGAAATTCTTCCAGCAATTTTTCACCGGCGCTCTCACAGCCAACGCTGCGCGCCAGCCATGCCAGCGTCGCCTCTGTTTCGGCCAGCGTGCGTTGGTTGGTGGCGAGGACGGAAAAACCTTGTTGAATCAGCCCGGCGGCGAGTCCGGCCTGCACATCGGAAAAGGTGATGACCAGATCGGGATTGAGTTTTGCGATCTGATCCAGATTCGCGGAACTGAATCCGCTGACCCGCGGTTTGGGCGCAGCCTCGCCGGGCTGGGTGAAATACGCCGTGACCCCCGCGACGCGTTCCCACGCGCCGATGCGCCAAAGCCAGTCTGCGGCCTCGGCGGAAAGACAGACGATGCGTTGGGGAATCCGGTTCATGTGGCAATGGCAGGCAGGGTTTCAAACGGGCAATGGCGGCAGCCGCTGTCGCAACAATAGCCGCGCCGCAGATGATACTCCGCGGTGAACACCATTGCGCCGCCGTCGAAATAAAAATCGCCTGGCAGGATTTTCGGCAGGGCAGCGCCGACCGCTTTGCCGCGATGGAACTTCATCACGCAAGCCCGGCAGATGCAGGCTTTGTTCCGCAAATCCGCCGGGACTTGCGCGATGAGTTCGTCCGGGATTTTCACCTTCGCGCACCAGCACGGGCCTTTGTAGGCGGCGACGGTGCAAAGCTGGCAGGCGTTGGCCTGCCCGCACAGCGGACATTGTCCGGCATCGAATGCTTTTGTCGCCGTCGGATTCATTTCATTGGAGCGCCAGTGTCGGGTGCCGCGCCGCCCACAAAGAGCTGTCGTGCCTGAACGCAAAATGTTTGTTCATGGCCGGTCAGCCTTCACGCGATACAACCCTTGGTCCAAGGGCGTGTTGGTGTCCTGCAAAAACAAATTCGTTCCGTTGCCGGGCGTGGCGGCTGAAGCGTCCGTCCACGTTTGAAAATCCGCCGTGCGTTGCAGCGTGTAGATCCAGTTGCTGCGGCTGGTGAATTGCGCCTGCCAGATGGAATTGGTGAAACTGCCGGTGATGTTTTGCACGGGCGGGGGCGGCAGGCTAAGGACAAAATTATCCACCGTGCCGTGCGCGAGGACGGAATCGCCAAAACCGTCATCCTGATACGAACTGATGGAGAGCGTGTCCACGCGGAAGTCGGTGATGCTGCTCGGAAAGCTGAATGGCAGCGCGGTAAACAGCACGCCATTCGTCAAAACCTGACCGGTGATGTTGGTCGCGCCGGCCGCATGATTGAGGATGACTTGATAGGTCACGCCCGGTTGCAAAGTCTGATTATCGTAGGCGAAATAAAAGCCGGCGTAACCGGGCTGCGCGTCCTTGAGCGTGGCGTCAATGGAGTCGCCAAAGCCGGTATCGGGAAAATAATCGAACTCAAAGAGGTTCGGGGAATTGCCGCCGCCGCGCGCGAAGGCGGCATTGGTCGCGTCCGAAAAATGGAAGAGCCCCACGGCCACTTCGGAACCGAAATTGAACGCCACGGCGTCATTCAACTGGAGGTCGAACGAAACGCTGAACGCATCGTCGCGGGTGAGCACCGTGCCCAGCGGACGATACAGGTAGCTGTTGGCATTCGTGGAATCCCAGGTGACTTCGATGTTCTGATTGGTCGGGTTCCAGTGAAAGAGGTTGGTGTTGCCAAAAATTTTCCAGCCGTTCACCAGCGGGTTCTGGGAAAAATCCTCGGTGGGCAATGGCGAGGCGAACGTGAAATTATCCACGGTTCCGTGCGCCAGAACCGAACCGCCGAAGCCGGGGAATTGCCCGACGTCGCTGTAACTGTTGATGGCGACGGCATCCACCTGGAAATCGTCAAAAACCCCGCCGAGATAGGCGTCCTGCACCGGTCCGAACGCTGCGCCGTTGGCAGTCATCGTCGTATGCAGGGTCTGGTTCGTGGCCGTATAAACCATCACGACGTGATAGAGCGTGTTGGTTGCCAGTTCAAGCGGGAAGCTGAAACCGCCGCTGGAATAATTCGTCTGCGAGGAGATGATGAACGTCGAAACGGTCGCACCGTAGTCGTTGCTGTCGTTCGGAAAGTAATCAAACTCGACGAGGTTGGGAAACTCGCCGTAGCCGCGCACATAATTTCCACTGGTGGCGATGCCGGTGTTGATCAGGCCGACGGCGATCTGGAACGAATAGGGATTCCCGGGTGTGGTGCCGATGGCGATGTCGTTCAAACGCAGATCGAAGGCGACGCGGAAGTCATTCGTCTTGGAATAAACCGCGCCCAGCGGATGATAGAAAAAGCTGTTCGTTTGCGATGAATCCCAGGTGACCGCCAGATTGTTGGCGGCGGAATCCCATTGGAACAGGTTCGTATCGCCGAAAACCTGCCAGCCGTTAAGCGCCGGGTCGGTGGTGAATGTTTCGGTAATGGTGTTGGCACGGCTGACCGGAGCGGCCAGCAGCGCGAGCAATAGCATCAGGTGAATACGCATATTAAATTTGTGATGAGGGTTGGGTGTTCGTTTTCGAAATCCGGCGGCGGAGCAGGAGCGCGCTTCCGCCCAGCAAAGTCAGCGCCCATGTGGTCGGTTCTGGCACTGCGTGAATCACGCCGATGGCATCAAGGTCAAATCCGCCCGAACCAGTCGTCAAATAAGCGTCGTAAATCGGGTTCCCAAGCGAGTCGGTGTAGAAACCGTTGCCCGGAATGTCCACCAGCCGGACGTAGCTGATGTTGTTCAAATCCAGCAGACCACCGGTGACCAAGGGATCATCCGCAAGCGTTGCGAGATCAAACGGCGTGCCCCAAAAAGCGGCGTGTTTGCCGGCGAGATTGTAGACGCCGGAAGCATCAAGCGTTCCGAACGCACCGACAGCGGCGGGCGTCAGCGAGAGGGAAGCGAACCGTGCGAAATCAACGCCATCGCTGGAAACTTCCACATAGGCCAGTTCGGCAAATAAGTTTCCGCCGGAAAGAAAGCCGTTTTCAAAAACGGCGAAATCGGCCCCGGCACCGTTGGCGATGCCGGTTGAAAAGGACAGGGTGATTTGTCCTGGCACCGAGGACGCATTGGGGTTTGAGACATCGCCCAGCGAAACAATCGTTGTGCTGGCACCCACGGGGCCGAGCGCATTGAGCGGGGTTTGGAAACCGGCCGAAACTCCCGATGAAGGCGAATAGTTCACAACACCGCTTGCCCAGCCAACAAAGCGGGGATTCACGCTGTTACCGCTGGCAGTGCCGGTTTCAACGCCACCCGGGGTGATGAATGCCCCGATGCCGGGGTCAATGGCACCAACGGTGGTGTTTCCCTGCGCCGAAGAATATGGCCCGGCATGGACTCGAAACAACGTTTCCGAGGTGAATACAAACAAGCTGGCCAACGCCAGCAAACGGATTTTCATTTTGACTGATCTTTCAATTTGCCCCGCGAAAATAAATTTCACGGAACGGTTTTGGTTGAGAGACCAGCGCGAGGTCGGAAGATTTTTGAAAATAAAAAACCTCCAGACTTCGCAAACGAGGAATGGAGGTAAATTCGACGAGCCGACTGAAAACAGTTCAGGCGGACTGGCCTCATCCTTCTCTTTGCGGAGAAGTGCTGTAAAGCAAGTTGAGAGTTGCGAGCGGTTGAGTTGAGAGGGGGAAAGGCGCACAGCGCATTTGTTTCCGGTTCTCAACCCTCCACTTTCAACCATCAACTGTCTTCCACAGCGACGAGTGCAATCAAACCGGTATCCTGACTTCGGCTTCAATCCTCACTCCCGCCTTCCCGGGCTTTCGCTCGGTGGTATTGGGAGTTTGTAGCCGTTACAGTGGCGCAACCGTCCCGGATTCACACCGGGTTCCCTGACATTTGACTGCGATGCTTGACGGAAACTTTTCCGCCGGTTTCAAAGAGCGCTGTCATTTTACGCGGAATTGTTTTTTCCCCAAGCAAAATTTTCGCCGCGTGGAAAACTTGCGCCGAAACCCCTGCAATAACATAATGCCCTTCCAAAACTTTTATGAACAAAGCTCCCCTTCGCGTGGCGATTACCGGCGCTGCCGGTCAGATCGGTTATTCACTTCTCTTCCGCATCGCTTCCGGCGCCGCCTTCGGTCCGGACCAGCCGGTCATCCTCCACCTCATCGAAATCCCCGATGAAAAAGCGATGGCCGCGTTGCAGGGCGTCTGCATGGAACTCGACGACTGCGCGTTTCCGCTGCTCAAGGGCCTCGTGCCGACCTCGAACCTCGACGAAGGTTTCAAGGGCGTGAACTGGGCGCTGCTCGTCGGCGCGGTGCCGCGCAAGGCGGGAATGGAACGCAAGGATCTGCTCGGCATCAACGGCAAGATTTTCACCGGCCAGGGCAACGCCATCGCCAAGAATGCCGCGAGCGACATCCGCGTGCTCGTCGTCGGCAATCCGTGCAACACCAATTCGCTCATCGCCGCGAACAACGCGCCCGGCGTGCCCAAGGAACGTTTCTTCGCCATGACCGCGCTCGACGAAAACCGCGCCAAGTCCCAGCTCGCCAAAAAAGCCGGCGTGGATGTCACCGCCGTCACCAACCTCGCCATTTGGGGCAACCACAGCGCCACGATGTATCCTGATTTCTTCAACACCAAGATCAACGGCCGACTGGTGCCCGATGTCATCAGCCATCGCGAATGGCTGGAGAAGGATTTCATTGCCACCGTGCAGCAGCGTGGCGCGGCCATCATCAAGGCGCGCGGCCTGAGCAGCGCCGCCAGTGCCGCCAACGCCGCCGTGGACACCGTCCGCAAGCTCGTCACGCCCACGCCGTCCGGCGACTGGTTCAGCGTCGGTGTTCATTCCGACGGCAGCTACGGCATCGAGAAGGGTTTGATCTTCAGCTATCCGACCCGCAGCAACGGCACGGATTTTGAAATCGTCCAGAACGTGCCGCTCAATGATTTCAGCAAAACCAAGATCGCCGCGACCGAAGCCGAATTGAAGGAAGAGAAATCGCTCGTGGCCGACTTGCTGACGAAATAAAAAGTTTTTAACGCAAAGGCGCAGAGAGGCAAAGACGCAAAGGTCTTTCAGCTCTGCGCCTTTTTTAGTTTTTTAGAAAATTCTTTGCGCCTTTGCGCCTTCGCGTCTTTGCGTTAAATTCCAGAAAATGAAATCGCGCCCTCGGATCGGCGAAGCCGGCGAGCTGGCCATTCCCACGGACATAAGTCACGCCGTGGAATTTCATGGCGACGGCATGCCCGCCGTCGTGTCCACGCCGAATATCATCCAGTTTCTGGAACGCACCGCCCGCCACACGCTCACGCCGCATCTTGAAGCGGACGAACGTTCCGTGGGTCTCGAGATTGACATCCGCCACCTCGCGCCGACGCCCGTGGGCCAGACGATTCATTGCACCGCGCGCGTCATGTCGGTCGAAGGCAGCAAGGTGCAATTCCCGATCGAAGCCCGCGACCACCACGAAGTCATCGTGCGCGGTCTGCACAAACGCGCCGTCATCTGCACGGGCAGTTTCAGCCGCCGGGTGAAGGCCAAGGCGGGCTGAACGCGGAGAACCGCCACTTCTTTCCGTCAGACTTTCACGAGAAGAGATTGTCGAACTCGTTGTGCGTGCCGACCCAAATCCATTGAATCGTGTCGCCGGAACGCACGCCCACGGCCCGGTATTGTTCGCTGATGCGGACGGACCAGATATCGCCGCTGCCCTGAAGTTTTTTGAACCGCAGCGACGGATGCTCCGGGTTGTCCGCAAAGAGTTGATATGCCAGCCGGGCGCGGGCTTTGACGGAAGGCGCGAGCCGTTCGTAAGCGCGCCAGAAGGAAGGGCGGACCTGGGAGATCACAGCTTCGACGGGTCAAGCGGTTCGGCTGCACCTTCGCGCAAAGCGGCGGCGGCGAATTGTTCCAGCTTCGGATAACTCCGCTGCTCCGCGTGGATGCGTTCCCATTCGCGGTCGCCGGTCTGCTGCTGGAGAAAACGCGCGAAGTCTACGACCTCCCGGGCCTTGTCCTCGGGCAATCCGTTTAGAATGCCAATCAATTCCTGGGCTGCCGGATTCATGGTGAAACATTAAACTGCCGGCCACTGCCGCGCAACCACGAACACGCCAGTTGACGGTGACTTTCCCCGCATTGCCAGCCGCGTCGTTTCGGTTTAGCCTCGCAGCCATATGGCTTTTGATTCCTTCCGCGATTTCGTCAACGCCCTCGACAAGGCGGGCGAACTCAAACGCATTGCCCAGCCCGTTGCCACCGAACTCGAGATCACCGAGATCGCCGACCGCGAAATGAAATCGCCCGGCGGCGGCAAGGCGTTGCTGTTCGAGAAGCCCACCGTCAACGGCGTCGTCTCGCCGTTTCCCGTGGCCATCAACACGCTCGGCTCGCACAAGCGCATGGCCATGAGCATGGGCGCGGACTCCGTCGAAGAGGTTGCCAACGAACTCGGCGCGTTGATGAAGGCCAAGCCGCCGACGAGTTTCAAGGAAACCATCAAGCTGCTCTCGCTCGCGCTGGATTTGCGCCACGCGAAACCAAAGATGGTGAAGAGCGGTTCGTGCAAGGATGTGATTCATTTAGTTGATAGTCCAAAGTTGAAAGTTGATAGCTGGCCGGCCGCGCCCGATTGGAAGAATCCCTCGACCATCAACTCTCAACCATCAACTCTGCTCAATCTTCCCATCCTGAAATGCTGGCCGCTCGATGGCGGACGTTTCATCACCCTGCCCTGTGTCGTTACCAAAGACCCCGACACTGGCGAGCGCAACGTCGGCATGTATCGCATCCAGATTTACGACGACAAGACCACCGGCATGCACTGGCAGTTGCAAAAGGTCGGCGCGCGGCACGGACGACGTTATTACGAAACCGGCACGCGGATGCCCGTCAGCATTTTCATCGGCGGCGACCCGATGTTTCCCTTCGCCGCCACGGCGCCGCTGCCGGACGGACTCGATGAATTTCTGCTCGCCGGTTATCTCCGCAAAAAATCCGTGGAACTGGTGAAATGCGAGACCAACGACCTCGAAGTTCCGGCGAATTCCGATTTCGTCATCGAAGGTTATGTGGACCCGACCGAGCCGTTGCGCGACGAAGGGCCGTTCGGCGATCACACCGGCTATTACACCTTGCCCGAGCCGTATCCGGTGTTCCACATCACGGCCATCACGCATCGCAAGGACGCGGTGTATCCGGCAACGATTGTCGGCATTCCGCCGATGGAAGATTTTTACATCGGCGGCGCGAGCGTGAAATTGTTCCTGCCGATCTTCAAGATGAATTTTCCGGAGATCGTGGACATCGCGCTGCCGGCGGAAGGCGTGTTCCACAACCTCGTGTTCGTCAGCATCAAGAAGACCTACCCGATGCAGGCTTACAAAATCATGCATGGCCTCTGGGGCATGGGGCAGATGATGTTCACCAAATACATCATCGTGGTGGACGCCGGCGTGAACGTCCACAACACCAGCGAAGTGCTGTTCCATCTCACGGCCAACACCGATCCGCAGCGCGACAGCATCTTCACCAAAGGCCCGTCCGACGTGCTCGACCACGCGACTTCGGAGATGGCGATGGGATCGAAGCTGGGAATTGACGCCACCAAGAAAATTCCCGGTGAGGGATTCAAGCGGCCGTGGCCGCCGTTGATCAAAATGGATGAAGCAGTGAAGGCAAAGGTGGAAAAATTATTGGGTTCCCGGTAATCTGCCATGGCCATGAGCGCGAATGAACAAGCCGCTGGTTCAACCCTGACTCGCGAAACCATTCTTCGCGGGCTGCAGGCTTTATCCGACGAACTTGGCAAACAAGGCATCACCGGTGAAATCTGCCTGTTCGGCGGCACGGTGATGGTGCTCGCCTTCACCGCGCGCTTGACCACGAAAGACGTGGACGCGCTTTTTCAACCAACGCAAACCATTCGTGAACTCGCCCGCCGCATCGCTGACGAACAACACCTGCCCGCCGACTGGCTCAACGATGGCGTCAAAGGTTTTGTTTCCACCCGGCATGAAACAACGCCCGGAAATCTTCCACAGTTTGCGCATCTGCGTCTGACCATGCCCGTGCCGGAATATCTGCTCGCCATGAAGTGCATGGCCGCGCGCATCGGCGGCACCACCGACGAACCATCCGATGTGGTGGACATCATTTTTCTCATCCGCCATTTGAAACTGAAATCCGCCAGGGAAGTTTTGGATCTGGTGGGGCAATACTATCCGGCCAGTCGCATTCCGGTGAAAACCCAGTATCTTGTCGAGGGCTTGTTTGAAGAAGGCAAAATATGAGACCGAAAACATTGGCTGAAGTGGCGCAACTCGCCGGCGGCGGCGATTCATTTGACCGCTGCCTGGCGAATTTTCTCGACGAGTTCTACGCCGCGCCCCATCCGAAAGCATTGGCGGATGCGCCCAGCTTGCTGGCGCCAAGCTTCGGTGAACCCGGTCACGTGCAGGATGCCTATCTGGCCGCAACTGCCGAAGAGCTTGCCCGCGCCCATAAATTTTCTGCTCCAGCCTGGGTTGCGGCGGACGCGCGCAAACTGCGTCAGCCGTGGTTCGCCTCGCCGTTGGCCGCGCTGCGGACAGTGTTGCTTTTGGAAAGTCCGGCCGCTTTTCGCTCGCGCAATCTGTTCATCAGCGAAAATGCGCTGACCCGCGTTTGAGCCCCTCTCAACGCTCAACCATGAACCCTCAACTTGCTGGCAGCATGGACGCGACGAAGAAAATTCCCGGCGAAGGTTTCAAACGCGCCTGGCCGCCGTTGATTCGCATGGATGAAAACGTGCGAAAGAAAGTGGATGCCTTGCTTGGGAGAAATCCGTGAAAGCAAAATTGCTTGTTGAGTTGTGACATTGATTCAGGGCAACTTTGAAACATGAGTTCCGCCCCGCCTTCGCAAGCTCTTTATGAACTGGTCGCGGATAAGTTGGAAAAGTTGATTCGCACCGGCACACTGCGTCCTGGTGAACGTATCCCCTCGGTGCGACGGACGTGCGCGCAGCACGGGGTGAGCCTGACGACAGCGGTGCAGGCATATTTGCTGCTGGAAAACCGCGGCCTGATCGAGGCGCGCCCCAAGTCCGGCTTTTTTGTCCGCACCCAGTTCCGCGACCGCGTGCAGGAGCCGCAGCCTTCGCGGCCGGGACAATTGGCGAAGCCGGTTGCGGTTGGTTCGTTGCAGTCGCGGATTTTTGATGCGGCGCGGATGCCCGCGGTGGTGCCGCTCGGTGCCGCTTATCCGGGGGCGGCGAATCTGCCGGTTTCAAAATTGAGCCGGATCATGTCGGTGGTGGCGCGCCAGTCCGGTGAGGCCGGCATCAACTACGACCTGCCGCCCGGCTCGGAAAAGCTGCGGCGGGAAATCGCCCGGCGCTCGCTGGACCGTGGGTTGAATCTTTCGCCCGATGAAATCATTACGACTTGCGGCGGAACGGAGGCATTGGCGTTGTGCCTGCGCGCGGTGACGAAACCCGGCGAAGTGGTGGCCGTCGAGTCGCCGACTTATTTTGGCGTGCTGCAGCAGATCGAGGGCATGGGCTTGAAGGCGCTGGAAATTCCCATGCACCCGCGCGACGGCATGAATCTCGATGCGTTGGAACAAGCCTTGAAGAAGCGGCGAATCGCCGCGTGCCTGGCGGTGCCCAATTTTAACAACCCGCTCGGCTCATTGATGCCGGATGCGAACAAACGACGGCTCGTGGAGATTCTGGCGCGCCGCGATGTGCCACTGATCGAGGATGACATCAACGGCGGTCTGCAACATCACGGCATCCGCCCGCGCGTGGCGCAATCGTATGACCGGCACGGACGGGTTTTGTTGTGCGGTTCATTTTCCAAGACCATCGCGCCGGGCTATCGCGTGGGCTGGGTCGTGCCGGGCCGCTACTACGAAATAGTGAAGGGGCTCAAAACCACCAGCACGCTCGCCACCGCCTCGCTGCCGCAACTGGCCATCGCGGAATTCATGGCCAACGGCGGCTACGACCATCACCTGCGTTCGCTGCGGGAAAAATTTGCGGCGCAAATTGCGCAGATGAGCCGCGCCGTGGCGGACGCCTTCCCGGCAGGCATCAAGCTGACGCGCCCGGCGGGAGGTTTTGTGCTGTGGGTTGAACTGCCAAAAAAAGTTTCCGCGTTGAAGCTGCACGACCTGGCGTTGGCGGAAAAAATCAGCATCGCGCCGGGGCCGATGTTTTCAGCCAACCAAGGCTTCCAAAATTTCATCCGTCTCAACTGCGGCCATCCCTGGTCGCCCGGGATTGAACGGGCCGTGGACGTTCTCGGCCGCTTGGTCCGGCGGTTGATGTAAGCTGGCCGGGCAGGCATCTGTTCACCCCAGGAATGTGGCCGTCTGTATCTGGCGGGATGGCGTCGTGCATAGCATTTTAAAGGCATGGATTTTTTTATCTTTGTTCGGATGTTCTTTGGCATCCTGTTTGTTGGGACGCTGATTGCCGGATATTTCCTGTTCAAGAATTTTGAAAAATTGTTCGGCTCCGACCCGGCTTTTCCGGGCGACACCCCCGGCGCACGCAGCTTGAACAAGGCTCAGGTCATCATCATCTGGTTGCACGCGGTGGCGATCACGGGTGGTTTCGCCTTCCTGCTCCACTAAACCAAAGCCTTCCGCCCGCGCCTTTGCTTTCAACGTATGAATCCCGGCCCGATCAAAAAACCCCTGGTGGCCAGCGAAGCCATCAAGCTGGCCTCGCGCCAACTGCGCGGGACCATCGCGCAGGATTTATCCGATACTTCCACGGGCACCATTTCCGGGCAGAACAGCCAGTTGACCAAGTTCCACGGGCTTTACATGCAAGACGACCGCGACAAGCGCAAGGTGTTGACGCAGGCGGGACAGGAAAAGGCTTTTGCGTTCATGTTGCGCCTGCGTTTGCCGGGTGGGCGCATCACGCCGCCGCAATGGCTGGTGCTGGATCAATTGGCCGGGCAGCTCGCGTCGCCGTCGCTGCGGCTCACCACCCGGCAGACCTTCCAGTTCCACGGCGTTTTGAAGGGCAACGCCAAGCCGTTCATCCAGCGGATTCACAAAGTCATGCTGGATTCCATCTCCGCCTGCGGTGACGTGAACCGCAACGTGATGGTTTCGCCCAACCCCGAGCGCGATCCAGTTTTGCAGCAGGTCTATGAACACGCCTGCGCTTGGAGCGCGCACGCCCTGCCGCGCAGCCGGGCGTATCACGAAATCTGGCTGGATGAAGAACTCGTGGCTGGCGGCGAACCCGAGTCCGATCCGCTCTATGGCCAGACCTATCTGCCACGCAAATTCAAAACCGGTTTCGCGCTGCCACCGTCGAACGACGTGGATGTTTTTTCGCAGGACCTGGGCTTCATCGCCATCGCGAAACCGGGAAAACTGCTCGGCTACAATGTCACCATCGGCGGCGGGATGGGTATGAGCCACGGCCAGATCGAAACCTATCCGCGCCTGGGCGACAGTCTCGGCTTCATTTCCGCAGACAAGGTGATCGCGGTCGGTGAAGCCGTGCTCACCACCCAGCGCGATTTCGGCGACCGCACCAACCGGAAACACGCGCGGCTCAAATATACCATCGCTGACCGCGGCGTGGCGTGGTTCAAGGCCGAGGTGGAGCGACGATCAGGAATTACTTTTGCCCCGGCGCGTCTACTTGCCTTCACCTCCTGTGAAGATCAGCACGGCTGGCATCTGTGCGCCGATGGAAGCTGGTTTTACGGTCTGCACATCCTCAGCGGCCGCATCAAGGATTTGCCCGGCTGGCCGATGAAGCGGGCGCTCGCGGAAATTGCCGCCATCCACACCGGCGACTTCCGGCTCACGCCCTCGCAAAACCTGACTATCTCCGGCGTCACGGCGGCGCAAAAGCCGCTCATCGAAAGCATTCTTACCCGGCACGGCCTGGCGGCTGAAAACAACCGTTCCGGCCTGCGCTTGAACGCGCTTTCTTGCGTGGCACTGCCGACGTGCGGGCTGGCGCTGGCGGAAAGCGAACGGATCCTTCCCTCCGTGATCACAAAACTTGAGGCCGTCTTGCAGGAAACCGGCTTGAACCATGACGCCATCACCCTGCGCGTCGTCGGTTGCCCGAATGGCTGCGCCCGTCCGTTTCTTGCCGAGATCGCCCTCGTTGGTCGCGCGCCGGGCAAATACGCGCTATACCTTGGCGGCCATCGCAACGGCACCTTGCTCAACCGATTGGCGGCCGTCAGCGTGACCTTGGACGAGGCGGTCGCGCTGCTCATCCCGATCATCAAACGGTATTCCCGCGAACGCCAGATTGACGAAAGCTTCGGCGACTTTTGCAACCGCGCCGTGCTGCCTGCGGATGCCACGATCCACAGTGTTGGCAACGGCATTTCTTAACGGTTTTCGCAAATGAATTTCCCGAAGATCGGGGACATCGCGCTGCCGGCGGAAGGCGTGTTTCACAACCTAGTGTTCGTCAGCATCAAGAAGACCCATCCGCACCCCAACGGCCACAACCTCGTTGAGGTTGTTTCCATTTCGGAACGTGAACCCAAGGTAGCTCGTGCCTTGCAACCTTGGGCTGGGGGGGCGCAATCCCGTTGGGATTGTCGAAATGCAGCTGCGGCTTTTCTGATTTGTCACGTTCACGCACCGGTCTGCGGCAGAAATTCCAGCCCGAATTTTTTAGCAATCGAAATGTCCGGCGGTGGCTGCGAGTCTTGGCCGACGGCCACCAGAGTTTATTTCTGCGGCGGAGCGGGAACGAGTCCGTGCCGGGTCATCACGGCTTTGAGCTTTTCCACGTCCGGCGGGCCACCGGCATTAACAATGGCCGCCATTTCCCGGAAATACTCCGGCCCGATGAGCGCCGGCGTCACGACGGCCAGCGCCCTGGCGTTGGCCGGTTTAAGGTTGTCGAAACCATGCACCACCCCGCGCGGGATAAAACAAGTGTCACCCGCGGCGATGTCCACCGGCTGGCCATTGACGGTGAAGGTCATCACGCCTTCCAGACCGTAAATGGTCTCGTCGTAATGCGTATGCGAATGGGGTGCGGGAACTTTCGCGCCCGCCGGAACGGTGAATTCAAGCAGGGCCAACCGGCCGTTGGAGTCTTTGCTTTCGAGCAGGAATTTAATTTCTATCTGCCCGATACGGATGATTTCAAGTGACATAATTTTTAGTGCGATGCTGTGCCGAATTCATCATGCGCCGGGCTGCGGCAGAATATCCGGCCCGATTTTTTCCGCAACCTCCATCACGCGCGGGTCTTTGCAGACAGCCACCAGCGCGCCACCTTGGGCTGGAGGTAAACACGCCGCTCAAGTAAGTTCGTCAACCGATGATGTTGCCGGATGATCCCAACTGGCAGATGACCCGGTTTTTCCTGCTCGCGCTGGCGGTGATGGGATTCGTGATGAAGCTGGTCGCACTGCTGCTGCCGGCCAACCGGCGGATGGAGCAGCGAAGCCTGTCGTGGGTGCTGGTTTCACCTGACTCGGTCTTGCGTTCACAACCAGCGACCGGCATTCGACCCGTTGCGCTTCGGATACTGATGCTGTCGGGCTCAGTGTTGTTGTGCTATTGGGTCTATTGGCAACTGGTCCGCAGTTTTCAGATTCGTGGAATTCTCATCAGCTATCTTGCCGCACCTTTTCTGCTTCTGATCGGAGAATCGTTCGTTGCCATTATGGGACTGATTTTTCTGCCCGGCGGCCATCTGTTTCCCGCGCTGCATTGCCGGCCATGGGCCGCGCGAAGCCTTGCTGATTTCTGGGGCAACCGCTGGAATCTTTGGTTCAGTGACTGGTTTCGCTATGTCATCTTCCGCCGATTGCGCCGTCGCCCCGTGTTCGCACTGTTCCTGGTCTTTGCGGTTTCCGGCCTCATGCACGAATGGGTCATCAACGTCCCGCTTTACTTCGTCACGGGCCGGGCGCCCTTTGGCGCGATGATGTTGTATTTTCTCCTTCAGGCTGCCGGCATCCTTGTAGAACGCCATTTTCTGAAAGGTCATCCGCGCTTGATGGTGACGTTTGTCTGGCTGGTGGTGTTGGCGCCCGCGCCGTTGATCATCAATGAAGGTTTACTTCGCACGCTGCACCTCTGGCCGTAGCCGGCGGAGATTGCGCGGAGCAGCACCGATCCGCCAGCCCGGAGCCGCGTTCACCCGCCGGGCAGCGGTTCTTTGCGGACGGCCAGTCTTTGCAGACAACCACCATACGCGGATGGAGGCTCTGTTCAATCCGCCCGGCACCAGATAACATCGCTTGCGGAATAGCGAATTTCGGGCTTAATTATGAGCGATGAAACTGCGAACCGATCTGCTGGAGCATCTGACGGGGGAAGACCTGCGTCAGGCGGCGATGGACTCGGTTCACCGTTACAAACCCGAGCCGCTTTTCTCAAAAACTGGGACTGGCTCGTTGTCATCCGCATCAACCGCGGAGCGTGCGAAAGAGGTCGCGCACAGCATGGCCTTAACTCGGAAACTGCAGCGGCGTGCACAGCGGACTGGGAAAAGCTCCGCATCGAAACGCTGACGCTGGCTGAAACACTCGACCGCCTCCGTTCCTATCACCGCCGCGCGCCGTTTCTCTTCTTCAACGGCAACACCTTTGCCACCATCGGCCGCGAACTGGCGCTCGCATTGTTCAGCGACCTGGCGCCCAGCCGCAAACGCCAGGTGTCTTCCCTCATCGCCCACTACATCGCCGGCGTGCTGGACCGCGAAAACATGACGACGCTGGTTGAAGATTTATGCGAAGCGGTGGAATTCAAGCCCGGCGACCGCGTCAAGACCCTGCGCGGTTCGGTGGGCGGAACGATTCTGCGCGTATTGCCGGATGGACGCGTGGTCTGGCAGGCAGATACCGGCGCGGAACTGACCGGCCTGCCGGAAAGCTTGATTCGCGAACCGAAACCGTGACACTCGGTTCACCATGAAGGTGGAAAAACTCTTCGGCCCATGAAACAACTGCTGGCTTCCATTCTGATCCTCGGGTTGGTTTGTGGGTGTCACACGACCCGAACGGCGACCGTGCCGACTGCGCCGCACATTCGCGTGCTCACCTACAATGTCAATTGGGGCGGGGCGCGGCCGGACTTGGCCGTGGAAATCATCCAGCGTTCCGGTGCTGAGATCGTCTGCCTCCAGGAAACCACCCCGCAATGGGCAGAATACCTCCGGCAAGCTTTGGGGCACGACTATCAGTTCACCCAGTTCCGCGATTCCCAAAACCGCATGGGCGGCGGACTCGGGTTCCTCGCCAAGGTTCCGGCGCACGAAGTGGCGTATGTTCCCTCGGAGACGGGCTGGTTCGACGGCTGGATCATGGGATTTGAGACGGCCATCGGCCCGGTGCAGGTCATCAATGTTCATTTGCGACCGCCCATCAGCAACAGCGGCAGTTGGGTAAGTGGTTATCTCACGACCGGTGACGATCGCCGTTTGGAAATGGAGAAATTCTACCAGGCCCGCGCGCCGCAAACCCCGACCCTGGTCCTTGGGGATTTCAACGATGGGGAAAGCAGCGCCGTGGCCCGCTGGCTGCAAGGCCAGGGTCTGAGTGATGCCCTCCCGCAATTCGACCGCTACAGTCCGACCTGGCAATGGCAGACCAGTGTGGTTACCCTCAAGCGCCGCATGGATCACATCTTCTACACGCCGGAACTGGACTGTGCCGCCGCCCGGGTCATTACCGCCGGCGCTTCGGATCACTTTCCCGTCGAAGCCATCTTCACCAAGGCAAGATGAGCGACGCGACGAAGAAAATTCCCGGCGAAGGTGGAAAAGCTTTTCAACCTGTAACAGCCGATGTGATGAGGTTCAAAGTGCATGAAAGCCGAAAAACATAAACGCTCGAAGCATTTCTATTCTTCAGACCGGCCAATTCGTTCGAAGAAAGACGACGTTCTAAAACGGGCCAAGTTCGCCGAGCGTCTCGCGGACGACCTTAAGTCATGGGACGGAAATGATTCACTCATTGTCGCGCTCTACGGCGCGTGGGGTTCTGGGAAAAGCTCTGTGAAAAACATGGTGCTTGAAGCAGTCCGGCGAAAGCGTGCTGCGACAATTCCCGTAATGGAATTCAATCCTTGGCAACTTTCAGGAACTGGTGACATCCCAGCCACATTCTTTCGTGAGTTGGGGATTGCGCTAGGCGAAGAAGGGCCGCCTCGTGATGTGAGCAGGCGCGCCGCAAAGCTGAAGTATTACTCTGGCCTCCTCACTTTGGCAGGGTCAGTCGCAAAATCCATCGGCTCGCTACGAACTCTCTTGGGCAAACCCGATGGCCCGGTGATTGAGGCGGCTGCCGGTGGACTGGCGGCAGCAGCTTCAGTTAGCAAGAAAGGTTCTGAGGCACTTGCCACCAAAGGCGATGCCGAGGGAAAGAGTCTGCACGAATTGAAAGTTGAACTTTGCAGCCTCATGGCAAAGTTGCCTCGTCCGGTTCTTGTCGTCATTGACGACATTGACCGATTGAGTGCCGATGAGATTCTTCAGGTGTTTCAGCTCGTGAAGGCCAATGCAGATTTCCCCCGCCTTGTGTTCCTGCTGCTATTTGAGCGAGGGGTGGTGACGAGTGCCCTCAACGCAATCTCTGACAACAGAGGCAGCGAGTTTCTGGAGAAGATTGTTCAAGTCGGGTATCACATTCCCCACGCTTCCCGCAGCGCAGTGCAGAAGGCACTTTTCACTGGACTTGATTCCCATCTCAGCACAGAGGCCGTCTCCAAGCGCTGGGAGAAGCGCAGATGGAGCAACCTCTTTGCGGATGGAATTGGCAGCTACTTTCGCAACCTGAGACATGTGAAACGCTTTCTCGCATCATTCGCCTTTCACATTCGCGAACATCGGAGTGAAAACAGTTTCGAGGTGAACCCGGTGGACCTCATTGGTCTGGAAACCTTGCGTGTTTTTGAACCTGCGGTTTACGAGCGTCTGCCAGGTGCGAAAACAATTCTCACCCGATACGAAGGCCCGAGCCTGTTCGGCGAAATCAAACAGGAGGTAGTTGACCAAGCCCTATCGCAAATAGTTTCCACCGTATCTCCAGAAAACCAAGTGAGGGTGAAGGCAATTCTGGAAGTTCTGTTTCCGCCTATTTCACCCGCCTACGGCGGCAAGCGTGAGGTTTCTAATCATCACCAAGAATGGCTGCGGGAACTTCGCGTGTGCCACCCCGACTTTTTTGACAAGTATTTCACACTGACGGTCGGTGATGATGATTTGTCGCAGTCGGAACTCGACAGCCTTCTCGCGCTCACTGCGGATACAAAGAATTTCGTGTCTGCTTGTGAGGCGCTTAAGAAACGCGGCCTCCTGAATCTCGCATTTGATCGACTGGACGCCTACAAGGAGCAGATTCCACTTCAGGCGATGCCGTCGCTCGTCCAAGCGCTTTGCGATATGAGCGACGGATTCCCTGAGCGGCTGCCAAAGCCCTTCGAGCAGATGTTTGAGCATGAACTCAACGTGCATGCTTGGCGACTTTGCTATTTCGGTTTGAAGCGAGAACCCGACAAAAAGAAACGATTTCAAATACTGCACGACGCTATATCGCGCTCTGCAGGAATTGCGTTGCCTTTCGAGTTCGTCAGCCTTGATGAGCGGGCTGGAGACCGCGAAGCGCGCGGGCATGAATTTCTTCTCGAAGAATCCGACGTAGAAGTCCTGAAGAAGATTTGTATCCAGAAATTCCGAGAGGCTTTAAAACACGATAACATTCGACAGAGTCCACAATTCCGTCTCGTCCTCTTCAGGTGGAGTGCATGGGAATCGGCGGACGAGGTGAAATCCTTGATGAAAGGTCAAATCCTCACTTCGGCAGATGCGCTCTGGTTGCTTACTGTCCTTCTTGGCGAGTCTCATTCGTATGGGCACGATCACAAAGTTCGTTATTCGATGACCCTCGGTTCGCTTGAACGATTCACCGACATCTCGCAGTTAAGCGATCTGTTGGCCAAAGTAAAAGCGAGCAATCGAGCGAAGCGTGAAGCAATCGCGCTCAGGGAATTCAACAAAGCGTTGAAACGACGTGCCGAAGGAAAGCCGGATAACGTCGGGGACATGATGCACGACCCGGACGAGGAGGTCGTGGAATAGTCAGTCTACACTCACGCACCGGGTCGCGGCAGAAATTCCAGCCCAAATTTTTCCACAATCTCCATCCCACGCGGAAAGTCCTGCTGTTGCTACGGTCTTTGCCGACGGCCACCATCGCTTCGGTTTTCTCGAAAAAATCTGCCACTGCTCCACGCATGACGCCGCCCAGGCCCAACCTTTGATTTGACACAGATTTTTCCCAATTGTAGCAATCGGCTTTGAGTGATTGAGGTATTATTCACACGAGCACGAACAAACAACACATCAACCAAAAGGAAAATCATGAGTGCAGCGATGAAAAAATCGGCGGCGAACATCGTCTGGTTTGAAATCCCGGCGGACGACACCGCCCGCGCCCAGCAGTTCTACGGAAAACTGTTCGGCTGGAAGATCAACCCATTTCCAACGATGCCGGATTATTCACACATTGACACCGGCGGCCCGGACGCCGCGCCCGACGGCGGATTGATGAAACGCATGCATCCAGGGCAGACGATCACCACCTACATCAGCGTGCCGTCCGTCACCCGGTTCATGGCCAAGGTGGAAAAGCTCGGCGGTGAAATTTGCCGTCCCAAAACGGCTGTGCCCGGCATGGGTTACTTCGCCATCTGTCAGGACACGGAGAACAACACCTTCGCGCTTTGGGAGGTCAATCCGAAAGCGAAGTAAGCGATCCAAGTTCAGCACGGCCATGCTGCTGCTGCGACTCGCAGAGTCGCGCTCCTTGATGGTCCAGTGCTCACGCGCCGGATGGCGGCAGGAATTCCCGCCCGAATTCTTTCGCGATCTCCATCACGTGCGGGATGTCCGGCGGTGGCTGTAACGCGGCAGGTCGCTGCGGCGCGACATGGCGTGCCTTCAGGAAGCAGAATTTAAGCAGCGTGGATCAACGATACATCTTCTTGGATCGGGCGACTGCTTTGTGGATTTCACCGACATGGAAACCGGCCGCGTCCTCGTAGCCGGTCGGCGCGACCAGATTGAGCACGGACTGGCAGAATCCGGCCAGGCGCGGGAGGGATTTCGGCCTCGTCACCCGCAGGAGCAGAGAGGACATGGACCGGCCCAATCCAGAACTGCTTTCTGAGATACGATTGATCGAAGTCATGATCGAGTATTGGTCGTCCGCCGCGGGAAATGCCTGCCATCTTTTGCCCACTATTTGACGAATTTTGCCCAACCGGCCGATTTACCCGTGACCTGGTGCACGTCTCAACCACGATGTCGCCTGCACCAACCGGTGCCGGTGCGCCTGACGATTTTTCTCCCGAAGCCGGCGGAACGGGATTATCCTGTGGCCGCATGGCAATCATCGGCAAACGCAACCTGCTCTCCGTCGTCCGGGAATCTTCGCCCGGACTCTATCTCGACGGCGGCGAGCTGGGCGAGATTTTGCTGCCCGGCCGCTACATCCCCGCGAACCTCGCGCAAAAGGACAAGATCGATGTGTTCGTCTATCGCGATTCGGAGGATCGCCTCGTCGCCACCACCGAAACACCGAACGCCATGGTCGGCGAGTTCGGCTACATGAAGGTCATCAACGTGCATCCGCAGGTCGGCGCGTTTCTGGACTGGGGCTTGCAGAAGGATTTATTGGTGCCGTTCCGCGAACAGGAATTTCCCCTGCGCGTCGGCGATTGGGCGGTGGTCTATGTGGCGCTGGATGTGAAGACGGATCGCATTCTCGCCAGCACGCGGTTGAACCGGCATCTGAACCGCGAGCCCGCCGCGTATCGCGACGGTCAGCCGGTGAACCTGCTGATAACGGGCAAAACGCCGCTCGGCTACAACGCCATCGTGGACAACGCGCATCGCGGTCTGCTTTATAAAAGCCAGCTCGCGGCGGCATTGAAGACGGGGCAGAAATTAAAAGGGTTCGTCCGCACCGTGGGTCCCGGCGGCAAGATTGATTTGAGCCTCGACGCCTCCGGCTACAAACGCGTTGCGCCGCTGACCAACCTGATCGTTGAAGCCCTGCAAGCCGCCGGCGGCAAACTCGCCTTCGACGACGACAGTTCGCCCGCCGCCATCCGCGAAACTTTCGGCGTGAGCAAAAAAGCCTTCAAGCAGGCGCTGGGGAAACTTTACAAAAGCCGCCGGATCGTTTTTCTCAAGCCGGGAATTCAACTGCAGGAAAATTCTTCATGGTCGCCCGCGCGGTGATCTGGCACCGGACAGCGACAGCCGGGTCGCAGCGGTCACGCGATCCCAAATGCAGGTAGGGTTACACCCCATGGCCTCCGCAAGGTTGTCGGGCAATACTTTTGACCATGAAAAATCAACCCTTGTTCCTTACGGTTCTTGCCGCCGCC
>Ga0247670_1000122_pt1 | contig 25580 bp, 24 predicted proteins | sample CNK11_metaG_FD_183042 | JGI IMG/M metagenome (GOLD analysis project Ga0247670, IMG submission 183042) | Soil microbial communities from Purdue University Martell Research Forest, Indiana, United States - CNK11 | ecosystem: Environmental > Terrestrial > Soil > Temperate forest > Bulk soil...
ATTTCGGCGACCAACCAGAACCCCCAGCAACTGACGCAAACAGGTTGGTGGTTGTGGCAGGCGCATAAATTTGACAAGGCGGCGGCAAAATTCCAACAGGCCATCCAACTCGCGCCGGATGATGCCAACGCGTGGAACGGACTCGGCTGGGCGACTTTCAATTCCGGCAACAGCGACACGGCGGAAAAGGCGTTTCAGAAGGCCGTTTCAATTGAGCCGAATCATCCGGCGGCATTGAACGGGCTGGGCCAGATTTATTTGTCGCAGCGCAAATACGGCGATGCGGAGAAATTTTTACTTCAGGCCGCGCCGCAGGCACCGGCGGCGTGGTCCGGCCTCGCGCGACTTTATTTGCTCGAAGGAAAATTTGACCAGGCCGAAAAATGGGCACAGAACATTGTGGATTCCGGCCAAGCCGACGAGGTCGCCAAAAAAATGCTCGAGGCCGCGACGGCAAAACATTTGAGCGAAGGTTTGCGGCTGATGATTGAACCGCCGCCGCCTAGACAATCCAGCCAGGTCCCGGTTTCACACGATTCCTTAAATTTCGGTCCGGAGATTGAGCGGGTGGTGCCTGATCCAAAACCTGGCGTGGCAAGTGTTTTGGATTTCGAGACCGGATCACTGCTGATCCCGCTGTCGGATGTTTCCATGCATATGCTGGCTGATGGGGTGGCGACTGACACGCCGCCGATGAACTGGGCGCGGAAATACGGCGGCGACCTGTTGGCGATGCCGGATGGTGGCGTGCGTTTCATTGGGGGCGTGGTGGCTCGGCAAACCGATGAAAACCATTTGATGACGTGGGATGAATTCACTCCGGAGCAAGTTGTTGCCGACGTGAATCGCCTCCTCACAAACCCGATGGTCAAGATGGATGGTGGCTGGCCCCAATTTTACACGGCTTCAGATCGTGCGCCGCTGGCGATGGCGTTTATTACACGCGAGCATTCCAAGGGCGTGATCCAAATTCTAGGAAATTCAGAGAATCCGCCCGGCGTGAAGATTCGTTACAAGCTGGTGCAATCGGAACAACCGAAACCTGCCGCCACTCAAAATCTTTCCTTTGGTCCGGTAACTGAACAAACGGTCGTTGACCAAATGAGCGTTGATTTTGATTCGGCCAAGCTGGTTCCAGACTTGTATAAACACGCCGAGCAAGAAGGATATCCCGCGGATAATGTTGCTTACATGAAACACGCAGGCTTGGACGCACTTGTTATTATGGGCCAGGACTTGATTGGTTTTACCAACGATCAGCCACGGCATGCCGACCCAAAACCGAGATTATTCTTCATTTCGGGTATGAAGGTGAAAAAATTAAATGACGATGCGTGGAATTCAATGAATCCTTTGGGTTTGGAACAATCTCTTGCAGCGGTTGAAACCAATTCACTGCCGCTGTGCCCTTTTCGAAGCACCCGCGATGATACCAACCTGCCAGCCATTTATGGGTTTCAAACCCCGCAAGGCAGAATGGGTATTTTGGAAATTACCGGTTTTACCGCTGAGATTCCGCCACGCTTGAAACTTCGCTACAAGCTGGTGCAAAATTCGACAACTCAAATTGCGCCCGTCGCCGTCGTGCCCAATCTTTCCTTCGGGCCGGTGATGGAGCGGGTGATTGAACCCGGCAACCCGTCGCATCGTGCGCTCAACCTTGCGTTTGGAAATTTTGTCGAGCCGGGGCCGGGACGCGCGCTGGATTTTTCGGAAGCGGGGACGAACTCCCTGCGCGCCGCCGGTGTGGATGTGTATGCGCAAAATAATTCTCCCGCCGGCGTTCTCGCCACGCTGGACATGCGGTTGTGCGTCGGCCTTTATCCCCAACACGAGGGTGAAACAAATTTGAGCTTCGATACGATCACCGGCGACCAGGTGCGGACGGTGTTGTCAAATGCGGAACACTGGCGTTCAAACATGAAACCTCCCATGCCTAGTTTTGATTTGTGGCGTGCGACCGGCAACATCACCGGGACAAATCTTTATTTGTTCATCACGCGCAACGACGTGCAAGGCGTGCTGCAAATCACCGGCTTTACGGAGCGCGCTGTGCAGCTCCGATACAAGCTGGTGCCAAATGAAAGCGATCCAAACCAGGCCGAAATGGAAGCCGTTCAAAGCTGGCTCGCGCTGATGGACGCGGGCGATTTCGGCCAAAGTTGGGAACAAGCATCCGGAGTTTTTCACAGCGCTGTTTCCAAAGGCGGCTGGATTGCGAAATTTGAAAAAGTCCGCCAGCCGCTCGGCAATTTGACTTCACGCAAGCTTAAAACAAGTCAACAATCAAAAACCTTGCCGGGAATGCCCGACGGCGATTATTTTGTCGCGACGTTTGAAACGGAATTCGCGCGGCTCAGCCCGACCACGGAGACGGTGATTTTCTTGTGGGAAAACAACCAATGGAAGGCCGCCGGCTATGTGATTCGCGATTTGCCGAAATGGTCGGAAGCATCCGACGCGGACAAGCCGGTGATTTCTGCCGCGCAACAATGGCTGGCTGGCATTGATGCGGAAAATTATTCGCAAAGCTGGGAAAGCGCATCCGCCTGGTTTCGTTCCGTCATCACGCGCGAGCAATGGATTTCAACAAATGAATCTGTGCGCAAACCGCTCGGCAGATTGTTGTCGCGCAGATTTCAATCGTCGCGGCAAATGACCAAAGTGCCCGCCATGCCGGACGGCCAATACCTTTTGATGCGATTCGAGACGTCGTTTGCCGAAAAAGCATCTGCGACGGAAGATGTCTTGTTCGTGCAGGAAAAGGACGGGCAATGGAAATCCGTCGGTTATAGCATCAAGTGAAGCGCCCTGACGGATTGGTTTAATCTGTGTTTATCTGTGTCCATCCGTGGTTAAAATGATTTTGCTTTGACCTCCGAACATTCAACACCCGCTTCGAGCGCACCGGGCGGCATCTTCGCCACGACGCACTGGACGGTCGTGCTCGCGGCGGGCCAGCGGCACACGCCGCAGTCGGATGGCGCGCTGGAAGAGCTGTGCCGCACCTACTGGTTTCCGCTTTACGCCTACGTCCGGCGGCGCGGCCACAGCAAGCAGGACGCGGAGGATTTGACGCAGGCGTTCTTCGCGCGGTTTCTGGAGAAGAATTATCTCTCCGGCTTGAGCGCCGAACGCGGACGGTTTCGCGCGTTTCTGCTGGCGTCCTTGAAACACTTCCTGGCGAACGAATGGGACAAGGCGCAGGCACAAAAGCGAGGAGGCAGCGCGGCGCATCTTTCGCTCGACTGGCAGACGGCGGACACGAAGTTTCAGGTCGCCGGCACGAACGAGCCGAGCCCGGACAAGGCGTTCGACCGCGAATGGGCGCTGGCGTTGCTCGCAAAAGTCATTGAGCGGCTGCAAAAGGAATGCGCGGCGGACGGCAAAGCAAAATTATTCGAACAGTTGAAATCGTTTTTGATGGCGGGAAAAGGCGAAGCGGCGCAAGGCGAAGTGGCGAAGGCCTTGGGCATGGAGGAAGGCGCGGTGCGGGTGGCGATCCACCGGCTGCGGAAGCGTTATCGCGTGTTGCTGCGCGATGAGATTTCTCAGACGCTGACGGACGAATCACAAGTGGACGAGGAGATGCGGGCGTTGTTCGGCGCGTTTGCGACCTGACATGCTCCCGGCATCCTGCCGGAAGTTCCAGTTTTCTTTGTGCCCTCGTCGCGGGGCGTTTTCTGGTTCTGCCGGCAGGAGGTTGCGCATCCGGGCACTGCCCCGGAACGCGGGCGGTCCCCCGCCCGCAGCGGTCGCGCCGGCAAGCCAGCGTCCTGATTTTCCAACCCGTTCGGTGCTTTCCACCCGCTGCGACCGGTGACCGGTCGCGCTCCGTTGGGGGCGGTGTGCGGATGTGCCCGCAGGAGGCTGGCGTCAATGTTAAGTGTTTGCGATATCCGGGCGTTTCAGTAGGCTGAAACAGATTTCGTGGAACCATGCCAACGTTGACCATCCAGCTGCCCGGCCTGCCATCGGTGGAGCACATTGTGCGGGAGGATGCGATCACCCTCGGACGCATGAAGGGAAATTCCATCGCCCTCAACGATTCCTCGGTTTCACTTTCCCACGCCAAGATCACGCGGGTCGGCAACGATTTTTTCCTGAAGGATCTCAATTCCACGAACGGCACCATGCTCAACGGGCAGTCCATCACCGAGGCCCGTGTTCGCGACGGTGACCAGTTGAAGTTCGGTGAAGTCATCGCGTATTTCCGGCTGGAGCCCTTGTCCCCGCCGGCAGCTGCGCCGGTGACTGCCGAGCCTGCCCCTTTGCCGAAATTCATTGCGCAATCCGTTCCCACACCGCTGGCGGCTCCGGCTGCCGTTCCGCTGGTGAGTTCGCCGCCTGCGCCCGCGCTTCGATCTTCTGTCCCGGTGCTGCCCAAGCCGCCATCGCCCGCAACGCGTCGGACTTCGCTCCGGCTGCCGCTGCTGATTGTTTGCGGGATTGCGGTCCTGGCGGTCGCCGCTGTGCTCGTCTGGAAATATCAGACTGGTTCGTCGGCCCCAGCCGCCGCCGCCCCGCCGGTCGCGGCGGTTGCCGCAAAGTCCGCTCCCGCGATAACCTCAAATCTTGCATCCGCGCCAGCCAAGCCCGCCGCCACGCCGCCGCACGACCCCAATCTTGACAACCTGGTAAAGGGCTTGAAATCGCCGGACCCCGCAGTGCGCCGGCGGGCCGCTTCCGCGATTTATAATCTCGGCCCCGGCGCGAAGCCGATCCTGCCCTCCCTGCCCGGCTCGCTGGCCGATACCGACCCGGATGTCCGCATGTGGGTGGCGCTGGCGCTGGTGCACAACAATGTTTTTGAGAAGGCCAGCATTCCGATCCTGGTCCAGACCTTGCACAACGCAAACCCGACCCTCCGGCAGGTCGCCTGTCTTTCGCTGGCGATGATCCCCTACACCGGAGCGGACAAGGAGCCGGTGATTGCCGCGCTCGTGGATACCGCAACCAAGGATGAAAGCCCGGACGTTTCCAATGACGCGATGACGGCATTGAAAATCATCGCGCCGGACCTGATGCCGGGGAAATGAGGGGCGGGTTAAATGTAGTGTCGGGCCTCCGGCCTGACGTGGAGGGCGGGCGTCTCGCCGCCCGGAAAAAAGCTCGCGGCCGGGTCCGTTGTGGATTCGTCCTGCATTCCAGTGGGCGCTTTTGCCGCCGGGCCGGATGCCACAGCTTTATACCGATTCATTTTCAATATGACACGAAATCCCCCTCACCCGGCCCGAGGGCTGGGGGTGAGGGGGCGTTCGTTGTAGATTAAACGCAATTTGGTATTAGGCAGGCGCGGACGCCCGCCGCTGCTGCACAAACTCACTTTCCCAATCCCGCGATTGCTGTTAACTTGTCGCCTGTGAATTTTTTCATTCAGCACAGCGAACTGCGCGACCTCTACGACAAGGTCGTTGCCGGCGAACGCATTTCCGAGGCCGATGCGTTGCGGCTATTTGAGACGAAGGATTTGAACGCGCTCGGGGCCATCGCCGATTTCGTCCGCGCGAAAAAGAATGGCAACCGCGCCAGCTTCATCATCAACCGCTACATCAACTATTCGAACTACTGCATCCTCTCGTGCCAGTTCTGCTCCTTCGCGAAAAAGAAACGCGACGCCGACGGCTTTCAGCTTTCCGTCGGGGAGATCGTGGAGAAGGCGCGCGAAGCGTTGAAGATCGGGATCACGGAACTGCACATTGTCGGCGGCCTGCACCCGTCGCTGCCGTTCAGCCATTACACCGACATGCTGAAGGCGTTGAAGGCGCTGGATACTGGTAGCAGCCGACGTGAGGAGGCTCAAACTGAATCTTCTCAACCCTCAACCCTCAACTCTCAACCAGAAAGTCAGAGCCTCTTGACGTCGGCTGCTACGCCGAGGCTGCATCTGAAGTGCTTCACCGCCATTGAAATTCTCCACCTCGCCTGGCTTGCCAAAAAATCCGTCGAGCAGACGCTGGTGGAATTGAAAGCCGCCGGCCTCGATTCGCTCACGGGCGGCGGCGCGGAAATTTTCCGCAAGGAAGTCCGCAGCGCCATCGCCAAGGGCAAGGAATCCGCCGAGGAATATCTGGACGTGCACCGCACGTGGCACAAGCTCGGCGGACGCAGCACTTGCACGATGCTCTACGGCCACGTCGAGAGCCTGGCCGACCGCGTGGATCATCTGCGGCAATTGCGCGCGTTGCAGGACGAGACGCAGGGCTTCACCGGATTCATCCCGCTCGCGTATCAGCCGGAGAACAACGACATCCCCGTCAAGACGCCGCCGACGGGGTTTGATTCACTGCGCACCATCGCCGTCAGCCGCATCTATCTGGACAACTTCCCGCACGTCACCGCGTATTGGGTCGGACTCGGCATGAAGCTCGCGCAGGTGGCGTTGAGCTACGGCGCGGACGACATCCACGGCACGATCATCGAGGAACACATCTTCCACATGGCCGGCGCGACCTCGCCGCAGTTGCAGACCGAGTCGGACATGATCAAGGCCATCCGCGAAACCGGCCGGACGCCGGTGCAACGGAACACGTTTTACGAGCCGATCAAAGTCCTGGCAGAGTCTTTGCAGACGGCCACCGAGCCGCCGGAAAATCCGGCACACTCGAAAGTATTGGAAGACAATCTGGCGACGGCGTGATTAAAGATCCAAGTCGTGTGGAATTTTAGGTTCCCCGTGCGCTGCGTGCCAGAAACGGATGACCTCAATGCTATGAGTTTCATCTTTGACCCGGTAGAAAATTCGATAGGGTTTAAAAACAATTTCCCGGATATCGGGATCGTTTTGTTCGGGAACGGCGCGGCCGATTCTTGGAAACGTTGCCAGGTGGCGAACGCTCTCGATCAATTTCCCGCCGAACTTTGCCGCCGCCGGCTGGTCATCTCTGGCAATGAAGCGAACAATGTTTTGGAGGTCGTCAATGGCCGGTTCGGAAAAGATTATTTTGTAGTCCATGACGCCACCAGTTTTTCAACGTCGTCGATGGATTTGCCCTCACCGCGGTCCAAAGAATCCAGCCCTTTCTGGAGGGCGGCGACCACTTCGAGGCGTGCGGCGATCTCGTCGAAACTGGCGTCGTCCGGCAGTTGCTCCACGGTTTCCAGCACGATTCTTTTGGCTGTCATACGCGGCCAATATGCGTCAAAATTTGCCGGGTGCAAAACACAATTTTCAAGCCGGTCAAAGCCCTTGCCGCCGCCTGCCAGTCCACCGGCGTCCCGCTGGAAAATTCCGACCAGTCGCACGTGTTGGAATAAACTCGGGCGACGGCGTGAAGAGTGGTTATGTAACGTGAATTCATACACTCGCAAAATTTTGCGGATCAAATTTCACGGATTAGAAGAATAACACCTGGGTATATTCGACGATTTGGTTTCCATTCCATGCGGCACGCCTTGTCAGGAAAACACCAAGCGATAGCGTCAAATTTGAGCTTCAGGATATTGGATAAATAAATTTCCAAGCAATCGTCGAATGGTTTTTGCGATTGAGGAAAACGCGGCGTAACAAAACAAATGCCGAGTCGCCGGTCTAACTTCTTGCTTAAATCTTTGGCATCGTTACAGGCCAAATCAAATTGTTCTTCAACATCGGATGTATTATCGGCGCTCCCTTTGCTGAGTCTTGGAAAAATCTGTTTGGCTTCGCACGCAAATCTGTCTTTTCCAGTATTGATGTATAAATCGCATCGGCCTGTTCGCTTCTTTTTCTTTTTCACTTTTGGAGTTGTGTATTCCTCAAGTGCAACACCACCAAGAGTCCATACCGCAGCAGCAAGAACGCCGATCGAGGCTCTTTCATTTGACCACCATGCGCAATCCTCCCAAGACTCCGTTTTACAATAAAGAAGGTTGAGTCGAATCCATTCTTTTAGAACGGGGTGAAGGCTTTTCAATGTGCCGCAGTTTACATGATTGGAGTTCATATCCTGGAATCGAGTTTATTCCCTAAGCAACACTTCCACGAATTGTTTCGCATCGAAGAGTTTCAACTCCTCCCGCCGGGACAACCGGAAATTAGCCAGCCCCAACCTGGCTGGAAACCGCGCTCACAAACCATCGCATCCTGCCGCCGTCGTTACATTTGTTGGAGTCGAGGTGACGAGACTCATTTCAATTTTTGTTTTTAAGTTAGAGCCTCCTCACGTCGTCTCCTACAATCGCTGAAATTCGGGTCACCGATTTCCCGTATGCAGCGCGTTGACGCGCCCGTGTTGTTGACGCATTATTTCCCCATGAGTTCGCTGGCAGAAATCGAGCGGGCGGCAGATGCCTTGCCGCCGGAGCAGAAGCAGGAGTTGTTGCTGTTGCTTGGGGCGCAATTACGAGCCGAACGATTGAAAGAATGGGCTGCCAGTCACGAAGGTGGACCAAACTTGCCAGATTTTTCCATTGGCCGCGACGCCATCTACGAATGATGGCCGCTCAACTCGATGAACCCAAAAAATTCCGCATAGGCCCGGCATCTGGCCTGGCGTTGCTCCTGCCTTTGCTTTTCCTGCTTTCCGGTTGCGGCACGACCAAAACCTACACGCCGGTCATGGCTGCCGGACCGGCCAAGCCGGCGGGTTATCCCATCCCGGTTTATCCGGTGGCCATGCCGCTTCCCCGGCCCTGTGAGGTCATCGGCCGGGTCGAGATCGGCGACACAGAATTGACCATGCACGGTGGTTCGCTCACCGGGGTGACCAAAACGCTCCTGGACCTGGCGCGCGAAAAAGGCGCGGATGCGGTTCAGTTGCTGGTCGTGGAAAAGCCGGATTTCAACAGCTCTCATTATCGTCTCTCAGCCAACTTGCTTCGCTACGCCGCGCCTTGGGAGACGGAGACCTTGTCGTTCAACGAATTTCTGGCCTACCTCCAACGGCATCGCTCGACCATGGATCCCATCGAGGGGATTTGGGACGATGGGTCACCGGAGCGGCTCGGCATCATCAAGGACACCGCCAGACCGGGCCGGGATTTTATCGCGTTCACCTTGGATCCGCTGATGGCGTCGTGGCATTACGGTTACAAGAAAATGGACATCGCGCACTTGAGCCGGCCTGGAGCTTACCGGCTGAGATATTATCGCGATGACTTTGTCGGGGTGAACACCGGCCTGTTGTTGGAGGATCACGGTCACATCCTGACGTTCAACCTGCCGGCTGGCGACGGGGAAAACAAGGTGAGTTTCGGTAAAATTCCCGTTCCTGTGCCCGCTCATTGAGCCCACTGGAAAAGTGCGGGTCCATCTCGAGAATGAAATGCTGCGCAAGCAGATCGAATTGCTGAAGAAATCCCAGGAATACCGGTGCTGTCCGGTCAGATGCGAGGAAGACCCAGCGCCGCGTATTTTCGCCGGCGGCAACCGCCGCCCGGTTCGCCGCAGCCGTCGGAGAAGTCTTGAGCCGCCGGAAATTTCAAAAAATTCACCAGCGCGTTCCTCGAATTGTTCTTTGCGCCTTTGCGCCTCTGCGCCTTTGCGTTAAAATCCGCGCGCATGTCTGATGAAATCAAAAAATTCCGCATCGGTTCGGTGCCTTATTTGAACGCCGCGCCGCTCACGCGCGATCTCGGCAATGAACTCGTCCTCGCCACGCCCGCCAAGCTGGCCGAGATGCTCCGGCGCGATGAACTCGACGCCGCGCTCGTCAGCATCACCGAAGTGCTGCTCAACGACCGCTACGACATTCTCGACGGCATCGCCATCGCGTCCCTCGGCGAGGTTTACAGCGTCTTTCTCGCGCACAAAAAACCACTGGCGGAAATGCAGGAGGTTTTCTGTGACACCGCGTCGCTGACGAGCGTGAACCTGCTGAAAGTCCTGCTGGCCGAACGCGGATTGAAGCCGGAGTTCAAGCCGCTGGAAAATTACGCGGCGGCGGCGGAAAAGGATTTCGTCCTGCTCATCGGCGACCGGGCGATTGAATTTCAAAGAGCGCCGCACGCACACGGAATTTTCGACCTGGGTGGTGCATGGACGGAGCTGACGAATCTCCCCTTTGTTTATGCGGTCTGGGCGTTGCGGCGCGGCATCGACTCCAGGGATCTCCGCTACGAATTGAAGGAATCCAAACATTCCGGCATGGAACAGCTGGAGCAGATCATCCAGACGCGCGAGGAGTTTGACGAGGCGTTTCGCCGGGATTATTTCGAGTGGCATATCCAATATCGGCTGGCGGACGATGAGAAGCGCGGCATCGCCCGGTTCATCCAATTGCTGCGGAAGCACGGTCTCGGCCCGGTGTTTGAACCGAAGTTTATTGCCTGATTTTGAACAGGATCAAACAGAGGAAACGGAGGGGGGAAATAAATCAAAATCGGCGAGAGGATAGGGATAGTGGGACAGGCATCCTGCCTGTCCAGCTCTGTGCTCGGAGGCGTGGGAGATTTACCATGGCGATCACCATTGCCGACAGGCTGGAAGCCTGTCCCACTATCCGAGACCATTACAACTTCGAGATTCGGGCAAATCAATTTCTCCGTTGCCTCTGTTTGCTTCTGTTCAATTCCCGCTTTCCAGCTTCGCCAGCGTTTCGGGATCGCGCACGTCCACCCAGCGGCCCTGGATTTCCAGGCCGGCCAGTTGTTGTCCGCTGGCGACGATTGCGCTGATGGCATCCGTCAGCTCGTATTCGCCGCGCGGCGATTTTTGCAGGCGCGCCGTGAAGTCGAACAACGCCGGGCGGAAGATGTAGATGCCCGCGTTATACCACGCCGGTGCGCCGGGCTTGAGCCAGCCCTCGCGCCGCAATTGCTCGACCTGCTCCAGTGACGGTTTTTCCACGAGCCGTTTCAGGCAGAATTGTTCGTCAAAGAAATTCAGGCCGCCCTTGGTCACGTCCTCGCCGGGCGTGACGGTGATGACGCCCGCAAAATCACCTTCACCGAAACGCTGGATCATCTGCGGATACGTTTCCGGCGTGACGAGGATGTCGCCGTAAGTCAGCAGAAACGGCGATTGGCCGATGAAAGCCTTCGCCAGTTCCGGCGCCTTGCCCGTGCCGTCCTGCACGACTTGCCGGCCGAACGCGATGCGCGCGCCGAATTTTGAGCCGTTGCCGAAATGATTCTCAATGACCTCGGCGCGCCAGCCGGTGACGATGAAAATCTCGCGGACGCCCGCCGCGACGACGCCCGTGACGATGTGTTCGAGGATCGGTTTGCCCTGCACGCGGAGCATGGGTTTGGGCAACTCGTTGGTGAGTTCCCTCATGCGCGTGCCTTTGCCGGCGGCGAGAATGACAGCTTTCATGTGAAAATATTTTAACCACGGATGGACACGGATGAACACGGATTTTTGCAAAATTATCCGTGTTAATCCGCGAAAGTTACGGCCGGAACTTCGGCAGCATTTCCAGTTCCTTCACGCGCTGTTCGATGCCGGCTCGACCTGCTGTTTGCGATTCGTCAACTTCCAACCCAAAATCAGCAGCGCAATTCCGGCCACGATCAGGCTGATGCTCGACCAAAGGAAAAAATGTTGAAGCTCCTCCACGCTTGAAAAATGCCGCAAAACAAAATGTTCCCATCCGACGCGGGCTGTCGGGGCCATTCTTGAAGTTTCGTCCGGATGACGAAGGCCGCCCCCAAGCGCAACTCCAAGCAAGGGGACGCCATGCAGCAACAAATACAGTCCGCCTAGGTTAAGCGACAGTTCGAGATACGTGGAAGATTTGGCCGGCACCGGTGTCACTGGTTTTTCCAAAACTCTAATTTCAAAATTCGCCTTCGCCGCCGCTTTTTTGGTTTCGAGGCACTGAATAATTTCGCGGACTTGTGAGGGCTGTTCAACAATCATTACCCAGCGTTGGCGTTCTGTTCGCGGCCAGTTAGAAACCAAGCCATACACGTGCAATTTGGTCAAACCCGGCTTATTGGTGACTGGCTCAAACTGAAACTTCGTGATGAACTTCCATCGCATGAACTGATTCTTGCCGGGGCGGACGACAATCCGTTTGTCTTCAATCCGCAAGACGCGTTTGGACCGATGCTCAAAAAAGATCTGAAGTTCAATGATTCCCCAAATGAACAAGAAGGAAAAGGTGATGGCTGCAATCATGGTCCCAACAGAATCAAGGGTCAGCCTGTCCGCGAGCCAGCAGTTGATAACCATCATCTCGCACATGCACAGCCAGATGAAAACCCAAAGCGGCAGCGTCATCTTGATCTGCCGCCACCGCCATCCCCAGGTCAATGGAATGGACGGGTCAACAAACCGATTGAGTTTCGGTTTTTGCTCGATGACCATGGTCAAGGGTTTCAGAACTTCGCCGGCTTTTCCAGTTCCCTCATGCGCCGTCCGACCAAAGCCCGGTGAGTCTGCCGCTTATCAGAATCGCGTCAACTTTTCCAGTGCCTCCACGCGCTCTTCGATGTCGGCGCGCTTGGTCTCAAAAAATCACTCGTGCAAATTCAGCAGCCGGATTAACGTTTGTTTCAACCGTTCGAATTCTTCCGGCGTCAGCGCGCCGAGTTTCGCATCGAGCCGCGCGAGCGAGACGGGCTGGACTTGTTGCAGATGAAATGCGCCCGGTTTCAAAAATGGTTTCGCAATGGGAAGTTCCCAGCGGCTGCCACGGACGGCGGTCGTGTGCGGAATGATCAGGAGCAAAGCCAGTTCGTTGTCGGCGGGATAATCGCTCAAGACCAGCACGGGACGGACTTTGGCGGCCATGCCCAAATCCACGCGCCAGATTTCACCGGGCAGCGTCCTTTTCATCCCTGGCTTCCATCGCGTCGAGCATCTGGAAATTTGCCAACGCCGCGCGGTCGCAGTCCGCGAGTGTTTCGGCGTCTTCTTCGGCCTCAATGATGCAGCGGATAATTTCCCGCCTCTGCTCGTGCGACAGCTTCGGGATTTCGGAAATGATTTCCGCCTGACTCATGGTTGCAATCTAAATTTGCCGCAGCGACTTGGCAAGTCCAACTTGGGCGCGTTCCGCGTTGGCTAAAACTTCGTCAGCTTCTCCAGTTCCTTCACGCGCTTTTCGATGTCGGCACGCTTGGTCTTCGTCGTGCGGTTCAGGCCGAAGCCTTCGCAACAGAACGACGCGGTGACGCTGCCATAGACCATCGCGCGACGGATGTTCGCATCAATCGAACCCCTGGCCGTGGCGAGATAACCCATCACGCCGCCCACGAACGAATCGCCCGCGCCGGTCGGGTCTTCCACGGCGGACAGCGGATACGCCGGGCAGATGAAGAAACCTTTCGGGCTGGAGAGGATGGAGCCGTGCGAACCTTTCTTGATGATGACGTATTTCGGGCCGAGCTTGTGGATTTTCTTGAGCGCGTTGAAGACGTTGTCTTCCTTGGTGAGCTGATGCGCCTCGCTGTCGTTCAACACAAAGCCGTCAATGCGCGGCAGCAGCCGGAGCAGGTCCGGCAGCGCGATGTTCAGCCAGAGATCCATGGAGTCGGCCACCACGAATTTCGGCTGCTTCATCTGGTCGAGCACGCGGTGCTGGAGGGCGGGCGCGATGTTGCCGAGCAGCACGAACGGCGAGGTTTGATACGCCTTGGGCAGCACGGGTGAGAACGTTTCAATCACGCCCAGCTCGGTCAGGAGCGTGCGCCGATTGTTCATGTTCACCTCGTATTCGCCTGACCAGTGAAACGTTTTGCCGGGCAGCATCTGGAGGCCCGCGAGATCAATGCCGTGCTTGCGATAAAGCGTGAGGTATTTCTTCGGAAAATCTTCACCCACGCCGCCGACGAGGTTCACGGGGGAAAAGAAGCTGGCCGCGACGGCGGCATGGCTGGCCGAGCCGCCGAGCAGGCGCGGATTTTCCTTGGTGGAGGTTTTGATGGAATCGAGTGCGGTGGTGCCGGCGACGAGAACGCTCATGTGTGATTAGGGTCTGGGTTCTGGGGTTTTGGTTCTGGGGAAAATCGTGCGCGGCTATTTTTTCTGGATCAGTTCAATCTCGTAACCTTCGGGTGCGTCAATGAAGGCGATGGTGCCGCTGCCGCTGGGCGTCGGGCCATCGGAAAACTTCAGGCCGTGCGCAGCGAGGTGTTTGGCGAATTCTTCCAGGCTGTCCACCGCGAACGCGAGATGCGTGAGGTCGGGCTGGACTTGCACGGGTTCGCTGCCAGGCAGATAGCAGATTTCAATCTCCTCCGCGCTGCCCGGAGTTTTGAGGAAGACGAGTTCCGAGCCGCGCGGTGATTTATGACGCCGCACCTCTTCCAAGCCGAGGATCTCGCGGTAAAATTTCACCGTGCGTTCCAGATCGTTCACCCGATAGCGTGTGTGCAATAGTTTGCCGACTTTCATGCAGGGAGTTTAGCGGGAATTTGCACAGGAGCAAACGGAGAAAACGGAGGGCGCAACCGTTGGTAGCGCCGACTGGCAGCCGGCTGTGTCGCGGATTGGCAATCCGCAGGGGTTCGTTCAACCCGGATACCCTTGGCGTGGCCGTCGCCGCCGATTGCCAATCGGCGATACGGCAGGTTGCCAACCTGCGCCACGCCGGCGGGAACGGATACGCCCGCAAAACGGTTGTCCGCAGTTTTTAATTTCCCGCCGCCGTTTTTTGCGGCATGATGTGATCCATGGGCAAACGACGCGAAGCGCGGGAACGCGCAGTGCAATTTTTATTTCAGCACGACCTGAATCCGCCGGAAAATCTCGAACTCGAGCTGGCGCAGTTCTGGAGTTCCCAGCGCACCGCCGCCATTGACGAAGAAAAGGGGCCGGCCACCTGGGGCGAGAAGGTCGAACTGCCGCCGCCCACCGTCGAGGAGGCCGAAACGCGGCTCTTCGCCGAACCCCTGATCAAAGGCGCGCTGGAACATCGCGATGCGATTGACGAAAAGATCAAGAGTTACGCCAAGAACTGGGACTTTCACCGCATCGCCGCCGTGGACCGCAACATCATGCGGCTGGCGATCTACGAGATGCTCTATCGCGAGGACATTCCCCCCGTCGTCAGCATCAACGAGGCGGTGGACATCGCGAAGAAATTCTCCACGCAGGACAGCGGCAAATTTGTGAACGGCATCCTCGACAAGATCCGGGGCGAGCTCATGCGGCCGGCCAGAATCGTAAAATGAAGTTTGCCGACCTCCATCTGCACACGTTTTTCTCCGATGGCACGTTCACGCCGGAGGAGCTGGTGGGGCGCGCCAGCAAGCTGGGTTTCGCCGCCATCGCCGTGACGGATCACGATACGGTCGAGGGCTGTGACCGCGCGGCGGCGGCCTGCACGGCGGCGAACATGGAGTTCATCACCGGCACCGAACTCACCGCGGAACATGCGGACACCGAGGTTCACATTCTCGCCTACTTCGTGGACACCCGGAACCAGCATTTGCTCACGCGCATTGCTGAATTTCAAACCGTCCGTCAAAGCCGCATCCATGAAATGGTGGCCGCATTGAACAAGCTGGGCATCCCGCTCAAGGCCGAATCCGTCTTCGCCCTCGCCAACTGCAAGTCGCCTGGACGCCCGCACGTCGCCCGCGCGCTGGTGAAGGAAAAACTCATCGGCAATCTCGATGAAGCCTTCGAGCGCTATCTTAAAAAAGGCCGGCCCGCGTGGGTTCCCAAGACCAAGATGTCCGCGCTGGAAGGCGTCGAGTTGATCCATCAGGCCGGCGGCCTGGCGGTCATGGCGCATCCGGGCTTGAACCGAACGGATGAAATCATCCCCGACCTGGTGGACGCCGGGCTGGACGGCATTGAATGTTTTCACACGAAACACTCGACCGCGATGGCCGAGCGTTATCTGGAGATCGCGGAGAAGTATCATCTGCTCGTCACCGGCGGCTCCGATTGCCACGGCTTCAGCAAGGTCAAGCCGCTGATCGGCACCGTGAAACTGCCCTATGACCACGTCGAGAAGCTCAAGGGCAAAGTGGCCGAACGAAAAGCTGGAACCACGAATGGACCCAAATAAACACGGATGGGGCGAAACGCAGAGGCGCAGAGGACACGGAGAAACGCGGAGTAAAAAAATCTCTGCGCCTCTTTGCGGCCTCTGCGCCTCTGCGTTTGGTTTTGTTATCCGTGTCCATCCGTGTTAATCCGTGGTTGAAAATCTCATGGGATTATTTGCCAAATTCAAGGCCGGCCTCGCCAAGACGCACGCCAAGCTCACGCACGAAATCAAACGCATCGTCACGCGCTCGCCCAAGCTGACCGCCGAGTCGCTGGAAGAAATCGAGCATGCCCTCATCGCCGCCGATCTCGGCATGGCCATGACCACGCAGATCGTGGCGGCAGTGAAGAAAGCCTACGAGAGCCAGGGCACCGCCGGGCTCGACTATCTCGCCATCGCGCGGGCCGAAATCGAGAAAAGCCTTTCCGCCAACAACCCCAGCCTGCGCGCAATCCCCGGCAGCACCTGCGTCGTTTCCATTGTCGGCGTGAACGGCACGGGCAAGACCACGACCAGCGCCAAGCTCGCGCATTATTTTCAGGCGCAGAAAAAATCCGTGCTGCTCGCCGCCTGCGACACGTTCCGCGCGGCGGCGATCGAGCAGATCAAATTGTGGGGAGCGCGACTCAAGGTGGAAGTCATCGCCGGCAGTTACGGCGCGGACGCGGCATCCGTGGCGCACGACGCTGTAACCGCCGCGCAGGCGCGCAAGGCGGATTACCTGTTCATCGACACGGCCGGCCGTTTGCACACGAAGTCAAACTTGATGCAGGAATTGCAGAAGCTGCATCGCGTCATCGGCAAGCAACTCGCGGGCGCGCCGCATGAAGTGTTGCTGGTGCTCGACGCGACGACTGGCATGAACGCGTTGAACCAGGCGCGCGAATTCCACAAGGCCGTGCCGCTGACCGGTCTCATCGTGACCAAGCTGGACGGCACGAGCAAAGGCGGCATGGTGGTGGCGATCCAGAAGGAACTCGGCCTGCCCATCAAATTCATCGGCCTCGGCGAGCAACCGGACGACTTGCAGCCCTTCGACGCCAAGCAATTCGCGCAGGCGTTGTTTGAGGAATAGACGGCGGTTTGGCTGATTCCCCTGGGATTTTCCGCCACCGTCTCCAGGCAAATTTGGGCAGGGGCGTGGCGGGTGTGCTTTGTTACATTCGTGTGAACCGGGAATTCCGAGTGGACATCAGATGGTCAAAGCGGTGAAATTCATCCGCTAAAATGGTGAGACCCAGCAGAGCTTGGAACTTTTCCAGCGTCCTTACAACCGGTTCCGCAGCTTTTGTAACTGCGGCATTTACCGTGATTGCCTGTGGTTCGTTCGCGTCCCTGATTTTTTCCGGCCCGCTAACCCCGTATGTTCCCCAGGGAATTTGGATCGGTTTATTGACGGCCTTGGGGGTCGGCCTGATTGTCTCGCTGACCAGTTCGTTCGCCGGGGCGATCGCCATTCCGCAGGATCGCGTGGCGCCCATCCTCGCGCTCCTGGCGGCGAGCCTCGGTGCCCGCATGAACGATGCGCCGGCCCACGAAAAATGCCTCAGCGTGCTGGCTGCCATCGCGCTGGTTTCGCTGATCACCGGCGCGTTTCTTTTCCTGCTGGGACGGTTTCGGCTCGGCAATCTGATCCGCTACATCCCTTATCCGGTCATCGGCGGCTTTCTGGCCGGGTCCGGCTGGCTGCTGGTGCGGGGGGCTTTGCGGGTGATGACCGGGGAGGCCTTGGGTTTTCAGACCGCCCGCGTTTTTCTCCGCCCTGAAGTGCTGGCGCATTGGCTTCCGGGAGTCGTATTTGGCGGACTGCTTTTCTTCATCTTGCGACGCCTGCGCCATTCACTCACCGTTCCGTTGATGCTCTTCGGGGCCGTGGGCTTGTTTTATCTCCTGCTCTTTGTGGCGGGGGGTTCCATGGCCGAAGCCCGATCGCACGGGTGGTTGGCGAGTTTTCCGGCGAACCAGAATAGCAGCGAGCTCTCGCCGCTTTCCATCCTCAAGCTGGTCCCGTCGCGCCTGCTCGGAATGGATTGGGCCATCCTCGCCACGATTTTGCTGACCAGCGTCGTCTCCATTCTGCTGACGGCCAGTTCGCTGGAACTCGCCTCCGACGAGGAGATCGACCTGAATCGCGAACTGCGCGCCGCCGGTCTGGCCACGTTTGTCGTGGGCCTGGGCGGCGGCATGGTCGGTTTCCATTCTTTGAGCCTGTCGCGGCTCGCGATCAGCATGGGCGCGCGCAGCCGCTGGGTGGGGGTGGGCTCGGCGCTGATTTGCGGCGCGGTGCTTTTCTTTGGCGTCTCGGTGGTGTCGCTGGTGCCACAATTTGTCTGCGGCGGGTTGCTGTTTTTTCTGGGGCTGACCTTTCTGTGGGAATGGATCTATGAAGCGCGGCGCACTTTGACCGCCGTGGATTACGCGGTCGTCCTGTTGATCGTCGCGGTGGTGGGCGCAGTCGGCTATCCGGAAGGCGTGGGCGTGGGCATCATCGCCGCCGTCGTGATCTTCATCCACAATTACAGCCGCGTGCAGGTGGTGACCCACACGCATTCCGGCACGGAAGTGCGCAGCCATGTGGAACGCCCGTTGCGCGAACTGCGGTTTCTGCGCGATCACGGAACGCAGATTTACGTCCTGCGGCTCCAGGGTTTCATCTTTTTCGGCACGGCCAATCATCTGTTTCACGAAGTCCGCCTGCGCGCCAGCGACACCCGGCAGCCGCTCCGGTTCGTCGTCCTGAACCTGCAGCGGGTCTCCGGACTGGACTCCTCCGCCGTTTTCAGCCTGAACAAAATCCTGCATCTCGGGCACAAGCAGGGCTTTTTCCTGCTCATGACCCACGTCTCGCCGCAAATCGTCTCCCAGCTCGAGCATGGCGGCGTGAGCACGAAGCTCAACGACCACTTTCACCTGATGCCCGACCTGGATCGCGCGCTGGAATGGTGTGAAGAACAGCTGCTGGCCGGGGCGAACGGGAGCATCCACGGCCATGCGTCCCAACTGGCCGACCAATTGAAGGACTCCTGGCCGGCGGCCGTCGAACCGCGCCGCCTCATGCCCTATCTGGAGCGCTTCGACGTGCCCGCCGCCACGCACCTCATTCGCCAGTCCGAAAAATCCGAATCGCTTTACTTCATCGAATCCGGGCGGGTGACGGCGCTGCTGGAATTTGCCGATGGCCGCACTTTGCGCCTGCGCACCATGGGGCCGGGCACGGTCGTGGGCGAGGTCGGGCTTTTTCTGGGCGGCACCCGCGCCGCCTCCGTGGTTTCGGAACAATTCTGCATCACCTACCGTTTGACGGCGGAATCGCTGGAACGCATGAGCCGCGAGAACCCGACCTCTCCCTGGCCCTGCATCGTTACCTGATCTGCCAGCTGGGCGAACGCATGGCCAGCAACAGCAAACGCCTGCTCGAGGGCCAGGAATGATGCCGCTTCCATGACACCCGCGCTGCCCTGCTTGCGCCAATTCTCGACCCAGCGCCGGGCCGTCAGGCTGTCGCCGCATGACGCGCACCGGAAAACTTCCGGCCGAACTCAGCGCGCTGCCCGGCGTGAATCCCGCCTTCACGATTCGCGCTTTGGCGAAAAGAACGTGGCGGATTTTCTGATGCCGGTGGCCGGCCTCATTCATCGTGACCAAGCTGGACGGCACGAGCAAAGGCGGCATGGTGGTGGCGATCCAGAAGGAACTCGGCCTGCCCATCAAGTTCATCGGCCTCGGCGAGCAACCGGACGACTTGCAGCCCTTCGACGCCAGGCAATTCGCGCAGCCGCTGTTTGAGGAATAAAATCAGGTAGCCGCAATCACAGCGCGTCACCGCTTGGCTGAATGGAAAATCCATTTTTGGATTTTCATGTCGGCGGCAGCGTGAGCATCTTAATAATTCGTCAACACGCCCACCCGGAAAAATTCCTGATCCAGCGCATTGTTCAGCGCAAAATTGGTCTGACCGGGACTGCCGTTCGTCAGCAGGCTCCAAACCGGGTTGGCTGAAAGCGCGGGTATCCGGTAAATCTGGTAGGTCAGCACGTTCAGCGTGTTGCTGATGCTCAATTGAAACGTGTCGACGGTGTCGGGGCGCAGGGTGATGGCTGGCTGCGGCGGTTGCAGGATAAAAGGCAGGATGCAAACCGGCTTGAAGACGGACAGGCTCTGGCCGGTGGCCGTCAGCAATCCCGTCTGTGGATTGATGGCGTAGAGCGCAACGTTGGTGGAATCCTGGCTCGCCACGATGCAGAACGCGCCGGTCGGATCGATGGCGAAATTGCGCGGTGTCCTGCCGGTGGGTTGTTGCTGAACCTGGGTCAGATTGCCGTCCGCCGCGTTCACGGTGAACACCACGATGCTGTTGGATCCCCGATTGGAACCATAAACAAATTTCCCGGAAGGATGCACCGCGATTTCCGCCGTCGTGTTGCCGCTGAAGGCCGATCCCAGGGTGCTGTTGGTCTGAAACGGGATCAGGGTTCCGTTCGTGGCGTTGTAATTGAATCCGATGATGGTGGAATTGAGTTCGCAGATGACGTAGGCCCGTTTGCAGTCAGGGTCAAAGATCATGTGCCGGGGACCGGAACCCGCCGGGGTGGAAGTGATCAACGTCGTATTGGTGGTCAGGGTGCCCAGTGCCGCATCCAGCACATAACATCGGATTTGATTCAAGCCCTTGTCGCAGACGAAAGCAAAATGGTTGCTGGCATCGATCGTCGTGCAATGGGCCAGCGAGTTCACCGGATGCTGAAAGTGGGCGTTGGCGACGCCCAGCTGGCCGCCGGCTTGAATGGGGAACATGGTGATGCTGCCGCCGCTGTAATTGGCCACGATGACCTGGGTGCCGGTGCGGTCCACCACCACGTGGGCCGGTGCACCGCCATCCGAGGGGCGCGAATTCAAAAAGGTCAGGCTGCCGTTGGTGGCATTCACGGAAAATGCGCTCACAGTGTTCGCCGATTCATTGACCGCATACAGAAACTTCCGATTGGGAGTCAGCGCCACGAAGGAGGGATCGGTTGTGGTGGCCGCCAGATTGGTCACGCCAAACGTGCCCGTGCCCAAATTTAAACTGGAATGGTAAATGCCCACGCTCCCGCCCGAAGTGTAAGTCCCGATATAGAATCGCTCCAATCCGGGACTGGGCGCGGCGGCCGGCGCGCAAATCTGCATTCCGTAAAGAGCCAGTAACAGGGCGGCGATTTTTCCGGGTTGAAAATGGCGGAACATATTGGCGATGGACCGCACGATGTGACCATGTCCTAAAAATGTTTCAAGCGATTTCAATGATGTGCTGCCCGGGGCTTTTCCATTCGAAGCTTTCCCGACCGGCATGGCATGCGTTAAAGTCGCGTGCATTTCTCTCCCCGCAATCGGGGATGTTTCAAAACGAATGCGCTTGGGAACATCTGCTTTCGATTCACCGTCAAAGAAAACCAAACTCATGTTCAAACACTTAAACCGTCGCGGACTGATCACCTTGGTGGCGTCCGCATCCTTCGCCACCGGCTGCTTTGCGGCGAATCCGTTCATCACCAGCATTTACACGGCGGATCCCTCGGCGCATGTCTGGTCGGATGGCCGACTTTATGTGTATCCGTCCCGCGACATCGATCCGCCCCGCGGCTGCGATCTGATGGACCAGTATCATGTTTTTTCCACGGCTGACATGGTGAACTGGCGCGACGAAGGCGAGATCCTTCGGGCCAGCCAGGTGCCGTGGGGGCGCAAGGAAGGCGGCTTCATGTGGGCGCCTGATTGCGCGTTCAAGGATGGCACCTACTATTATTATTTTCCGCACCCCAGCGAAACCAAATGGAATGACTCCTGGAAGATCGGCGTGGCGACGAGCACCAAGCCCGCCAGCGATTTCAAGGTGGCCGGGTATATCGAAGGCACGGGCGGCTTTGCGATGATTGATCCGGCCGTGTTCATGGACGACGACGGTCAGGCGTATATTTATTTCGGCGGCGGCGGCAAATGCAGCGGCGGCAAGCTCAAGGCCGGCATGACGGAATTGGAGGGACCGGTGCAACCGATGACGGGGTTGAAGGATTTTCACGAGGCTACCTGGGTGTTCAAGCGGAAGGGAATTTATTACCTGACCTATGCCGACAACAATCCCCGCGTGAACCGGCTGCAATACGCCACGAGTTCAAACCCGCTGGGGCCGTGGACGGCCAAGGGCGTCTATCTGGAGCCGACGGATTGCGATACAAGCCACGGCTCCGTGGTGGAATACAAGGGGCAGTGGTATGCGTTTTATCATAACAAATCGCTTTCCGGCAAAGGCAACTTGCGATCCATTTGCGTGGACAAATTGAACTTCAACGACGACGGAACCCTCCAGACGGTGGTGCAGACCAAAACCGGTGTGCCGTCCGTCGGCCCGGCGCCGGCGCCCAGCCCCGACCTGGTCAAATATGAAGTCAGGAACGCCAGTCTGGGCGGAAGCGCGACCATTGAGGATGACAACGCGGCATCCGGCGGCAAGAGCGGCCAAAATCTACACCTGAAGGATTCCTATCTCCAATGGAACAATGTCAGTGGCGGCAAGAGTGGAGGCCGGGCCACGATTGATATCCATTATGCCGCTGAAGGAAACGCGAAGCTGAAACTGTTTGTGAACAACGCAGATTATTCGTTTGTGAACACGCCGTCCACTGGCGGCTGGGGTCAATACACGGGCCACTCGTTGTTAACAGTGCCGCTGGGCGCGGGCAAAACCAACCTCATCAAACTTGTCGGCGGCAATGGCGGGGTCAATGTGGATTACATCACGGTCAGTCCGCTCCCTTGAGAGCTGTCGCGTTCGATTTAATTTTTCATGCCGGACTACCCGCGCGGTCCGGGATGAATCATTTCCAATTGATGGTGAAATCGGCGGAATTGTTTTTATTTTCAGCGATGGCTGAATTGGTGACGGTCACGCTGCCCTGGGCGTCCTTGCGGATCCACAGACCATGGCGAAGAGTTTCGCCGATTCCGTATTTGGCGATGTCCACATTGGTGATCGTGGCGTTGGTCAGCGTGCCCTCGCCGTGTTTGCTGCCCGGAGCCACGACGCTCAAGCCGTCGGAAATGCTGTCCCGGATATTCAGATCGTGGATATCCACGCCGGAAATGCTGCGGCGATCCAGGCAGATTTGCAGCGCCGCCCGCCACGCCCAGTCGTGATCGTAGCCGCCGCTGCGGATGAGATCGCAGTTCTGCACGACGGTGGTGCCGCTGAAATTGTTGTCTATGTTTTTGTTCGCATCGGATGTCGGGAAGGTTGTGCTAATGAGGATGGCGCAGCCGGGAGAGATGTCCGTGAACCGGCAGTCCTCGATGCGGTTGCTCTCGCCGCCGTAGATGGCTGCGCCGTTCGCGAGGAAGGGAAGCTGGCCGGTGCAATGGCTGATGACGTTGAAGCCGGGCGCATATTCCTGCGGCACGTGGGTCGCCGGCCACAGCGCGAAACAATCGTCGCCCGTGCCGCGCGTGGTGCAGTTGCGGATCGTGGAACTGCGCATGCCGACGCAGAAATTCACGCCGTCGGCGATGGTGTCTCGAAAGCGGCAGCCTTCGACGACGAGATTGCTGGAGTTGTTGACCCAGATGCCGGTCTTGGTGTGCTCCACCCAGACCTGCGCGACGGTCGAGTTTGTGCCGAATGATTCGCCGAAGCTGTCGTTGGGTTCGCTGTCGCTGCGGTAATTCAATTTTCCGATGATGGCGAAATCCGAGATGTGGATGTTGCTGCCTTTGCCTTTGAACCGGATGCGCCGGTTCGCATTCGTGTATTGGTTTTCATCGCCGACCAGCGTGGTGTGCCACATGCCTGCGCCTTGAATCGTCACAGCGGAAGGCACATCAATATCGCCGGCGATCTTGAAAGTTCCGGCCGGCAACCAGACGGTTTTCCCCTCGATCTTCGCCGCGGAAATGCACTTCCGCAGCGCAGCGGTATCGTCCGATTTGCCCGTGTTGTCCGCACCAAAGCGGGAGTCGGTGATGGATAGGGAATTCGGCGGCGCGGTGAGCGGCGGAGAAATATTTTCCAAATCAACCAGGTCAATGATGCAATAGGTCGCCGCATCTTTGTCGTCGCGTTGCAAGCGCACCACGTCGCCCGGGCCAAGGTTTAAATCCTTGAGGCGAACTTCATCGTAAAAATTGCGCGGCCGTCCAGCCTTGGGATCGTTGGTGAACGGATATTTGCCGTAGAGCCATGAATATCGGGACGTGACCGGAAGTTTTTGCACGAGCTTGCCGTTCAGATAGAGACTCAGCGTCGAATCGATTCCGCCACCGCCCGGCGCGTCCGGCAGGCTGTAGCGCACCACGAGGGCATTGGCGGCGGCCTTGGCCGTGAACTCCACGTATTGCCCGGGGGCGGCAAGCTGCACGCATTTCTGTCCGGAAGATTCGGTCTCGACCAGATATGGACCGTATTTCGGCCCCAGTTTTTCGCCGGAGGTCTTCATGTCTTCCGCTTCGTAAGTCGTCCAGGGAATGTCCGCACCCCGAAACGACTGGGCCGGACACAGCGAGCCGCTGAGGCATGTCAAGACCGCAAGCAGGAGTCCCGGATGGGAAAGAATCGGCGCTGCGGATTGCTTGCGGGCGTCCGGTTTCGGGCAGCCTGGAATGCGTGCTCGAAAGTTGCAATGGAGGCGGGCCCGGTTCATTTTGGCCACCGTGTAGCCGCCTGCCACATCGCGCAAGGAAATAACGGGAAGGCAAATTTGGCGCAGCCTTCCAGGGTTCCCGGTGAAAACGCATAAAGGCCTTTAAAATTCAGGCTTTAAGCCGCACCGGCCCGGATGCGTGGTGGCGCTGCGTCACCACTTCATGCGACACGCTGCGCAAGCCGTTTTTCCCGGGGCGCGTTTTCAAATTCCGGAGTGCGGCCGTCCCGGCCGCTGCCATTCCCGCCAGCCTGACGGCGGTGAACTTACCCGGCCGCCTCGAAGCTCGCAGGTTGCTGCGCCCGGGGACGGGGTGAATCCATCGCCTCGGCGCGCCGCTGACATTGGCTTTTTGAATTTGAAAACACGCCCGAAACTCGACACGCCCGCGCCCAGCCGCTAGGCTGTCGCCGCATGACGCGCACCGAAAAACTTCTGGCCGAACTGATCGCGCTGCCCAGTGTGAATCCCGCCTTCGTTCCGTCGGACGGAACTTCGGCGTGGCAAATCCCCGCCGGTCAATCGCGCTTCGGTGAAAAGAACGTGGCCGATTTTGTGATGTCGGTGGCCGGGCGTGCCGGGCTGGAAGTGGAGTTTCAAAAAGTGGTCCTTGCGGACGGCCAGCCTAAATCGCCTGGCCGTTCCAATGTCATCGCCCGCCTGCTGCCGCGTGGAAAGATCAGGCAGACCATCCTGCTCGCGCCGCATCTCGATACGGTCAACGCGGAGGATTCCCAATTCATTCCCCGCCGGAAAAATGGCCGGCTGCACGGTCGCGGCGCGTGCGACACGAAAGGTTCCGTCGCCGCCATGCTCATGGCGCTGTGCGAACTGGCCAATGCCAGATCCCGTCCGCGCGAAACGGAGATCGTGTTTGCCGGCCTGATTGACGAAGAGCACGCGCAGGCGGGTTCGCGTGCGCTGGCGGCCAGCGGATTCATGGCCGATCTGGCCATCGTGGGCGAACCGACGCGTCTGCAGGTCGTCACCGCGCACAAGGGCAGCCTGTGGCTGGGGCTGGAGACCCGCGGACGCGCGGCGCACG
>Ga0247670_1000123_pt1 | contig 25308 bp, 29 predicted proteins | sample CNK11_metaG_FD_183042 | JGI IMG/M metagenome (GOLD analysis project Ga0247670, IMG submission 183042) | Soil microbial communities from Purdue University Martell Research Forest, Indiana, United States - CNK11 | ecosystem: Environmental > Terrestrial > Soil > Temperate forest > Bulk soil...
CAATGTCCGCCATCGGCGCACGGTCAGGCACCTTGTGATTTGTGTTCGCATTTTTCCGATTGGCCGTGCCACACAAGACCTGCCTTTGCGGTTTCAACCGCTCGCAATTATGCCGGCGAAATCGCGATGAACGCTGCCGCGAACGCGCGCTGACGGCAAGTTGGCGGAGTCGGTTGATAGGCAATCTGTAATATAGGCACGCAAGCCATCATAACATAAAAAGCACCGCCCTCAAATTTAGTAAAAAAAATTTGAAATGTTCGTGTCATAATCTAAATTAAAGCAAACCATTAGTAGGCATGCTGACGGCAGGGAAATTCACTTGTCACGGCGAAGCCGGTGATGACCGGGGCGGATTCCAGTCAAACGCACGGCGGGCTTTCACGTTGATTGAGCTATTGGTGGTGATTGCCATTATTGGGATTCTTGCCGCAATGTTGTTGCCGGCATTGTCGAAGGCAAAAATTAAAGCACAGGCGATCATGTGCATGAGTAATAGCCGGCAGTTGATGCTTGGGTGGATCCAATATTACAACGATAGCGAGGATCGGCTAGTAAATAACTGGGATACTCTGTCAATTCAGAACGACCTCGCCAGCACACCGCCCCTTTACCGAAGCTGGGTGTGCGACGTTATGGGCTGGAACTTGGATCCACAGATTATTGATCCTGCCGGTATCAAGACGCCTCCGTTCTACCGATATACCGGAAGCCTGGCGGTTTACAAATGTCCGTCCGACTATTATTTAAGCGGGCTGCAACGGGCTGCGGGTTGGGCGGATCGCCCGCGCTCATACTCGATGAACTGCTTCTTCGGTGCCTCAACTCCCACCTGGACCAGCACGGCAAACGAATTTTTCACGGGTTACCGGCAGTTTCTAAAAGCGGCTGGCATTCCCAATCCGTCGGACCTCTATGTGACGTTGGACGAGCATCCCGACAACATCAACGACGGCTATTTTAAGAACTCTGCGAATCAGAATGTTCAGAGTACACAGGATTGGCCCGGTGGGGTATGGGGCGATATTCCAGGTTCAAATCACGGTGGAGCCTGCGGCTTTTCTTTTGCGGATGGACATGCAGAAGTCCACAAATGGAAAAGTCGCATATGCACCATTTTGCCGGTGACGTATGGCCCGTGTCCGCACCGCCCGTTCTCCGCCGACCCCGATGGCGTTTTAGATGCTCAATGGCTTGCAGCCCGATCAAGTGTGATTCGGTGAGTCCGAAAACAAGCAAAGAGTTGTTGGCCCAACTGGCAGTCATCGGGTTCAGTCTAATGGACACCGTTGCCACGGGGCGCCGAATTGGAATACGCGGTAAAACCTTTGGGTCACACCGAAAGGCACGGATACAGTGGCAGGAGGTCCACTGTCGGTCCAAGTAGTGGTGGGGCCGGTGGCAATCACTTCCCCCCGTCGGCGAGGCGAATCAGGTTATCAGGTCAGGCGAGTATTCGACTTGATAAGTGCGGCCGGCCTGTGAGCTCCAAGACAAGGTGACACGTTCTCATCGGGGAAAGCTTGCACGGCAAGCGCCAAAAAAGGTAGCGAGGCAAAACCGGTCTGTTGCAACCCGCGTTGGATTTCTGCATTTTGCATCAGAACTAAACGCTGCCATTTGAGGGATGTGTAGCCTAATCCATAGGTTAAATCGGCAGAATTGTCAAAAACCCTATGCGCGTTTGGGTTTGGAATTAATCCGGCTGTGGAGCCTGAAATCGTGAAGTGTTGTCGCGCATGGCGTGAGGCGATTAATTGATGACTGGCGATTTATTAAACGCGCTTGATTACATAATGGTTTTCGCCTCGCTCAAAGTCTAGAGACATTGCCTCATCAGGAGTTTTGTAAATCCAGTCAGCATCCTTATCGAAAGGATTTCTGCCAAAGCCCACCCGCTGGCCAGCAACCTCTCGGAATGCTCGTCGCATTTCTTCGTGTGTGTCCCCACTTCCGCGCCAATGGCATTTATCGGGGTAATAATGATCCAGTGAAACAAGGTGAAACCATTCGCCTTCGGGAATCTGTCGGAGCGCCCTTTCGAGCATTTCCTCGTTCGCGACACCCCGTAGTGGATACTGAAGACGCCGAAAAATAGCCAAAGCAAGTTTTGGCCAGCTTTGTTTCGCGATGAGTTCTTCCAACTCGTCCACTGAACGCACAAAATAACCTATGCCGCTTCCACCACTGCGCGGAAGGTAAATATCAACATGAAGCTCGCCATTCTCGTTTAGCCAATCCTGAAGCTGCCATCGTTGTTTATGTGAAATTAGTTCCATGGAGGTCCTCGATTATCTAAAAATGATTTTGTGGTTATTCTTTGACTAAATCCGTTTTATTTCACGCCCGATTTCTGTTTAAGTCAAGACATGGACGCCGCATTGCCGCCGCTCACCGCCAGCACAATTTATCTTGTTGCCACGCCGATTGGCAACCTCGAGGACATCACGCTCCGCGCGCTCCGCGTCCTGCGCGAGTGCGACGTGGTCGCCGCCGAGGACACGCGGCATTCCGGGCAGTTGCTGAAACATTTCGGCATCAGCAAGCCGCTCCTGAGTTATTTCCAGTTCAACGAAGCCAGGCGCAGCGAGGAGATCATCGAACGTCTCCGGCGCGGCGAGAAAGTTGCGCTGGTCACGGACGCCGGCAGCCCCGGCATCAGCGATCCCGGCGAACGCGTGGTGAAGGCCGCCATCGCCGCCGGCTTTCGCGTGGAAGCCGTGGCCGGCCCGTGCGCGCTTATCGCCGGTCTCACGGCGAGCGGTTTGCCCACGGATGAATTTCATTTCGTCGGTTTCCTGCCGCACAAATCCGGCCAGCGCCGCAACAAGCTGGAATCGTTGAAAGCCGTCGAAGGCACTTTGGTTTTCTACGAATCGCCATATCGCATCGAAAAGCTGCTGGGCGAATTGAACGAAGTTTATCCCGAACGCGACGTGGTGCTGGCGCGCGAGTTGACCAAGAAGTTCGAGGAATTCCTGCGCGGCAAACCGGCGGCGCTGCTCGCCATCGCCCAGAAACGCAGCTTGAAAGGGGAGTTTGTGGTGCTGGTGGCGCCGGAGGTTTAACCACGAAACACACGAAATGACACGAAAAACTGGACACGGATTCCACTGATCATCACGGAATAAAATCCGTGTTAATCTGTGGAATCCGTGTCAAAAACAATTTCGTCTAGTTCGTGCATTCTGGGGAATGATTCAGATGGCGGCGGTCTGCCGACACGCCGCTACACAAACTTGCCCGGATTCAAAATGCCTTTAGGATCGAGCGCGTGTTTGACGGCGCGATGGAGTTCGCGCGCTTCCTTGGAAACGGCCAGCGGCCACCAGCGTTTCTTGGCGAGGCCGATGCCGTGTTCGCCGGTGATCGCGCCGCCGGCAGCAATCACCCAGCGGAACAATTCGTCGAGGCAGGCCTCCGCGCGCTTCATTGTGCCGGGCTGTGTGTAGTCCACCATCACGTTCGTGTGGATGTTGCCGTCGCCGGCGTGGCCGAAACAGGCGAGTTGAAGGCCGTGTTTCTTTTGCAGCGTCGCGGCGAACGTGAACAAGTCTTCCAGCCGGCCGCGCGGCACGACGATGTCCTCGTTCAGCTTCGTCAGGCCGGTGTCGCGGAGCGCGTAGGAAAATTCCCGGCGGATCTGCCAGACGGCTTCGCATTGTTCATTGCCGAAACCGCGTTCGACGAACAGCGGTTTTTGTTTGCGGATTATTTTTTCGACGGCGGCAATCTCCTGGCGCACGGAATTTTCCTGTCCATCCAGCTCGACAATCAGATGCGCCTTGCAGCCGAGGAGTCGGGGACTCTTGGTTCTTTTTGCGGCGGCGGCGAGCGTGAATTGATCCGCCAGTTCCGCCGCGCAGGGCAAAAACCCGGCGGCAAAAATGGCTTGCAGCGCACGCACTGCGGCGCTCATGGAATTAAAACCCACGGCCAGGTTGGCCCGGAACGGCGGCAGCGGCAGCAGTTTCAACGTGGCTTCGGTGATGACGCCGAGCAGTCCTTCCGAGCCGACGAAAAGGCGGTGCAGATCAAAGCCGGTTTTGTTTTTATGCGTGCGCCCGCCCAGTTTGACGATGTCGCCGTTGGCGAGGACAACTTCGAGGCCGAGAACGTAGTCGCGGGTGACACCGTATTTCAAACAACGCGGGCCGCCGGCGTTGGTGGCGATGTTGCCGCCGAGCGAATTCTTGGCACGGCTCGCGGGGTCCGGCGGATAGAAGCGGGCGAGCTTTTCCACGGCGGCTTGAAATGCTGCCGTGTTGACGGCGGGCTGCACGACGGCGACAAAATCGGCAGGATTGATTTCCAAAATTTTCTTCATCCGCTCCGTCGAGAGCGCGATGCCGCCGCGCACCGGCACGCAGCCGCCGACGTAGCCGTGGCCCGCGCCGCGCGGCGTGACGGGGATTTTATGCTGATTCGCAAACCGCAAAATAGTTGAGACGGATTTGGCGGAGCGGGGCAGGGCGACGGCGTCGGGCTGATGGGTGGCGAACCATTTGTCGCCGGCATATTCCGCGAGCTTGCGCGGTTCGAGGATTATTTCGCCCGGAAGTTTTTTCTTAAGACGGTGGAGCACTTTTAATCTGGCGGGAATCATTCTTCGGACGGCGTTGAGCTTTCAAGAAATGCCTTGGCCTCGGCGGCCTCGGATTCGGGAACCTGGACGCGGATGCCGCCGACCGCCATTGAATAACCCTCCATGCTGAACGCTGAAAGCTCATCGGCGACGAACGGATGGAACCCGGCGGCTTCGAGTCGCGAGCGGACCAGTTGCGCCTCGGCCGGATTAAACGCCTTGAAAATGGTGGTGGGGTTCATTTGGTGATGAAGCTGGTTTCGATTTTGGGAGTTGTAGCCGGCCGGACTTCGGCAAAGACGATGATGCCGGCGCCGGTTTGAAGCAGGCTTTGCACCTGCACTTCGATCTGATGGCCGATGTGGGCCTGACCGTTGGTGACGACGACCATCGTGCCGTCGGGCAGATAGCCGATGCCCTGGCCCTTGTCTTTGCCTTCGCGGGCGATTTTCAACTGCAAGATTTCTCCGGGCAGCAAAATCACTTTAAGGCACTTGGCCACTTCATGCAGGTTGAGGCAGTTGACTTTTTGCAGCTCCGCGACCTTGGCCAGGTTGTAATCATTGGTGTAGAGCTTGGCATTGAGGTTGCGGGCGAGCCGCACCAGTTTCGCGTCCACTTCCTTCTCCTCGGGAAAATCGCCGTCGTGGATGCGGACTTCCATGCTGGTATTGCGCTGGATGCGGTTGAGCATCTCCAGGCCGCGGCGGCCGCGGGCCCGCTTGATGGCGTCGCCGGAATCCGCAACCTGCTGGAGTTCCCGCAAGACGAAGCGCGGCACCACGATCAATCCTTCCAGAAAATGCGCCTCGATCAGATCGGCGATACGCCCGTCAATGATCACGCTGGTGTCGAGCAGGAGGAGATTGTCGGGTTTGTTCTGCGGCGAAAACCGGACGTAGGGAATGATCAGGGAAAAATCCTCCTTGTTGCTTCGCATGGCGAGAATGATCCCGATGTAGCCAAAACCCAGAAACAGCCCGAGCCGGATCAGCCAGCGTTGTTGGTCATCGGAATTTTCAAACAGGCCGGAACGGTCAATCAACAAAGCGACCACCGTGCCGAGCAGCAGGCCGAAGGTGGTGGCGGAAAAGGCGCGCAGGGAAAAGCCCTTGAGCATTTCGTCCACGGCGATGAGCAGTCCGCCAAAGCCGAAGCCGATGGCCATGCCAACCAGGCCGCTGTGACTGATTCCGACGAATTCCGGGCGCACCTGGCTGATGGCGAGACCGGCCATGATGCACAGTCCCAGAAACAATAAGCGGATGGCCCAGAGTGGCGTCATGATTCAGCGGGTGATGTTGTGTGGAATGTTCAGCCGGTCCGAGTTCGTGCTCGCAGCCGTTGGTTTGTGTGACCAAAGGATGCCCCATAATCCGAACCGGTTCAAGTTGCTCGTGGTCACGGACAGATTGCCGGCGATGGCCTGGAAATTGGTCGCGAGCTGGTCGTTTTGCAGGAGGGTTCCCGCCAGGCCTTTGCCGGATTGCACGTCAGCCATCAGTTGTTTCAAGGTCTCGGTGGACGATTTGATGTTGCCCACCGCAACGCTGACTTCCGCACCGTTCGTGGCCAGCAGGCTGTTGGCCGAATCCGCCAGCCGGGTCAGTTCCTGCGAAAAGAACACGGCGTTGCTCACGGCCTGGTTGACCTGGCCGGTGTTCGTGGCGACGAGCGCGTTGATGTTGTTGACGGTGGTTAAAGCCTGCTCGGAGAAGGTGCGGGTGTTGCCGATGGCGACGGCGAAATTGGTCAGCACCTGTTCGTTCAAAACCACCCGGCGCAGATCCGTGACCGAGGCGTCCAGTTTCTTGGCCGTCTCATCAATGCGCTGGATGAAGCCCGCCGTCGAGCGCGCGACCTCCTGCAGGTTGAACGGCTCCTGGCACGGCACCTCATCGCCATTTTGCAGGAGGGGCAGGCTGTTCGTGGTGGGGATCACGGAGACATACTGGTCGCCGAGGAACCCGGCCTGCTCGATGACAAAGCGCGCATCGTGGTAGATTTTGAAATCGTTGTAGATCCGCAGCCGGATCAAAACGCTTTTGCCATCCTCGGCCAGCTTGACCTGCGAAACGCTGCCAACCTGCACGCCCGCGAGCAGCACGCCGGCGCGTTCCTTGATGCCGCCGACGTTGACGGCATGTAGGCGCAGTTCATACGTGCCGCGAAACAGGCTCGTGCCCTTGCTGAACTGGATCGTGACAATGGCCAGCAGCACCAGTCCGAACAGGACAAACAAACCGACTTTGATTTCCAATCGTGATTTATCCATGGCTTAAATTAGACATTCCTTCGCGTCCGCGACGCCGTCCACAAACTGCCGCACCACCGGGTCCGCCGAGGTGAAAAAATCCTCCGGCGCGGCGCTCGCGTAAATTCTCTTCTCGTGCAGCATCAGCACCCGGTTGCCCACCCGCCGCGCGCTGCGCATGTCGTGCGTGACGACGATGCTGGTCACTTTCAAATGGTCGCGCACCCGGATCATCAGCTTGTCGATGCTGTCGGACACGATCGGGTCCAGTCCCGTCGTCGGCTCATCGTAGAGCACAATCTGCGGCTCGTAAATGATTGCCCGCGCCAGGCCGACGCGCTTGCGCATGCCGCCGGACAGTTCGGCCGGCTTCTTGTTTTCCGTGCCGGGCAGGTCCACCATCTCCAGCGCCGCCGCCACCCGTTTGGCGATTTCACCAGCCGTCAAATGTTGATGGTTCCGGAAGGCGAATGCCACATTTTCCGCCACCGTCATGGAATCAAACAATGCCGCGCCCTGGAACACCATGCCGAATTTTTTGCGCACCCGCAGCAGCTGCCGCTCGTTCATCGGCCCGATGTTTTCGCCGTCGATCAAAATCTCGCCCGCATCCGGCTGCAGCAGGCCGACCAGATGCTTGAGCAACACGCTCTTGCCGCCGCCACTGCGTCCGATGATGGCGGCCGACTCGCCGTTTTCAATCCGCAGGCTGACGCCGTCCAGGATTTTATTGGCGCCAAAACTTTTATGCAGGTTGCGGACTTCGATCATAGCAGGCCCACCAGTTTGCCCATGATCAGGGTGAGGAAAAAGTTGGTGATCAAGATCGTGATGGATGAATACACTACCGCCTCCGTGGTCGCATGACCCACGCCTTCGGCACCCAGACCGCAGGTGAGACCCTTGTAACAGCCAATCAGCGCGATGATGCCGCCGAAGATGAACGCCTTCACCAGGCCGATCACCAGGTCAATGTCCTCCGTGTAACGCAGCATGTTCGCCCACAGATACGTCGGTTCGATGCCGAGGATATGGACGCAGACCAGATAGCTTGAAAAGATGCCGATCACGATGGCTTCCGTCGCCAGCAACGGCAGGGCGATGTGCGCCGCCAGAATACGCGGCACCACCAGGTAATCCACCGGATGCGTGGCGAGGGTCCGCAACGCGTCAATCTGTTCCGTCACGCGCATCGTGCCGATCTCGGCGGCGATGGAGGCACCCACGCGCCCCGCCACCATCAACGCCGTCAGCACCGGGCCGAGTTCGTCGCACAACGACACGCTCACCACCGCCAACGTGGCGGTGTCCATCTTGACCTTGTGGAATTGGAAATACGTCTGCGCGCCCAGCACCATGCCCGTGAACCCGCCCGTGATGATGACCACCGACTGTGATTTTACGCCGATCGAATAGAGCTGATAGAGCAGGTCGCGCCAGACGACTTTGAACGTGAGCAGCGACAGGAAGATATCCTTGGTCAGGAAAGCGATCTGCCCCAGCTCGGAGAGCACATAATTGACGCGTTTATTGACGAACACATTCATCGGCCCACAAAAGTTAACAAACGTATTTGTGTTTAGCCAGCGTCGGGTTGTCCTCCTAACGTGAATTTAAAGCTGGCCAGACGTAGCGGCGTCTCGGCAGAGCGCCGCATCTTTAATTTGCGGCTCTTTCCTGAAAGCCGCTACGCAAAATTAAATTCTTCTTTCAGTCGCTCGTTTGTTGTTAGACTTTCCACCACATGAAGTGGACACAATCTCTGATCCCGACCCTCCGCGAGGCTCCTTCCGACGCGGAAATCGTTTCCCATAAACTCCTGTTGCGCGCCGGCCTCATCCGCAAACTCGCGGGCGGCGTCTACACGTTTCTCCCGCTCGGCCTGCGCGCGTTGCGCAAGGTGGAGCAGATCATCCGCGAGGAGATGGATCGCGCCGGGGCGATTGAAGTGCTCATGCCCGCGCTCCAGCCGCCGGAAATCTGGGAGGCGAGCGGACGCGCCGAGACCGCCAGCAATGTGTTGTTCAAGGTCAAGGACAGTTCCGGCCGCCAATGGTTTTTAAGTCCCACCGCCGAGGAAGTCATCACCACGCTCGCGGCGAACGAAATCAATTCCTACCGGCAGTTGCCGAAGAATTTTTACCAGATCAGTTTGAAATTCCGCGATGAGATCCGTCCGCGCTTCGGCCTGATGCGCGCCAAGGAATTCATCATGAAGGATGCGTATTCGTTCGACACCACGGACGAGGGCGCGATGGCGGCTTACAAGAAAATGTATGATGCCTACACGCGCATTTTCGCGCGCTGCGGGTTGAAGGCTTTCCCGGTCGAGGCCGACACCGGGGTCATCGGCGGCAATTATTCGCACGAGTTCATGGTGCCCGCCGAGACGGGCGAGAACGAAGTGGCCTTTTGCGAGGCGTGCGGCTACGCGGCGAACATCGAGAAGGCGACCAGCGGCATTCCCAAGACCGCCGCGCGCGAAATCGGTGCGGCGATTGATAAATTTGCGACACCCGGTGTGGTGACCATCGAGGCCTTGAGCAAGGAGCCTTATAAGGTTCCGGCGAACCGCCAGATCAAAACGCTGGTTTACATTGCGGACAGCAAGCCGGTGATTGTCTTGATCCGCGGCGATGATCAGTTGAACGAGACAAAATTTGCCGCGAAGACCGGCGCGGTCGCCGTGCGCCCAGCGACTGTGGACGAAATTTTTGAACTGCTCGGAACGAAGCCGGGAAGTTTGGGCGCGGTGGCGAGCACATTGGAACGCCGAGCACCGTCTCGGCCCGATGGTCAATCTTCGCAACCTGCCGAGACGGTGCTCGGCGCTCCGAAGATTTTTGCCGACGAACGCTTGCAGGGCGCGAACGACATGACCACCGGCGCGAATGAAGACGGTTTTCACCTGAAGAACGTTTCCATCGAGCGCGATATCAAGGTGACCGCGTGGTTTGATTTGCGGACTGTCAGCGCGGGTGAACCTTGTGTCAAATGCTCCAAGCCACTGAAGATCCGGCGCGCGATCGAAGTGGGCCATGTCTTCAAGCTCGGCACGAAATACAGCGAGGCGCTGAACGCCACGTTCCTCGACGTGGACGGTTCACGCAAGCCGTCGGTCATGGGCTGCTACGGCATCGGCGTCACGCGCACGTTGCAGGCGATCATTGAGCAGGGGAACGACAAGGACGGCGTCATCTGGCCGTTGAGCGTCGCTCCGTATCAGGTTTGCATCACGCCGCTCGCGGTCGCGCCGGGGAGCGAAGCGATGAAGCTGGCGGAAAAAATTTACGCAGACCTGACCGCGCGCGGCGTGGACGTGATTCTCGACGACCGCGATGAACGTCCCGGCGTGAAGTTCAAGGATTCCGAACTGGTTGGCTTTCCCATCCGCATCGGCATCGGCGAGAAATCGCTAGCCAAAGGCGAAGTGGAACTCAAGCCGCGTCAGGGTGCGCTGCAGGCCGTCAAAATCGAAGAGGCGGTGGAAGCGGTGATGAAGCTGGTGGAAGCCGGCAACGTCGGCTGAATTTTATTTTTTGAAATAAATTAAAACCTGAATAATGACGAAACCAAAAAGTATAACGGCCGTGGCCCAATAGATTTTGTTCGTCAATCGGTTGAGGTGGTCGGCTTGCTGAATCCGTCTCTCCTCGTTTTCTTCGGGTGTGGGATCGTCATTCATAGTTTTTACCGTGGCATGGGGTGGAAGATGAATCGCGCCGGAATCTTGGCCGACGGATCCATCTCCACCTTGTAGTAACCGCCGTCGTTCAGCAGTTCGATGCCGGAAAGCGCCGGGCACAGTCGCACCCGGAACGGCCACCAGTGATGCGCCTCGTGCAACGCCGAGCTGAACCGGCGGACTGAGTTGCCCAGAAAACGGATCGGTGGAATGCCGGAGAGCAGTCGGCTTTTCCATAGAATCAACCGCGTGTGCAAATGGCCGATGACGGTTTGCTCGATCTGCGGCAGCCGGCGGCGCACGGAATCCTCGCGCCACAAAAAGGGCAGAGCGGTGGGGTCGTGGCAAAACAGGAGAACGCGTTGTTCAGATTTCAAGGCGTCGAAGGCCGTGCGGATTTCAGTGAGATGGGCCTCACGCAATTTCAACCAGGCCGGCCATTCCTCGGGCAGCGTTTCGGGCTGATTGGCGGGCAGGGCGATCAAAGGTGACGCCACGCCCATCAAAACATAATTTCCGATGGCCAGTTGCCAGAATGGTTTCAATTCGAGCGATCCCGTGGTGCTTTGCCAGCTTGCCAGCCGCATGCCGCCTTTGCCGCCGATCAGGGTCAGCTTGCCGGTTTCATGATCCCCGATCGTGAACCGAACACGGTCATTAAACTTCGCGCGAAGTTTGCCAATACATTCCTGCGCGCTTTGCAACGCCGCATCGTCGCTGACACCCACAAATCCGCTGTCGCAGGAGTAATCCCCATTGACCATGACGTAGTCGGCGGGACCGATATCATGCAGGAAGCGGTCAAGCTGCGCTCCTTGATCCAACGGCCGGCGCATCCAGATGTAATGCCGGTAAAGCCGCACCAGGAAACGGAGCAGGGGATTGGCGATGGCTTCGGTTTCGAAATCATTGCCCCGGGCGCGTTCGGCAGCCCCGGCGTAATGGATATCGCTTAAGACGACGACCGTCACCCGGCCTGAAGTGCTTGTTTCCATGCGGGCCTTGATCACGCGGCCACGGTCTCGCTCACGGAGACCTCTTTTCGATCCAGGGTGTTGCGGACGATCCGGGCGAGATCGGAGTGGCTGTATGGTTTCTGGAGGAATTGTGCCTGGGCGTTAGCCAGCACTTCGGGGCTGACTTGATTGGCGGTATATCCGCTGGTGAAAATAATTTTCAGGCCGGGCTTTTGTGCCCGCAGCAGGTTCGCGAGATTCGCCCCGGAAACGCCCTCGGGCATCACCATGTCGGTCAGCAACAGATCAATCTTGCCGGCGTGCCGTTCCCACACGGCGAGCGCCTCCTTGCCGGACGACGCCTCGAAAATCCGATAGCCGAATTTTTCCAGGATTTCGCGCGCCATCTCGCGCAGGATCGGTTCGTCTTCGACCACCAGAATGGTTTCCGTGCCGCCGGCGACAGGCGAGTCCGGAGCGGCCGCTGCTTCGACAGGCGGGACCATTTCGCTGCTGGCCGGAAAGAACAGATCGAAGGTCGTGCCCCGGCCCGGTTCGCTGGCCACTTCCAACCAGCCGTCGTGCTGCTTCACAATCCCGTAAACCGTGGCCAGACCGAGGCCGGTGCCTTTGCCGATTTCCTTGGTGGTGAAGAAAGGTTCAAACATGTGCGCCAGTGTCCTGGAATCCATGCCGGTGCCGGTGTCGCTGACTCGCAGCCGGACAAATTTCCCAACGTGCGCATCGGGATGCATCTCGAGGTAGGCTTCATCCACCTGCCACGGCTCGACGGCGACAGTCAATGTGCCGCCAGCCGGCATGGCATCGCGGGCATTGACGGAAAGATTCATCAACACCTGTTCGATCATGCCGCTGTCGCCGAACACCCGCGGCAATTCATCCGGCAATTGGAATCGCAGCGTGATGTCTTCACCGATGAGCCGGGGCAGCATTTTGCCCATGTGACCGATGGTTTCACGCAGGTCGAGCGACCGGGACTGCATGACATTTTTGCGGCTGAACATGAGCAGCTGCCGGGTGAGGCCGGCGGCGCGTTCGGCGGCAAAATAAACCGACTGGAGCGGCTCACTGACCGACTCCGGCAGCTCAGGGCGGGCGAGCAACGAACTGGAATGTCCCTGGATGATCGTAAGCATGTTATTGAAGTCATGCGCCACGCCGGCGGCAAGCTGGCCAACGGACTCCATTTTTTGCGACTGCCGCAGCTGCGCCTCCAGACTCAAGTGCTCGGTCGTGTCTTCGATATAACATTGCACCACGTTGCCGGGCAGCATCGGATGGAACGACCAGGAAAAGGTGCGCCCCTGCAGCGTGGTTTCCAGACGCAATTTGGCCCGCCCCGTCGTGAGGCATTGGCGGATGATCCGCTCGATATCGGACGGCAACAGGTCGCGCGGATGATTTTTGCGGATGGATGCCGCCAGCTTGAACGCCGCATCATTGAAATAGATGAGGGCGCCGTCCGCCGCGAACTCCAGCGCCGGGTTGGGGTTTAGCTGGGTGAAGGCCGCAAGTTTTTGCAGCTCGTCATCGGTATGTTTCCGTTGGACGGCCATGCCGATGGCGTTGACGGTGGCCAGCAGAAATTGAACTTCGTCTGCGGTGAATCGCCGCAGCTTCGTCGTGTGCACGCAAAACACACCGAACGGCCGCTCCCGGGCGGGAATCATAATGGTGACACCGCTGATAACCCCGTGACCCATCAAAAATTGCGAAGGCGTGAACCGGGTTTCAGCGGACAGATTGACCACCACCACCGGCTCACCGGATCGCAGCGTGTAGCCTGCCTGTGAGCGGCCGTCCGCAAGCACGGTGGCTTCATTGATGCTCCCGGATTTCCAACCCGTGCCCGCTCGCAGCAGCAGGCGGCCATCGGGCATCAGTTCAAAATAACCGCAATAATCCACCTCGAGCGTCTGCCCGACCTGGATCACAGCCTGGTTGATCAGTGCCTCAAGGTCGTTGCTGGTCATGGCAAATTGTCCCAGCGCGGCGACAACGGTTTGTTGCATTGCACGCAGGAGTAGAATTTTTTCCGCCTCTTCCTGTTCCTGGCTTCGCTGCTGCAAGGCTGCGGCCATGCCGTCGAAAGTTTCTGCGAGCTGGCCAAGTTCACCCTGGGTGTCATGCAAGCCCGTGCGGCTGCTCAAGTCTCCCTTCTCCAGCCGTTTCGCCGCCGCCGACAGCACCCGCACCTGCCGCAAGATAAAATGTTCCCCGCCCAGCCACGCGGCCGTCAAAGAGAGGAGCCCGACCATCAGGCTGAACCATGGCACATCTACAAAATAGAAGCGCAGCCATTCAGGTGCGAACTGCCAGAACCAGGACTGGTTGACGATATACGTCAGCACCAGCACCGGGGCGATGGCCACAAATACACTGGCGACCAGTTGCATCCGGACAGTGGAAAATGTTTTTTTGATTTTTCTGATCATCGGTTCAGGTCGGAAATGGACAGCGATAGCATGATGTAAAAACGTATTTGCGGAAAGGCTATTCCGGCCGCGAGATTCTAAATGTTATCCGCCAGGGCGGCTTCGCGACCTTTTGGCAACCGGCCGAGGTGGGAGATTAAAAATCCCTGCAGGAATTGCCGGAGTTCAACCGCCTGCGTGTCAGTCAATTTCAACCGCACCGCCGCCGCCCAATCGTCCTGCGCCAGAACGCTCGCGATTTTTTTGGTCCCGGGGGCCAGTCTGGCTTCGGTCAGGTTCGGCTCGAGACCGAGTTCGTGGAGCAATTTGAGTTCAAGGGCGAAGACGATTTGCAACGCCGTTGGTTGCCGGCAAAGGCAATCCAGAAATCCGCGCAATAATTCGTAAACCGCCGGCAGCGGCGTTTCGGTTTCCGTGGCCTGTTCAATGAACGCTGTGGCATAAGCCGCATGTCGCAATTTGAAAATGTCCTGACGGATCGCGCCGTGCGTCTCGCACAGTTTCACTTCGCGGAGTGCGTGCAGCTCCGAACGCCGGCTGCGGCTGAACGAAAAATCGGCGAGATAAAACAAATCGAGTTTGCCGAGAAAAGGCGACTTCGGACGGCGCGCCCCCTTGGCCACCGTCGCGATGCGCCCCAGATCCGGCGTGAGCCAGTGGATGATCAGGCTCGTTTCAGTGAGGGGTCGGACGCGCAAAATCAGGCCGGTGGCGGATTCGGTCATTTGATTTTTGGCGGCAATAGCACCGGTGAAATGGAGCCGAGGCTGACGATGTATTTGATGCCGTCGGCCACGCTCATGTCCAGCCGGGTCACCTTGTCCTCGGGCACCAGCACCAAAAAGCCGGAAGTCGGGTTCGGCGTCGTGGGGATGAAGACCGCCACGACATTCTCCCGGGTTTTTTGCTGCATCTCGGCGCGTTGCTCGCTGGTGAGAAAACCCACGGAATACATGCCTTCGCGCGGAAATTCCACCAGCACGACGGTCTTGAACGAATTTTTATTGCCCGCAAACGCCTCGTTGACCTGCTTGATGGCGCCGTAAAACTTGTTGAGCAACGGCACGTTCATCATGGCCGTGTCGAGCCACTCGATCATGCGCTTGCCGATGTAGTAGCGCGCCAGCACGCCCACGGTGGAGATCAACACGACCGCCAGTATCAATGCCAGCAGGCTCCAATACCAGAACATCGCGCCGGACTGCCCGTTCTCATAGACCGCTTTCGGATCGAGGAAATATTTCAGGAAAAAAAGCAGGGCATCGGTGAAGCTGGAGACGGTTCCAAACAGCCACTTGAGCGCCGCCAGGGAAATGATCGCGGGCAGGGTGATCGCGAGACCGGTCAAAAAACTGGCGCGAAAGCGGGCGAAAAAGGATTTCTTCACGCGCCGATTTTAGAGGTGCGGCCCATTTGTGCGAGTGAAAACCGTTTTGCCAGCAGGCGCATCAGCCGGTTCTCCGAGCGTTTCATCTTGCGCCGCGCTGCGGACTCCAGATCGTCGTGGCCGGTCAGGTGCAGAACCCCGTGAACGACGTAACGCACCACTTCCGACTGCCAGCTTGTGCCAAATTGCTTTGCCTGCAAAATCGCCTCGTCCACGCAGACAAACAGTTCGCCGTGGAGTTGGCGTCTGGGGTCTGGGGTCTGGGGTCTGGGATCCAAATGGTCAAAGGTGATCACATCCGTCGAGCCTTCGTGCTGAAGAAAGTTTTCATTCACCAGGGTCATCTCGCGGGCTCCGACCAGGTTGATGCCCAGTTCCGCCTCCGTGATCTTCAACTCCGCGAACAAGCCGGCCACCACCTGCTTGAGCAGCCGGGCGTTGATCTTCTTCGTCCGCTGACGGTTGGCGATGACGAGGTTCATTGTTAAAAATTGTAGGAGACGACGTGAGGAATCTCTGACTTTGCTTTTGTTTGAGCCTCGTCACCCCGGCTCGGTTGCTTCATTCGATTTTCGCCTTGCCGCGATGTTCCTCGTAGGCTGCGATGATGCGCTGCACCAGCGGATGCCGCACCACGTCGCGCCGGGAAAATTCCACAATGGCGATGCCCTCCGTGCCATGCAACGCACGGTGCGCCTCGGCCAGTCCGGAATGCTTGTGCGGCGGAAGGTCCACCTGCGTTTCGTCGCCGGTGATGACCGCCTTGGAGCCGTGGCCGAGCCGGGTGAGAAACATCAGCATCTGCTCCGTCGTGGAATTCTGCGCTTCATCCAGGATGATGAACGCGCCGTTCAGCGTGCGTCCGCGCATGTAGGCCAGCGGCGCGATTTCAATCGTGCCGCGCTCGGTGTGCTTCAGGATTTCCTCGGCGGGCAGCATGTCCTGCAATGCGTCATGCAACGGACGCAGATACGGCGTGATCTTTTCGTAAAGGTCGCCCGGCAAAAACCCCAGCGCCTCGCCGGCCTCGACGGCGGGCCGCGTCAAAATGATCCGGGAAACTTTTCCTTCGCGCATCGCCGACAACGCCATCGCGACCGCCAGATACGTTTTGCCCGTGCCGGCCGGCCCGATGCCGAACGTGATGTCATGCTTGCGGATGGCATCGAGATATTTTTTCTGGCCGACGGTTTTGGCCGTGACACCCGGCTTGCGGTCATGGGTCTGCACGCGGTCGCTTACCATGTCTTTCAACGTCGAGGCGCCTTCATGCTTCACCACGTTCAGCGCGTGCGTGAACTCCCGGTTCTTCACCGGCGATCCAGCCTGCAACATGTTTTGCAGTGAAGAAAAAAGCTGCTTTGCGCGTTCCACGGCCTCGGCGGTGCCGTCGAGCTTGATCCAGCCTTCGCGCGCCGTGGCCTTGACGCCCAGCTCGGTTTCCAGCGCCTGCAGGTTGCGCGGTTCGTGGTTGAACAGTTGTTGCGCAAACCGCGCGTTCTCGTAATGAAGGGTTTCAGTGGCCACAAATTTATTTTTTCCGGCTTGGATCGTGCAGGTTCAACTTCTGAAAATAATCCCGATAATAGCCGCGGTCACGCGCCAATAATCCGTCGGCATGAAGTTGCGCGTGTGCGGCAATCAGAAAATCAGGAACAACTCTTCCGCGTCTGCCGCCGCGCTCCAGATAAATGCGGAACATTTCTCCAGCCAGCGTTGCGCTGTCTGCGGATGAAGGAACGAATTTGATTTGCCAGTCGGACAGAAATTCGCGGATGGATGCGCCCGCCAGCACCGGCACGATTTCCGCAATGACCACTTCGCTGACGACCAGCCCACCATGAGTTGCCGTTTCGCGCAAGGCGGCTTCCGAAGATTCGGAGTGTTGCGGGTCGGCCAACAGCACGTCCAGCAGGACTGAACTGTCAATTGCCGTTGGCATCGCGGGTCAGGCGCAGATACTCATCCGCATTTTTTCCGGCGGGTAAATGACCGCGTCCGCGCCATTTTGCGACGGCGGTTTTCATATCCATAAAGCGACCGGCCTCGGCATCGGCCATGCCTTGCTTGAACGATTCCGGCACCCACGAATCGTCGTGCTCCACGACATACTTCGCCACCTGCGCCCGTTCGCTGGCGGGCAAACCTTTGAACTGCTCGATGATTTCAGTCGCACTCATGGCTTAATTTCACGCCAGAACCACGGCAAAGTCAAGCGGGTGAAAAGCGGGTGAAAAGCGGTTGCGCGAACCGCGCGTTCTCGCAATGAAGGGTTTCAGCGGCCACAAATAAAAATTATTTTGCGAGTTCCGCCCGCAGTTTCGCCGCGATGTCCTTCAAGGCTTCCGGCAGGACGCCCGTGTTGGCGATCAACGGCATGAAGTTGGTGTCGCCGTCCCAGCGGGGGATGACATGCACATGCAGATGCTCCACCACGCCAGCGCCCGCCGCCTTGCCAACGTTGATCCCCACATTGAAGCCGTGCGGCTTCATCAAATGGGTCAGAGCATTCATGCAGCGTCGCACAAGTTTCCATAAATCCGCCAGTTCGTCATCGGTCAGGCCGTTGAAATCCGCGACTTCCTTGTAGGGCAAAACCATCAGGTGTCCGCCCACGTAGGGATAGGAATTCAGCAGGGCGAAACAGTTCCGGTCACGCGCAATGACCAGGTTTTCCACATCGTCGGACGACTGCGCGATCTGAGTGAACAGGCCGGTCTTCAGTTCCGGCTTCCGCGCGAGGATGTATTCGATGCGCCAGGGCGCGTGCAGTGATTCCATGCAAGCAGGGTAATGAGCGGGCAGGGGAAAGTCAAAACCGGTGGGGCGAGCGTCCCCGCGAGCCGTCGTGGCAGTTCGCAAAGACCGGCTCGCGGGGACGCTCGCCTCACCGATGATCAACGCCGTCCGTCATACCACAGATGCGCCGCGTCGCGACTGGTCAGGGCGCGGCCATTGCTGAAAATGATTTTTGCCAGAAACCGGAGATGTTCCCGCTTGGTGTAAAGGTGCATTTTGCGCGCGGACGTGAGGAGCGGATGCCGGTGCAGGATGACAATGCGCTTGCCGTTTTCTTTGGCGTGCTTTCTCAGCCGCTGGGTCAGTTCCAGTTCTTCGGCGGCAAATAACTTGTCGCTGAACCCGCCGATCTTCCGGAAAACCACCGCGTCACAGAAGATAAACGAGCCGGCGAGCAGCTGGCGCATCCGGCTGGCGCAGTTCCAGGCCCAGGTGATGGTGCGGGCCGTGCGGTCGCGCGTGTCCATCCGGATGGTCGCGCCGCCCGCGAGGCAGTGGCCGGAAACAATCTGGTCCGCAACGTCGGCGAAGAGTCCCACACTCGGATGCGAATCGGCGTCCACAAAAATCAGCCAGTCGCCGGTTGCCGCCAGCGCGCCGCAGTTGCGGGCGCGGGCGATCTGATTGACCGGTTCGAACACGACGATGGCTCCGGCCACGCGGGCGATTTCCGCCGTGCGGTCGGTGGAGTTGTTGTCGCACACGATCAATTCCACCTCCCAGCCGCGTTGTGTGAAGGCAGCCGCCGCCGTTTTGATTTCGGCGAGGGACGCGCCAAGCAGCCGTTCCTCATTGAAGGCGGGAATGACGATGGAGATTTTCACTGCGCGGAATGTGCTTCATCTGCCGCTTGGTATCAACGCGGGAATGGCGGCGGCGGCGCCCGCCGCATTTTCCGCGTGCTTTTTCCGGCAAATGATTTTTACTGTGGGCATGACCATTTGGATACTGGCTTTGTTATTATTGGCGGCGGCGATCGCGCTCGGTCATAAACTGGGGGCGATCAATGCGGCATTCACCTTCGTGGGCATCCTCCTCGGCACTTTGTTGTCTGGGCTGGCGGGGAAGATTTTCAAGCCGTTGCTGCCGCACTTTGGTGTCGAAAATCCGATCGCCATCTGGGCGCTTGCGCCCATCCTTGGCTTTTTCCTGGTGCTGATCCTGGTTCGCTCGGCTGGATTTGCGGTGCACCGCAAAGTCGAGGTCTATTACAAATACAAGGCCGGCGACCTGCGGCTCGCGCTTTGGGAACGATTGAATGCCCGGCTGGGCGCCTGCCTCGGGGCATTGAATGGCACGGCTTATATCGTCCTGGTGAGTTTTGTGGTTTTTAATTTCAGCTATTGGTCGGCGCAGGTCGCGCCCTCCGACGGTGAATCCCGGGCGATCAAACTGATGAACCGTCTGGGACACGATCTCCAAGGCACGGGCATGGCGAAGCCGGCACGCGCTTTGGTGACCCTGCCTGACAGTTTTTATACGATGGCGGATCTGGCCGGATTTATGGCCCAGAACCGGCAATTGACGGACCGGCTGGCGGGCTATCCGGCGTTCATTACGCTGGTGGAACGGGATGATTTACGGCAACTGACGGCGAACCCTGAATTCACCAATGCCTGGAATTCCCTCGCGCCGATGGGGCAATTGTTGGACGACCCGCAAGCCAAAGCTTTTCTTCAAAACAAGGGGCTGACGGAAATCATCTGGGCCACCGCACAGAGCAACATGGACGACTTGGTCGGGTATCTCAAAACCGGCAAGTCGGCGAAGTATGACGGGGAAACCATTTTGGGACACTGGGCTTTCAACGTCAGCACCACCGTCGCCATGTTGCGTCAGGCGCATCCCAACTACACGGCCACCGAAATGCGGGCGGCCCGTGCGTGGATGACCCAGGCTTACGCGGACACAAAGTTTGTGGCGGGCAGCGATGGTGAGGCTGGCACGGGGCCGGCGTTTTTGAAAAATCTGCCGCGGATCAAACCCGGCACGCCGCCGACGACGGAAAACACCACTTGGAAGGGTTCGTGGACGGCCAAGGATGCGGGGGCCTATGATCTGCTCGTCACGTGCGATGGGGAAAACAAAGTGATGACCGCGCAGACCAGCGGCGCGCGACTGACGCTGACTGACGACAAGAATGCGTTGATCTTTGATCGCGCGGATTGAGGCGGGAGATCCGGCGGTTTTGCTACGCGGTCAAGATCACGCGCATCAGGCCGACGATTCCAATCAGCAGGGCAACCACCACGGCAGTGCCCCAGGTGTCCAGCTGGGCGCTGCGCGCTTCGTTCACGCGAACCAGGGGGATCATCAGATAATACACCCCGCTGCGTCTCACTTTGCTGAGGGTCGTTTTCATGGGTTTGATTCAGCAAAAAGGAAGCCAACATCCCGAGCAGCGCGTTATACCCCGAAGTTTCTCCCGCGGACCCAATATGTGACACGCGTTCCAATTTCAGGACACCCCAGCGCCGGCTTGCCGCTGGCATGCTCCTGTTTCGTGGATAGCGGACTCCTGTTTCAGATGGCATTTAAAAACGGTCTGACATCTGCTACAGAAAGATTGCTATGTGGCTCGCAAAAATATTAACAGCGACGATGGCGCTCTTGCTCAGCCTGCTGCCCTCAAGCTGCACTAAGGCGAAAAGTCCGTCCGCGCAGCACGTGTCCACCGCCGAGATCAGTTCCCAATCCACGACCAACAAAAATCTGGGCGAGCTGTCATTGACGAATCATTACGAGACCTGTGTCAACCTCGGTGCCGGAAAAAGCTGCACCTTCAAGCCCACGCTTCTCGACCGGAGCAATATCCAGCTCACCATGGCGCTCCAATCCAAGAGCCCGAACGGGAAAACCAGTGATCTCAGTGTGGTTCAGGTTGTCACCAAGAAGGGGAAACCCTTTGAAGTGGCGGTTGGCAACATGAATCTCACCCTGACGCCGCTGCTGGCCGAGTAAACATTCAACCGGAAGAAAATGGTCGGGGCGGGGAGATTTGAACTCCCGACCTCTTGCACCCCAAGCAAGCGCGCTAGCCGGACTACGCTACGCCCCGAACCATTGGAGCGCTCATTCTATCCAGTCAGCGCGCAGATTCAATCACGAAGATTTTCAATTTCGCTCGCGTTGCACCCGCATCCGCGGACGGATCGGCGGCGGCAACGGAATTTTCGGCGGAATCACCGGGGCAGGGGGCGTTGTCGAAGGTGCCGGTTTGGCTTCAATCTGCTCGACCTTTTTGGCCAGCCAATCTCCGGCCTTCGCTGCAATCTCGCCAATCTTTGATTCGGGGAATTTCATTTCGCCGAATTGGAAACCGGCCATCGTTCCGCCGCCACCGAGTTCTTCCGTCGAAGCCCCGGCCAGAGTTGAAAAAACATTTTTCACCGGCGCCGCCGGGCGCTGCCACACTTCGTAACCGTTCACCAGCCATTCCAGCTTGCCCGTCTCGATGTCCACAAGCAGGCCGTGCACGGGAACCTTCGCGCCGATGAGCGGACTGTGCCGGACGATGTCGCAGGCCTTGATGATGTTCTGCCGTTCTGTCGCGAACATGCCAAAAAATTCGTTGAGATTTTCCGGCAGGCCGGCGCGCTCCACGCCCGCCGCTTTCAGCAGGTCGAGCAGTTGCATGGTCGTCGTCTTGCAGACCTGGCAATCCGTGTGGCCGATGATGGCGATCTCCTGGCCGCCCTTGACCGCGCACGCCAGCGCGAGCGACCGCATGGTGCTGCTCAACGGCCCGGTGACGATGTTGCCCGCGTTGCGCAGCCAGATGAACTGGTCGCCCGGAATCCCGAGCACGTTTGGGAACAGCGCGTTCAAGCGCGGATCAATGCACGTCAGTGCGATGATCGGCAAGTTGTCCGCGAATTCCGCCGGACGCAGGCCCGCGCTGGCGTCACCGGCCACCGCCCGGTGGTTCGCGTCAATGATGGCTTCGAAGAGATGCATTATTTCAAATTGTTAAATTCATTCCTCAACTCATCTGACAAAAGTAAGCCGCTCTTCAAGAAGGATACGCCATCAATTCCTTTCATTTGCTGAAGTTGTTCCCCAAAGCCGGCCGCATGGAAATCTTCATAAGATACGGAATCAGTCCGTGAATAAATAAAAGTCAGGGCTTCAGCACACTTATCAACTTTAATATGTTTGATTTGGGAAATCTCTTTTAGACGTGACAGCGATCCCATCAACAAACGAGGCCCAGTTACAAGCACATCTGCAATGGCCTTTGCCGTGTTACCAGAATGTTCAAGCATATCCACAGACGGCATTAATTCCCGAACATCACTTCTCAAACGTGCATCAACATCAAACTCCTCCTGCGAATATCGCCCCCAACTCCACGGATCCATTCTTAAATACTGAACAAACAGCATCATAATGAAAATACCGCTGATAATTAAAAGGTAATTGCTGCCCAGTTTTAATTTGGTTCCAAAAAACAATTCATACACAGAAAAGAATCCGCTTGATGCAAGCCAGACCACGAAATAGGTAAGCCAAAAAGTTATAAACAAAACAATAATTCCTCCAAAGAGCGACAGCCCAGCCTCAAAATATTTTTTAATAATTTTGTCGCTCTTGTTTTTTTTGAGCCAAATTTTGATGGAACCTAAATTCATAATGATGGTTTGACGTAATTCACTTTTTTCCCTTTGTCGTTATGCCGACCTTTTCCACGGCTGCAACGGCGGCGGGTCGAAGGCGGGCGCGGGCGGTGGTTCTTCCGGCATCAGATACCAAAGCGCCAGATACAGCACCACGCCGGCAAAGGCCGTGAAAATCGTCGCCAGCACCCAGACGATCCGCAACCGGCCGGAATCCCAACCGAAGTTTTTCGCCAGCCCGCCGCAGACGCCGGCGATGTGGTAATCGTCATGTGAACGCCACAGGTTCATTTTAATTTGCAGGAGGCGACGTGAGGAATCTCTAACATTTTTAAATTTGAGCCTCGTCACCCCGGCTCCGACCGGATTTTAATTATTGCGTCGTTTCAAGCCACCATCGGCGTCTTCCGTTTCGGGTGGCCGACGAAGAAATAAATGATCGCGCCCAGCAGATGCAGCAGCACAATCACTAGCACCCACGCGATCTTCTCGCCTTCGTTCAGGCCCTTGTTCTGGACGGCTGAAATCAGCATCCAGATCCAAAAAGCCACCAGCGCCAGCACAATGGGAATCGCACACAACATCGCCAGCAACAGGACGAGTCCTCCAACAAATGCTTCTGCCATCATAATTTCACCTTTCGTTTTTGTAGCAGCCGAGGTTACGAGGCTCAAATTCCCAGACCCCGGACCCAAGATGCCAGACCCTATCCAATCGGAGCCGCGTCACCTCGGCTCCAACGGGATTTTGTTATTTGCTTTCGCCTTCATCCTTCCCCATCGCCTTTTTCAGCGCGGGGACTTGTTCCATCAATTTCTCAAACTTCACGCCGGTCAAACTTTCGATGATGGGCGGCAACTGGCTGATGATCTGGGTCACGTCGCCGGTCAGCTTGCTCGCGCCGCCGCCGGGGCCGTTGCCGGAATTGATGATGACCATCTTCTCCATCTTGGAGAGCGGTTCGCTGACCTTGCCCGCGATCTCCGGCAGCACGCGCATGATCATCTCGATCACCGCCGCCTCGTTGTATTGCTTGAACGAATCCGCCTTCACGCGCATCGCTTCGGCGGTCGCCTTGCCTTGCGCTTCAATGACAGCCGCCTCGGCCAGACCGCGCGCTTTGTTCGCCTCGGCCTCGGCGATACCGGTCGCTTTGGAAACATCGGCGGCGGCAAAACCCTTGGCTTTGGCCGCAGAAGCGGCACCGGCGGCTTCCGTTTCCAACTGGAACTTGGTGGCGTTCGCGAGCGTCTCGACTTTGTAGCGTTCCGCATCGGCGGGCTTTTGGACGTTCGCTTCGAGTTCGCGCTGTTTGCGCTGGATTTCCTGCTGTTGCAGTTCGATCTGCTTCTGTTTCTCGACGATCTGCACCTGCACTTCTTCGGCTTTCACGAGCTGGCCGGTCTTGAACCGTTGCAAATCATACGCGAGGTCGGCCTCGGCTTTTTTCTGGTTCACGACGGCCTGGTACTGCGCGACGTTGGATTGATAATCGCGTTGCGCCTCGGCGATTTTGGAATCGGCGGCGAACTGCGCTTCCTGTCCAGCCTGCTTGGCCTGCGCGGAACGGATCTGCGAATCGCGGTCGGCCTCAGCCTGCGCGATGGTGGCGTCGCGCTTGACCTGCGCGATGCGCGGCTTGCCGAGCGCGTCGAGATAGCCCTGCGTGTCGCGGATGTCGCGGATGGTGAAGCTGACGATCTGCAAGCCCATGTTCGCCATGTCGCCCGCCGCGACTTCCTGGACCTTGGAGGCGAACGCGTCGCGGTTCTGGTAAATTTCCTCGACGGTCATGGTGCCGAGAATCGCGCGCAAGTGACCTTCGAGTGTCTGCGTGGCGATGTTGCGGATTTCGTCGGTGGCCTTGCCCAGGAATTGTTCCGCGGATGTGCGGATGGAGACGTCGTCGCCCTTGACCTTGATCTGCGCCACGCCATCCACCTTCACCGGCACGCCTTTGCTGGTGTAAACTTCCGGCGTCTGCACATCAATGGTCAGCAGTTCCAGCGAGAGGATGTCCACCTTTTCGAAAATCGGCAGGACGAATGTGCCGCCGCCCTTGACGATGCGGAAGCCGACCTGCGAGCCGTCTTCCAAAGTGTGTTTGCGGCCGGACACGATCAGCACCTGGTTTGGGCCGACCTTGGTGTAACGGCTGAACACCATGTAGAGCAGCAGGAACACCACGACGACGATGACGATCGTGGCGATGGTGGCGATGCCGCCTTGAACGAGGTTCAGTTCGGCGAGCAGGGGAACGAAGTGCATAGGAGTGGGTTGGTGGTTGGTTGAGGGTTGGGAGATTTAATTGGAGGCTTCGACGTAAAATTGGGTGCCGACGATGCGCGTGATTTTCACTGTCTGGCCGCTGGCGACCGACGCGCCTTTTTCGGCGCGGGCCGCCGCGGTGTAACGCGAGCCGCCGACCACATAGGCGATTTCACCCACGCCATTTTCGGCGATGGGCGTGATGACGTTCGCCTCGGTGCCGACCAGTTTGCCCACCTTGGATTCGCTGGAGCTTTGGGTGTGGCGGAAGACCATGCTTAGAAATTTGTAGAGACCGCCCG